>ERZ1370068.4372-contig-3448_pt1 | contig 44628 bp, 55 predicted proteins | sample MGYA00561227_ERZ1370068 | MGnify/ENA primary metagenome ERZ1370068 (study PRJEB38410, sample SAMEA6850437) | metagenome | study: Metagenomic assessment of the ecological functions of the soil: analysis of the soil microbiota associated with the...
ATGGCGGGGAGGGCTGTCAAGAACCAAGTGCGCGCCCGCCTGTGACTTACACCCATATCTTTGCCGTGCCGGCAAGCTTATGCTTCCGATCTGCTGCGGCAACTTTATGCTTCCACCGAAACTACCTTGGCGCTACCCGTAGGAGGCTGGTCATTGGGTGGTTCCGGGGCTCGATCGATGGTGCGAAAGCGGGCCCCTCACTTTCAGATTCCAAGTTTCGGACGACGACCGATTCCGACACTGGATAGGGGTGGTACTGGTTATAAGAGTTGAAGCCCCACGACACCAGGATTTTCAGTCCTGATCAGCGGGCTCGGAAGTGCGCGTCAACGCTGACCACCAAAACGGGAACCTCCAGCTCCCCGTCGTGATCAGCGACATCACCGGCGTCACCGGGCTGCGCATTCTCCGCGACATCGTCGCGGGTCGTACCGACCCCCACGCCCTCGCCCAACATCGCGACCACCGGTGTCAGGCCTCGGAGGCCGAGATCACGGCCGCCCTCACCGGGCATTACCGCCCCGAGCACGTCTTCGTCCTGCAACAGAATCTCGAACTCTTCGACGCCTATCAGCGCCAGTTGGCCGCGTGCGATGCCGCGATCGAGGCCCACGTCCAGGCGCTGGCCGCCCAGGCGCCCGCCCCTGCCGGCGCCGTTGCCCGCGCCGCGGACGACGGAAGAAGCCGCGCGACAATGAGCCGCGATTCGACATTCGCACCCCGCTCCACCAGTTGACCGGCGTCGATCTCACCCAGCTCGACGCCATCGGCCCCTACAGTGCCCTGCGGCTGCTCGCCGAGATTGGCACCGACATGAGCCGGTGGCCCACCGAGAAGCACTTCACGTCCTGGCTGACCCTGGCGCCCCACAACAACATCTCCGGCGGCCGCCTCCTCAGCTCCAAGACGCAGCCCTCCGCCAACCGCGCCGCGGGCATCTTGCGCATGGCGGCCATGAGCCTTGGACGCACCGAGACCGCGCTCGGCGCCTTCTATCGCCGCTTGGCCTACCGGGTGGGCAAGGCCAAAGCCATCACCGCGACGGCCCGCAAGCTCGCGATCCTCGTCTACCGCACGCTCAAGGATGGTCTGGTGTACCAGGATCCGGGGCCGCCGCGTACGACGCCCAACACCGCACGCGCGTCATTCGCCGCTTGCGCCAGCGTGCCGCCAATCTCGGCTTCACACTCGTCGATCACGAAACTGGCGAGGTGCTCGAGGGTGCAGTTTCTTAGGAGACGTCGACATCATGACCTGCGACGGGGCTCCCCTACCCTCCGCGGCCGCCTCCACCGCCATCAACGGATCCGCGTTGCCAGCGCGCGACCGTCGTCCGCTCTCAAGAGCCACCGCCACACCTGTCGAACTTGGTCGGATCATGGCGTTGTCTCCACGCTGACGATCGTGTCGGCGACTGATTGCATCCGCGAGACGGATCGGCGCTGCAGCCATGCATCTCCTCGCGGCCACCGCGTGGAGCGACGAACCGCGCTTCCGGTTGCGCCGATGAGCACCGCGAGTATGCTTGGGTATTGTCCGACACCGGGGACACCGAGAATCGCGACGTCGTCGTTCACCCTTTCCCACGAAGGAGAGCGATCATGGCCACTCGCCGCGAGCCCACCCGTCGGTGACACGCAACCCTCTGCCGGCCTCACTCGTCGGCAGTTCCTTCCACTGCTCGGCGCGGCGGCCATGGCGACCTCCGCTCCGCGCTCGGCCGCCGGGGCTCAGAGCGCTGCCGATTCGCGCTACGTCTACGTCGGCATGCGTACACGCGCCCGGCGTCCCTCCGGGCGGAACCCATCCCAGCATGGCCGTCGGCATCTACGTGTTCAAGATGAGCCCGCGGGACGGCAAGCTGACGCTCGTGCAGGTCGTTCCCGCGGACAACCCATCGTTCCTGGCGCTGGATCCGACGCTGACGCACCTGTACTCCGCCAACGAGATGACCGCCGGTCGCGTCAGCGCGTACTCGATCGAGCCGGCGACGGGGAAGCTCACCTTCCTCAACAGCGCCGCGGCGAACGGCGCGGACACGACCCACGTCAGCGTGGCACCCGTCCGCGCCGTTCCTCTTCGCGGCAAACTACACGAGCGGCAACTTCTCCGTCTTCCGCATCCAGCCCGACGGCTCCATCGGCCCGATGACGGACCTGTTCCAGAGCGTCGGCAACGGCACCGGGCCGAACCCGACCGCCAGGAAGCGTCCGCACGCGCACCAGATCCTGACGGACCTCGACGCGCGGCTACGTCTTCGGGGTCGACCTGGGAGCCGATAAGGTCAACGCGTGGAACCTGGACCTCGCCTCCGGCAAGCTCGTCGCCGAACACCGTGCCGTTCGCGCCCGTCGCGTCGGGCTCCGGTCCGCGCCACATGGCGTTTCATCCCGACCGGCGGCACGCCTACGTGCTCGATGAGCTGTCCTCGACCATCACCGCCTTCACCTACGATCCCGTTCGCGGCGCCTTCTGTATGGGCTGCAGACGATCTCGACGCTGCCGGAGGGCTTCGAGGGCACCAACACCACCGCCGAGATCCGGATCCATCCGAGCGGCCAGTTCCTCTACAACACGAACCGCGGCCACAACAGCGTCACGATGTACGCCGTCGATCCCGACACGGGCAAGCTCGAGGTGCTCGGCTGGAAGTCGACCGAGGGAGAGTGGCCGCGGGGGATGAACATCGACCCGTCGGGGACGTTCCTGTACTGTCGGCAATCAGAACACCGACACGATCGCGGTGTTCCAGATCAAGTCGAACGGCCAGCTGAACCAGACGGCGCGAGTGCGCACGCCGACGCCGGTCGACATCGAGTTCGGCCCGCGGGTGTAGCGCCCGAACCATTTGCTCTGGCGGAGCGCGCCACGCCAGCCCGCGGCGCTCTCCGCCAGACGACGCACTCCACGGTGTGGCGCCGTCGTTGCGGACCGTGCTTCTGTTCGCGCCCCTCGGCAGCAGCGCCCGGAGGGGCCGGCGTGCCCCGTCGGACGGGGCGAAGCTTTGGCATAGAGCGCGCCCTGACGCCTTCTTCGGACACGGCCGCCAGCAGTGGTTAAATCCCTGATCAGCTAGCTGGGGCATTACTCGAGATTGACGACGATGGTAGGCTCGACTTCCCCCTGCCCCTATTCAGGCAACAAATCGAGAAATCGTAAATGATTCGCCGTTGGGCCGGCTGTACCAATAGAACCAATGGCTTGCGCTCCCCCTCACTCGCCAATTCAACAAGGGGTATAGTCGCAACGCTTAGATTTCGTTCAGCTTTTTTCATTGCATGGGCGAAATGGAGGGGGATAGCCGCCAGATTCGTGCAGTTACAAGGTAAGTAGGAGGCAGTAGGAGCCAGGTAGAGGGCAGATACGAGCACATCCGACACGATGCCGGTGTGCGTGCTGACACGCGCCACAGGGAGGGACCACACATCACGACTTGACACGGCCAGCCGGCTTCATACAAGTCAACATGAACACCTTCCGGCGGCGGCCGCCCCGGCGCGTGGACCGCCTCAACGTGACGTGATCGCTCATTATCGGACGCTGGAGCCGTAGGCACAGTCGAAGCTCTGCTCCAACGCCATGGGCAACCCCGTGCAGGCCATGTCCGGCCTCGGCACCGCCGAGATCATGGCGATGCCGTCGGGTCGCGCCGTCAGCATTCGCCTCGCCGCCGAGTCGGCGCGGGTGGGGCTCGCCCTCGGATTCCGGGTGCCGAAGATCGGCGCCTTCCCCGCCGAGACCTGGGCGGGCGCCGATCGTCCCGACGTCTACGCGGAGCTGGACAGGAAGGTCACGCCGGCCCTCGGGTCGGGCCGCAACTGGCGGTCGTCGATGGGGCAGGACGTGACCAAGCGACGGCGCACGGAGATCGAGCAGATGAACGGCCACGTCGTCGCCAAGGGCCGAGAGGCCGGCGTGCCGACCCCCGTGTCCGAGATCGTCGTCGACATCGTGCGCGGCATCGACGCCGGCACCCGCGAGCCAGCGCCCGCCACCATCGACGACGCCACCGCGCGGGAATCCGCGCGTAGCCCGCAGCGCCGAGGCGGCGTCGCGCTAGTTTAGAGCCTTCGGAGAAACTCTAGCGAAGGAGGCCCGCGTGATGGCACAGACGATGAAGGCGTGGTTCACCGTTCCCGGTTCCAAGGGCGCCGTGTTCGAGCTGCGCGAGACTCCCGTGCCGGCCGCCGGCGCCGGCCAGGTCCTCGTGGCCGTCCGAGCGGCCGGCACCAATCGCGGCGAGCTGATCCGGGGGCCGAGATGCGCTCCGGCAACCCCGCGCGTGCCGGCGGTGAGTTCGCCGGGGAGATCGCCGCGCTGGGCGACGGGGTGACCGGCTGGAAGCTCGGGGATCGCGTCATGGGCCGCAGCCCCGGCAGCTACGCGCCGCATGTGCTGGCGTCCGTGCGGGGCCTCATGCGGGTGCCCGAGGGCCTGTCGTGGGCCGAGGCCGCGTCCATTCCCAACGTCTTCGTCACCGCGCACGACGCGCTGGTGACCAATGCCGCCACCGCGCCGGGCGAGGGCCGTGGTCGTCACCGCGGGCTCGTCGGGCGTGGGGACGGCGGCGATCCAGATCGCGCGCTACATCGGCGCGAGCTCCGTGGTGGCGACCACGCGAGCCCCGGCCAAGGCCGCTGCGCTCCACGCCCTCGGCGCGCACGAGGTCGTGGACACGCGCGAGGCGGGCTGGCCGGACGCCGTGCTGCGCACGACGGGCGAGCGGGGGTGGACGTGATCATCGACCACGTCGGCGGCCCGCTGCTCCCCGGGTGCATTCGCACGCTCGCGCTCAAGGGCCGGCTGATCAGCGTCGGCCGCAGCGGCGGCCGGGTGGGCGACTGCGACCTGGACGAGGTGGCGCGCAAGCGCGCGAGCATCATCGGCGTCACCTTCCGCACGCGCACCCCGGAGGAGTCGCTCGCGTGCAGCGAGCGGTTCGCTGCCCATCTGCTCGACGCGTTCGGCAAGGGCAAGCTCAAGCCCGTGCTCGACCGCTCGTTCCCGTTCGAGCGGCTCGCCGACGCCCATGCCTACATGCTGAGCGATGCGCAGACGGGCAAGATCGTGCTCGCGATGGATGGCGGGCGATGAGCCCGCGGGAGGACCCGATGCCCGGCGCCGCGCGCGGTTTCCAGGAAAAGGATGTCACCCTGCCAAACGGGCTCGCGATTCACTATTACGAGTGGCCGGGCCCCCGGCCCAACCTGGTGCTGCTGCATCCCTCGTCCGGCTACGGGCGGATGTGGCAGGGACGGCCGATGCCCTCGGCTCGCGCTTCCACGTCTACGCCCTCGACCAGCGGGGCCACGGCGACAGCGGCCGGCCCGACGGCGACTACTCGGCGGAGGAGTACGCCCAGGACCTGGCGCTGTTCTTCCGGGTGGTGGGCCTGGACCGCGCCATCGTCGCCGGCCAGTCGCTAGGTGGCCGGGTCGGGCAGGTGTTCGCGGCAACACACCCGCAGCACGTGCAGGGCCTGGGGCTTGTCGGCGGGCCGCATCCCAGCAACTTCTTCCCGACCCGCGAGGCGACCGTCAAGGTGCTCGGCGCGGCGCAGCGGATGCTCGCGTCGCCGACGGAGTTCCCATCGCGTCGAGGCCGCGCTCGAATACCTGCGCGGGAGCCGGCCCCGCGACGGGGAGGCGGCACTGCAGCATCGGCTGGAGCACAACCTGGTCTCCACCGGCTCAGGGCGTGGCCGTGAAGTACGACAGCGTCCGCGTGGCGATGGGGCTGGCCCACATGGCGGACGACCTCCGGAAGTACGCCGCGAAGGCCGCCTGCCCGGTGGCGATCCTGCGCGGCGCCCACAGCTCGGAGCTGACCGCGGCGGAGGCCAAGGAGATCGCCGGCTGCTGGCCGAACGCAGTCGTGATCGACGTCGAGGGCGATTACGCGCTCCAGATGGAGAATCCGGCCGGGCTGGCCGAGGCGCTCATCGGCTTCGCCGCGCAGGCCGTGAAGGACTGACCAACTGGCTCCTCAAGATCCTGCCACGGTTTGCCGCCCCGCCCAGCGTTGCCGAGCCTCGCTCACCCTCTGCTGCGCCTGTTCGTTGCCGGTGGCAAGCTGCGCTGCGATGTAGAGGCTCTGTTCGACGAGGGCGCGATCACCGAGCCCCGCGAACGCCTCCCCGCTCCGGAGCGCGCCGTCGACGGAGTGGTTGCGTCGGGCTCTGATCAGGGCGGTCAAATAGGCTTCGCGCGCGTTCATGCGCGCGCCGCCAGGCGTGCCCGCTGCGTGACCGATCTTCATGAAGGCGTCGCCGACGGCGATCATGCTTTCCCAGCTGCGGCTTTCCAGCGCTGCGCCATAGGCGTCGTGCCAGGCGCGAACGGCGACATCGACGTGTCCGGCCGCGAGCTCCGTCTCGACGAGGTGGAGATGGGCCTTCCAGAGACCGTCATCCCGGGCCCGCCCAGCCGGCACGACACTTTCCAGCCGCTCGAGCTCGGCGTGAGCCACGGCGCGGGCGCCTGTCAGCGCCGCTCGTTCAGGGTTCGGAATTGTCAGGGCGCCACGATGGGCCAGGAGTCCGATGGTGCATAGACCAAGACATCCGACCGCCACCATGAGGGCGTATTGCTTGAACGTCATCGCGATCTCCTCCATTTGTGCAAAAGTCCTCGTTGTCTGGTCGCTGCGATGTGCTCGTCTGGTCGCTGCGGTCTGGTCGACGGGAGGCAAATCGAGTGCCACGCTGGTGTGCTGACTCCTTCACGTCGTGACGACAGGGCGCCACTCGTCCGAAGTCACCCAGTGAACGTCTCGCGAAGCTGATTCAGCCGCGCGTCGTCCCGCTTCCGGCAGCGCTCGCGCCTGGCGCTATCGGGCCGCCGGTCGGGCATCGCGGCCGTGCTACAGCTCGCATGCCCGGAAAAATGCCCGGTGAGGTCGATTCTGAGAGGCCTGCAATGGAACACGTGGCCATCTTCGATGAAGCCCAGCGGGCCTGGAACCCGAAGCAGACGGTTGAGCCTCGAGGCCTTGCGGCCGTGTCCATGCGTTTGGTATAACGTAGGCCGTCCGACATCGAGGGAAACAGCTCGCCGCCAACAATGACGCCACGAGCCAGCCCGCTGGCGTGCTGCCTCACCTTCCGGACTCGAAACTGATCGGGGACAGGGTGGTGACGCGTTGAGGGACGCAATCATTGCGGGTCGACTGGAGCCGGGCACCGTCCGGCACCTGCGCCGCGCTCATGCCCTGCAGCTCTTTGAAAACGTTGCCTGCTGCCGTCCGTGGTGTCCGAGATCGCGGACCGGCCGGCGGACGCCTGACAGGGAGGACTCGACCAATGAGACGGAAGCGCACTCGTGGTGTTCACGGCCCTCATCGGGATGCTGGCGCTGGTGGGGACGGGGGCGCTGCCGACAAGAAGCTGTCGTTTGGCATCGGCATCAGCGCCCCGTTCGCCCCGTTCGTCATCGCGGTGGAGAAGGGCTTCATGGAGAAGCGCGGCGTGCCGGCCGAGTACAAGATGTTCGAGAGCGGCGCGCCGGCGTTCGAGGCGGTGGTGGCCGGCAGCCTCGACGCGGGCATGGTCTCCGAGTTCATCTTCGTCCCCGCGCGCGCGAAGGGGGCGCAGATCAGCCTCGTGTCGCTCTTCACCGTGACCGGCAAGGATCTGGGCGCGGTGGTGTCGAAGAACATCAAGTCGCCGAAGGACCTCGAGGGCAAGACCGTCGGCACCGCCGTGCGGACGTCGGCCGAGTACTTCATGTACAAGTACTTCGAGAAGCACGGGATCGACGTCAGCAAGGTGGCCGTGAAGAACATCAACCCCACCGAGACGGCGCCCGCCCTGTTCCGCGGCGACATCGACGGCTTCTTCCTCTGGGGTAACTGGGTGCCGAAGGCGCCCGAGGTCGTCCCGGCGCGCGCGTCATCGCCTACTCCGGCGACGACAACGTCTACATCCAGAAGCAATCGTTGATCTTCAACACCAACTCGCTCAAGGCCAACCGCGAGCTCGTCGGCAAGTCGCTGCTGGCGCTGATGGACACGATCAAGTTCATCAAGGAGCAGCCGGACGAGGCGGCCGCCATCGCCGGCAAGGCGTTCCGGCTCGCGCCGGAGGAGATGAAGAAGCAGATGGCTCCGCTCAACTACGTGGTGGAGCTCAAGGGCGCCAGCATCAACGAGTACAAGGCGAGCACGCGCTGGATCGTCGGCAAGGGCGGCGTCAGCATTCCGGACATCGACAAGTTCTGGAGCGAGCTGGTGGACGCCTCGCCGCTCAAGGCGGTTGCGCCCGGGCAGACGGACCTGTAAGCCCTGGCCGCGTACATCCAGTTCGGCGACATCGACTTCGGCTTCCCGGGCCGGGTCGGCGAGCACCCCTGGTGCTCAAGGGCCTGTCGCTCACGATCGAGCGCGGCGAGTTCTTCTGCCTGCTCGGACCGAGCGGCTGCGGCAAGACCACCGTGCTCAACCTGCTCGCCGGCTTCGAGCAGCCGACGGCGGGCGCCGTCCGGGTCGACGGCCGGCCGGTGACGGCGCCCGGCGTCGAGCGCACCGTCGTCTTCCAGGGTGACGATTCGCTCTACACCTGGCTCACCGCCGTCGAGAACGTGGAGTTCGGGCTCCGGCTCGCGGGCGTCGATGCGGGGCCCCGCCGCGCCACCGCCGAGCGCTACCTCGACCTCGTCGGCCTGCACGGGCAGGGGCACAAGTACCCGAGCCAGCTCTCGGGAGGCATGAAGCAGCGGATCCAGATCGCGCGCGCCCTCGTGTGCGAGTCCCCGATCCTCTTGATGGACGAGCCGTTCGCGGCCCTCGACGCGCAGACGCGCAGCATCCTGCAGGACGAGCTCATCGGCATCTGGCAGCAGACCGGGCGGACGTTTCTCTTCATCACGCACGACATCGGCGAGTCGATCCTGCTCGCGAACCGCATCGGCCTCATGACCGCGGGCCCCGAGGCGGGGATGAAGACGATCGTCCCCGTCGATCTGGCGCGCCCGCGCCGGCGGGGCGATCCGGCCGTCGGCGCGCTCTACGAGCGGCTCGCCGACATGGTCAGCGAGGAAGTGCGCCGCGCCGGCGCGCTGCGATGAACGCATCGTCTCGGCCGCGAAGGCGGCGCCCGCGCCGCCGACGACCGCGGCGAGGCGGCGTCGCCTCGGCGTCCCGGCCGCGCTCGTGCCGGTGCTGTCGGTGTGCGCCCTGTTGCTCGTCTGGCAGGTCGTGAGCGCGAGGTTCTTCCCGCCCGTGCTGTTCCCGACCCCGGTCATGGTCGGCAAGGCGCTGGTCGGCGAGATCCTCTCGGGGCGGCTGCTGACGGACAGCGTCGTCAGCCTGCGGCGGATCTTCGCAGGCTTCGTGCTCGGCTGCACCATCGGCGCCGGCCTCGGGTTGCTGATGGGATCCGTGCGGCTGGCGCGGCGCACGCTCGACCCGTTCATCCAGTTCGGGCGCTTCGTCCCGTCGATCTCGCTCCTCTCGCCGGCGTTGATCTGGTTCGGTATTGGCGAGGGCTCGAAGCTCTTCCTCATCACCTACACGACGACGTTCATCGTCCTGCTCAACACGCTCGGCGCGGTCCTCAGCGTGCCGCGGAACAAGATCCGGGCGGCACAGAGCCTCGGCGCCACGCGCTGGCAGCTGTTCCGGCTCGTCATGCTGCCCGCGAGCCTTCATGGCATCTTCACGGGCATGCGCGTGGGCATGGGGCTGTCGTTTACTACGGTGGTCGCGGCCGAGATGATCGCCGCCGACACCGGGCTCGGCTACCTGATCCTCAACTCGCGTCTGTGGTTCCAGACCGACGTGGTGTTCGTGGGCATCATCACCCTCGGCACCCTCGGGTACCTCGCGGACAAGACCTTCCAGGCGCTCATCCACCGGCTCGCCGGGCGGTACGCGCCCACCCACTGACCGCTCATTCGCGACGAGGCGACCCATGCGTGCATTGTCAGGGGCCGAGGAGGAGCGCGCGCGACGGCTCCACGCGGAGGCCTTCGTGTTCGCGGGTCACACCGATTTCATCGCGGGCGTCAGCGAGGGCCGCAGCCGCGGAGAGAAGGGCGTGGCGGGACGGCGACAGCTGCCGCTGCTGCGGGCGGGCGGCGTCAAGGCGGTCTGCGAGCACGTGGCCGGGGACACGCCGTACTTCTCGACCTTCGCGTTCCGCAACATCCGGCCGCTGCAGCCCACGAAGTTCGCGCTCCAGGCGCTCGACTACTGGTACTCCGAGCTCGAGGAGACGCCGGACTGGCAGCTCGTGCTCGAGGCCGGCGACTTCCGCCGGGCGGAGCGGGCGGGGAAGGTGGCAGTCGTCTTCGGCTTCGAGGGCGCCATGCCGGTCGACGACGATCTCGGTCTTCTGAGAATGTTTCACCGGCTCGGCATCCGATCGATCGGGCTCACCTGGAACGGCCGCAACCTGCTCGGCGACGGGGTCTCCGTCGGCGCCGGCGGCGGGCTGACGACGTTCGGCAAGGCGGCGATCGCCGAGCTCAATCGCCTGGGCATCGTGATCGACGTCTCGCACATGAGCGACGAGGGCACGCGTGACGCCATCGAGACGTCGGCGATGCCGATCATCGCCTCGCATTCCAACGCGCGCGCGCTCTGCGCGCACCCGCGCAACCTGACCGACGACCTGGCGCGCGGGCTGGCCGAGCGCGGCGGGGTGATCGGCGTCCACATGCTGAACATGTTCATCTCGGGCTCCAACACGGCGACGCTCGACCAGTTCCTCGACCACATCGATCACTTCGTGCGCCTCGTGGGTCCCGAGCACGTCGGCCTCGGTCCGGACTGCATGGAGCAGTGGCCCGGCGACGTGTACAAGACGCTGTGGACCGGGACGGAGGCGCAGGCGCTGCAATTCCACTACCCCCGGAGTTCGATTCGCTGGCGAAGTGCCTCAACGTCACACGCGGGCTCGTCGCGCGGGGCTACGACGACAAGGCGGCCCGTGCGATCCTCGGCGACAATCTGCTGCGCGTCTTCGAACAGGTGCTCGGAGGACGGGCGTGACGCCGCCCGCGGGTGAGCCCGTCTGCTTCGTCAACGGCCGGGTGATCGATGGGATGGACCACGCGCCGATCGAGAGCGGCTTCGTTCTCGTGGAGGACGGCCGGATCGCGCGGGTGGGCGCCATGGCCGACCTCGGCCCGGCGCGGACCCACGAGGCGCGCCGGATGGACGTGGCCGGCAAGACGGTGATGCCGGGGCTGATCGACTGCCACGCGCACCTCATCTACTCCGGATTCCGGAAGCTCGAGGACATCGACCGGTGCACCGTGGAGACGGCGGCGATCAACGCGGTGCTCAACGCGTCGAAGATCCTCGACGCCGGCTACACCACCGTGCGCGACCTCGGCACGATCGGCAACGTGGCGGCCGCCGTCCGCGACGCGGTCGCCGAGGGACGGATCCGCGGCCCCCGGGTGGTGGCGAGCGGCCGCGTGCTGCACTCGACGAGCGGGCTCGCCGACACGCTGCCGGTCCCGTGGGAGACGTGCTGCGGGTTCGGCCTTCGGGTGGACGGGCCGCAGGAGATCCTCAAGGCGATCCGGCAGCAGATCCGCAACGGCGTCGACAATATCAGCTCGGCGCCAGCGGCGCCGAGGGCAGCCCGCACGCGCACACGTGGATGACGACGCTGAACGAGGACGAGATCACGATGGCGGTCCACGAGGCGCACCGCTGGGGCCGCACGGTCGCCGTCCACTGCCAGTCGTACGAGGCGGTGAAGTTCGCGCTGCGAGCCGGCGCCGACACCATCGAGCACGGCACCCGCATGGACGAAGAGGGCCTCGCGCTGTTCCGCGCGAGCCGGGCGGTGCTGGTGCCCACGCTGTCGACGCTTTACAGCGTCATCGAGCTCGGCGCGACGCTGAGCCTCGCGCCCAAGCAGCGCGAGGAGATGGACGTCAACAAGCCGCTGTGGCTCGACAGCTTCCGCCGGGCGCGCGAGGCGGGGATCCCGATCGCGGCCGGCGGTGACATCGGCAACCGGTACGAGCACGGGACCAACGCGCGCGAGCTGGAGTTCATGGTGCGCGAGGGCATGAGCGCGCACGACGCGATCGGCGCGGCCACCGGGGTGGCCGCGCGCGCGATTCACCGCGAGGGGGTGGTAGGAGTGCTTGCGCCGGGCGCGCTCGCGGACCTGCTCGTCGTCGACGGGGACCCGCTCGACGACATCCGCGTCCTCCAGGACCGCCAGCGGCTGAACCTCATCCTGCAAGGCGGGCGTGGGGTCGGCGGCACGATGCTCGCCGGGCCGGCGGCCGCGCGGAGCTGACGATGGCGTTGGTCATCCGCGATGGGATGGTCGTCACGCCGGCCGGCGACGATGTCCGCGCCGAGCGCGCGACGATCGTCGTCGAAGGCGACCGCATCGCGCGCGTCGCATGGGGCTCCGATGCCGGGCGGGTGGAAAGCGCGGCGGGCGACGAGGTCATCGACGCGGCGCGCGCGCTCGTCATCCCCGGCCTGGTCGACGCGCACGCGCACTTCTACGGCACGCTGATTCCTGGGCTGATCGACCGCCTTCCGCTCGACGTCCGACGGCCGTTCCTGGGCGCCTGCACCGACGGCTGGACGGAGCGGGATACCTGGGTGACGACCATGCTCGGCGTGTTGCGCATGCTGAAGAACGGCACGACGACGGTGCTGGAAAACGGTGCGCAGGGCATCGATGCGACTGTGCCCGCGATCCGCGCGATCGTCGACAGCGGCGTCCGCGCCGTCGTCGGTCCCATGGTGTCCGATCGTCCCTTTGGCGACACGATGCCCGGGTACGTCGAGCGCCTGCCCGACGCGCTGCGCGCCGAGGTGCCTGGGCGCGGCGCCGTCGCCGCCCGGACGCGAGCTGGTGGAGCGCTGCCTCGCGATCGCTCGCCGCTGGCACGGGGCGGAGGGTCGGGTCTCGGTATGCCTCAGCCCGTGGACGCCCTTCGGCTGCTCCGACGAGATGCTCACGCTCGTCGCCGAGGCGTCGGCGACGCATCGCCTCTCGGTCCACACGCATCTGCTCGAGACCCGACCACAGGCGGTCGCGGCGCGGCGCCTGTACGGACGGACCATGGTGGAGCACATCGCGGCGCTCGGTCTCTTGAGCGAGCGCTTCTCCGGCGCGCACGCGGTCTGGCTCGACGACCGCGACCTGGACCTGATGGCCGAGCATGGCGCCGCGATCTCGCACAATCCGCTGAGCAATCTGTACCTCGGCAGCGGGATCGCGCGCGTGCCCGAGCTCCTGCGGCGGGGCGTTGCCGTCGGCATCGGCTCGGACGGCCCGAACTGTGGCTCGACGACCTCGCTCTTCGAGGTGATGAAGCTCGCCGCGGTGGTCCATCGGCTCGGCGAGCGGGATGGCGGGCGATGGATCGGTTCGCGCGAAGCGTTTCGCATGGCCACGATCGGAGGCGCGCGGGCGCTCGGTCTGGACCGCGAGATCGGTTCCATCGAGGCGGGCAAGCGAGCGGACCTGGTAATGCTGGACGCCCGCTCGCCAGAGTTCGTGCCGCTGAACGACCCCGTCTGGCAGCTCGTGTACGGGGAGTCAGGCGCTGCCGTCGATCGCGTCATCGTCAATGGCGCCGTCGTGTTCGAGCACGGCCACCCGACGCGATTCGACGCGGAAGCGCTCGTCGAGGAAGCGGACGAGGTTGGGCGCCGGCTCACGGCGCGGGCGCGTCCGGCCCTGGCGCGGATGTCGCGCCTCGAGCCCTATCTCACCGAGACGTACCACGCGCTGCTCCACGAGTTCGACACCGGCCGCTGAGGCTGATGAGTCAGGCCAGCACGCCATGACCGCAATCTTGTCACTCGGAAGGCTCAGCGGGCGATCCGCCCCTCGATCGCCGTCCACATCAGCTCGGCCCACCGCGCGTAGCCCTCGTCCGAGGGATGATAGCCGTCGGCCCCGATGAGCTCGGGTCGTCTCGGCACTTCCTGTCGGCTAGCGCTGTAGAGGTCCACGACTTCCGCCCCGTACGCGTGCGCCCGGCTCGCCAGGATCTCGTTGAACGCGACGACGTGCTTGCGCAGGAGCGGCTCGATCTCCTTTCCCTTGAACCGCGGCGTCACGGTGAGATCCGGGATGAGATTGACCACGACGACGGCCGTCGTCCCGCGGATGAGCGCTCCGAGGATTCCGTCGATGTCACGGGCGTAGGCCCAGAGACTTCGCTCGCGGGTGATGTCGTTGGGGCCGATCGACAGCGTGACGAGATCGGGCCGGAGCTTGAGGGCCTGCGTGAGCTGCAAGCGGAGAACGCCGGCCGCGGTGGCGCCGCCCACGCCGAGGTTCACGAGCCGCGCCCTCGGATAGACCGTGCGGAGCCGCTCGTGGAGCCGGCCCACATAGTGGCGATCGGGCGCGCTGGCGCCTTCGCCGTCGACGGTGCTGTCGCCGAGCGCCACGTAGAGGAAGGCCGCTGACGGCTCGGCGGGAAGTCGGCGCAGCGCCGCGGAACGCGATTCGCCGAGCGGCACCGTGCCGACGCACCCGGCGGCGAGTGCCGCCGCGATCAGCGCAGCGAGGCCGCGCCTCACTCGAGCCGGCCGCCTCCAGAAAGCAACTCGTGCCTGACCGATGACTACGAGCCCGTCGAGCCTGTCGGAGAAACCCGGCTAGAGCGATGAGAAGGGTCCAGCAGCGAGGCGGCGCCCGAAGGCAGCCGGCGAGGCGTACTCTCTGTACGTTGAGCCGGCTGCCGAGGGCGCCAACGAGCAGATGGGCCCTTATCATCGCTCTAGAGCTGGATCTCGGATGGGATCTCCGGATTCATCAGTGACGCGCCGCCATCGGCGTAGATCACCTGGCCCGTGATCCAGCCGGCGTCCGCCGAGCAGAAGAGCGCGGTGACGTTGCCGACATCCTCCGGCGTGCCAAGCCGGCCCATCGGCGTCCAGCCCCGAGTGTGCCAGCTCCTGATCAGATCCTGGACCTGCTGCGGCAGCGTGTTCAAGACGCTGTCCTCGGTCCAGCCAGGACTGATCGCATTGACGGTGATTCCGCGCTTGGCGACCGCCACCGCGAAGTACCGAACGAGCGACTCCAGCGCCGCCTTGGCGGATCCCATGCCGACCCACGGCTGGAGGCCGCCCGTACGGCTCCCTCGGCGTACGTGATGGCGAGGATTCTCCCGCCGGTGCCCATGAGGGGAATCGCCTCGCGCACGCCGACCAGAAAGGCTTTGGCCTGGGAGTCGAAGGCCGTGTCCCACTGCGCGAGGGTGATATCCATCGGCGGGGAGAAAAAGGCGGGCGCCTCTGGCCGCGCATTGCTGACGAAGATGTCGAGCTTGCCGAATCGATCCCGCACCGTGCGAAACATCCGGGTGATCTGGTCCGGCTGCAGCACATCGGCCTGGACCACGAACCCGTCGCTGCCGCGCTTGCGCACCTGCGCCAGCGTATCGAGCGCGGCCGCCTCGTTCTGGTAGTAGTGGACGGCGACCCTGACGCCGCCCTCCGCGAGCTTCAGGGCGATGCCCCTCCCGATACCCCGAGAGCTTCCGGTGATCAGCGCGTGCGTTCCGTTCTGAGCCATGTCGACCTCCCGACGTGCCATGACAGGAAGGGGCCACTGCAGCGCTGGGGCGTGGGGACGAACTCGCGGGGTGTCTTCAGGGGACGCCCGGCTCGCTGCTGCCCGCCACGATGCGGCGGAAGGCAGTGGTTGTCAACCAGCAGACCGTGGTGGTCACACTGGTTCCGGGCGCCCCCGCTACTTCAGACGGGCGCCCCGCTGGGTCACGATGTCGAGGAAGCGCTCGACCTCGACGCTGATCTGCTCGACGTCCGCGGGCTGGAAGCCGCCGGCCGCGAAGTGGCCGGTGATGGAGTCGGGGTTGATCGTCACCGTGCGCACGTCGCGAATGTAGCGGGCGGCCTCGAGGGGCTCCCACTCGGGATTGAGCAGGTCCTTCACCCCCGTCATGATGAGCGTCTTGGCCTTGATCGCCCGGAGCGCCTTGACGTAGTCGCCGTTCATCCCGGGGTCGTGCCCACGTCGTGAGTCTCGTACGCCCACGTCTGGTAGATGTAGTCGTTGGCGTCGAATACCGTGATGGCCGAGTCCTCCTGGGCCTTGAGCCAGGGAAGCACGTCGAGCGGCTTGCCGAACTGGTAGCGGTACATCTCCGGGGTGCGGGCGGCGGCGAAGTCCGACGATATCGCGCCAGAGCCGGATGCCCTCGACCGGCGGGCTCGTGTAGTCTCCCCTTCCACGCCGGGTCGAGCATGATGGCCTTGCGGCTCGCGTCCACGATGAGAACGCTCCAGGCCGGTGTCCGCGCCAGCGGTACCAGCGCCACGAGGCTATCCATGAACTCCGGGTAGCTCACTCCCCACTGCAGAGCCTGCATGCCCCCATCGAGGGCCCGATCACCGTCACCACGTGGTCGATGCCCAGCTTGTCCTTGAGCAAGCGGTGCTGGGAATGGACCATGTCCCGGATCGTGAACCGCGGGAACTGCATACGAGGCTGGGCCTTGCTATTGCTGGGCGAGGTCGTCAGGCCATTGCTGATCGCGTCGGTGGCGACGATGAAGTACTTGGTGGTGTCCAGCGCCTTGCCGGGACCGATCAGGAAGTCGAGGCGATGGTGGTGCCCGGACAGCGCCGTGACCATCAGGATGGCGTTCGACTTCTGGGCATTGAGCGTGCCGTGCGTCACGTAGGAGATGGCGAAATCCTTGATGACCTGGCCGCTCTCCAGGGTGAAGTCGCCGACCTGGTAGAGCTGATGGGGCGGATCGCTGGGACGGTGAGCGGCGACGGGGCCCGGGAACGAGCCGATCAGCATGAGGCAGGCGACCGTGAACAGGATGAGATGGCGCATCGGCGAACCTCCGCGTTGAGGGTGCACGGCGCAAGCGGACCAAGTATAGGCCGGCGTGGCATCTAGGCGTGCGAGGTGCTGTCCGAGCGCTTCCTGCTGCACATGTTCGCCCTCCACTTCGCTTCATCGTCAGTCATGAATTACTCTAGGATCTCCAGGGCCCGTGAACGTGGAGATCGTTGACTATCACTAGGAGGGTTGACATGGCTGCGCCAGCAATTCACCGGGAGAGCACCTGGCCGAGGAACTGGAAGCTCTCGGCATGAGCGCGGCGGAGCTTTCCCGTCAGCTTGCGGTACCGACGAACCGCGTGACCGGCATACTCAACGGCACCCGCGCCGTCACCGGCGATACCGCCTTGCGGCTGGCGCACTTTTCGGGACGAGCCCGCAGTTCTGGCTTAACCTCCAGGCTCTGTACGAGCTGCGCGCGGAGGCTTCGATGCCGACCTTCGATGAGTATCGGACGCTGCCGGTCGCGGACCGCCTGAGCCGTCTTCGGCGGACGCCCGGCGAGCTCGACAAGGGGATCGCCGATCGGGACGACGCCGAGCTGGGGAGGCGTCCCGACGCGAGGAACTGGTCGGCGAAGGAGATCCTCTGTCATCTGCGGGACGTCGAGGAGCTGTTCCAGGTGCGCTTGCATACGATCGTCGCGCTCGACGAGCCGCGCATCCTCGTCGTCGGGGCCACGCCCGGTGATCTCGCGCCCTGGCGGCTCGGGGGCTCGATTCCGCATCCGCTCGACCCCGACCGGTGGGTCGAGGAGCGGCAGTACGTGCGCAACGATGCTCGGCTCGCGCTCGCGTCATTCCGGCGGCGGCGCGCGGAAGTGCTGACGCTCCTGGAGTCGCTGGCCGTATCGGAATGGCAGCGCGTCGGTATCCATCTCGGCCGCGGCCGCTTGACGCTCGGCGACTGGGTGGCCAGTCTGGCCGGCCACGACGACAATCACCTCGACCAGTTCCATCGCGCTCTCGCGGGTCGCCCGTGACCGGCGGCGTAACGCGGCGGGCCGGAGAATGCCGATCATGGCGATGGAGAGCGCGGCGCTCGAGGCCGAGGGTGTGGCTCTGCGCAGCACCGAGCGTCTGGTGGAGGCGTGGCGGCGACCGTAACGCCTGGACAATCGCGCCGGACCTGGCGTAACAAGGAACGAAAGCGATGACCCTCGAGACCAGGGACCGGGCGATCGTCGCCATGCTCGCCGCCTTCACCGTGTTCAACCTGACCCTCGATCTCGCGCTCGTCGTCAACGCCGGGCACCTCGGCGAGCGGCGGAATGGCGACTGGGCCTCCGCGCTCTGGGACCTATACGCCGGCGCCGACCGCCTCTGGATCGTCGCGCCGTGGTCGCGGGCGCAGGAAGCGATCAACGTGTTCTGGACCACCGGACTGAACGTCTGGCTGATCTGGGCGATCGTCACGCGGCGCGCGTACCGGCACGTCCTGCAGCTGGCGCTCGGCGCCTACATCTCGTATTCCGTCATCCTGTACTGGCTGGCCGGCCACCTGAGCGGGTACGAGGGCATGCGCTCGCGGACCGTCTACGCGTTCATTCTTTTCTACGGCACGGCGCTGCCATGGCTCGCCGCCCACCTCTACATCACGTATGACTCCGCGGTGGCGATCACCCGGCGCTTCGCGAACGCGGCGGCGCGCCCGGGCCGCTGATGGCCGCCGAGCCGGGCGGTGGTCGCGGGCGCGGGGTGGGGAGGGCGCTTGCGTGCGCGGTGCTGCTCGTCGCCTCGCCTCTCTTCGTCGCGTACGTGTGGTTGTGCTGCGAAGAGTACGGGTGCGCGATCTCGGGCCCGCTGCTGGACGTCGCCCTCGGGCGGGGCCGCTCGCCCGGCCGCCTGCTTCTCGACGGGCTGCCGAGGCCGACGCTCGCGGGCTTCACCGTCTTCGGGGTGTGGTACGCGTCACAGGCCGCGCTGGCGATCGCGCTCCCGGGGCGTATCGGCTATGGGGCGATCACCCCGGCCGGCCATCGGCCGGCCTACCGGCTCAACGGGCTCCTGGCGTGGCTCGTCACGCACGTCCTGCTCGGCCTCGCGGTATTCCGGTGGCGGCTGTTTCCATCGACGATCGTCGCCGATCATAGCGGCGGGCTCCTCGTCGCCGCGAACGCCGCCGGACTCCTGGTGGCGGTGCTCGCCTACTGGAAGGCGCGAAGATTTCCGAGTCGTCCCGCCGACCGTCGATGGAGCGGCTACGCCGTGTCCGACTTCTTCATGGGCGTCGAGCTGCACCCGCGCATCGGGCCGCTCGACCTCAAGCTCTTCCACATCGGGCGCGTCGGGATGATGGCGTGGACCGCCGTCAACGCTTCCTTTGCCGCGAGACAGTTCCAGGAGCTCGGGTACGTCACGAGCTCGATGATCCTCGTGAACCTGCTGCAGCTCGTCTACGTGCTCGACTTCTTCGCGCGCGAGGACTGGTACCTCCGGACGATCGACATGCACCACGATCGCTTCGGCTTCTACCTCGCGTGGGGGAGCATGGTCTGGATCCCGTTCATGTACACGCTCCAGGCGGCCTACCTGGCTCGCCACCCGGTTCGGCTCTCGCCGGCGGCGACAGTCGGCATCCTGGTGCTCGCCGGGGCCGGCTACGCCGTCTTTTTGTCGGCGAACCGGCAGCGCGACCGGTTTCGCCGCTCCGACGGCGCCGTCCGGATCTGGCGCCGGGAGGCGACGTCCATCCCCGCCCGCTACGTCACCGCCGACGGCGCCATCCACCACACCCGTCTCTTGACCTCCGGCTGGTGGGGCTTCGCGCGGCACGCGAACTACGCGGGCGACATCATGATGGCGACGGCCGTCTCCCTGGCCTGCGGGTTCGCCCACGCGCTGCCGTATTTCTACGCCGTCTATCTGACAGCCTTGTTGGTTCATCGGATCTACCGCGACGACCGCCGGTGCCGCGAGAAGTACGGTGCGGCGTGGGAGGCCTATTGCGCGGCGGTTCCGTACCGGATGGTCCCGGGCGTGTGGTGACGCATCGGCCGCCGACCCGATCGCAGGCGGTTTCTCGCACTGGGGCAATTGCCCCAGTGCGGCCTCGGCAATCGCGCCCGAGTTGGGGTACCAAAGGACGGGAGGATGGACGCGTGAAGCCTGTCGCCGCGAGCCGCCGATGACGCGCCCTCCGGAGCTTTCCGGCGGGCTTCCCTGGCTGGGACACGCCCTCGAGTTCCGGCGGAACCCCGTCGCGCTCCTCGGGCGCGGCCGCGCCCGCCTCGGCGACGTCTTCTCGTTCCGATTGGCGGGCTCGCGCGTGACCGCCCTCACGGGCCCCCGGGCGCAGGCCGCGTTCTTCCAGGCGCCCGACGACCAGCTCAGCGCGCGCGAGGTGTATCGGTTCATGATCCCCATCTTCGGACGGGGCGTGGCCTACGACGCCGTCCCCGAGGTGATGGACGAGCAGATGGGATTTTTCTTTCCCGCGCTGCGGGAGGAGCGGCTGCAGGCCTACGCGCGCGTGATGCAGGACGAGGTCGAGCGTTACTGTCACGGGTGGGGCGAGTCGGGGAAATCGATCTCCTGGCGGCCATGAACGAGCTCACCGTCTTCATCGCGGGTCGATGCCTCGTCGGCGACGCCTTTCGCCAATCCCTGTCGCGGGAGTTCGCCGAGCTCTACCGGGATCTCGAGGGCGGGATCAACCTGCTGGCCTTCGTGAACCCCTATCTGCCGCTGCCATCTCTCCGGCGCCGCGACCGAGCGCGCCGCCGGGTGGGGAGTTGATCGGCCGGCTCGTCAGAGAGCGGCGCGCCGGGGCCGGCGAGGGGGAGGACTTTCTCCAGACGCTGCTGGAGGCCCGCTACTCGGATGGGAGCGCGCTCGACGATGAGATCATCACGGGTCTCCTCCTCGCCATCGTGTTCGCCGGCCAGCACACCAGCGCGATCCTGAGCACCTGGACGGGCCTCTTGCTGTTCCAGCACCCCGAGCACCTGGCCAGCCTGCGCGCCGAGCAAGCCGAGGTGTTCGGGTCCTGTGCGGAGATGAGCCTGCCGGCCCTCGGCCGGCTCGAGATGCTGGAGCGGTGCATCAAGGAGGCGGAGCGGATGCATCCGCCCCTCGTCGTGCTCATGCGCAAGATCCTGCGCGACTTCGCCTACGGTGATTGCGTGGTTCCGGCGGGCGAGCTGGCTCTGGTATCTCCCGCCGTGTCCCACCGCCTCCCCGAGGTCTTCCGGGACGCCGATCGCTACGATCCCGACCGGTTCGGCCCGGCGCGCCAGGAGGACCGGGCGACGAAATACAGCCTGATCGCGTTCGGCGGCGGGCGGCATCGATGCATCGGGTCGACCTTCGCCTATCAGCAGATCAAGGTGATCTGGTCGACGCTGCTCCAGCGGTTCGACTTCACCACGAGCACCGCGCGACCGGGACCGGACTACTCCACGTTCGTCGTCGGCCCGCGGCCGCCGTGCCGGGTCGGCTACCGGCTCCGCGCGGACGGCAATCTGCGGCGCCGGGCCGTCGGGATCCAGCCGGCGACGTGACCGTGTCTCGCCCTGCCGCCCTCTACGATGTCTGCATCGTCGGCGCGGGTCCCGCCGGCGCCACCTGCGCGTGGTACCTGGCGCGCCAGGGCCGCCGCGTCCTCCTCCTGGACAAGGCGCGCTTCCCGCGCGACAAGCTGTGCGGGGACGCGGTGACCGCCGGCGCGCAGGTCCACCTCGATCGGATGGGCGTGCTGCCGGCCGTGCTGGCCGCGCAGGAGGGACGGGGGGCGGCCGAGGGCGGGTTCGTCAGTCCGAGCGGTGCCCGCGCGATGGGAAGCTCGACGCCGCGGAACGGACGGGCCCTCGTCATCGCCATCAAGCGCGTCGTCCTCGATCACCGGATCGCGCGCGCCGCCGTCGAGGCGGGGGCCGAGCTCGTGGAGGAGTCGCCCGTCGCCACGGCCGAGTTCTCCGCGCCCGACCGCGCGTGGACGATCTCGTGTCGCAGCGATCCGCCCCGCGCGTACCGGGCGCGCGTGCTGGTCGCCGCGGACGGGGCCCTCTCCCGGCTGGCGCGCTCCCTGGGCATCGTCACCACGCCGCCCGACGCCGTGTGCAGCCGCGCGTACGTGCGAGCGGGAACCGATCGGTGCACGGCCGATGGGCTCGTCTTCTATCCCCGCTTCCTGCTGCCCGGCTACTGCGCGGTCGTGCGCGAAGCCGACGGCGAGCTGAACTTCTGCTGTTACGTGATCCCCGGCGGTTCGACCGCGCCGACGGATCTACGGGCCGTGCACGAGTGGCTCGTGTCGAGCGATCCCCACGTCAGTGCGGTGCTCGGCCCCGATGCGAGCATCGACCGCATGCGGGCCGCGCCGCTCCGCCTCGGTGGCGTGCCGCGGAGCTACGGCTCGCATTGTCTCGTCGTGGGCGACGCCGCCGGACAGATCGATCCCTTGACGGGCGAGGGAATCCAATATGGAATGGACGCTGCGGAGATCGCGGCGACGACGCTGAACGAGGCATTTCGCGCCGGCGACTGGAGCGAGGACCGGCTCCGTCCGTACCAGGAGGAGTGGCTGCGCTCGTTCGGCCGGGATTTTCGCTGGTCGAGGACCATGGCGCTGGCCTGTGCCCGCTACCCGGGTCTGCTCGATGCTTCGGCCGCGGCGGTGCAGCGCCGGGGCGCCGAGTTCCTCAACGTATGGGCCGAGATCATGACGGGTGTTCGACCGAAGCGATCCCTCCTCGCACCGCGTCTGCTCGTTCCCCTCGCCGCGCGCGGTCGCCGGAGAGTGGTGGACGCGCGGGCGGCGGTCGTCTCCCGGGTCCGAGCCCTCGAAGCCGGCATGAACGACACAGAGTTCCGGCGGATTGCCGCCGATCCCCAGGCCCGCACCGCGAACTACGAGCGGATGGTCGTGGCGTACTACGACCGGGTGACCGACACCTACCGGCGCGCCTGGGGCGATTCGTTCCACTTCGCCCTGTTCTCCGGAGCCGAGACGCTGGCGGAGGCAATGGTGGCGACCGAGCGAAGGCTCGCCGACGAAGGCGGATTCGGGCCCGGCATGCGGGTCCTCGACATCGGCTGTGGTGTGGGCGGGCCCGCGCTGAACATCGCGGAGCACTCGGGGGCGCACGTCACCGGCGTCAATGTCGTGCCCCATCAGGTCGAGATCGCCCGCCGCCGAGCGGCGAAGCGCGGTCTCGCCGAGCGGACCCACTTCGAGGTCGCCGACGGGATGAGCATGCCATTCCCCGATGGCGCGTTCGACGCCGTGTACATCTTCGAGGCGGGCTGCCACATGCCCGACAAGGCGCGCTTCTACGTCGAGTGCGCCCGCGTGCTGCGTCCCGGCGGGGTGTTCCTCGGCCTCGAGTGGCTGCAGCGGGACGGACTGACGGCCTCGGAAGCGGCGCAGCATATCGAGCCGATCTGCCGGTGCTTTGCCGTGCCGCACCTGGCGACCCTCGCGGAGCTCGAGCGGTATCTCGAGGCCGCCGGGTTGCTGGTGGAGGTGGTCGAGGACGTGTCCGTGAGCGGCAACATCCTGCGCAACTGGGAGCTGGTCGACGCCAAGAACATGGACGGGGTCCGGAGCTTCGTGCCCACGCTCGTGATGACGACGATCAAGGCGTTGCGCAGTATCGCTCCCGGTCTTCTGCCGCCGGCCTTGCGCATCCTGACCGACGGCGGGGTCGCCCTCACCGAAGCCGCGCGGGCCGGCGCCTTCCTGATCGGTCACTGGCGCGCCCGGAAGCCTGCGGCCGGCGACCGGTAGCTAGGGCGGCGCGGCGGTCCCGGCTCACCGCGGCGGACGTTGACCACTTCGCTCGATCGAGCTGTCGCGCACCTGTTGTCACTCCAAGGCGAACGGGGTGACTGGGAGGGCGAGATGGTCTGGTGCCCGATGATCACGGCCCAGTACGTCATCGTCCAGCGCGTCGTCGGACGCCCCCTCGACGCGGCCGCGCGGGCCACCATCATCCGGTACTTCGAGCGCACGCGCACCGGCGAGGGCGCGTGGGGGCTTCATCCGGAATCCCCGGGCTTCGTGTTCGTCACCGCGCTCGGCTACGTCGCGCTCCGGCTTCTCGGCGTCACCCCCGAGACGCGTCTGGCGTCGGCGGCCCGGCACTGGCTTCGCGCGCAGCCGGGCGGCGTCCTGGCGATCCCGACCTGGGGCAAGTTCTGGCTCGCGCTGATCGGGCTCCACGATTACCGCGGCCTGAACGCGTGCCCGCCCGAGCTGTTCCTGACTCCGGCGTGGCTGCCCGTTCACCCGCGCCGCTACTATTGCCACACGCGGTCGATCTATCTGGCGATGGCCTACCTCTACGGGCGGCGCGCCCGCGGCGCGCTCGGTCCGATCACCGACGCGCTGCGCCGCGAGCTGTACGCGGAGCCGTTCGAGGCGCATCGACTTCGCCGCGCATCGCGATGCTGTCGCGCCGACCGACCGGTGCGTCCGGCCGAGCGCGCTCTTGCGGGTGGCGTTCGCCGCGATCAATGCCCACGAGCGCATCCACTCTCGGCGCCGGCGCCGGCGTGCCCTCGATCACTGCTTCGCCCGCATTCTCTTCGAGCAACAGGCGAGCCGGTACCAGGGGCTGTCCCCGGTGAACGCGCTCTTGAACTGTCTGGCCATCTGGGCGACCGATCCGGCGCACCCCGAGCTCGAGCCGAGCCTGGCCGGCCTCGAGGCGTGGAAATGGCAGGACGAGGACGCCGGACGCCGGTACGCGGGCGCGCGGTCCCAGACGTGGGACACCGCCTTCGCCGTGCACGCGCTGCGCGCGCTCCCGGAGTGCTCCGGCGCGACGGCCGCCGCCTTGCGCCGAGCCCACGGGTTTCTGCGCGACGGTCAACTGACGAGCGAGCTGTCCGGATTCCGCAAGGAGTATCGCGATCCCTCGCTCGGCGGCTGGTGCTTCTCGGATGGCCGGCATCGCTGGACGGTCAGCGACTGCACGGCGGAAGCCCTGTCCGCCGTCCTCGCGATCCACGAGGCCCCGGGCGTGCTGGCGCCCACCGAGCGGATGGAGGAGGAGCGCCTGGGGCAGGCGGTGGTGTTTCTCCTCAGCCGCCAGAACCGGGACGGCGGATTCGCCACGTACGAGCGGCGGCGAGGCGGACCGCTCCTCGAGCGTCTGAATCCTTCCGAGATGTTCACGCGGTGCATGACGGAGCAGTCGTATGTCGAGTGCACCGGCTCCGCGATCGCCGCGCTGGCCCATGTCCGGGGCACGCATCCGCGACTTCACCGCGCCGCGGTCGACCGCGCCATCAGGCGCGGCGTCCAGTTCCTACGTCGAGCCCAGCGATCCGACGGCGGGTATCCGGGCTTCTGGGGCATCAACTTCACCTACGCGATCTTCCACGCGGTGCGCGGGCTCCGGGCGTGCGGGGTGCCCGCCGCCGATCCGGTGCCGACCCGAGCCGCGCAATGGCTGATCGGCGCGCAGCGCAGCGACGGCGGCTGGGGGAGCACTACTCGGGCTGTCTCGAGGGCCGCTACGTCGAGCACCCGGAGAGCCAGGTGGTCATGACGGCCTGGGCGCTGCTGGCCCTCATGGACATCGTCGATCCTCGGTCGGATGCCGTCTCGCGCGGGCTTGCGTGGCTCCGGCAGAAGCAGCAGCCGGATGGCTCCTGGCCCCAGCAGGCGGTCAACGGCGTGTTCTTCGGGTCGGCGATGCTGGACTACCGCCTGTACAAGAGCTATTTCCCGGCCTGGGCGTTGACGCGGGCCGCGGCCCTGACGCTCACCGCCCCTTGATGGTTGCCGGCGCGGCACGCGAGGCGCTCGGTCAGGGTGGAGGGCGAGCTCGCCAGGTACGCCTCCCACTTTTCGATCGTCAGGCGCTCGACGGGCGCGACGATCGGGTTGAGGTCCGGGATCGGCTGCTCGAAGTGGCGATCCCATCCCTTCTGCTCCGCTTCGAGCGCGAAGCCATCCTGACCGAGCAGACGCCGGACGGCGGGCTGGACCAGCCAGAGTAACGCCCGCACCGACCGGTGCCCGAGCGCCACTGGCGAGAATTCGGGCCGGAGCTTGTCGTAGCAGAAGAGGAAGAAGACCCGGGTGGCTCGCTCGTCCACGGGGAGCAGGAACGTCCAGTACGCGATCGCGCCCTCGATGTTCGACCACTGAAAGCGCGCGCGGTGGTAGGGGTACTCGTAGACGATGTCCAGCAACCGGGGCTCGGCCCGGCGCAGGTGGGCGAATGGACCCACCCGCGCCTCGTAGCGCATGACCACCCGATCGGGCTCGCTCTCACAGGACAGGAGCCGCCCGGCCCGGAACGAGGGGAATCGCCGGTGGAGGTAGGCGTGCGTGAGGTCGCAGAGATTGTCCATCACCATGGAGTGGTGCGCCCGCCAGGTGAAGTCGATGGGCACGTAGGCCCACCGGTCCGGCCCTTCGAGCTCGGGGATGTCGGGGATTGCACGGCGTTCCGCCAGCGCCGGGTTCCCCGGAAACAGCCAGATCCAGGCCGTACCGCTCCCGCACGGGATAGGTTGCCAGCCGCACGACCGGCATCGATTGGCCGAACAGCTCGTGCGGGATCTCCGAGAGTCGCCCGTCGTCTCCGTAGCTCCACCCGTGATATGCGCACGTCAGCCCACACCCCGTCACGTCGCCCAGCGACAGCGGGAGCTGCCGATGCGCGCAGCGGTTTTCGAGCGCCCGCGGCTGCCCGTCGGTGCCCCGGTACAGCGCGATCGACCGCCCCCAGAACCGGACCTCGACCACCTGGCCGCGCCGGACCCTGTCGTCGTACTCGACGGGGTACCAGTAGTCCGGATGAAGTCCCGCCGCGCGGACCTTCTGATGGCGGCTCCCCGCCTCGGCGAAGGAGGGCGATGGCATGCTCACGCGCCCGCCGGGGAGCGTGACATCGGATGTCGCGTGACGATCGGCGCTCGATCGCATCCTGATGGACCCAGACGCCATGGTAGCGCGGGAGCGCCGCTCCAGATAGCCGGCAATCGGCGCATCTCCAGCGGCTGTGACGTTGCCCCGCTGAGCCCCTCCTTTGCCGGTCATGCTCCGCCCCACCCCGTTGTCCCCATCCTGTATCGCTGCGGTGCCGTCTTGCGCCTGCCTCCGCGGCGGACTATTCTGCGCGAAAAGAGCGGAGGAGCCGATGTCGGACGTCACGAAGTTGCACGAGGCGGTACGGTGCGGCGATCTCGATGGTGTGCGGGTGCTGCTCGAGGCAAACCCGTCGTTGGCGAACTCACGGAGCGAGCAGGACGCAAGAGGCACCTATCCTCTCCATGTGGCCGCTGAGTTCGGCCAGGCGGACGCTGCGCGGGTGCTTTTGGAGTGCGGTGCAGACGTGTCGCTTCTGGATGCGGAGAACGACGCCATTGCCCTCGGGTGGGCAGCGTTCTTCGGCCGTTCGGAGGTCGTGGCCGTCCTGTTGAAGGGCGGGTCTCAGCCCAGCCAACGCAACAAACACGGTCTCACGCCCCTCGGGTGTGCGGTGGGCGGGACGCGAGGCAGATGGAAGCAGTTCTCCAATGCCACCGTGGAGGAGTGGCGCATGGCCGCGGACGCGATTCGCTCGTACGGCGGCGTGGAGTAAGCCAATTGCATTTCAAAGCCATCTGGCCGTTGGAGAAGCGATCGCGTCGAGGCGTTCAGGGGATATCCCTTGGCGACCGTGGCATTCTACGGCCCCGACGATCGCCGCGCGACGAAGGTCGCCGTCGGTATCCTCCGGAGGGAAGGAGCCGAAGCGGATCCGCTCGAGCGCTGGTTTTCGGAGGAGACAGACGTCCGCTCGGACGTCGCGATCGCAGAGCAGATTGGCGAGTTCATCGAGAGGCACGGAGCCAAGTCGGTGGCGCTCGCGGATCGCGTCATTGGCTGCCCGCACGAGGAAGGCATCGACTATCCGGACGGCTCGGCGTGCCCGCAATGTCCGTTCTGGGCCAATCGCGACCGTTGGTCGGGTGAGTTGCTCCGGTGAGAGGCTCGTGCCGAAAGGCGGGGAGGCGAACCTCACTCGTGTCTGGTGGTCGGAACCAGTTGCTCCGGGAGCCGTTCTGGCCTCCGCCACATGGACGCTGCCGTAACGTGACGCGTGCTTTGCATTGACAAGCCTCGCCCCGGGGCATCAGAGTAGCGGTGGATGGTTGCGGCGCGGATCGAGAGCCGGCGCTTCCTCGACACCAGAGGCGATTCGGCGCCCGGCCGCGCGGGCCCATTGAACACCGACGTGATTCTCCAGCGGACCGAGAGCAAGGGTTGAATCCGGCGGAGCGACGTAGGCTCGGCGCACGGCGTCGACTGCGGCCGCTAGCCCACCGGCGAGCGTCCTCTCCGTGACGCCCCAGGCGTTCGACGTGGTCGTTGCCGGTGGAGGCATGGCCGGCGCCTCGGTCGCGGCGGCGCTCGGCGAGCTCGGGTACTCGGTCTTGGTCGTCGAGCCGGGGCTCGATGGCGGCAAGCGGCTCGCCGGCGAGCTCATCCATCCGCCCGGGGCGAGCGATCTCTCCCAGCTCGGACTGCTGCCCTCCCTCGAGCGCGCCGGTGGGGTGCCGATCCGCGGCTTCGCCGTGTGGCCGGACGCGATCGAACCCCGATCCGAACGCGCCGGAGACGCACCGGGCGCCCGGAGGGACGGAAACGGCGTGCGTCCTGCCTTACGCCGAGGTCTCGGGTCTCGCCGGCCACGGCCTTGCCGTGGACCATGGGGCGATGACCGACGCGCTTCTGCGGGCCGTCGCCGAGCGGCCTCACGTCAGCGTGTGGATCGGCGCGCGCGTCACCGCCCTCGATCTCGCCGATGCGCAGGGGTCGCCGTGACGCTGTCGCGCGATGGGCGGGACATGCGCATCCGGTCCCGGCTCCTGGTGGCGGCGGACGGAGGCAGCTCGCACGTCCGCGCGATGGCGGGAATCGGCTCGACCCGGACGCGCCTGTCCACCATGGTCGGCTTCGTGGTCGAGGGCGATGTTCCCTGTCCGGGCTTCGCGAATGTATTTGTCGGATCGGTGCCGGTCCTCGCGTACCAGTTCCAGGCCGGCTCGGTGCGGGTGATGTTCGACCTCCGGAAGGAGGCGCGCGGCGTCACGCCGTTTGCCGTGGAGCCATCGCATGTCGCGGTGCTGCCCGAGCCGTTTCGCTCAGCGGTGAGACGAGCGGTCGACAGCCAGCAGCCCCTCGTGTCCGCGAGCTACTCGCTGGTTCCCGACGCGGTGACCAAGGGCCGCCTCGTCCTCGTCGGCGATGCCGCCGGTTGCTGCCATCCTCTCACCGCTACCGGCCTCAGCGTCTGCACGCGGGACGCCCGGCGTCTCCGCCAGGCCTTGCAGGAGCGTGGCGGCGATGTCCCCGCCGCGCTCCGGCGCTATGCGGAATTGCGCCACGGACCGCAGCGCACCCGACTCGCGCTGGCCTCCGCACTGTACGAGGCGTTCAGTGCCCCGACGCCGGAGATGCGCGTCCTGCGTCGCGGCCTGCTCCGGTACTGGGCGCGAAGTCGCCGGGGTCGCGCCGTCTCGATGGCCCTGCTCTCGACCCACGAGAGCCGGATGGGGGTCATGGCCACCGAGTACGCGCGGGTGGCCGGCTACGGCTTCCTCGAGCTCGCGCGGCGGCGAGGCGCATCACGCGAGTCGCTCCACGCCCGTGGCCGCGCCGTGCTCGGGCTGTCGCGCGCGATCGTGCGCTACGCCGCCGCGGCGCTGAAGTGGGCGCTACTCGCCGCGATAGGCGCGCCGCCCGCGTTCGGCCAGATGCTCTTCCCACTTCCGGGCGGTGAGCTGGTGGAACAGGCCGATGACCGGGTTCAGCTCGGGGACGGGCGCATCGTGGTGGACCTCCCACGCCCGCTGCTCGGCTTCGACCGCGAACCCGTCCTGCCGCAGGAGCGGCGCGATCAGCACGCGGTTCGCGATCCGGAGTACCAGCGTCATCAGCGCGCGGGGAATGCGCCAGGGCAGGAAGGGGATCTTCAGCGACTCGAAATAGAAGAGGAAGAACACGCGGGTTGTGCGCTCGTCGATCGGCAGCGGGAAGCACCAGTGCTTGATCTTGGTGCCCGTACTGGACCACTGATACGGGTAGTCGTAGCACAGCTCCATGGACGTGGTGTCGACCCGTTTTCGGTCGACGAACCGCTGCGAGAGCCGGCCCATGCCCACCTTGGTCTGGTAGCGCATGAATACCCTGTCCCCCGCATCTCGCCCAGCGTCAACGTGGAGTCCTCGAACGGGCGGTATTTCCGGTGCAGGTGCGCGTGGGTGAAGTCGCTCACGTTGTCGATGATGATCGAGTGATGGGCGCGCCACGTGAAGTCGACGGGCACGCACGCCCAGCGCCCTGCTCCCTCGAGCTCCGGGATGTCGGGGATGCTCCGCTCCCGCGCGCGGGCGGGGTCACCGGGAAAGACCCAGATGAGCCCGTAGCGGACCTTGACGGGATAGGTCGAGATCGCCAGGCTCGGCATCGGCCGGCCGAACAGATCGTGGGGGATGCCGACCAGTCGGCCCTGGCCGTCGTAGGTCCAGCCATGGTAGGCGCAGGCGAGGTGGCAGCCGTCGACTTCGCCGAGCGTCAGCGGGAGCTGCCGGTGCGCGCAGCGGTTCTCCAGCACCCGCAGCTCCCCGTCGCTGCCGCGATAGAGGGCGAGCGACGTGTTCCAGAAGACGACCTCGACGACTTGGCCTGGCCGCACCGCCCGGTCGTACTCGACGGGATACCAGTAGTCGGGGTCGAGCCCGGCCGCCCTCGCCCGCTGCCGGCGGTTGGTGGCGCTGGCGAACGAGGGAGGCGAAGCGGCGGCCGGCGCGCGCCCGTCCATCGGTGGCGTCACCGCGTGATCACGCCGCGCCGGACGAAGCAGTCGTAGGCGTCGCGCACCGCCTGGGCGATGGTGGTCGGCCGGTAGCCCAGCTCGGCCTTCGCCTTGCCGCAATCCGCGCGGCGCCGCATGCGCAGGAAGCGGACGGCGCCCGGCGTGAAGCGCGGCTCGGCGGTGGAACGCAGGCGATCCAAGACCCAGCTCTTGGCCTCGGCGATACCGGCCATCAGGGCCGGGGAAAGCGCAGGCGAGGGCGCGGGCGCCCGGTCACCGCCTCGAAGAGGCCCATGAGCTGGTCCACGGTGAGGAACTCGGTGCTGAGGATATAGCGCTGACCGGCCCGGCCTTTCTCCATGGCGAGGAGATGGCCTTCGACGATGTCGCGCGCCGCCACGAACTCGAACCCCCGGGCACGTACGCTCGCAGCCGGCCGCCGGCGAAGTCGACGAGCGTCCGGCCCATGCGCGACGGCTTGAAGTCGTTGGGGCCGATGATGGCGCAGGAGATGGCGACCACGACGTCGAGCCCTTCCGCCCCTGCCTTCAGGCACTCGTGCTCGACGAGCATCTTGGACCAGGAGTACGGCAGGACCGGCCCGAAGGGGTAGAACGGCACCGTCTCGTCGCTCGGCCGCGCCGGATCATGGCCGACGGCGCTGAAGGACCCGGACACGACCACGCGCGAGACGCCGGACTCCCGCGCGGCCTGGAGCACGTGGCGCGTTCCGATCACGTTGCACGCGAAGATCTCCCGCTCTCCGCGCCGGGCCGTCGAGACCTTCGCCGCACAGTGATAGACCTGAGTGCAGCCGGCGACGGCGGCGCGCACGGCCGGCAAGTCGCGCAGATCACCGGGCGCGCGCTCGACGCTCAGCCCGTCGAGGCCGCGGTTGTCGCTCTCCGGGCGCATCAGGACCCGGACGGCTTGCCCATCGTCGAGCAATCGGCGCACCAGGTTCGCCCCGAGGTGTCCGCTCCCGCCCGTGACCAGCACCGTCATCGCGCCACCTTCGAGGAGTGGGGCAATCTGGCCGGCGGGACTGGCACGAGTCGCGAGCCCATCGCAGGGCCACCATGCCCGATCATCCGCCTGGCCGTCAATAGCCGGGCGGTCGAGGACCGTCACGGCTCCGCCGGGGCGGTTCCGAGCGTTGGGGGGTGGGGGGCCATGTCTGGGCCCCTACTTCCAGAGCCCGTGAGCGAGTCGCACGGTCAGAGGACCGCCACGGCTGCGCCGGGGCGGTTCCGAGCGTTGAGGAGTGGGGGGCCATGTCATGGGCCCCCACTTCAGAGCCGTGAGCGAGTCGCACGGTCGAGGACCGCCACGGCTGCGCCGGGGCGGTTCCGAGCGTTGGGGAGTGGGGGCCATGTCTGGGCCCCCACTTCAAGAACCGTGAGCGAGTCGCACGGTCGAGGACCGCCACGGCTGCGCCGGGGCGGTTCCAGCGTTGAGGGAGTGGGGGCCATGTCTGGGCCCCCACTTCAATGCAGACGCCCGGGAGGATCCGCCAGGGCACGCGACGGCAATAGGCCTCCCAGGCCGGGCCGTACTTCGCGGCGCACATCGCGTGGTCGCGCCGCTCGCGGTGCACCAGCACGGCGACGGAGTAAAGGATGTAGAAGTACGGCAGCGGGTGGGCGAACCGACAGGGCAGGCACCAGGACAGTCCCATCACCAGGTCGCCCAGGTAGTTCAGGTGCCGCGCCATGCCCCACCAGCCGGACACCAGCAGCAGGTTGCCGTTCGCGGTCGTGATGTAGTCGGGTCGCCGGCCCCAGACGAGCGCCGCTGGATCCCGCCGGAAGCGGTGCTTCTGTAGATTCGCGCTGCGGAAGAGTCCGTAGCCGGCCAGGTCGAGGCCGATCAGCGCCATCTGTGCCCCAGAGCGGAAGCTCGTGCGGGTGGCTGACCAGATACTGCGCCTGGATCGTGAAGGTGAACGGCACCCACACGAGGTTCCCCCAGCCCAGCATCCAGCCGAACTTCTCGTGCCGGATGTCCCAGGTGGTGAGGATCGCTTCCTCGTGGAAGAAGTAGTCGGCCACGTAGAGGGAGGGCAAAGGCGTTGACGAGGATCATCGGGGTCGTGACCGTTCCGTGGATCTCGTACTGCTTGGCCGCCAGCGACAGGTTGATCGCGATCCAGCCGATCAGGCCGGGCGGCCTTCGCAGAAGAACTTGAAGTCGAAGCGACCGATGCGGGGATCGAGCGCGCTCCCGACGACGGTAGCGGTGGAGCGCGTGACCCGGCGCCTCGTGCGATGTGGACTTCGCCGCCGCCGGGCCAGCAGATACGCGCCGAGAGAGAACGCGACGAGGTTGGCCACGGTGAGGAGGGGGCCGAGCTGGTCGGCGACGACGGTCGGCGGAATCCAACCGATCCACACCAGGGAGGCAAGGGCGGTCAGGTGAGCCACCAGCTCGACCAGCCGTTCAGCTTGTAGACGAGCCGCGATCCGTCGGCCAGCGGCATCCCGTTCACGAGCTTGCCCGGCGCGTAGAGATACAGCAGGCCCTGAAGGAGGAGCCACCGAGGACGATGGCCGCGGCGGTGGGCGTCGGCGCCGGCACGCGGCCGAGCAGCCATCCCCAGGCGGCCGTCGTCGTCGGGACGATGAGCGAGCCCCGTTGTCGGCCAGGCAGATCCACAGGTAGTAGACGAGGAGGGGCAGCGTCACGAGCATTGTCACCGCGCCGCCAATCGAGGAGGCGATCGACCTCCTCGCCGCGCGTCGGGCCGAGGAATCATCCGGGCTCGAAGATCGCACGGCCGGGCCCGGCCGAGCAATCGCTCCGTCACTTTGTTTGCCGGGATTTCTCTGGTACAAACACCAAGGTGTCGCATCTCATCGCCGCCGCGTGGGCGTCCAGAACGATGCACAATGGGATTCCGGACACCGAGGTCCGGACCTTCTCCGCCGGACAGATGGCCGGAGCGAGGAGCAGCGGGGGTCGCGATGTGGTACAGAGACAGGATGTCCGCAGCAGCACACACCATCAAAGGAGGGCTGTCATGCGACGTGGGTTGATCGGACTGGTGGCGGTCGGAAGCCTCGTGTCTCTGCTCGTCGGGCTCGTGTTGGCTCAGGCCAAAAAGGCTGACGCGATCCTGACCCTGACGGAGGGCTCGGTGGCGGTCGGGATCGGGGTATCAGCTGGGGCAGGGGACGCTCGACTATCAGGGAAGAAGCATCCCGTCAAGGTCGAGGGCTGTCGGTGGGCGAGGTGGGCGTGACCCGCGCGACCGGGCTCGGCCAAGTCTACAACCTCAAGAAGCTCGCTGACTTCGACGGCAACTATGTTGCAGGCGGTGCGGAGGTGACGGTCGCGGGAGGCGCCGGCGTGACGGGCATGAAAGAATCAGAACCGGGGTGGTCATCGAGGCTAAAGAGCACGACTCAGGGGCCAGCCTCAAGCTGGCGGCCGAGGGGATCAAGCTCAGCGTCGTGAAGTAGTGAAGTAGCGGGCGGCGCGACTTTCCGGTCGCGCCGCCCGGCAGCCATGTCGCGGAGGATCAGAGCTGCCAGTCCTGATGCCAGGTCGAGTCGGCGCCGATGCCCTCGCGGGCCACCGACACCTCGATCGGGCACGCCGACCTTGACCCCAGCGTCCGGTTGGGCAAGGATGAGCCCACGTGCCGCGAGGCCTCCCGGCACGAGGAGGCTTCGCATCGTGGGCATTCCTCCGCTGCCCGCGCGAGCGGCTCGTCGCGATCATCGCGCGGGATCCCGGGCTGAAGGTCCAGAACCGCATCGTCCGCGCGCAGGTACCGATTCCTGCCGAGACGCTCGCCCCCAGGCCGGTCGGCTATCGCGTCGAGGTCATCGACTACGACGCGAGCAACGACGCCCTGTATCTCCCCGCGGCCGCTGCCGAGCAGCGCCGCCGACGATTCGCGTCATACACCGACACGCAGCTCCTCGAGGACCCGCTGTTCCATCGACACAATGCGTATGCCCTGGTGATGCGGACGCTGGCGCGCTTCGAGCTCGCCCTCGGGCGCCGCATCGGCTGGGGCTTCAACGGGCACCAGTTGAAGGTCGCGCCCCTGCGTTTTCGGATGCGAATGCGTTTCTACTCGGAGCAGGACAACGCCTCCTCTCGGCTACTTCCCCGGCGAGAAACGCATGATCTACACGTGCCTCTCCCACGACGTCATGGTCCACCAGACGCCACGCCCTCGTGGACGCCTCCGCACGCGCTACACCGACCCGTCGTCTCCCGATCAGGCGGCCTTTCACGAGGGGCTTCGCCGACGTCGTGGCGCTCCTCTCCGTGTTCGCGTTGCCGACAATCGGTCATCGAGCTGATGCTGCCCGGAGCCGGACCGAGAGTGGACGTGCGTGCCCTGACCGTCGAGTCGCTGCGCGCCTCGATGATCTTCGGGCTTGCCCACGAGGTGGGCGACGGGGTCGGCTCCGTCCGCGGGCAGCCTCTGCGCCGGATCGCTCGGGCTTCGGCCCAGTCCCGACTACCTCGATCTCGAGGAGTACAAGGAGCCCCATCGCCGCGGGGAGATCCTCGTGGCGGCCGTGCTGACGGCGTTCATCGACATCTGGGTGAAGGCGACTTCGCGCGCTCGTCGAGCAGCGCGTGGTGGTAGACCGGGCTCGGGCTGTCGAGGAAGGGGCAGGATATTGCCGACCACCTCCTCACCTCGGCGATCCGGGCCATCGACTACGCGCCCCCGTCGACCTGGAGTTCGGCGACTACTTGAGCGCCTTCGTCACCGCCGACCGGGAGATCCGTCCCGGCGACGAGCCGCCGCCTGCGCGAGTGTGTGCACCGGTCGTTCGCCGGCCACGGGATCCCCGCCGCGCCTCGTCGCTCCAGGGCGGCTACTGGCGGCCGCCCGATGTGGAGCTCGACTACAGCCGGACACACTTCGAGCCAATGCAGCGTGATCACGACGAGGTGTTTCACTTCGTGGTCGAGAACCGCGAGGCCCTGGGGCTCGACCCGAGGGGCGTTCACGCGCGTGACGCTCGGTCCGGCCGTGCACGCGCGTCCGGACGGGATGGCTTCGTGCTGCGGGAGACCGTGTGCGAATACGTGCAGACGCGCTCGGAGTGCCTCGCGCGGCGAATTGCCGGACCTGGACATCCGCAGGCCCGCCGGCATGCCGGGCACGCAGAAGCTCCGGCTCTACGGTGGCGGGGTCCTGATCTTCGACGAGTACGGCCGCGTGAGTTCCACGTCTCCAACCGGTTCAGAGCGCCCGGCAAACGAACCGGCTGAAGTACCTCTGGGAGTACGGCTTCTTCACCCCGGCGTCCGGCGGCCCGACTGCGGTTCTCCGTCTCTGCATCGCCAGCGCGCCTCGGGACGGACCAACAGTATCGAGAGGAGTGGTAGGATGCCGCCGCCGTCCCGAGCGTCCGGGCCCGAGCGCCTGACCATCCGAGCGTACGACGTCGGCTTCGGGGACTGTTTTCTCCTCACGTTCCACTACGCGCGGAGACAGCGTCACGTCCTGATCGACTTCGGCTCCACCGCGGCCGCTACGCCCCGGGACTCCCCTCGATATGACCATCACGCCGAGAACATCGCCGAGGTGACGGGCGGGACGCTCGATGCCGTCGTGGTGACGCACCGGCACGCGGACCATCTGAGCGGCTTCACGACGCGCGACGGCAAGGGCCGGGCGACATCATCCGCAAGTGCGCCCGGAATGCCATCATCGTGCAGCCCTGGACCGAGGACCCGAAGCTGCGCCGAAGGCGGCAGGCGCCGCCGAAGGGTCGACGGCCGCGCCCTCGCGCTCGCCCAGGTGCGTTCGATCGAGGCCATGCATGACGTGGCGGCCGTCGTCGCACGCCGTGCCGCGAAGATCGACGTGTCGGACGTGGAGGTCGAGCCGGAGAACGAAGAGCCGGGTCCCGACGTGACTGGGGCGGAGCCCCGAAGGCGCCGGCAGCGCCCGCTCTCGCCGTCGGGAGGGCACGCGCGAGAAGCTCCGCTTCCTCGGCGAGACGAACTTGAAAAACCTCTCGGCAGTCGAGAACCTCATGACGATGTCCACGCCGGCGAAGCGACACTATATCCATTTCGGAAGCAAATCGGGCCTGGAGACGGTGCTGCCTGGCGTCGGCGTGGACGTCCTCGGCCCTCCACGGTCGAGCAGAGCGACGATGTGCTGAAGGAGCGGCGCAAGGACCAGGCCGAATTCTGGATGCTCGCGGCGGCGTGGCCAAGATGACGACGGCCACCAACAAGCCGCTGTTCTCCGGGGAGAAGTTCGTCGCCGGCGGGCGGCGCCGCGTCCGGCGCGGTGGTTCATCCGCCGGATGCGGGCCGATCCACGCCCAGCAGCTGTTGGAGCTGGTCCGCATCAGTCGACGATGCGCTCAACAGCACGAGCCTCATCCTGCTGTTCACGGTCGGCGACACGAAGCTGCTGTTTCCGGGCGACGCGCAGATCGAGAACTGGCAGTATGCGCTCAAGCTGAGCGATCGGTCAGAGCAGATCGTGAAGAAGCTCGAGACCGTGGACGTCTACAAGGTCGGCCACCACGGCAGCCTGCAACGCGACGCCGAAGGCGCTGTGGGGCACGTTCAGAAGCGCAAAAAGGGGCTCGAACGCTGATGTCGACGAAAGCGGGAAAGTTCCCCGGCCGTCCCGGATCGGGCACCGGGTGCCGCGGGAGACCCTGAAACAGGCGCTCATCGCGGAGACGAAGCTGACGAACACGCAGGACCTCTCGGGAACGAAGAAGGAGTTCTTCGTCGACGTCGAGTGCCGTTCCGCTGACGAGGCCGCGCCCAACGTCGTCGGGACGCGATGCTATCTTCAGCAATAGCCGGAACGCGAGGAGGAACGGGGACGTCTCGTGCTGGACGCAAGGGTGGTGCGCGCAAGCCCGGACGCCGTCAAGGAGGCCACGAGGGTCAAGGGCATCGCCAGCCCGGAGTTGGTGGATGCCTGGCTCGTCGCCGACGAGACGCGCCGCCGTGCGCAGACAGGGGCCGAGGCACTACGCGCTGAGCAGAGGAAGCTCTCCGACCGGATCGGCGCCCTCAAGAGGCAGCTCGGCGGCGGCGTCGACCCCGAGCTCGAAGGGCTCATGGCCCGCGGCGACCAGCTGAAGCAGGAGCAGCAAGCCCTGGCCGACGCGCAGGCCGCCGCCGAGGCCGAGGCCGAGCAGATCATGCTCCAGCTTCCCGCCATCCCCGATCCCACGTGGCCCGTCGGCGCCGATGCCGGCGACAACAGGGTCGTCCGCACCTGGGCCGATCCCTCCTGCCCCCGCGCCGCTCGCGGCGAGCCAGAAGGATCACATCGCGCTCGGCCGGTCCCTCGGCATCCTCGACTTCGAGCGCGGCGTGAAGCTGCGCCGGGTCGCGCTCTACGTGATCCGCGGGGCGGGCGCTCAGCTCTACTGGGCCGTGCTGCGCTTCGCGCAGGACACGCTCGCGCGCCGCGGCTACGAGCCCTTCGTGGTTCCCGTTCTCGTCGGCGAGCCGTGCATGATCGGCACCGGCTACTTCCCGGCCGGGCGCGACCAGGCCTATGTCACCCAGGACAACTCCGTCCTGGTCGGCACCAGCGAGGTCCCTCTCGCCAGCTTTCACTGGCGGCGAGATCCTGAACGAAGCCGACCTCCCCAGAAGCTCAGCGCGCTGAGCACGTGCTTCCGCCGCGAAGCCGGCGCCGCCGGCACGGGACACGGCCGGCCTGTACCGCGTCCACCAGTTCGACAAGGTCGAGCAGGTCGTGATCCACAAGGCCGACGAGCAGGAACACATCGCGCTTCACGAGGAGATCATCGCCAACGCCGAGAGCATCCTGCAGGCCTTGAAGCTGCCCTACCGCGTCGTCCAGAATTGCACCGGCGACATGGGCCAAGCCAAGTGGCGCATGTACGACATCGAGACGTGGATGCCGAGCCGCGGGCACTACGGCGAGACGCACTCCGGCAGCGCGCTCAGGGACTTTCAGGCCCGCCGTCTCGCCCTCCGCTACCGGCCCCGACCGACCCTCGAGATCAAGAACCCGAGCCCGCAGTTCTGCTACACCCTCAACAACACCGCCATCGCCTGCCCGCGCGTGCTGATCAGCGTGCTGGAGCTCTACCAGCAACCGGATGGGAGCGTCGCCGTCCCCGACGCGCTGAGACCGTACATGGCGGGCCTCGACCGCATCGCGCGCTAGAGCGATGATAAGGGACCCATCTGCTTCGTTGGCGCCCTCGACCGCGCGCTCAACGCACAGAAAGTTACGCCTCGCGCGGCGTGCCTTCGAGCGCCGCCTCGCAGCTGGACCCTTCTCATCGCTCTAGCTGGGTTTCTCCCGACAGAGCTCCTAGCTAGCTAGCCCCGGCTGGCCAGGCCGACCGCGCGCGCTCTCTGCGCCGGGGGCGCGAGGAACGCTGTCGGGTAACCGCCGTTCGAGGAAGCGCCGGCTTCGCCGGCCCAATAGCCGACTCTCCGGAGAGGCTCGGTGGGGGGGCCTCGACGGTCCCCTCACCGATGCTCTAGAGCGACCTCAGAAGGGTCGAGCTGCCGACGGCGCCGTGCGCCGGAGGTGGCGAGGCATGTCTGCACCGTCGTTGAGCGCGCGGTCGGGCGCGACCTGTTCCAGGGCAGGCTCGGAGGGCGGTCGGGCCTCATCGATCGATTCTAGAGCTGCCAGTCCTGGTACCAGGTGGAGTCGGCGCCGATGCCCTCGCGGGCCACCGACACCTCGATCAGGTATGGCCGGTTCTCGCGCGTGATCTTGTCCATGCCCCGCCGGAGCGCCGGCTCCAGGTCCTTCACGGTGGTCACGGCCTCGCCGTCGACGCCCTGCGAGCGCGCCAGCCCGACGTAGTCGGTGGCGGGAGCGCTGAGCCAGAAGCCGGGATACTTGCCCTCGCGGATCATCTTGCTGTCCGGCATCTCGCGCGCCCAGTTGTGGCGCACGACCTGGTAGCTCTCGTTGTTCGAGACGATCGTGAGGATCGCGGTGTTGTACCGCGCCATGGTCCAGAAGCCCGAGGCGCTGTAGCCGAGCGCGCCATCACCCAGGTGCAGCACCACCGGCCGCTCGCGGCCGACGGCGATCTTGGCGCCGATGGCCGCGCCCACGCCGAATCCGAGCGAGCCCCCGCCGCTGCGCGTCCAGTCCATCCCTGATGCCCGAACGGCAGCAGGGTCGTCCACGCCGTCGAGCTCTCCTGCACCATGACCGTGTTCCGCGGGAGCACGTTGGCGAGCTGCGCCTCGAGCAATGCCGGATGCACGACCGGATCGTGCTCGTGCTCCCGCACCAGGTTTTCCTCGCGATCGATCAGGAGCTTGGCGTAGGCGCGTACCTTCCACGCTGGCGGGCCCACGCGGCGGGCCGATCAGAGCCGTGCACGCGCGTGAGCGCCCCGCTGATATCCGTCAGCGTGTCGGGCAGCTCGCACTGCGCGGCGATGTCGAGTGGATAGTGGCGGCCCATGAGCAGCGGGTTCGGCCCGATCTGGATCACGTACGGCTCGTTCACGCTGCCGTGCACGCCCTGGCAACCGACGAGGAAGATCAGGTCCGGGCGTGAGCCCGGTGGCCTTCTCGAAGTCTTTGCGCGACGGGATAGTTCCCGCAGTAGAGCGGATGCCGCGTCGGGAAGTTCGGGAAGATCTGCCGGCTCGCGAACACCGGCGCCTCGAGCAGCTCGGCCAGCCGCACGGCCTCGGCTTGCGCGCCCTCGCGCCAGACGTCGTCGCCGAACATCAGCACCGGGCACTGCGCCTCGCCCAGGCGCCGGGCGATCGCCTCGACGGTATTCGCGCGCGCCGGTCCCGGCCGCTCGATCTGATAGTGGGCGTCTTCGCCGATCTGCGCCTCCAGCCCTTCGCGATGGAGCAGCTCCGCGCTGATCGAGAGGTAGCACAGGCCCCGTGGGCGGCGTGGTGGCCTCGCGCAGCGCGCGGATGGTGGCCACGCTGATGGCCGCCGGATTCGTGTGCACCTGATAGGCGCAGCGCGCTTCCTTGGTGATGGGGCGCATCGACTCGGCCTGGCTCAGCCCGGGAAAGGGCGCGAGCCCGCGATAGTCCTGCAGCTCGGACGCCCAGTCCCCGCGACGACCAGCAGCGACGAGCCGGCCACCTGCGCATTGAAGAGCTGCCCGGCGAGCTGGTGCGAGCCGCCCATGACGTGGGCGATGACGACGCCGACCTTGCCGCTGACGCGATGGTAGCCGTCGGCCATCGCGGCCACCAGCCCCTCGTGCTTGCCGACCACCAGGCGGTTGTCGCCGTCCTCGGCGATGGCCGCGAAGAGGCCGGTCTCCGCGAGGCCGGGTTGGTGAACAGGTACTCCACGCCCGCGTCCTTCAAGGTCTGGAGGAGGAGCATCCCGCCGGTGCCGGTGATGGTCTTGCGCATGGGCTCCCTCGCTGTCGTGGGCGCTGGTCGAACGACGCGGGGGCACTATACTCCGCCGCTCCGTCCTTGCCAATCCGGCCTCCCGGTAGGCCCCGTGGACTCGCCGTGTATGTCGATCTCGAGCCGCCCCGTTCGACTACTCCAGTAAGCGCAGAGGCCGAGGTGCGGCTCATCCGGGAGTGACTGCGCGTCCGCGGTAGGCAGTCGCATCCGGCCGCCCGGTGGGGTAGCGTGGCCATCAGGCGGCCATGCGCATCGAGGAGATCTTTCGGGCGGAGTACGGGCGAATCCTGGCCACGCTGATCCGCCTCCTGGGCGATTTCGACGTGGCCGAGGAGGCGCTTCAGGAGGCGTTCGCGGTCGGCGGTCGAGCAGTGGCCGGTGGCCGGCACGCCGACGAATCCGGCGAGCTGGCTGGTCTCCACCGCGCGGCACAAGGCGATCGACCGGATCCGCCGGCGCGCGCGGCTCGCGCAGAAGCAGGAGGAGATCGCGCGGCATTTCGAGCTGTCGGCCGAGGAGGAGGATGCGCCGATGCCGGAGGACCGGCTCCGCCTGATCTTCACGTGCTGCCATCCGGCGCTCGCGATCGAGGCGCAGGTGGCGCTCACGCTGCGCACGCTCGGGGGCTGTCGACCGAGGAGATCGCGCGCGCCTTCCTGGTGCCCGCGCCGACCATGGCGCAGCGGCTGCGTGCGTGCCAAGGCCAAGATCCGCGGCGCGCGCATTCCCTACCAGGTGCCTCCCGACGAGGCGCTCGCCGAGCGGATCGAGGCGGTGATGGTGGTGGTGTATCTCGTGTTCAACGAGGGCTACGCCGCCAGCTTCGGCGCGCGGCTCGTGCGGCACGAGCTGTGCGAGCAGGCCATCCGGCTCGGGCGCATGCTGGTCGAGCTGCTGCCGGCTCACGCCGAGACGAAGGGGCTGCTCGCGCTCATGCTGCTGCACGACTCGCGGCGCGAGACCCGCCTGGACGGATCGGGGACATCGTGCTGCTCGAGGATCAGGACCGGACGCGGTGGGACCACGCGCAGATCGACGAGGGCGCGGCCGTCGTCGAAGCCGCGCTGAGCGCCGGAGGCCGCCCGCCGGGTCCGTATGCGCTGCAGGCGGCGATCGCGGCGGTCCACGCACAGGCGCCCACCGCCTCCGACACGGATTGGCGGCAGATTGCCGCCCTGTACGGGGTGCTCGCACGCGTGCATCCAACGCCGGTGGTCGAGCTCAACCGGGCCGTCGCGGTCGCGATGTCGGACGGGATCGAGCGCGGCCTCGCGCTGGTGAATGACCTCGACCAGCGCGGCGAGCTCGACGGGTATCATCTGCTGCCCGTCGCACAGGCCGAGCTCTTGCGCCGGCTTGGCCGCCATCCGGAGGCCGCCGAGGCGTACCGGCGCGGTCTGGCGCTGGTGAGCAACGATGCCGAGCGGAGGCATCTGGAAAAGCGGCTGCGGGAGATCGCGCCTTAGCGCCGGACCGCGTGCCGTGTCCGGCGCTCGCGCCCGAAGATTCCGCTTGACTTGCCCAGGGCCCGGCGTGCATCGTGCGGTCCACCATTCGGGTCCTCTGCCTTCGATCGCTCCCCAAAGAAGGAGAGCCGGCATGCCCTTCGATAATCCCGACCGGACAGTCCACCACCTGGTGAGCCGCCGCCGTTTCCTCAAACACGCGGGCGTGGGGGCGGCCGGAATGGCAGCCATCCTCTCGGGCGCGGGGCGCGCGCGGGTCTTCGCCCAGGCCTCATCGGCCTATCCAGATTGGATCCCCGCCGTCACCAAGCCCCCCAAGCGAGGGGGACCCTCACGCGAGCGTCGGCGTGGGACCCGCCCGTCCTCGACCCCCGGCTGACGCAATCGGTCGGGCTCTACCAGTTCGCCGGCCTCGTCGGCAGCCGTCTCGTCCGCTACGTATTCCCCGACGAGGTGACCGGCCCTACCGACCTCTCGCTGAAGGGCGACCTGGCGGAGTCGTGGCAGGCGAGCCCCGACTATCGCGTGTGGACGTTCAAGCTGCGCCAGGGGTCAAGTGGCACAATGTGCCGCCGCTCAACGGGCGCGAGCTGGTGGCGGCGGACATCAAGTACTGCTTCGAGGCCTATGCGAAGGAAGGTGTCCAGTCCTTCACGTTCAAAGAGGTGGAGGGCATCGAGACGCCGGACAAGTACACGGTGCGCGTGCATCTGCAGACGCCGAACGTGCTGTTCGCGCACAACCTGGCCGAGCCCATCACCGTCATGTTCCCGCGCGAGGTGCTGGAAGAGGACGGCGACCTCAAGAAGCGCATGATCGGCACCGGGCCCTACATCCTGAAGGAGCACTCGCGAAAGGTCCGGGTGGTGCTGGCGCGGAACCCGGACTACTTCGACAAGGGCCGCCCCTACGTCGACGAGTACATCATCCTCTCCACGCCGGACGCCGCGACCCGCATGGCGGCCGTTCCGCACGGGGCAGAGCGACATCATCTGGCTGGCGAGCCCCGGCGAGGTCGACACGGTGCGGAAGACCAATACCACCGCCGTCACGCAGTCGTTCCACAATACGCTGGCGCCGTTCGGGCTGGCGCTGGCGCAGGACAAGCCGCCGTTCAACGACGTGCGGGTGCGGCGCGCCATCTCGATCGCCATCGACCGGCAGAAGCAGGTGGACACGGTCTTCGAAGGCCACGGCATCCTCGGCTGGGGCGTGCCGTACATCTACTACCAGGACACGATGCCGACCGCCGCGCAGCTCGGCCCGTGGTGGCAGTATCGGCCCGCGGACGCGAAGAAGCTCCTCACCGAGGCCGGCCATCCCAACGGCTTCTCGGCGACGCTGTTCTACTACGAGTACTTCCCGCAGATGACGTCGCAGATCCAGCTCGTCCAGCAGGACCTCAAGCGCAACCTCAACATCGACGTCAAGATCACCAAGCTCGACTACACGACGTACTACGGGCGCTACGTCGACGGAAAGTGGGACGGCATGTCCTGGGGATTCCAGTCGGGCCACGCGGTGGGCGTCGACGAGCGCACGTACCAGTACTTGCATTCGAAGTCGACGAAGAACTTCTTCCGGGTGAACGATCCCGTCATCGACGAGCTGTGCACCAAGCTGCGGCAGACGCCGCAATGTCGCGGACCAGCGCGTGATCACCAAGAAGATCGTCGACCGGGAGTTCGACCAGGTGCTGGCGCATGTGGATGCCCTACGACAACGGCTTCCTCACCTTCCAGCCGCACGTCAAGAACGGAGCCGCTCTCGCGCTCCGGCGCACCGACGGCTACGGGTCGTCGGCGATCGCCCGGGTCTGGCTGGACAAGTAGGCTAGGCGGGGGCGCCGCCGTCGCCCGGCGGCGGCGCCACGCTGGGCGTGCCTCAGGTGCGCTCGATGATCACGACCGGGATCTCGCGCGCCGTCCTGGCCTGGTATTCGTCGTAGGCCGGCCAGATCGCGGCCATCGTCTTCCAGAGCGCCGGCCGCTCCGCGGGTGTGGCCGTGCGGGCACGTGCCTTGAAGCGATCGGCCATCACCTGCACCTGGATCTCGGGGTGGGCCGCCAGGTTCTGGTACCAGCCCGGGTGCTCGGGCGCGCCCCCTCGGGAAGCCACGACGAGATAGCGGTCGCCGTCGCGGCCATAGATCCAGCGGTGTTGTCCGCTGCTCGCCGGAGCGGCGGCCCGTCGTCGTCAGGAGCAGCGTCGTGAC
>ERZ1370068.5392-contig-4414_pt1 | contig 44604 bp, 77 predicted proteins | sample MGYA00561227_ERZ1370068 | MGnify/ENA primary metagenome ERZ1370068 (study PRJEB38410, sample SAMEA6850437) | metagenome | study: Metagenomic assessment of the ecological functions of the soil: analysis of the soil microbiota associated with the...
ATTGTGCTTTAGTTCAGTTACGTATTGCTATTTTCTGTAAGCCAGATTCAACAATGTTTGGATGAAATACCAGGTAGCATCCTTCCAGCGATAAGTAAAATGTTCGTCTCACACCTTCACGCTGGCTTGCCTTCTGTAAAATAGCCCGCCGGTTCATAACCCACATGATAGCCTGGTTAGACGTAGAGAATATTTCTGGCTTTTGCGCAAGCGAAGCTTACTGTGCCTGCAACTATAAACGCTACCAACAAAATTGCTTTTTTTCATGTTTTGTATTTTCCCGATGTAAGCTAAGTTGAAATCGATCCGATGCCTGTCTTGTCAAAGACAAAACGTCGCATTGAACGATATTGAAATGTTTTTTGGCAGACTTTAACTCTGTCTTGTCTTAAAGAAACTTTTTGCGATGGGCGGACTTGCTTGTAATCCGATATAATCCATATTCTATTCAAAACAGGATCGCTGCAAATGCCAAATAAAGAAATAGAATGAAACAATGTCTCGCCCGAATTCCTGAACCAAATCGCAACACCGATTAAGGTCAATGAAACGAGCAACTCGATCAGCCCCGTGTATTTTCAATGGGATGAGCTTAAATAGCCCTGCTGGAAAATTCGTACACAACGTGAAGGTATCAGATGAACGATGGCCAATCCACGGCAAGGGTCTCACCTGTTGTTTGCATGTCGAATAATTCCGGAGAGATGAAGCAGATCCAATACCGGTGGGTAATCAAGCACGCCATGCGCGCGGGGAGATAGTTTCATGATTAAGCTTTATAATTATTGTATGTTGACCACGGGACAATTCACTCTTCCGGCATCGGGTACAAGTACTGGTGCAGCCAGGACCGTAGTAAGATTATTCACTGCGCCGAAGCTATTGTTATCATATGCCACTACTCTCCATAGCGGCGAGTACTCCGCATCGGCAGGTAAGGTTCCAACGACGTTATGTGTTTTTACAGTTCCCTGTTCGGTCTTAAAGCCGGAATCAGGACCTCCATTCGGCTGACCAGGATTAATGTTAAACGTAACAAATACGGTTGAAAGAGGCACCAATCCTGCCCCGGTTGCTGTAAGGCTTTTCGCTAAAGTTGAAGTAAAAGCCACTTTGTCCCTATACCATGCGCGAACCAACCCATTGCTCTCACCGTTCAGGCGCAGTTGTGCAGTCGAGCCTTTGGGAACCACGGGACAGGTTGAGAGTGCGGTGGTCCTTTCAATCAGGATATCCGCTTGCGGTTAATTGTTGTGCGCTGGAAATTGAGTTGGCTACATAGTTATCCGGCACAGTTACTTTATATACTTGCCAAAAATCATTGTATTGGCCCTCGCCGGAATGACATCTATTACGTTCAGTTGAGTGGCCACAGGATTGTTTTGGCCATTCTTGTAGAATACATATATCGGCGCAGGCTGGGTGAGCTGAACATCAAAATTATAATAGTCGACTGTTTGGCCACCGGGACCGAAGCCTCGGGTAATAAATGGTACCTGGTCACAATTGATAGGAGCGCCGGGTGCCGGCAAACCGTTTGTTGCATTTCTTACCAGTAAATGCCCAGCCGTCGCGCTAAACCGATCGACTGTTACTTCGTCTGCAGTGTCTGGGTTGTGCGGCTGCATCCCATGGCCATCATCGTGCTTCTTTGAACATGATAAAGAATAAAAATAGAAGTTGTGACGAGGCAGTTGTTCCCTGATAAATTTGTAAATCATAACGACATTATTTATTTGTTTAATTAAATCCTTACTCCACTATTAATATGATAACCCGGTTATTTATTCCACGAGTGTTATGATGCAGGTTGAGAGTGAGAAGAAACGCTCAGGTCCATGTCGCGGGATCAATCAGCTCAATTTGTTTTCTGTTGTAGGAAAGCAGACCTGAATCCCGAAGTTCATTCAAGAATGTATTTACGTTTTGTCTTGATACCGCAATCACGCTCGCGATATCACTATGAGTTAGGTAATTGTTCAGGACGATCCTGTTGCCGATGCGATGACCATCAGATATTGCCCAATTCTGATGAAGCGAATGAGTCGGCTTTTCGCGTCATGAAAGATGAGGTCGAGATGCCGGTGCTCAACAGGTCTCTTTCAACTTGTTATTTACGGTATTGGCATAATTGAGCGCCATCGATGGATTATCCTGCAACAGTTTTTCTGAAATCGGAGGCGCTAAAAACACACACCACGGTATTAGCAACTAAGGCTTCAGCAAACTCATCGTCGGAAGGATAACCATCGAGACCGAGGTCACCAAATACCTCGGTTGCGGTGAAATATCTTTTATCATATCATTATCCATGTCATCGCTGGTAGCGATCTTGATCTTACCCCGGATAAGGAGAAATACTTTACTGTAGCCAGCTCCGCCATAATTTAATCTCTCGCCCCGGTAAAGAGTTCGGACCTTTACGATCGAAGAAGCCTCGATGATCTTCTCATTGCTCATCCTGTTCAACAGGGATGGGCCTTCAGGTATCCGAATTTGATTTCGTCGTACATAACACAAGTTTGTTAACTAAATGACTTTCTGCTTTTTTCAATCCGCAAGAGCATTCTCGATTTTTGAGATCAATACATTTTTGGGATCAACCCCGTCGCGTAATCGACTATTTGACCTCCTTTAAAAAAAAAGAATTGTCGGTATGTCATTAATGCCGTATTCTTTATTGAGTGTCGTTTGCTCGTCGATATCGACCACATAAAATTTAACGGCGCCTTTTGTAGGTTCTCGATAAGTCCTCATAGATTAATGAGACCAACTGGCATGCGCCACTCCATTCCTGATTTGAACTGAACAAGGCTCAATCCTGATCCCTCCACTACTTCTTTTTGAACTCCTCCTGGTCGATCGATTTGTTCATAAATCACTGAATGTTTTCGCTACCATAGCCAACGAGGCATGCCAGAATTTATTGCGCTGTTTCTTAATTCTCCGAAACTATTGCCCAGCAAGGGTTTCAGTCATTTCTGATAGCCACCGTTTTGCCGACCCGGGTTCATGCGTTTCTTCCAATGAATTGGAGGCTTTCCAACGTATTGGAGTATTTCCAAAATATTGGGATTGGTAAGTGACAAGCAAACAGATTTGTTAATGTGCCGGCTATTGTCGTGCAGAGGACAATTATCCGCTGATAGCGAACAGCAGATTTGCCCTAAAACAATATAAAAAATGAAAGCATTATTTGTAATCATGTTCTCTGTTGTATCCCTTGTGGCGTGCTCCCAGGATGAGTCCGCGCTCCGAAAAGCAATTCAATACTCTGAAGACGGTGTGGCGGTGAGCGGCTACGATGTGATCGCCTATTTCCAAACAGGGGAAGGCTGTAAAGGGAAAAAAGAATTTGCTGTAACGACCAAAGAGGTCACTCTTACTATTTTTCAAGCATCGAAAACAGGGAACAATTCAGGAAGAACCCTTCCGCCTACGAACCTCAATATGGTGGATGGTGCGCCTATGCTATGGGCAAGAAAGGATCAAAAGTGGAAATAGATCCCGAAACATTTAAGATCATCAATGGAAAGCTTTTCTTGTATTACGATAAGTTTTTTTAACAACACACTGACGAGCTGGAACAAGGACGAAAACAATTTGAAGGCAAGCGCCGATGTTAACTGGCAAAAGTTCTATCACTGATCAATTACATTCTATGCCAATAAAATTTCCCATAATCGGCGCCTGGATACTCAGGGTGATCGCGGCGCTCATCATGCTGCAATCACTGTTTTTCAAATTCAGTGGAGCTCCTGGAGTCCATCTACATTTTTCCCGGCTTGGTATTGAGCCCTGGGGACGCATAGGAACGGGCGTTCTTGAGTTGATAGCCTCTGGACTCATTCTTTCCCGGCCACAACAGCTATTGGTGCCTTTTTGGATTGTCTATTATGAGCGGCGCTATTTCGTCTCATTGTTTTATACTGGGTATCTCCGTTCAGGATGATGGTGGTCAATTATTCATTTACGCGATGCTCGCGTTTACTTCATCGGCGATCCTTCTCATTACATACAGGAATGATTTCTTTCGCATCGTCAGAAAAATTTTATAAATACAATGAAAAACGCAAGTACACTTCTGCAGCAGGGCGTCCGGCATGCATTTGTTCAACTCAGTCAGTCGCTAAGCCAACTGAACAATGAGCAATATACCCGCCCAAGTGTTATTCTGTTCAATGCAACCATTGGACAACATGTAAGACATATCATTGAGCTCTTCACTTGTCTCGAAACAGGGTACGAGACAGGGGTTGTTAATTATGAAAAACGAAAAAGAGACCATCTGATTGAGAATGACAAGGAACTTGCAAGTATTCTTTGCAACGGATTTACGCACATCTTGACAGACCCAATAAGAACCTGTTACTTCAATCGGGTTTTGACGAGCATTCGAGCGAAACTGTTATCACAGTGACAAATTATCACCGGGAGATTATTTATAACCCGAGCACGCATGCGTACATCATATGGCCATGATCCGAATAGGCATTAACGAAGTGTCTTCTATCAAGGTATCCGCTGAATTTGGTGTAGCCACGTCGACAATTAAAAATCGCAACAGATGTGCACCGTAAGTTTTATACCTATAAATGGTGATTATTATATCACATCAAACCGTGACGAAAACTCAGTCGAGCGAAGGCAATCCCACTGACGGTATATGGAAATTTGATATTTCCAAAAGATTCAGACGGGGGAGGGACGTGGATTGCCATTCATGAAATGGGAATGCCGCCGTGTTGTTAAACGGAGCCTTTGAAAAACATCGTCCAAGCCCTCCCTATCACAGGAGCCGCGGAGCCATCCTGCTAGACATTATGAGAGCAGATTGGCCAGTCGACAAATTCATTGGAATGCAGCTTGACAACATAGAGCCTTTTACACTGGTGATGATGGAAGAAAGGAATTTCTATAAATGCCACTGGGATGGCAAAATGAAGTATTGTATGGAATTAAAAAGGACCAGGCCTATATCTGGTCATCGGTTACACTTTATGATCCAGAAACGGCGGCACAAAGAAAGAAGTGGCTCAATGATTTTCTTACCGAAAACTCGCAGCCGACCCAGGAGCAGATACTTGGATTTCATCAGTTCAGCATTGGTGACCCCAACAACGATTGTGCAAATTGCTCGCGACGGCCTTTATTCTACTGTAAGGTGTGACGGGCATTTCATTAACGTCCCGCTATAGTAATATGAAATATATCGGATCTGCAATGGAGAAAGACATGAGCACGGGTTTAAACTACAAAATACAATCAAGGCAATGATGATAAAAAAATCCTGCATTTACCCTTTCTTATCAGGTTATTCAATTGGGAGTACTGGCTGGCTAGCCAGGTCTTGTACGCTCCGCTTACATTTATTGGGCGTGGCTGGGTATCAGAGCCAGGTCGTTCTTTTTTTAGCACGTCGAATCCGGGGATCCATAACAGTGGCTTCCTGATGGAATCAAAAAAACAGATTTACGATATCTTACCTGGTGGATACCATCCGATGGACTGTTTTGTTTAAAGCGGGAACCGACTCTCCTACAATTGTGGAAACGATAAAAATGAGTGACCTTACATTTCCACTCATCGGGAAGCCCGACATCGGTTTGCAGGGGCTTGCGGTTGACAAACTCAACAATGAGAGAGAGCTGATTGATTATGCCTCGAGATCACGAGTGGACTTTCTTATACAACAATTCATTCCCTTTTGAAAAGAAGTGGGTATATTCTACTATCGGTTTCCCTGGTCAGCGAAGGGGACAAATTTCCGGAATGGTTCTGAAAGAATTCCTGGAAGTTCTGGGAGACGGGAAGTCGACGATCATCGAATTATTAAAAAGAAACAAACAGATATATTCTCCAATTGTCCACTTTAAAGAAGGCCTATGGTGAAAGGCCTTTGAGGACAGGCCGGCATTAGGAGAAAGGCGGGTGCTTGTACCATACGGTAATCATGCAAGAGGCGCAAAATTTCTGGATGTAACTGAGCGATTGACGAGCAATTAAACCGATACCATTTCCAAAATATGTGACAATATTGAAGGCTTTCACTTCGCGCGACTGGATATTCGATTCAATTCATGGGAAGAGTTGAGGCAGGGAAAGAATCTTTCTATCATTGAACTAAATGGCGCGGGCAGCATTCCGGCTCACATTTACGACCCTCGTCCATTCTATCATCTTTGCATGGAAGGAGATCATTCGCCACTGGAATATTCTTTGGAACATTAGCAGATTAAATCATCATCACTATAAATTGCCTTACATGGGAATCAGTTCAGGGATGGAAATGTTACGCCAGAACCGTGAACATATGAAATTGATCAGCCTTACATGATAAGAGTGGCTGTCATCAACTGGGGATCTAAAATTGGAGGGAGGTCATGGCGCCTATTCTTCTTTTAATTCCCAGATTTTTATCCCGGCATCGAGTGTAGTTGGATTCAGGCCGAGTAATTTCGCCGCCCCTTTCTCGCCGCTAACTCTCCAATTAACTTTTTTCAAGGTTTCGATTATATGTTCTCTTTCGATATCGCCAGGGGTCCGCGAAGGGGTTTTAGTTTTTTCTTTTGGGAGTCAGGTTTGTAACTGGTAACCATTCGCCCCATTCTAATACATTGCCGGGGTTAAGGATCATCGCTCTTCTATCAGGTTTTCCAACTCGCGGATATTTCCAGGCCAATCATAGGCCACTAATTCTTTCATCACCCGTGCCGCTACCATTTCGATCGTCTTGCCCATCTTGCCTTCGAACTTTTGCAGGAAATGTTGCACAAGCAGTGGAATGTCTTCTTGTGCGCTCACGCAGCGGAGGGCAACTGATGGGAAATACATTTAATCGGTAGTATAAGTCCTCCCTGAATTCTTTTTCTCTATAGCCAGCGGGAGATTACGGTTTGTTGCCGCAATCACCCTGACATTTACTTTCATTGCTTTTGGATTACCCAATCTTTCAAATTCTCCTTCCTGCAATACCCTCAAAAGCTTAGCCTGGAGCTCTACAGGTAATTCCTCGATCTCAATCGAGGAAGATTGTTCCTCCGTCAGCCAGCGCTTCAAAGCGACCGATTCTTTCTCTCCATAGCCCCGGTGAAGGCCCTTTTTCATGACCAAATAATTCGCTTCGATGAGATTGGCAGGCAATGTGGCGCAATTTACTTTTACCAATGGTCGCCTGGATCGGTTACTAATATTGTGTATGGCTCTTGCAATGAGTTCTTTTCCGGTTCCGCTTTCTCCAAGAATTAGAACGGTGGCTGTTGTAGACGCGACTTGCTCTGCCTGTTGCAGGACCTTATAAAAGGCAGGACTCTTACAGACGATCTCTTCAAAATTGTTATTGAGCTTGATCTCTTCACGCAAGTAAACGTTTTCGGCTTGAGAGCTGGTTCTTCAGCGCCTCTATTTCCCTGATCCGACTGGCAAGTTCTCCATAAGCGCGTCTCCAGTTTTTCCTGGGCGTCGATTCTTTCCATTTCGGCGCCGGCCTCGCGGCAAAAATTTTTAAGATCGCTGTTTGGACCTGTTCCTTCGTCATTGGCTTATCATCGAAAGCGGCAATCTGGCCAATTACTTTTGCTGTCGAGGGACTGAATATTGGAACGCCCACCCATGATTGAATGCCCTCTCCATTGCAAAGTCTTTTTCAAGATTATTCAGACAGAAGAAATCATTCCCCTGAATGACAATCTCACAAGGCGTACCTTCTATCGCATAGTCGAAATTTTCCAGTACCTCACAGAATCTGTCTACGAAGGCAAAGCGTCCGCAATTTTGTTTTTCGCGCGTTCGCACATTCAACCTACCATTGAATAACGCACATTGAGTATAGACGCAATGAATTTGGTCAATTCGCGGAAGTAGTCCCCACCGGTGGTACTGGCCGTCCGTTCGGAAATTGTTCTTAATAATTCTTCCTCGAGTTTACGTTTATAAATATTGCGGACCGTGCAGCAGAAATATTCTACGCCCGCATGTTCGATGAAATTATTCGTTACTTCTACGGGGTACATGAGCCCGTTCTTATTCCTGTGTTGGGTCTCGAGAGTTTGTTGAATTTTCTGCCTTGTCTCATCCCATTTTTTATCCCACTTACTTCTGTCAAGGGAAGGATTGAGGTCAAATACACTCATCTTCATCAATTCTTCAATGGTATAACCCGTTTCCTGTGACTGACTGCTTCTATTAACCCGAAATAAAATTACCCAGCCTGTCTACCCAAAAACCTGGTCCTTAAGATTCTTTACCGTACTATTATATAGTTCTATTTGATTAATGTGTTCATTCAACTCACGATTCTTTTCTTCCAGCTCATTCTGAGCTTGCAGCCTCTCAACTCGGCTGCGATGCGGGCAGGCAAATATCTTTAGTACTAGCTGTCTGATTTTTCTCCTCGGTCACCGGTTCAATGTCTGTCGCAGCAATATGTCCCAGCATCTCACCGGTCGTCGGACTAATGATCGGCACTCCGATATAAGCTTCGATGCCCTTCGCTGCATTAAACTTTTCCTGAACGTTAGCAGGTATGAAGCAAGAGTTCCCTTAAGCATTTCTGGAACAGGCAGATCCTTTTGCGTCGTACTCGATGTTATCCAATATATTCTGACCTTCAGCAAAGGCGATGGTTCGAAACCTTGTTCTTGTTTTGTCTCGTACATTCTGCAATGAATGCATAGCGCATCCCGAGGGTCTGGGTTAGATTTCTTGTTAATTCAAAAAGAAAATCCTTGCCGGTCAAACCCGACGTGGCTTCGGAAACGCGGCGTAGCAATTGCTCCTCCATTCTCTTCTTCCGGAGATCACGAACAATACTGCAAGTCAATTCCTGGCCTTTAAATTTTATATAATTGCCGGTGATTTCGACATCATACAACGAGACCTGACTTATGTTTATGCTGAGCCTCGAAGGTGATTTTCTTTTCTTTTTAGCTGCTGTAAGAATTTTGGGAAATCACCTGCTAATTGGGAGGGATCAATGTCCAACATATGCATGTGCGTCAGTTCTTCTTTTGAATATCCTGACATATTACACGCCATCTCATTTACCTGGAAAATTGAAACCTGACGAATCAACCCAAAATATGGCGTCATTCAGACTTTCCAATGCAAAATGAGAAAGCAGCAAGTCTGTTTCTGATTCCTTGAACATTAGCTTAGATATGCTGAATTTGTGGAGCTAAAGTTAAAATCAAACGGAGAACATGTCAGGAACCTTTGAACACGAAATCGGGCTGCCTTGTCGTTAAATAGTTTGTAAAATGGGCGAGCCGTCGCTGGCTCTGATAAATGGTATGATTCCGTCTATTTACATTTTGACCAGTTGAATCGTCTTTGCCGCTGCATTATTTGTAATTAGCTTGCAAAAAATAAATGCCAGGTATCACTTTCTCAGTTGAAATTGTCTGCGTCGAAGCATTTGCTGTAAAGCGGCTGATCACTGACCCTCTCAGGTCGACAAGTCTGCAAGTCGTTCCGGCCTGTAGCCCTTCAATATGCATTTCATTGGCAACGGGATTGGGAAAACCTTTATGGAGACCTCAGCTGGTTTGTCCAATGGAAGCTAACCTAATTGAGCTGATCTTTTCTTTATTATCAATGTCGAATTGTCTTAGCCTATAATAATTATTTCCTTTGACGGGGTTATTGTCAATGAATGAATATTGCAATTTATCAGTGCTGTTGCCTCCTGTTGCTTTGGTATCGGCAAAACCGATTACCGTCCAATCCTGGGCCGTTGGCACTGCGCTCTCACCTGGAAACCACGGTTGTTCATTTCAGTGACAGTTGACCATTGAGAATCGTTTTGTCGCCCTTAGCAAAGGCAGTGAACGACGATAACTCAACAGGTAAGATAGTTGTTTCCATCGCGATACCCAGTACAGCGAGAATGTCAAGACCACCGGTTGTTTCGCTTGTATGGGTAGAGAAACGCGTTGAATTAGTGTAGTCGACCACATCGGCCCCAAGCGTGCTGTTAAAATCATTGGCCATGATTGAGTAACCATATATTTTAGTGCCGCTAGCGATTCCAAAATCCGAAAATCGAAAGGCTACGCCACATGATGCCCTGGTCGGTGATATGTTGATCTACCTCCAGATTGCTTGTTGAGTTTCGCTTGAATAGAAAATAATTATAACTTCCGTCGGTAACAGGGTTTTGCGGAACTGGTGTTGTTATAGTCCGTAGACGTTGCCGAAACAACATTTGAATAGGCAGCTGGATTACCCAAAGCATCCACCGCAGTTATGACTGCTATCTTGAATGCATCATGTGCTCCGTAGACTCCCCTTTCTAAAATGGGAAAACCGTATTTCTGTGCATTAAGGATCGTATAGCCTCCCCGATCATTACGTCTACTCTTTCTATATTATTGTTATTGTCATTGCCATTGCCCTGGTTGGAAAGATATTATCTGTTCCGATCAGCAGGTTATTCTTGAGAGAAGGCCGTACCCATGTCAGGAACATATCCTGCATTCAGGTTGAGCGTTAACGAAGAGTTGGTCTGACCAGTGGTATTAATGCCGGGTGTACGATTGCCCGGGCGAAAAATAATATGTCCCTGCTGCTACCACTCACGTGAGAATTATTCACCCTTCTCATCACGACGCCGGTCACGACGTTTGCTATTACAGAGAATGATGAATTGCCGGCCATATATCCACGTTAACTGAGCGGCTACTTACTGCATACCCGCTAGTAGATCCAAATTTGTAGGTGAAAGTATTATTGCTGCTGGGCATGTACTCTGCTTGCGTCGCACCAACACCAGCGCCTGGACTCGCATACGTAGTGCCGGAAGACGGTGAAACGAGAACAGAAGTAAAGCTGATTGATCCCTGCTTGACCAAAACAGGTAATTGCAAACAACATTACGAGCAATAGTAAAATTATGTAGGAAAACTCCATTAGGGGTAAACGATCAAGATCAGGGAGTCTTAGCTTCTCGTTGCAAAAATGCGAAACTCTGGTTGGTTTTGCTTTGCGGGGTACAGATTTTTCATAATGGTAGTTTTCAGGGGTATCGTGTAATTCTACACAAGGTTAGTACAATCCAATATCGTATGCAACCGATGCCGGCTTGGGAAATCTACTATCGGGAAATATCGTGTTGAAGGAGAGCCGTTTGTTTTCGAAAGAATTTGTCAGCAGACGAAACATTTGCTAAAAGGCAATGAAATACCACTGAAAAACTGCAAGTTCCACACAGCAAATAGGGATCTAATAACACCGATGATAGGAGAAAAACTGATGATCGTGGCCGGCAGCTATGGGAACTTTTGGGTTCGTAATCTTACTATATCGCCTTTGGTGATGGGGCGACTACTAAGGCCTCAAGCTTCCAATTTTTAGCCATGGCTTTAATAAATCCCAGCTTATCTCTTTTCATTTCTTTCACCATAGCCTTTCTCTCGTCTGGAATAGAGAGGTATTTATCCGCCCATAGATTTATCTCTAGCAGAATCGGGACCAGGTCGACCCCCTTTCGTGTCAACCTGTACAAGACTTTTGCCTTGCTATCCGGGTGATCCAGCTTTTCAATAATCTTACATTCTTCCAATACCTGCAACCTGGATGCTAAAATATTGGTGGCTATCCCTTCCGGAGATTTTAGAAAATCACCATAGGTACAGGATTTTGAGAACATCAGATCCCTGATAATCAATAATGACCATTTATCTCCCATATGTCCAGGGAAGAGCTTATGGGACAGTCCGATCGTTTCTTGGATTTTACCATATATCTAAAAGTACTTGCAAAATGCAAGTTGTTATTATATTTGCACTTGCATTTTGCAAGCAAAATTATCAATCAATTGAACATGAAACAAACAATTTTAGTAACGGGGGCCTCATCGGGTATTGGTTTGTTTATCGGGAACAAACTTCATGAAATCGGTTTCCACGTAATTGGAACAAGCCGGAACCCCAAAAAGTATCAAGATAGTGTACCTTTTAAGTTAATGCAATTAGATATTTCTGACGACAGCTCAATCGAATCTTTCGTAATGCAGCTCTTTGGTCAGATCAGGCGGCTGGATGTACTGATCAATAATGCAGGTTACCTGTTGAGGGGCCTCGCTGAGGAGACTGAAATTACATTGGCGAAACAGCAGTTTGAAACAAACTTCTGGGGAACGGTTAGCCTTACCAAAGCGCTGCTGCCTTATTTCAGAAACCAAAGACATGGGAAGATAATTACAACAAGTTCGTTCCTTGGTTTGATCGGTCATCCCAATGTTGCCTACTACTCGGCATCAAAACATGCTTTGGAAGGATATTTCAAATCACTTAGGTTCGAGCTAAATCAATTTAATATCAAAGTAAGTATGGTAGAGCCAACCTTTTTCAGGACCAGTATCGCTACAGAACTCAATTACATCGAAAGGACTAATTGAGGATTATGATGAGTTTTCGCCAGAATGTTGCTGCCTATGGAGGTAAATCCTTTAAAGACGCACCTGCGCCGGATCCCGTTGTAGATGCAATCTTGAAAATCATCAACGAGAAGGAACCGAAGTTCAGTTACCCGGTGGGCAAGGGTATATCCCTTTTGCTGGCACTGCAGAGATTTGCGTACAATGGATTTGAAAGGGCGATTTTGAAGAGGGTGAGGAGGCGAGGTAATTATTGACCTGCCTGCCGGTCTCCGGCGGCCAAAGCCTTTGGCGACGGCACGCAGGCAGGTTATTCATTATTACCTTGACTGATGGCCGGATTCCATAATTTATAAAGGCAGCTGAATTACAAATTCAGTGCCTACGCCTTCTTGTGAGTTAACAGCAATCTCACCATTATGTGCTTTTATGATATCGTAAGATAATGATAGCCCCAGCCCCGTTCCCGATCCGGTCGGCTTCGTCGTAAAAAAGGGTTGAAAGATCTTATTCAGCGTTTTTCGGGAATGCCGTTGCCATTGTCCTTTACAATGATCTTCACTTTGCCGCCTATTCTTTTAGTGCTGACAGAGATGACCGGTTTGAACTCTGCGCCGGCAACCTTATTTTTCTCAGTCAGGGCATAAAAAGCATTGCTGAATAAATTCAACAATACCCTCCCTATTTCCTGGGGAACGATATTTATTTTGCCGACGCTATTGTCAAAATCCGTTTTTAATTCAGCATTTACTGGTTTGTCGGCGGGGTTAGCGGGAGTTTTTGCACGCATGCCATGATAGGCTAGTTTAAGGTATTCATCGGCCAATCCATTGATATCGATTAATTCCTTTTGCCCGGTTCCCGATCTTGAATGTTGCAGCATACCCTTTACAATACTCTCTGCACGTTTGCCATGATAGAGAATTTTCTCCTCATTGTCCGAAATGTCCTTTATGATTGATTTTTCCTTCTTCAATCTTCCCCTTGTTTAGCTCGTCGTTCATTTCACTGCCAGCAATTCTTTATTTAGCTCTGAAAAATTGTTCACGAAGTTCAAAGGGTTTTGAATTTCATGAGCAATGCCAGCCGTGAGCTCACCCAATGAAGCCATTTTCTCGGCCTGGATGAGTTGAGCCTGTGTAGCTTGAAGTTCTTCAAGCGCCCTTTCTGCATTGGACCGTTGTAATTGTATTTCCTGTTTTCTGTGACTGGAGCAGGTTGTTTGCTTTTGCTTAGCGCGGTTATTTCGGTAGAGAATTAATGCGATTAATAAGAAAACACCGAGGCCGGCGAGAAGAGATATATAATCGAAGGCGGTTTCTATAATTCGTTTTCTCCGTTTCGATAGCCTGAAGTCGTTGTTGCTCGAGAAACAAGAGGTTTTGAACTTCTGCGCTTTTCGCGGTATTGAACAGACTATCATTAATCGCTGTCGCCATCTTTTGATATTTATACGCCTCGTGCTCTCGTTGATGGGTTCGTAGACATCCGTTAATAGTTTGCAGGCCGCCAAAATTCCTTTTGAATAATCGTTTGTCTTTGCCGCTTCCAGTCCTTTGAGCGCATAAAAATGCAGGAATCATTTTTCCCGGATTGACGAAACAAGTTAGCAATGCCAGTATAGATCTCACTTATTATATTCACTGAAGTTAATGGATCGGCAGAGGAAAGCGCTTTCCGGTATATTGACATCGCGCCAGTACTATTGCCTCTTTTTGTGTCCAGCTTCGCGAGATCATTCAATACAGCCGGGAACCGTAGCCTATCTTTTATTTCAACGAGTATCGAATATGAGTTATTGAGTGCGGTTTCTGCAGAATCCAATACTCCCCGCTTCATATAGTTCTGCCCGATTTTTGACCATGCGGTTGCTTCTTCAAACTTATCTCCTGCCGCTCTAGGCGATTTCCAAATGTCTCTTATAATAAGACATCGCCCTTACATCATCACCCTGTTCAGCATATACGTTTCCTATGTGTCCCAGTCCCGCACCGATACCAAATGAGTAATTGATCTTTTCACTGATCTTAAGAGCCTGTTGGTATAGATCCAGTGCTTCAGGATAATTACCTTCCTGGAAAAGTGCAAGACCAGTTCTCCTCAAACAATCTGCTTCTCCTTTTTAAAATCTAATTTTCTTGCCAATTCAAGACTCTTCTTGCGCATACGTCATTGCGGCCTTGTGATCGACTAGAACACTCCTAACGGCGAGCTCACTCAGCAGCAACACGCGATTGGTATCGGGCTTTGACAGGGCCAGCAAATTCTTAAGACTGTCGATTGGCGTCTGTGCATTAGCCAGGACAATCAAAAGAAAAAGAAAATGGCGCAGCCTGTTTTTTCATTCGTTATGTAAATTTAATTATTTTGTTGAGGCCCGTTGGTTTATAAATCATCAAACCTAAAAACATGTCAACATCCCAAAACCGGATTTTATCGATAATTGAAGCATTGGAAAGGCTGGTACCCGCTTATATGGCCATGGAGGAAGATAAAGCAAAAGCGAATGGGAGCGTAGCCGTTTGTATAATCTGATGGTAACGGCAATATATTTGGTCGCATTTTTGGCGATGATAAAATCTTTGGCCGCGAACGCTATCGTGTCGCCTGGTTAAAGGCAAGCCAGGTATGGATCACAGGGATGCGCACCGGTGAATTTGAAAAGCTGGTCTTTAATAACCAGGTCGATGAAAGAAAATTTGGTCTTCGCCGCCCGGATTTTATTGGTTGGGAAGGCGGTCAACCTATAAAATTGAACGATGGAACGGTCTTGTCTTGCGGGTTTAGCGGCTTTCGAAGCAGCAGCGACCTCGAGATCATGGATAAGGCTGTGGCGGAGTCGGAAATCAAATAGCTACTCTCGAACCTTGTTGATAGCCTCTCCCAACAAGTCGACGATTTCTTGTTGAATGATCCCGATCTGTTCTACTTCCTCGCCGGCTCTCCAATGTTCACCTTCTTTTATAAGGGTAAAGCGTTGAGTGCCCTTGCCCGATTGAAGCAAGACGTCATAGGTGCCGGTAAGTAATCCTTCCCAGGAAATGGTTTCAGCTAAAGCGGCTTTGTAAAAAACATTCTGGTGTGTAAATGTGGTCGTAAAGACGAGGTGGTCGGCGGTTTCTGGCCCACCAGTGACAAGTTGGAAGTCCATATCGCATTAATTTAGATAGCAAGTTAAAGAAAGTCCCGGATAGCCACTGGAAGGTTTATGAACGGGCTGATTTTCGTGTGGGCGTTTTCAGGTTCCCGGGCTCAGCTCAAGATTGCTGTTCTGTATTCCCGCTTTGCAAAGTTATTTGGAACATAGCGCACGACGAACCACGAAGGACACGACGTCGTGTCCTTCGTGGTTCGTCGTGTCCTTCGTGCTCCACTTACGTTCCGGCAATACAAAGAAACTAACGTTATGGGGGCCCTCCCTGAAAAAACATCAGAAATTATTGGTATCCCGGCTATTTAAAACTAAACCCCCTTCTCAAAGCTTTGATGTGGCTAAAAACGCTTTCTGCTTTTCCTTTTGAGTCTTTATTTGCTTTCAATCTTCTCCTTATCACCAACCATGACTTTTGCCATCTTATCATACTGGATATAATTGTTGGCCACCTCGGTAACCTTTGCCGGTGTTACTGCATGAATATTCTTTACGTAATTGTCGAGATAGCTATCAGGCAAGCCGTAGAGATCAAGAAAATTCAGTTGCCCGATAATGCCTGCGGGAGAAGAATTTTGCAACACGAAAATACCCGCTTCATAGTTCTGTATCCCCTGCAATTCTTCTTTTGAAGGAACGATCGCCCCAAGTTTTTTATTTCCTTCTCAATCTCCAGCAGAGATTCAACGGTATGCTCACTTGTCACATCGGCTTGCTCGAACCAAATGCTGCTGCCTTTGCGATTGCTCACCGTACTGAATGGAGAATAAGTGTAACCCTTGTCTTCCCTGATATTGCTGGTGATCCTTGACTCAAACGATCCGCCCAGCAAAGAGTTTGTAACGACCATAGGAATGAAATCTTTGTTGTCCGGAGTCAGGACGGGCAATCCAAGCATGACTGTTGTCTGGGGTGCACCTTTGCGATCGATGATCATTGTATCACTCGCCGGCTGGGCCTCTATCTTTGGATAGTTTACATCAGGCCCCGGTCTCCAGTTGGTGAGCGAGGCAGCTATAGCTTTCTTAACGGCGCTCTCGTCAAAACTTCCGACTACATATAATACCGATCTCTTCGCTCCGAAATTCTGATTGTAAAAGTCTTTCACTGATTCGGCTGAATAACTATTTATCATTTGTTCCGTCGGGAATGTCTTTCCGTAGCGCTGGTCGCCATACATCGCGGCATAAAATTTTTCCTGCGCCAAAGACTGCGGGACAGTTTTTTGAACAGCTAAACGGCGTTTCAGATCTGCTTTCAACCGCTCCACTTCACTTGCCGGGAAGGCCGGATTGATGAGAAGATCGCTGATGAGCTGAATGAACTCGGGGGCAAATTCAGAAAGAACGGCGCCGGATATAGTTGTTTGCGTAAGCCCTGCCGTAATGTTGAGGCTACCACCCATCATCGCCGCTTTTTTGAAAGTTCAGCGAAGTTCATCCTGGCGGTTCCTTCGCGAAGGAGACGACTAGTCAGATCGGCAAGCCATATTTGATTAGTCGTTTCATGCACATTGCCCGTCTTGATGACCAGGCTGATGGTAACTTTGGGACCGTGCCATAATGGACCAATGTGCTCTGCAGTCCATTGGCATATTTCTGCGTTTGCTTTGCAGACAGTTTAAAATCCTTTGCAACTCCACCTTCCGGCGGAGTTTCTTTTTGAGCCATTGATGTGAGGACGATCAAGCTCGAGAGGGTTGTGAGGCAAAATATCTTTTTCATGATTTGGGTGCTTTGGGTTCAATGATCAGAATTGTTCTGTTAGTGGGTCGCAGGTATTCCTTCGCTGTCTTGCGAATGAGTTCAGGTGTCACCTTTTTAAACTCGGTTTCCAGTGTGTTAATCTTTGATGGATTGTCATCGAATAAAGCGAAACAGGCAAGAAGATTGATCTTGCCAATACCAAAATTTCCTCCTATGGCATCATACAGACCTGAGCGTATCTTTGATCAGTGCCAGTTGCAGATCTTCGTTTGTCACATTTTTGAGTGAGATCATCAATTGCTAAATCATATTGGTGAATGACTGAATCCGATGTGATAGTTGAATCATAAGTAATGTTGGAAGTCCAAGCATTGGGCCGTTGTAATCATACATACTGCCGAGACCGATATTGATCCCCCGCTGACGGTGTTGCTATAACCTTTTTCTGTACGAGAAGATTATACAATTTGCTGTCTTGTCCCTGAACGAGGATCTGGTCGATCAAACCCATGGCATAATATTCGGGTGTATTGCGCTCAGGCATTTTATAAGCTACTGCTAGTGCAGGTTTCTTTGCTAACTTATCTTCTTTGGTGAATCTTTTTCCTTTTCCTGTGGAGGCTCTTTCAGATCCGGCTTGGGAGGCAACTGCGCAGGAGGAATGTTAGAGAAATATTTATCGACCCAGTTCTTCGCATCAGCCACGGTAAAATCACCTGTCACGACCAAAACGGCATTGTTCGGGCTGTAAAATGTTTTGAAAAAACTTTGCACATCTTCCAGTTTGGCCGAATCAAGATCGGCAAGATCGCCGTAAAAATTATGTGCATTGTACCAGTTTTCATTGGCGTATTGGGGCATATCCAGCCATGGAAAACCGCCATAAGGTTGATTCAGCACGTTTACTTTTACCTCATTCTTTACAACGCCTTGTTGATTGGTCAGATTTTCCTGGACAATTTTTAATCCTCTCATCCTATCGGCTTCGGCCCATAATGCGGTCTCCAGTTTATGGGCAGGCATCACTTCAAAATAGTTCGTGAAGTCAAAACGTGTGGATCCATTGAGAATGCCGCCATTTTTCTGAACAAGTTGGATGAATTCCATCTTGCCGAGATTTTGTGAACCCTGGAACATCATATGTTCAAATAAATGAGCGAATCCGGTGCGGTTCCTGGGCTCAATGCGGAAGCCGATATTATAATAGACCCCCACGCCGATCGTAGGCGATGTCTGATCGGGTGACAGCACCACTTTCAAGCCGTTTTTCAGTTTGTAATAGGTGACTGGTACTTCCGGCGGCGCATCTCCGTGTTTGGTGGGTATATTATTCCACGCTATGAACAAGCATGGGAGGACGGCGACTAGTAATGTCGTCGTCAAAGACGGGTAATTTCTCTTCATAACATTCGAAATGGTTTAGTTGGCAATAAAATGAAATTAAATCTAAGGGAAGTTAAAGGAAAAGAAGAACTCAGGCTGGATAAAAGGATTAAGGGGCTGAATGGGGGGATAGATGAAGGGGTCGAACGTCCGTTAGATAAGGGTCTTAGCTTTATCAAATAGTTTTGCTTTTAGCTTTGTCGAGGGTCTCCTGTACAAGTAGCAGTCAAATTGATCTTCAAAATCTTGATACTGATATTCAGAAGTCAGATTCCCCATAATGTCCATTTAGATTCATCCAATAATTCGTATCTGCAACAGAAACGCCACCATACCCGCCGCAAATCCAACCACAGCCATCCAACTTATTTTTTCAAATACCACATAAAGTTTATTTTCTCAATTCCCATCGCGGCTACGCCTGCCGCAGACCCAATGATGATTGCGCTGCCACCCGTTCCCGTAGTTAAGGCCAGGAATTGCCAGAAGTGATGATCCGTCGGATAAGTTGATTGGTCAAACATTCCTTGCGAAGCCGCAACCAGCGGGACGTTGTCTACAATTGCAGACAATAGACCCAATGCGCCTCCGATGATGTAATCATTTTGCAGATGTTGTGTGAGGTAGGTTGCCAGTTGTTTCAATAAGCCGGCAGACTGCAATGCCGCCACTGCCAGCAGGATGCCCAGGAAGAATAAAATACTCGGAGTGTCGATTTTTTGCAATGCATTCGTAACCGTATAACGATCTATTTGATCAGGGGCCTTGTCGAGATGAATGATTGTCGTGATGATCCACATTAGCCCCACCGCCAACATCATTCCCATGAATGGTGGCAAATGAGTTACCGTTTTAAATACTGGAACAAATACCAGGAATCCGACGCCGGTAAATAATACCATCTTCCCCTGTAGTTTTCCCTTTGACCAAGCGCTTCTTCGGCCGGCTTACTGAATTTTTCTCCACGAAAGCGAAATGAAGTAATTAGTAACGGAACTATGCAAGCAACCGCGCTGGGAACGATCAAATACTTCATGATGTTTAACGGTGTGATCTGACCACCTATCCACAACATCGTCGTCGTCACATCGCCCAATGGCGACCATGCTCCTCCGGCATTAGCCGCTATAATGATCATTCCGCAGAACCATAGCTTGTCCTCTTTTTTTCCAGCAGCCTCGCAGTCAGAGAGACCATGACAATGGTGGTGGTAAGATTGTCCAGCAATGCAGAAGAAAAAACGTGATGATCCCAACTATCCACACCAGCCTGCTCTTCACTGTGTGTCGTAATCCTTCTTGTTATGATCTTCGAAACCGTGATGAGAGTCGATCAGCTCAACAATCACCATCGCGCCTAGTAAAAAAACAGGATTGATGCCAGCTCACCTAAATGATCGAATAATTCACCGGTAACTGTATTCGCCGCTCGTGAATGAAATATATAGATCACCCAACAAAGTACTCCCGTGATCAGTGCGGAAGCCGCCTTGTTCAATCTCAATGATTGTTCAAATGCAATGGCTGCATAACCAAGAACGAATACAGCGATCATCAAAAAACTAAACATGAGGCCTTATTGGTGTAAATAGCAAATATAAGAAGCCTTTAATGGCGAGCATTAAAGGAACTAAAGGGAGCACAAAGAGCACAAAGTACCACAACGTCCACGCACGTCGTGTCCTTCGTGTCCCGCATGGCCAAGCGGAGGACGTCGTGTCCTTCGTGCTCCTTAAACGGCAACCCAAGAGTACAAAGTACCATAGCCTAAAAGATTAAATCCCGAAGTCTCCGATGAGTCGGATTAATTCAGTTTAGGTCCCATTCTGAACCAATCAAAATCAACATAGCCACCCGTTTCTTTGGTCGCGTAATGTAAACAGGCAGAATTTGTTTCCAGTAAATACCGAAAGATTGAATCTCATGGATAAATCATTGCCAATTGGCCGGAAAGTTTTATTGTCAAAACCATATTGAAACGATGCCTTTGATGTACTGTTCGACGCGATGGCGCGTAAGTATATCGCTAGACCCGGTTGCGGCGACCGAGTCGATCGTTGTTCCGTTATTCACCATTATAATATACCGGATCCATTGATTTGCTTTACCGCTACAGGCATAGGGATTTTGGGAGATATTGCCAGGCCCGCGATATCGCCATCTTTCATCTTACCGACTTCCATTTTTGCGTCACTCCATCGCCGATATTGAATTGGAGTAGTAGGTAAAGGGTCTTTGCGTGAGTGTTTCGGGCATCTGCGCAGATTGGTCGCCACCTTCCCCGTAGACAAACGCAAATAACCCGGTCCTTTGCGCGAGCGACCATTTCGTGGGATCGGGATTATGATTCCAGCCCCATTGCATGCCCAATGTCTTGCTATTAAATTCCTCGGATGTAGGAAATATTTTTACGGGGTAAAGTCTTGCCGACATTCGGCTTTCTATATGTCACGACTGCTTTTCCATTCACGCCCACCATCGGCCATCCATCAACCCATGTGACGGGTTGCAGCGAAGGAAAGCGGCCAAAGGGCCACTGTCTACAAAGAGGATTGTCCACCATTCGCCGGTTTGTGTTTGAATCAACGCGCCCTGGTGAATACCAAAATTTATTCCCGGGGTCGTATCTCTTATGACGACTTTTCGTTCATAGGGTCCATAAATGTTTTTAGATCGAAGCGCTACCTGTATGCCATCTCTTCCGCCGTAAGTGCAATACAAATAATAATAGCCATTGATCCGATAAACATGTGTCCCTTCGAGGCCGCGACGGATATCGCCTGTGTACACAAGTGAATCGGGTGTGAGGGAAGTAAGGTTTGCATCGACCTCAGTAATTGAGATCTTGCTATAGCCCTGCGCTACGTAAACCCTCCCGTCATCATCAAAAAATAAACCCGCGTCGTAAAAATCCTTTGGGCAGGTGTGTGATCTTCCATGGTCCTTCGGCCTTTGTTGATGTGCATAGGAAGCCACCCTCATCCAGGGTAATGAAGAGCAGGTAAAATTTTCCATGGTGATATTTGATGCTGGTAGCCCATTGACCATGCGCATACCTGCTGCAACTATCGAGATCATAGCATTTGCTGAAGTCGAACCGGGGAACTGCATTACTGCAATACTCCCAATTTACCAGGTCATGCGATTTAAGTACTGTCACACCGGGAAAGATGAACATCGTCGTTGTAACCATATAATAAGCGTCTCCGACACGAATGACATCAGGATCCGGGAAGTCGGAAGCTATAAGCGGGTTTGTATAGGTGCCATCACCATTGTCACTATGATTTTTCTGCGAGATCGAGCTAAACGCGACGAGATGAGGGATATGATAAAAAAAAATGCAAGCCGGTTTGCTCTCATTGATTTTGTGGTTTAATAATTTGATATTTCCCGCTAAGATGCATGAGACTGAATGCAGATACAGCAACCCATCATAGTACGGATCGAAGTAACCATCTTCACTATGGGCTCGAGTTTGGCATTCCAGAGAGCACGAACAAAAGCAAGATTCTCGTCTTTGTTGATCAACTCCGTTGAAGCCGCAGTGGCCACTAATCCGAGCGAATGTCTGAGTTTTCTGGAAGCCCCCGGCCGGAAGAGTAAATTCGGGTTTTGTTCCATCCAGGTTAAACTGGTCATCGAATGAATCGACGCCCTTCGATTTGAGAAAAGTTTGAAATCGCTTTGCATAAATCTTTCTGCTGGTTGCGTCCTTTCCGGAACTAGGTATAGTCCATCGTTATGTTCATCGGCACCCGCCATGAATCGCAGCGAAAGCGGGCGATCTTCTGCCGGCGAATGGCTTGCCGTCAAAACTGGCGAGAGTCGGCATTGAGAGCCGTTGGTGATTCACGAAGCCGATGCAAAACGCCCGCGCCGTATCTGCGCAATCCTTATACAAATTGTTCATGCCCATCTTTGAGCATACAATACCCAGATCTCAAAGAATGCAGGTAAATGATACGAGGGATCGGTAAAACTTATAATTGTTGCCCTCTGGAGTAAAACTTATTTGCTTGTGCGTTCCTGTATTGATGATATTGTAAATAGTGCTCGGTTCCATCCTTCCTTCCACATCGCATCTAATATCCTCCGCGCCTCACTGTAATAGTCGATGCCTGCATGTTGTTTCCCCAGCGGTTGGACGCAAATAAAAGACTGGTGACATAATACAGATTCACCATCGGAGGCCGTCCCTTCCGAATTGCGTTTCATCGTTTGCGGATTGAAGCTCCACGCACAATAACCTTCGCGTGGCCCATCCTGGTGTTGTAAATAGGTCTTCGACCAGTCTCCAGATACGATCAAACACGTCTTTCTTATCAAATTCCACTGCTATTATCATTCCGTAAAGAGAGACCCTCAGTTCTTGCATCATGGTTTTTCACATCGGAGACATAAGCCATAGAGTCGCCTACTTCAAAATAGGACATGATTGTGGACTTCGAAAAGATCATAGTGAAGCCTTTTCCAGTTTTTTGTCGATATCAGCTTGCTTATAACCAGCCTCTCTGAATAGATTCCTGTAGGTGCCAGAATAAAATGCCGCCTTTATTCTTTGACTTCGATTTTGCGCGAAAGAGATCCCGGACAATGATCATAATCAAGTCAGCCATAAGATCAAAGCAAAACTCCCTATACGAAATATTCGATTCAAGTTTTCATTTATTGGGATTCATTGAATAAGTCAAAATCTAATTGCTTTTATTTCCAAACGGCCAGTCTTTAGTCCGGGCGATGATGCGGTAATAATAATGGTACCTGGCTTATTCTTTAGAGGCGGACAATCAACAATAGCTTCCCAAAATAAGCGTTGCGTCCCTTTGATGCAAATGAGACAAGGCTGGCCGGGTCACCATTGTCGGTCGCTACTATTTCTCCCGGTCACTTCAACACTGGAAAACGTAATCTTATTATTCGCTACTGGTATTGTCAAAGCATTTTGATCCGCAATCGTTGCTGTCACAAATGCGAAAGGTCTTTTCATCGGCTGTTGTTAAATTTCTGCTCCGCCGTTAAGAATAATTTGGTTGGCATCGCGGGTAGTATGCACTGTCTCCTCGGCCCATTTCTTGCCATTCTTATAAGCGACACACTCTTTAATTCACCCGGCTCATATTTCACATTATCCATCGCAACCGATATTCATACAATGCCTTTTTCTTTTTACCCAAAGAGCGTCCATTCAGAAAAAGTTCTGCCTCATCGCCGGAGGTAAAAGACATGTACCGGCGTTACTAGCCCTATTCGCTCGGGCCCAATTCAATGCGGCAATATGTGTACCATTGGAAGATCGGGCCCGCCACCTGGTTGATACAGGTAAAAACGATCTTTTAAATCCAGCCAGGTCGATGATACCGCAGTAAGAACTACGAGCGGAATGATTGAGTGTAGGCTCGCACCAGGTAATCCCAACCCGAACCAAGCAGATTCCCCGCTACATACGGATATTGATCCTGTGATGCAAAACTTTATCAGGTGATGCGCAAACGCTGCTGCGAGTGTACAATTCGTAAGCACTTACACTATTTTCACTCCGGGTCACCGCCAGAAACTATCGCTGACAGGGGCGCATGCCTACCGTCAAACACAGGTGAACAAGTAGCTGTCACGCGAACTGAGGGCCGAAGCAGTCTCGCTGCTGAAAATTAATTTTCCGGAAATTGTTTTTGAAATGCCCGGATATAAAGGCGATAATCTTAATTTACCTTTTAAACGGGCATACGCGGGAGCATCGCGAATTCCTTCTCCCTGGTAATTCAAACTAATGACCGTCCATCACCTGTGGAAGAAAGGCATGTCGGGTTTTGCATAGATTCATGGAAGCTGTAGCAGGTCTTGTGTTATCCTCTTCCGACACAATATCGTGTAATTGCTTAGCCAGCGCCGCGCCAGCCTGGTCCGTGTATTGTTCCGCCTACTTCATTACCAAAACTCCAGGCGATCACAGAAGGATGATTCCGGTCTCTTTCGGATAAAGGCCCTGTGTGTCGGCTTCATACCAATCATGAAATATCAAATGAAAATCGAGAGGTGTTTTGCCTCGTTCCCAACAATCAAATATTTCATCAAGAACAAGAAAACCCATGCGATCGGTGAGATCCAACAATTCAGGTGCTGGTGGATTGTGAGCCATACGAATGGCGTTGCACCCCATCTCGGCCAATAAGCTGTAGTTGACGCTCCGCTGCTCTCACATTAAAAGCCGCTCCCAATGCACCAAGGTCATGATGTTGGTTTACGCCCTGGATACGAACCGGCTTATCATTTTAACCAGCACTCCGCGTGTCGGATCAAATTTAATGGAACGAATACCAAAACGTGTTTCATATTCATCGGTAAGCTTGCCATTTTCATACAAGCGGCAGAACGGCGACATAGAGATGGGGCTTTTGCAACGGAGGCGGTCCCCATAGCAATGGATTTCTTACCGTGAGGGATTTTCAATTGCAATTTTTTACCTGCGAGCTATGTTTACAATTGAACGGGGAAAGGCAACCACGGTCTTTCCGGTTTTTTCCAATTTTTCATTGAGGGCATATACCTCTATCACCAACTCTATATTTTGATCGACGGAAGAGTTATTTTCTATTTGAATGGTAGCATCAAGGCGTAGCGAATGAGGACGATACATTTTTTGAACGAATGAATGTACCCCATTGCGCCACATGCACGGAATTTACTTTGTGAGCCAGGACATTCCTGTATATACCTGCACCGGGATACCATCGTGATGAATTTGCCGGGTTGTCAAGGCGAATGGCAATCTGATTAACTCCACCGGGTTTGATATAAGGCGTAAGATCCAGCCGAAATGAGTTATAACCATAGGGCCAGCCGCCGACAAGATGTCCATTCATCCACACCATTGCATATGACATGGCCCCATCGATGTCAGGAGGTAAATTGATTTCCCTGCATCCGTAAGAGGGGATGTTCATTTTTTTCGGTACCAGGCTACACCTTGAACCGGCAGTCGCCCCATTCCTCCACCAACAATAGCATTGGGCTCGGTGTAAAATGGCCATTTGATGGCCCAATCATGAGACAGATTTACCGTTTCCCATGCATCATCATTGAAATTGACTTTGAACGAAAGGAAAGTCGGAGCCGGGATCGCCGCCAGGTCTTTGGTGATGTTTTGAGGGATCTTTAATAAAATCATTTGCAGTAGGCAGGATCCAATTCTTTAAAGTAGCAGAGGTATGAAGCACCAAGGCCGCCTTCCGACGGACGAGTAGTCCGCCACAACGTTATCATTGCGATTGGTAACGGCAGGATCTTTCATCATCATATCAATTTATCCGGTTCCGATGTATAAAGCGCACTGAATTTCCAACCTTCGTCGATGTTGATTCGGTCTCTGGTGAAGGAGTCTTGTTTCTTTTCAATCGCTAGGTTTCGTGAATGCCGCATTATGGGGCCGCCACTCGCAAGGATGAATACGCTAAGCAAACTAAAAAAAGTGATCGGTGAAGGAATTGAAATGTTGAAAAGCGCATAAAAGATAAACCAAGTTACAGAAGTTCCATTTAATCCACCGGGGATGTTCAATGGCTGTATTATTTCCGGGCTAAAGCCCATTGGGGGAGATAACTTGTTAATCCCAGCATGAATGTGCGGGTTAAGTGGAACAGCACAACGTTCCGCAGTTTAGCCCTGAGATTCACAATGGGCGGAAGGCCAGAACTAAGTTGCCTTCTTAAAAAAGCTGTCAGGGTGAGCCTGTCGAACCCGCGTTTCGAAGGAGTTTTCTCCTCACACATCTTCAACCTGATCAAACTTCAAATTGCTCCAGCCTTCGCCTTTGCCGGCCTCTTTGCGGCGACCGATCCACTAAATAACTGCTGCCACTTAATGAATCTTGCTAGTTGAGGAGAACGCGAAACGGAGTAGACCGGCGTTTCCCAGAATTTCTTCATCAACATAATATGGCGCTTTCTTTTCGTTCAATATTACTCCCAGCGGAGGTCTTGCACCGGGAAGTTTTTGCGCGCTGTAAGCGAATCTCTGGACTACCCGCTTTAATTTGTGCGGGAATAAAATCGGTATCCAGTTGCCCGGTACGGTCGTTCCGAGAACATAGCGAGATCCTGGCTTCACCGGATGAAGTCGTGGTTGATGATGGTTCGACGGGTTCAGCAATTCTGTCCAATGCCATTTCATCACCATTTACTCCTTTGCCTGCTTGTGATGGAACAATATTCTCCACTCCCCAAACCATATTGGCCATTTCATCGCGCAAAAATTTATCTGTTCCAGGCGCGAACCTTCGAGCAACTTGCCAACGGCGGGAACAAAATAAAATGAATTGGTGGTCCCCGATGCCCGGGGATTTGTATTTGTGTGATGAAACATTGACCATCGTTGCCAATTACTGTCCGAACCTTGCCCGCCGGACGGAATAATGGTATACTCTCCAAAAACATCTTTCTACCAATATTCCTTTGACCTCACAAAAAGTATTGACAGGAAGCTGGTAAGGCAACATGAACCAATCATTGGAACAAGTGAGCCCGAATTCAGCAAGCAAGAGATGCAATAGTCCCGTGGGCGTTGCATCAATTTTTCCCAAAATCAAGTTACGGTCTCCTCCATCATCCAGAATCTTGGAAGTGGCATGCCGCGAAAGGTTAAGGACGTTGGAATATAGGATTGAACACTCTCGGTTGTCAGTTCGGACCCTGATGAATCCGCTGAATCAATATCAAAGAATACCAATCGAGATGTCCACCCGGATAATGGTCAGCGGAAAGTTTTTGGCAACTGTTTCTCCCGAGGTTGCGCTCACGGAAAACTGGTATTCCAATCTCGATGGCAGCCATGCAGAATCACCACCCGTACCTGGTTGACTATAATTGCGATGATACCAACTTTTGAAATCTTCTATTTCGGTAGAATAGTCGTTCACGATCGATGCCGGTACGGAACCGGCTATGATTGCTTTTTGAAAGGCATATCCATCAAAGGTCTTACCCGAGACCGAATTCAATAATTGTATTCCTTCGTCGTCATTGACGGCCGGCGCATAATTCAATGGATATTCATTCATCAGTAGATTCAGCGCTGCAGCAAATCCAGGCTTTACTTTTATTAACTTGATAAAATGCCTTGCCATTTGTACCGCAAGTGCCAAACCAGGCATGAGCGCTTCTCTTTCGACGATCGCTTCGAGGGGCAAACTTCCATCATAGTTAAAAGATACATTGTTGGGAAAGTTCAATGTATTTATAAATGTATGTTCCCCTAAAATCTTCGTGGTTACTGCAGTCGCCGCATCTTCCCCTTTAAATTCGCCAAATTGCCATTGTCTTGTCAGCATCCACATAGCATCTCTTATTTCCGCTTTTAAGCTACGGTCAAAGTCGGCCGCTCTTGGGCTGCACTCAAGACGATTGTATACCGTGACAGAAGGAACAGCATAGATGGCAATCTCTGAAGTTTGGAAATTCAGAAACTGAAACGCCCATAGTAATTGTTTTTATTCAGTGATTATCCAATTGATGATAATGGAAGGTTGTTTTCATAGAAGGCTACATTATTCCTGTAGTCAAGTGATATGTCGAGACCCTGCTGCGAATAAACAGAGATGATAGCCGGTAACAATACCCCCGTATCTGCTCGTTTCAGTGTGTCCAATAACTGAGGTTCGACGGCTCTCAGTTTCGTTCTCAGCAATGTATCGTTGAGGATTCCTACGAGATCCTCCCAGGTCCAATGTCCTTTTTCTTGTGGTGTGACTGCAAAGTAACAACGCCTGTGGAGCCATTGCATCCGGCTGATTATAATTAAATGTAAGTCCGGTTATTGCTTCCTTAGCCGGAACCACTTCCGTCCAGTCGTCGATCAATAAACCACATTAGTGCCGTGCCGGCGGCAAACGCAGCATCGCCATGGACAACGATCGACAGCGTATCCTGGGTGATGTCGAAAGGAGTGCCGTCCGGATTGGCTTCAGGAAATTCTATTGCGAGCCAGCTATCATTGGCCCGATGTGGCAACTGCAAAGGCCCCAATTCTAACCGGTCATCATGATAAAGCTCATAAACTGTGCGCACGTCATCCCATCTCGCAAGCGGAATTCTTGCTAAAGAAGACTTTGCATCCATTCATCGACCGGGAATTTCATTTTTATATTATTCTTCGCGTAGGCAAGTAACTGATCCGTGCCTGCATGCGCTTGCTGAATGCCAACGGGATTATTATAATTGAACCGGGGAAGTATGTTGAAATTGTCGCTGAACAATGTTTTACCAATCTGAATTAAGAGATCGACCTTTTTGCCAATATCGTTATTCACCGGCAGACCCAATTGTGCATTCAGATCATCGGCCCTGGCAATTGCCGAAGCCATCTTTCTTACGGTGTTCCTTGCCTGCTCTAATAAAATTGTTTTCCGCTCATCGCCCGATATATCTTTTACCTGCGGAAAACTATCCGGAAGTCCAAACCCGGATATACTTATCATCCGGCCTTGCAAATTCAATGCATTGGTGGTGTCAAACGAAAACTCAATTTCGCTGAAGTCCGTTTTTGCATTATCTAATTCATCAAAGATTTCACCGAGCGACATTGACTGGTTCACAGTCCCGTCGATTTTTGTGATGGGTATGTTTCTTAGTTGTAAAAGATCACTTTCAAAGTCGTCCCTGGCCTGGTTTATCTGTGGCTCAAGCTGATCGATCACATAGCCACGAGGATTTGATTTGTCTGCCACCACGGGTTTCGAGGGAGAATCAAAATCCAGGGCATCAAGTGGGCGGGAATCCGTAACAATCTGTTTTAGTTTTTAAGTGACGGCAAAAAGTGTACCCAGGAATATCTTGTTTCCCGTATCAACGGTTCCCGCAAATTGAAGTTTGATAGGTATGTCATCACCCAGGTCCTTTTATTGCGGTAGGCAAATGCAATCCTGCTTTCGAGCTCAGATGCTTCTGCGTTGTTGTTGCCTCCTTCAAGGTCTTTTGCAATTATATAGATAAGATCAATCGGCTCAAGATTACAATCAGCAAGGCTGATTTCTTCTTGTTCTTCTGCATCACCGACTTTATGAGATGCAAGACAGATCAAATTCCCGGTTCGCCAATAACCTTTTGGAGCCAGTCATTTAATCCCGCCTCCATTTTTTGCCCGATGGCTTGCACCACCGAAAGTTTCAGACGCGTCAAATTGAATGGTCACCCGGTTGGTGAAACTAAGATGACTGGTTGCCGGTGTATTGATTACTTCAAGGACCGGGGAATATTCGAATCTCTTAATGCGGTAGTCACTGCGCGCGGCGCGATCGAAATTACCCTTGCACCATTTGGAAGACGCTTTCACTTAATAAGAGATCTTTGATTGCATCCAGCGTGTCTTCGAGCCTGTCTTTTTCCTGCGTGATAGCCGATTCAATCAGGGCTACTTGTGCAGCAGGGTAAACCAGCAAAGTCCAACGAGGCACCATAGGGAAAGGCAACCTTCGTTTCAGCCAGCGCCAGGCCGTTCACTACCATTGTTGGTTTCTATTGTCTCGGTAGCGGTGTCGGGCAAACCTTGCTGGCTTATCAGGTGACGATTGATCTTGAACTGATCCCTGAAATCATAGATGTATTCATTCAATCGCTTCAGATCATCATTGGCCGAGCCTCGGTCATGCAATCCTCGTTCAAATTGGTAACCCAACAATGCTTCGAGCATTTGCTCCCTGTCAAGACCTTCGAGCATGAATAATGCATTGCGCACGCGGGATGACGAGAGATTGACTGCCATTACATCGGGTTGGGAAGTTGTGGCGTGGTTGAGATAGCCGCTCCTCAACACGGCTGCAGCAGTGGCCTGGTTAATCGATGGCGCGTGAACAAATCCTCCGTTGTCAGCATATTCATACACCGGTTTATTGGAGGGTGGTTGCAAAGCGGAAGGTAAAGACTCGGTTGTGATTTGTCGCTTGATACCCGGTCTCACATCTTCTACCCAACCAAAGGCTCCAAGATAGATTCCTTTTCTTCGTTCGGGTTGTTCCCCATTATTAAAAAGCCTTCGTTGTTTTTTAGACGCTGATCAAACATGGCCGTTTGCCAGGCGTCCAGGCGATAAGTGCAAACATCCATGTGCTCCACAAAAATCCGCTCAAGCGATGCACTGCTGCCATCAGAAAGAAATTTGAGTGCCTCCTTTATACTATTAAGGAAAGCCGCTTCGTCTCTCATTCGAGCCGGTAGTTAACAAATATTCCGCGACTGCTTTATCCTTTTCAGGATGCTGGGGCAGGGCATTCGAGATCTTTCCTTTCATTACTTCCCATTTCGTAAGATCACGGGTAGGCCGGATATTGTGAAAGCTTGTTGGCTTCATGACATTGTCAAGTACGATATTATTTTTTTTGAACCAGTTTACCGACGCATCTGCCATTGTCAACAACATTGATCGCCTGAGCTGCATAAACAAGAGTGATGTGGGAGGCTTTATGTCCGGCCCAAAGTCCTGTCGTTCGAGTGCAAGCACCGAATCGGCTTCTGCGAGCCAATCCATAAAATTCTTATCGTTTGCATAGTTGTGTAAGCCCGTAGTTTCGGAAAGAGGAAATTCTTCTACTACGTTGAAAGAATTCACTCTCGTGTGATAATGTTGATACACCAGCCGAAATAATTGGGGGATGTCCGCCTTCGCCATTCACTGTGGGTGGAACAAAGCCAAAGGAATTCTTTAAGAAATCGAGGAGTTCACCTTTACTGACAAAGCTGCTGATAAGATCATTAAAGTATTTGCCACCATATTCAAACTCTGCCTTGTTGAAAAGTTGCTCTGTGCTGAATGCATTTCTCTGAAAGAAAGAAACCGAATTGGATTGAAGCCCGAGAATATTCATCAGCACATCAGAAGGATCAATGCCGGGTTTGCCGGTATACATCAACTGATCAAGCAAACTCTTCCAGACGTCGTTATAGTGTGCGAGTGCTTTATACAGGGTGTTCAGGAAAGGAGTTCCCGGAGGGAACCTCACGCTGGTTCCATTGCCATCTATTGAAATCGCTGGTGAGCAGGATGCCATAAGGCTGATCACCGACCCGTATGGCCGGTATTGGCCTCTCCCGGACACATGGTGAACAAGAAATTCCCGCAAAGTGTCCATGGCTGTTTCGGTCAGCACTGGTTTCATCATCGTGCCGAAATAATAGCCCAGGGTAGAGGGATAAAGGGCAAGTATTCATCGCAACAGCCTGTTTGAGATCTTTGCCATCACTATTAGCTACATAATACAAAGGATCGTATTCGATCCCGAGTGCATCGGCCAGGTTCTTTCCATCACAATCGTCATCTTTATTGAATAGCTCATCGCCGTTCTCGACAAAAAAGCTGATGTTGTCAAATGGATCGGATTGACTGGAAACCCGAACCAGCCTGTTCCGTATTATTTGTAGGAGTGCCCTGTTTTACAATAGCAAAACCTTTTGTTGAATAATGATGGTTGTCGATGAGTGTCTCGATAGTCTTTTGCCCTCGGATTCATCGGCGGAGTGCATAAATACCAAGCGCCAGGATCTTATCAAAACCCTTTTGCGCCTCATTGGCGTTCAATGTTGTTTTGATACTCCATCCCTTTCGCGACCGCTTTTTCAAAGTCGCTTGTCCAATCGTAATCGCTTCCTGAAGGTGAGCGTCTTATCATCGGCTGCCTCCTGGAAAGCCCTGATCTGCTTCCAAAGGATCGGGGCCGACAAATAGTTCATCAGGGATCACCGAACCGACCAATTCTTTTACAATGGTTTCACCCTGGTAAAGCATCACAACAAACTTATCGGGAAGCACATTGCCGTTCGGGGCGCCCTGCTCCATGCGAATGGCTTGATCGTTCATGGCGTGGGAAGATCAACTGCCCAGTACTGTTTCCATTGACGGACTCTCGTCCCAGCTTAACAGGCTTTGTTTCTTTGCTACCCAGGCCGATCGCTGTGGACCCAAAAAGGAGACGAGATAACCCAGGCCTCTTTACTCATTTGCTCTTTGTTTGCGCCTCCATTCTTTTCCGCATCCAGGATAAAGCCCCAGTGCATTTTTCACCTTCTTTTTATTTCTTCATCGGTCAATTCATGTTCGTGAGTGTGAATGGCGATATCATCCGGATAGATCCTAATCCAAAGCTCGGCCGGATCCAGGTTCGTCATAAATCTTGTTTCGATCCTTACAGGCATCAACAGGAACGGGATGCTATCGTCAAGGTTGTTTGACTACAGAGCGGGGATGTGAATCTACATAAATGCCTTCCACCGCCACGTGTAGATTGTTTACTGCGAGATCGAGCGCCACCTTTGCTCTTTTCTTTTTTTCTTCAAGCTCTGCTTTTAGGACCATTCCCGGCTTTCAGCAATTCGAGTTGCACGGCGTACAAATTATCATCTGCGTTGCGGCGTTGGTCGCGTAGCTTTTGAATATTGTTGATTTGGTCACTCCAGCTAGCCATAATGAGAGTAGTTAATGATTAAAGTCCTTTCAACATTTCTTTTTTGCATGCACAGCTATCATGCGTTGGCTTTTGAAACAGTATGTAGGCCATGCTTGCAGCATCTGCACCCCAGCTTATCGGATCAGGAGGATTTATGTCAGGTACGACTCCTTTAGTGATCATTTTTACTTCCGCGGAGAAATTCTCCCATGAAAGATCATCCCATGAAAGGCCATCATCACCCTGGTTAAAACTGATATCCATTCCAAAGACGGGTGAACCCGGGGCCTGCATGATTACAAAATACCAACCGAGATTATCGGTATCGGGACCAGGAGAAGTTCCTTTGCTCTGTCCATCGTAAGATCGAAGCCAAAGAATTTAATATCGGGTGGGACGTCGGCCCGATACAAGGGGAATTTCACTTTGTCTCTGAACTCAGCGTCGGTCAGCTCGCGCTCAATTTTTGTTCCGTCGTCATTATCTTCATCGTCCGGCAGCAGCAATGGCTTTTGTGCAAAGACCAGCGTGTCGGGATGGTTTTTTAACAAATCCCCACGGATAGTAAGGCACCAATTGCGCTTCATCTTTGGTATCTGTCTTCCTGTTATTAATGCGTTCCTAATTCTTCTGTCGCCTCATCCCATGTGTGGATGGGGGTAATATCTTTAAAAATGGCTTCTTTTCTTCTGGTGTCAGGTTGCCGTCAGGAGATGAAGGAGAAATGATACCACTCACATCCCAAAACTGCTCTGAGCCAACTCTCCCGTTGATCGGTAGGATATTCTCTCCACAATAATTCTCTTCCCATTTCATGATTGAGACCCACCATATATGACTCAATGAATTTAGGGATTGAGTGATCAGCAGCGAAATCCGTATTATTTTTAATGAATTGGAGATTGGGGCAGAAATGCTTCGATCAGATATGTCGCTGAGTTTTTTATACATCGGGTCCCTATGCCGTAGGATATGCCATTGCCGGAAAGTGATGGATTCGGGTTCATCTAAACTAACTGGAACCCGTGGAGCTTCACAAAAGCAGCAAGACGTCTAGGGAAGGTCTTGATGCGGATTGATGCCATCCTGCAATTTGATATGAAATGTTTTCCAGGGACACGGGAACAACGGTTGTTTCCGGCGCCTTCAAAGCAATTCTCTTCGTCATTTCAGTCAATGCTACCCGGAAGTTTTTCGCTTCAACGCTATCCGTGGTTGATGAGGTAGTTGTTGGAGCGGGTGCGTTGATATCACTATCCAGTTTCAATGAGAATGTGGTGGTTGCTGTGGAATTTTTGCAATGGCTTCCACTTCTTTTGCGGATCCAATAATTCTTCCGCCGTGGTTTTGTCTTACGGCTAGTTTGTTTAGCATAAACATATGCCCCTGCTGCAATGCCGCTGCAAGAGGGAATGAAGACAACATAAAGCGAGGTGATCACTGCCAATGCCAGGAACAGAATAATAAGAATGATCGATATGATCATCCTGTGATCGATTATCCATGCGAGCCATTGAGGAAACTTTTTGGGAGAGATCTTTATCCGCAGCATCTTTTAAGGTGAATACCCCACCTGGAATTTGTTTGGGTGGTTCAGCAGTAAGAGTCCTTCGCATTAAGCCGTGCAACCGTTTCGTCAAAGGAAAATTTAACGGCGGCATTCTTTTGGCAAACCTCCGGTTGGGCGCAGTAATTTTTCTGAATGTTGAAGAAAATGTTGCCGCCGGCAAATTGCTTTCTTTTATCTGCTGGTATAAAGTGGTTGGGCTACCCATGATCCGTGTAAGGACAGGGCGGCTCATTGCGATCAGCACACTGGAAGAAACCTGGCTAAAGTTTTTTGAACAAAACTTTACCGCAATATTCATAGTAAAGATTGTCGCCTTGATCCTTTTATTCGCTTCCAGTATTCTGTCTACCTGGGCCCATGCTTTACGCATGAAGCCTTCCTGGTTGTTTTGCATTGCCAGCGTACCGAAGCCGGCAGCGACTCTTGTTCGTGGATCCCTGTTTAACTCATGCAACCAGGTATTCTTTGTTACATCCAGCGGTATATCTTTTTGAGGATTTTTCTTTGCATGTTTGCCGCCATAGAGGGGAACAGTTACAATGGGATCGCCGCTCTTCATCTGTGCCAATTATCTTGAAGGGAAGATTCACCACTTCCTGTAACTCGGTTTGAAATTGATCACCTTCCTGCGGAAAGATGGTTGAAACGGCCGCCGGAGATTTAAGAGCGCCTTCGAGTCCAAGAATTGCCGGTGTTGTTCCCGGAAATGGAACGCTTCCATCAGCTTTTACGAAACCCGGGAGATAAACAATCCATATCCCTGATCCCAACGCGCCCATCCATAGGCACCGGTTCCAGTTTTTTTATCAGTGACTCGAAGTCTTCATTTTCTCCCGTGCGGAAATTCCATTCAAAGTAAATAGGCATCTCACCATTGGCGCCTGCCTCGCTCCACGAAGGAGATTGGGCAGGCGTCGCTCCAATCTTTTCTTCTGATTCTCCGAGCCCCGCTAGGGCGTCCGGTTTCAAATGCGGGAATCAAAAAGGCAAAATAAGCTGTGTTGGGCTCCAGCTTCCCGGGATTGATCAAACGACAATAGAGTTGATCAGGGTCGGTCGCCGCATTTTTATTGAGAGATACTAAGAATTCTTCGAAGGTATTTGTGTCCGCATCGGGAATATATGATGTCACTATGAACATGTGCCCATAGCCAGGTTTCATTCGCCGGGGAAAAACATCAGTTGACTTGATGGTGATTGAGGGCAGTGGCACATTTCTTTGTCCTTTCAAACTCATCTTCTTTCATCACCAGCAGGAAAAGCCAGGGTCTCAATTTATCCGTTGGTGGATCGGTGGGCAAAGCGCCGGGAGTTTTGGGAGCTGCCGGAGTATATCTCCACAAGAAATCTTCATCATAAAATTCAGCAAACGCAAGGTAATTGCCCGAAATCTGTCACTCCTCCTCATCGGCTGCGTCCTTACGATCATGTCCCCTGTTTATGCCGATAACATCGCCCGGTCCTGTCAGACTAAAATCCTTTGCTTCCGTATTTTCATTTAATAGAAGTGGTACATTGATGTGGGCGCGCTGGGTGACTACAGATGTTTCAGCCCCGAGGTCATCGGGTTCTTCAATCGTGGAGGCAATGCCTTTTCTTGCCCATGAGTGAAATTGATACCTGCTTTATTTCTATGCCCATACTTCTCAATTTTTATTTATCTCATATTCAGAAACTACCTGTACCTGGTCCCTGAGCTCAGGTTTTATCGCTACCAGTTGATTGTAATATTGCAGTGCTTCGGTGTAGCTGGCTGCTACCAAGCTGCCCCTCATGCAGTTTCATATCACTGATGTTTGCTATCGCATATTTTTTCCTTTACAATGTCGACTTTTTGGGGAGCGTTCACGGAAACGCGGTTGTTCAGATGCGAAACAGAGGACTGGGACACTGCAGCAGATTTGGTATTCGCCTTAAAGAAAATTCCGGGATAAAAATATTTATCGGGTTTCGGTTTTCTTGTTTTGCCCAGGTAACTAAATTCATAATCCACATTCTTGCTGACAATATTTGGTGGGGCTTTTATTTCGGTGGAACCGGTGATCTTAAAGCCGCTTTTCATTTGTTCAAAAGAAGGCCGAGCCAGTTTTTCCGCGTCTTTCATCTCAAAAAATTAGCGGGTGCAAACTGTTCCCTTGCTTCGTCGGTCTTAAGATCGTTATCGTTCACTTTTATTTCAAACCGGTTGGTGTCTTTGGGAAGCTGGTTACCGAATTTATTTATTTCAATTTCCAAAGGCACGATACGTTCGCTGAATGTAAGAATGCCGAATGGATGTACGGCCATCTGCCCACTGGGATTGGTTCTTATACTTACGTGCAGCTTGCTATCTCGCAGGTATCTCGGCTCGCCAATTGCGCTCATCCTGGATGGCCTCTTCTAATAAAGCAAGGATGTCAACCTTTTCTTTGTCTGCTTCATCGACGCTATCACCCCAGGTAACATGGAAGGGCACTGACACAGAAAAGAAGAAGAAGGACACACTGGCCTCGCCTTTGCATCCCAGGGTTTGGGTCCGCTGAGTTGGCCTGATACATGAATGCTCATGATCACCGATGAATGGCGTCGGAGGGCAACACCGGCGCCGAAGTCGGCAATGAATCTTAAACGGGCTGAACTGGAGAGAGCACATCGTAACTGACAAAACCATAAATATTGAAACTGCCTTTTTTCGGCAAACAGTTCGGCCTTCTGCTCCAAACTGTGCGGTGTTAGATGTGATGGCGAAATAAGTCTGTATGATAATACGCGCAGAGTCGCTATCGTATAAACTGATGGTGATTCGTCGCATATTCTTCAGATCGGCGGGCACTTCTTTGAATGCGGGATGGAACCCGCCGACACTGAGGATAAAGACGGGATTGTCGCCCAAAGGATAAGCGCAGGGCCATATCGCCACCTCAACGTGAAAGTGAGGATCTTTGAATCATAAAGACTCGCGTCGAATGAAATGGATTTTGTTTCCAAAATCAATGATGCCTAAGAAATTGACCTGCAGTTTAAGCAAGAGGCTTATCTTCTTGAGGCAACAGGGCTTTAAGAACGCCGAGGATTATAAAACCGGTTACAGGTATCTCGATGAGTATCCCCAATTCAATGGGTGATGATCGTAGGAGTGCCCCAGCCGATCTTTCCCATGGGGCAAATGAGGGAAATGATCGTTTTGCGGAGGAAAGACTTGCTTTATATCTACTTACAATGCGATTGATATTAGCTACGACATCATCGGGAAACAAATGCTTTTAAGCGTATTCGTCTTAACCCCTTCTTTTAATACTTCTACTTTGGCGGTCCCGTTTTACACCAGCAAACCGCCGACGCCATTTAATGTAAAGCCAAACCCAAGTTGCACCTGGCGAGAACTCGGCTGTGATTATTATTAGTAAGGAAAAACTCTTTGATCCATCGGGCATTCTTGTATTGATGATGCCAAATGCTTTTAATGAAAAGAGATCTTTGAATTCGAGTTCAAGCGCCCCGAAGTATTCTTCGTTGTCGGTGATCGAAATTCAAAATGCCCTCCGCCTTTGATGCCACCTGCATCTACGGTAAGCCCGGCACCCGTGGGCGGTTTAAAATCCGACGCGGGGACCCATTGATCCACGCCATTTTTATCGGGAATCGTGAGCCCGATATTTTCGACAACTACAACTAGGGGTCCAAGTGCAAGCTTGATGGAAGCTCCAAGTGACAGGCTGACTTTTCGTCTTTGAATTGTAAGGCGATTCGTAAGCTTTGAATGTCGAGGTGGACCTATGGTGACGCTGGGTAGGTATAGTTAGCTCCAGTCCCGAACTTCCGGTGAAATAAAACCCCCGGTTATTGGAAAATCCCACTCCCGCATCAAAATTGCTTTCAATTCCTTTGCCTAAACATCTGGAGATAAACCCATCGGCTTCATCAAACTTCATCACAATTAATCCATCGAGCAGGCCCAGCTCAAATAAAGCCTGGTGGTTTGTTTTTTCAACACCAAACAAGGCTTTGAAAGATCCAATTTCGAGACGATTCCCATTGATGTTGCCGGATGCGAAAGAATTTATCATCTGCGCTATCGCTGGCATTTGGCTTTCTTACCAGGCTTGCGGTGAAGTCAAATTGCAGATCATCGGCAAGGTTCTGTGGTAGTTAAAAGATCAGTAACAAATTTGAACTCGGTTGTTCTCATCAATTATAACTCCCAATCCACCTGCAATACTTCCGCTAAAGGCAAGATCGAGCTTAGTTTTTCGGTGATATCGATTTCCTCTTCTCCGGGGCTCAAATTGTAGTATGAGTACTAAGCCCCTTGAATTTATTTTGAACGCGGTTAATGAGAGGATAGATATCGATAGCGATGCCGTCAAATGCCCCGGGTATCAATGGGAATCTCAACTATCTCAAGTCTTTTTATTCCCCTCCCAGCTATCGATGGAGGGATCATTATTGATGAATTTCAATATGTCGATGTCCGGAAATCTATAATAGGGGAAAAGACCAAGTGACAGGCCCACTTCCTGGATCAGGCTCAGCGCCTTTCCAAAGAAATATTGTTCATTATCCCGTATGGTGTTTTTTAGCTCATCCAGTGGACTTGTGAACAATTTTTCGAACTCTGTCCCAATGAACAATTCTTTCAATATGGGGAAAGTTAAGCGGGATGGGTGGTTTCGTTATTGCATTTACTTCGATGATCCCAAAGAGTTTAAAAATGCTATAAGTTCTGTTATAATGTTCTTTAAAGAACTCAACCGTCAGCAGGTCCATTAACTTTCGCGGGAATGTTTCCAGTATATCGGTCTGAGTTAGAAGATCCGACCCACTTAATTCAGATTCAAGGAAGGCAGATATATTCTTCAAATCGTCCATAAGGTGAGAAATCACTTCGATCCCGTTTCGAATGTTTGTGATAACGAGCTCGGGATTTGCTTCTATTTCTTCTTCTGTTATTTGCGAAATCGTTTCGATCACTGCGAGGAGCGCATTAATATTTGTGGAGAGGCTCTCAAATGCTTTGAATTGTTCGGGTGGGACATATCCCAGGTCATGAACTAACTTTTGGGCCTCCGATGTGCTTGAAGAAGCAGTTATGAACCGGGCGAAAGAATCGCTCAACGAGGTCCGCAAATATTTTCAAATCTTCTTTCATTCCAAATTCCGGGTTTAGGGAATGGGCTGCCTTTTGGTTAACAAAAATCTGTAAAAACAAAAGCGTTAGTGTCGGCCTTGAATATTTTGTAGCCAAGGAATCCACCGCCAAGCACGCCCGCGACTGACGACCCCAGTATTATTTTTGTCGCGTGTATCCGGAACACTGTGGTCTCGCCAGGGCGTAGATCAAGCCTCCTGTCGCACCGATCCTCCGGCTCTATTACTCGCACCGGCAAGCGAACCGGAATATAACGTCACCGGTTGAAGGGGGAGCAGCCTTGGTCTTGTCGGGAATTACGGTTGTCTCTATCCTGTTTACCCGTGGCTGGTCGGCCACCGGGCACAGGTCCTCTAACAAGATCTCCGCTGTCTGTAGTAAAATCGAGTGGTCAAACTTAAATTTTTTATCTGTTTCATCCTGCGTTGGCAGATGTCTGACCCGAAGAGCTTTTAATTCTATTGTACTGATTTGGCTTCCTTCGGATCAATTTTCCGACGGGTGAATTGTCTTGAAATGACTGAATAGTGAAATTCTTCACTTCGGTTCTTTTCGGGACTAGAAGAAAGGTCGTAACCCCTGGCAAACCGGAAGCTAAATTGGGTGTAGTTTGAGAGATTTAAGGTAGGAGCCGTGTCGATTGGGATTTTAATGACAAAATTTCCTTCATTGGATTTTTCAACATAGAATGCGGGTCAGGTGTTGCTCAAACTTAAAGGAGTTTTCGCCAGCCGGGTCCGATTGTGGAACACCTGTGACAACAAGATCGTTCAGCGTGGCCGCAGTTTTTTTGGATGGGAAATCCAAATTTCCATGCCATTTGAATATAAAATGGTTTTGCCATTGTCACCGGGAAGGTGCCTTTGAAGAAGAACTTCAAATCACCTGTCTGACCACCCAGCAAGGTTGACGTGAAGCATGGGCCAAAGACATTTACTAGGATTTCGCGGTGGTCACACAGTGGGAGCAGGCTGGCCTGGATCCTCGTTGTCAAATTTGTTCTCATCCAAATTTGCTGCCCACGCCTCATTAAACCGTTGATGAGTCGCGCCATTAATCGCAATCATCGCTTTGGAGCATTGAGGTGCACTACAGATTCTCACCGAGTCGAACGATACATCTTCATCATGGCGCCAACGGCCGCGGAAAACATAGTTTGGGGGTTATCTACTACATACCCCTGGCTTCTTCGCGTCAGTATTGGCTCCAGCCTTTACGGCGGCAACGGGTTCGAGCGCAAGTATGGCCTTGATGAAATCCTGTGTTGGATTCACCCATCTTGCCCAACAAGTTTTTTGATCCTGCTATTTACGGTGTCGTGGACAGGGAAGTGGGGCTTGTCAAACGAAGCCCCGGTAGAAAAATAGGCGGGGACCTCTTGTGACAGTATCGGCACCTCTCGAGTGTCCCATCGCGCCGCCGGCTGAAGTTCATTTGGCCGGTCAATGCATTTTCATTGCCCTCAGCTCGGAACTTATAGTATCGTTTTGCAAGGCGGTTTTTAGATCTGTCCAGGTGGAACCTTGTGATATTTTTATCGGAAACTCGTCGACTGCGGCTATAAACAAGGGTTCGCCGGCGATCATTTTTAACAATTTCAGATGCAGAAAAAGTTGTATTCGTTGGCTGCAATCATCGCCACTCGATCGAAGGCTTCAGCCTCATTATTCTCCAGGTCGTTTACGATGTTAAGATTAATGGAATAGGAGGCGATACCTTTACCCGCCAACTCCAATTGTAAGATCTCGTACCCTGTGTATGACGGCACCCGATTGGTCCGTAATGCGAATTTCACCACACCTTTATCGGGTGCCCTGGCCATCGCGTCCGGGTTTTGTTGTACTGGGATCGAAATCAAAATACGCCTGATGATTTCCGTGAGCGATGATAAGCAAGGAAATTTCTTATTTGGATCAGCAACTGGCAGGTGCAGCAGTCCTTCGAGCGGTACGAGTAGCGTAGTTTCCATCTGGTCGGAGGACAGAGTTGTTGGTAAGGGGTTTGATCTTTTGGTTGACAATGTCATACTGTTCATAATCCGCCTAAATGTACTTTGGACACTCCCGGTACTTGTATTGAGGATGTCGGTGTTATCGTCGTGTGCCATAGCATGAAAATAATTTGCGTACAGCGCTATCGTGCTATTTATATCAAATCCTGGCATAGACGTTAATATTGCTACAATGGACCATCATGGGTCTGCCACTACAAAAAGGATTACCTGCTAAAAGGAGTTATTAATCAAAGTCAAATCGGATGTTGACGAAGGGTGGAGTGGCATTTACTTCACAAAAGGTAAACGATTTTGGTGAGCTGGCAATAACACTTTCGTGGTATTTAGAAAGGGCTATTAGCTATTAGCCATTAGCCCTGAACCCTTGAACCTTGGAACTGTTCCTGAACATTACCAGCGATGAAATGATGTCGAGATATCCTGTTGTATCTTCCTTTAAAGGATCATTCGGAGTTGATGGCTTATTCCATTTACAAAAGCAACAAACCATTTATTGCCTTTCCCAGCGAATCAAATCTAACGACTGAATTTTTTGGAGTCGCTCAAAACGATACATGTCAATTAAAGGTTGCCTGTCGAATTGACAATTATAAACCAATGTGAATAACATTCTATTTTGCTTCGATAAAATAGGGAATCCCTATGAATTAAATAGGGAATTCCTGTACATACCTGATAAAATAAATTCTTGAATTTTGTTGTCATCGTTTTTCGTTGAGATCGAACCTGCTGGAAAGGCCCATCTTTCTCACGCGGGAATTAAAAAAGATCGCCTGAACTCCATTGAAATCATTCATTGATGGGCACGTCTCCTCGCTACTAACAGTTGTTGTTTTTCGTAGTCAATTTTATTGACTGGTTCACATGTTGATGCCAAATCAGCAACCCTTATCAATGCTGGGTCGCCCTTTGCATTCTCATGGGTTGTTGGAAACGTAACCATTTATTTCAAATAAACATTCAACCAAATTGAGGACGTATGAAAAAAAGCTACTTACTATTTGCCTGTCGTTTGCATTTTCATGTGCGGCTTTTTCGCAGGGTGTTGGCATCGGTACGGCGTCGCCGGATGCTTCAGCAGTATTGGATATCACTCACACAGCAAAAGCGGGTACTCATTCCCCGCATGAGCGCTACAGCTATTAATGGTATTACCAATCCGGCAAAAGGATTATTGGTATATGACTCGGTTGGCAATCAATTAATGTTAAATACAGGAACGCCTGCATCACCGCACTGGGGAAGCAGTCGGATCAAACTATGCCGGGTGGGCGCTCACCGGTAACAATGGCGTAAATCCCTCCAATCAATTTATTGGCACTGTAGATAACCAGGCCATTGCGTTTTCGTATCAATAATGTTCCTGCCGGCGAATTGCATCCCACTACGGGGAATATTTTCTGGGGCATTGGCGCGGGTCAGGCTAATACGGCGGGTTTGAACAATATTGCCATTGGGGCTGGCGCTTTAAAGTCCAATGCAGGCAGCCGCAGTCTTGTTGCTATCGGTGATTCCGCATTATTTAATAATGGGAACAATAATACAACACCCGGATGTGTTGGGAATAGCTAATACAGCGATTGGATCAAAGGCATTATTTTCTAATACAACGGTAATAATAATACGGCCCAGGGGTTTAGTGCTCTTTTTCTAATACAACCGGCGCAAATAATACGGCTACCGGTAATTCATCTCTTTTCTTACAACCATTGGTCATGACAACACGGCCTGGGGTGATCATTCATTATTTGCCAATACGATCGGGTTCAACAATACCGGCATTGGCTCGGGTTCCGCTCCAGGTAAATTCAAGCGGATCCGATAACACTGCTATTGGCATGAACGCTATGTTTTCCAATACTACCGGCTTTGTAAACACGGCCATAGGTTTTAGCGCCCCTTTTTCAAATACATCGGGGAACTGGAATACAGCTCTGGGGGAATTTTCCATGCACGATAATACAAACCGGTTTTAATAATACAGCGGTCGGCACTTTCGCCCTGCAGTTTAACACTGCAAGGAGTTCAAAATATTGCTGGTGTGTTGAAGCACTTAAAATATAGCTATTAGCGATAAATAATGCAGGCATTGGTGTGGATGCACTATTTTCAAATACAACTCGGAACTGAAAATATCGCCACTGCCAATTTCGCACTCAGGAACAGTACTACCGGACGCGATAATATTGCCGCCGGGCTCAATTCGCTGATCAACAGCACAACGGGCTCAGGTAATACTGCCTTTGGCAATTTTGCCGGCGACCTGGTCACAAGCGGCGACAACAATACATTTACCGCGTCTCTGGGGCCAATAACGCAACCGGCGCGCCATTCAGCAATAGTACTGCCTTGGGCGCGCGTGCCAGCATTACTGCGAGCAACCAGGCGCGACTGGGGCAGTTCAACTACCACATCTATCGGTGCAGCGGCTGGTTGGCACAAACTTTTTAGTGATGGTCGCTTCAAAAAATGTGAAGCATGATGTAAAGGGAATTGATTTCATCATGAGACTGCAGCCAGTGACATATCAAATGGATGTCACTGCTATTGATAGACAACTGAAGCGTGATCAAGATCCGCACGGGCTATTAAAAGATGCTGCGGGCGGTAATTCAAAAACAATTTTTTCTGGATTTATTGCACAACAAGTGGAGCAGGCAGCCAGGGATGCAAACTACGAATTCAGCGCCGCTGACAAGCCTAAAAACGAGAGTGATTTCTATGGCGTCGTTATGCTGGAGTTCGTAGAAAATAGCCCCTGGTGAAAGCGGTACAGGAACAGCAGGAGGAAATTGGATCAGTTGAAGAAGACAGTTGCTGATCACAATACGTAACTGAACGAAGTACAT
>ERZ1370068.929-contig-1085_pt1 | contig 44604 bp, 74 predicted proteins | sample MGYA00561227_ERZ1370068 | MGnify/ENA primary metagenome ERZ1370068 (study PRJEB38410, sample SAMEA6850437) | metagenome | study: Metagenomic assessment of the ecological functions of the soil: analysis of the soil microbiota associated with the...
ATTTGCCGTTCAGACACCGTATTGCTGCACTGCCCGTCCGTGCGGAACAGAACGACGCCGACACCGACAGCCTCGGTGGTGCGCACGATGCAGGATCAGCGTCTTCAAGCTCGCGCGCAAAGATAATGAGGGCCGAATTTGGCGCCCAGCGCGTGATGCGGCTTCGACGGAAACAGGCGCACCTCGTGACCGGCCCACGCACCTGCGGCGGCCCAAGGCTCCGCTCCCGATCGATTCTCACACGCCCACGACTGCGGAATACGAGACACGATGTACTCTCGATCTTGCGTTGTAGCGGCGTCAGCGTGATGCCGCTGGCATCCTTTTGACGGGTCCGAACGCGCAGCGACTTCCTTCGTGCCGCCGACGGTGTCTTTCCACCTCGAGTTGGGCACAACCTCGTCGACCAGCCGCCATTCGACGGCCTTCGTTCCGCGTATACCTTCCTCGATTGAGCAGAAGACATCGGCGCCCGATCCCGGCGCACCTTACGCTTGCTTGTCGGTGACGCGTGTGAGCCCGCCGGTACCGGGAAGACAGCGAGCAGCGGCGTTTCGGGCAGCGCTTCACTGCCGAGGCGGCGCATCATCGACGAGCATGATTACTGGTCGGCTGCGAGCGCGAGTTCAGCAGCCCGCCGGCGGCGTTACCGTTGATCGCGCGCAGATGTAGACCTGCTTCGAATTTTCCGATGCATCCTCGATTGCAAGGCGCGTTTTCGTTGGTGAACTGCAGAAATTCACCTTCGGCGCTGGCACGGGTGGCCTTGCCGAGTACGCAGATATGGCGCCAGCACAAAAATACATTCTCCTTGCCCGACTTGGATCACACGCAGGCGTACTTCCGGATGCTCAAAGCGCAGGCGCTGCACCGCGTCGTTCGACGCCGACGTCGACGCCAAGATCGTACGAATTGAGCTTTGAGCTCGTAATCGCCGAGCCGCCCGCCTGATCGACATCCATAATGAGATAGGCGACGTCGCCGTCGCGCTCGATTTTCCAATGGCGATAGCGCGAGGGATCGGGCTTTGGCAGTCGATTGTGTCCACCGCCATCACATGTGCTCCTCGGCAACACACCTTTGAACAATGCCTTCCACCTCACGCGCCTGGCAGTCGCAGGAACGGCTGCCTGTTGGCTGCATTATTATGCATATTACTACCATGCCAGACAGAGCCTTCACAACGGTCCTTTCTCGGCGCACCACCTCCAGCCTATTGCTTCGGCATTATAATGCCATGTTACGGGAACTATGAGCAAGCGGCCGCGCCAGAACTGTCGCTTCCAGAGCCTCCTCGGCCAAGACCATGGCTAAGTCCGCCGACAGCCGCGACACCGACGGTGTATCTGCGACACCTTGGCGAACGCGTACGCATGCTTCGCAACCGGCGCGGCATGACCCGCCAAGGCCTTGGCCGAAGCATCGCCGACGTGTCTCGAAGCGCTATCTGGCTCAGCTCGAGGCTGGCCTCGGCAATGGCTCAATCGTGCTACTGCGGCGAAGTGCGCGTGCCTCTCGGCCTGCCCGTGACGCAACTTGTGAATGAGGGGGCCGAACCTGCGCTCGATTTCGTCTTTGCTGTCCCAATTCCTCGAGGCCGGCTGTCGCCGCCACCTGCACTCGCCGAAGCACGCGATCTGCTGCTCAAGCATTTCGCCGAGCCATCAGACAGCGACGCACGGCGCGCGCAGCAGCCTGCTCGGATTGCGCGGAGGCGGTAAATCGACGCTCCGGCCGGCTTCTGCCGAGCGCCTTGGTATTCCCTTCTGCATCGAGCTCGATCGCCGAATCGAATAAGCGCGCGCGGCACAACATTGAGCGAGATATTCGACATGTTCGGCCAGAGAGAACATTCCGGCCGCGCTTGAACGCGAGGCGCTCGATGATGGCGTATTCGCGTCGGCATAAGGATTTCGCAGATCGCGACCATTGTGGCAGCATCGTCACGGGGCCGGGCACTGTGAATTGCTGCTCTCCTCATGGCTTCACGGTCTGGGTTCGCGCGCGGAACCGGAAGACCAGTGTCGAAGCGGGTTATGGCACAGGGCGACATGCGGCCTATCGGCCAGCCAACACCCGAGCCATGGACGATCGATCTCTCAATCCCCGCAGCCCGCGAGGCCGCTTTGCTGCAAAGGCCGAGGTTTCACTCACCACGACCGGCAAGACTGCCGGAGCAGAAATTTAACGGAACTGTTGCGCGTCAGCGGCAGTTCGCGATACTGCGCATGCGCGTGCGGGCATCCGGCGTTTCCCCAGCATTGTGGCAAAGCAAGGGCGTGATGACGGCTGCAGCTATGACCGATTGTGAACGAGGAGCCGGCTGCTGACGGGATGATAAGTATGAGTGAGACCATCAAGACCGATGTTCTGATCATCGGGCGGGGCCCCGTGCTGCCTGTTCAGCACGATGTTCCGATCGCGCCTGCTCGATATCAGGGCGCACCTCGTCGATATTCCTGCGACAGAGATCGGCGGGCAGTGCGCCGAGCTTTATCCGGAAAAGCGCCATCTACGATCATCCCGGGTATTCCGATCATCACACTGGCCACGGCCTGACTGACGCCTTGATGCGGCAGATCAGCCGTTCCATCCGCACTTCCATCTTGGTGAGATGGTGACGACGCTCGAAAATCGGTGATCCGCTCTTTCGCTTGCGCACCGATGCTGGCACGACCTTCGAGGCGGAAGTGCGTGGTGATCGCGGCCGGCGGCGGTTCATTCCAGCCGAAACGCCTCGCCGATCAACAGCATGTGGAGCCTTACGAAGAAAAATCGGTCTTTTACGCCGTCCGCAAGATGGAGGGCCTTTCGCGCGGCAGCGCCTGCTTGATCGTCGGCGGTGGCTGACCAGCGCGCTCGACTGGACGCTCAATCTGCAGCCCCTGCACAAAGGCGTGACACTTATGCACCGGCGCGACGATTCGTAGCGCGCCCGACATGTCGTCAACAAGATGCGATGCGCTGGTTGCCTGCCGGCGGCATGGACCTGAAGATCGGTCACGTCGCGGCACTGGGAGGTGCCAGACGGCAAGCTCTCGCTGCGGCCTCGATCAAAGGTAGGTGACGGAGAGCATCGCGCGCGTCGAGGTCGACACCGCCATGCTCCCATTCTTCAGGACCTCACGATGAAGCTTGGCCCGGTATGGCAGGACTGAGGATCAAGATGGAGGATGAACTCATTCAAACCGACACCAACCGCGACCACGAGACCAACATTCCGAATCCTCCTGCGATTGGCGACATCAACACCTATCACGGGCAAACCTCAGTTGATCCTCTGGGGCTCTGCCGGGCCGCACCCTAATGGCGCAGAAGGCACACCGTTAAGTGTCTATCCCCGGACAAGAAACTGGTGTTCCAGTACACGACATCATCGACCAGCCAGCCAGAAGAAACTGGCGCATGGCGTGAATGCCCAAGATTACTACATCGAGCATTGATGGAGCGCAGCATACGGTCGACGCTGAGCTCGGCTCGACGCGTGATGGAAACGGCGTTGCGCAACGACATTGCCAGCATCGTCGCTGAATGTGGCGGCGGCTGCACCTGCGCACACCTGGCGCTTCGTTCATGTTGACGAGAAGATGGTTCGAGGTGCGTCGGTCCACCTTCGGCCGAAGAAAGAAGAGTCAACTCGACGCGGCCTTCGAAGTGAAGCCGAACCTCGACTTTCCGTGCCAGATCAAGGTCACCGAAGCGCTCGACGGACTGATCGTGCGCACGCCAGGCCTATCAGGGACGGTGAGCGTCACACTCCGCGCGCGTTGTCGTTTCGAGGCCTGCTCCGCACGCGCAGTGATGTTTGACACCGCGTCTTCGCTCCTGCCGATGTCGCCTCCAGCCATTGCACTTCAGAGGCGTTGCGCTGGCAAAAAGCTGCGCACGGCCTTCTGGATCTTCTCGCTGAATTCCTTCGTCTGGTCCGCAATAATCTGCGCGCTGACGCGGCCGAGGAACTCGCTCTGACACTGCGCGAACTCCTGCGGCTTCCTTAGCGCGCGACAACTTTCTCGCCGTACTCCATCGTGTTTGATCAACGTCTTCTGCGTCAGCGAAGTCATGTGTTCGCGGACGACTGTGGCCTGGCTTCTCAAAGTCCTCAGCTCATCTTTCGCGCCACTCGCAGAAAGGCATCAACCGCCTGTCTGCTCTGACTGAAGCTTGTCTCCGCAAACTCATCGGCTCCAGGTCATCCCGAAGTTCGCGGCCTGCATTGCACGCTCGCTGCTGTTTGTTGCGCAAATTCTGATGAATCTCGTGCCATTGCCTTCTCCCTTGAAGACACGCTGTGTCTTTTCTTGTGTGGGGTTTAGTGACTCTCTTCTTGGGCAACGGATTCCCACACGCCTTGTTCCCTGCAACTTGAAAAGTAGCGCGAGATTAGGCCAGCGCTAGCGACCGCGTGTTCCCGGAACACTGCACGGGTTCCGCTGAGGTGGAGCCCGACACCGCCCTGTGGATAACGGGAGCCTGGAACCCAGCGTCTGATTGGACTTACGGTTCCATTGCGATGGGATATGCTCCGCGACGTTCCGCTGGGGAGCTGGGACAGCTGGGACATATGTCTGTTACGCGGAACGTATGCAGGCTTTGGGCGATCACGCCAAAAGCAGCCGGCAACCGCCGTTGCGTCCGAGGCAAACCGCAGGCGGCGATCTGGCCGCTGGAGTCATGTTATTCACGACGACAATCCTACTGACGTCACCTATCGACGACGACGACGAGTGAAGGCTCTCCTTCATCAGTCGATCGAAGATTGCGCGGCTGAAGAACACATCATTCCCGAAAGCGCGGCGATCGCGGCCATCGCCGACGTCAGCCACGCGCCGCAATTGTTCCCCAGCGAGACGGATACTGCGGCAAATCAGCCGGTCGTGAGCGAAGGCGATGACCATCTCGCCGCGAGGCGCGCGATCATCCACGAATGGGAAAATTGGTCGGCCCTGCACACTGGACGAGCTGGAAGATCTCAACGTCGGCAAATATTTCTTCGAGCATTTGCAGAAGAAGAAGCCTCACCTTCTGGGTTTCGCCTCCGAAGATGGATGGGGAGCGGTGCGGGGTGGCTTGGTGCAAGGCTGGTAGGGCGGATCAGCGCAGTTGATCGTGAAAAAACTCGAGGTCCCCGGCTTTTGCCAGAGACCTCAATCGTCGCCTGAATCCCAAGTCTTAAATTTCGGCCACGTTTCAAAAGTATCAGCCCGGGCAAACCGAGAGGCCGCTGCAGGCTCCGAGCGGTGAAATTGGCTTTCTCCTTCACCGAGCTGGCCGCGATTTCGAGTGCTTCATCGGAAACAAGGTTGATGAAGAGCTCATCTACGTTCCGATCAAGGATGGTCTTCGTCGTCACTGGCGCTGTCCGCTGTTGGCTGATGTTACTCGTTCCAGTTGTGTCGCCCCGTTGTCGGGTGCTGGGCGTGCCAGATCCACCTGAGTGCTCCGTCCGCGCTTCGATTTTGCCGAACGGCAAAATGATAGTCACCCTGGATCGTCGATTCATTCCGAGCTGTAGGATCGACGGCGCTTTTCCGCGACACGTCCCGCGATAGCGACCCGGCTCGTCCAGTTCACATACGTGAGCCGACATGGGCGCCTCCAGCCATCGAACCTCATAATTTCAGTGATGATGCGCCAGACTAAGGATCTCTGTGACGGTGGTCACAGAACTGGCGAGTTGCGAAACAAGGTAATCCAGCGACAATTCGCCGCTAATCCATCGCGATCCGCGAGCCCTTAGCGCCGTTAAGCAGCCGCTTGAGATGAAAAGCCGCCAGGCGATCTTCCGGGCTGCTTGCCGAGCATGAGCCGCGAAAGGCGGCAACTGCGCCGCACTGCATCCTCGCCTGCAAGCAAAGCGCATGCATGTCGAGATAACTTTTCGTCGCAGGATCACTGAATTGTTTTTCCTGCAAAGGCTCGAAGGCTCGGATCACCTCGCCCCTGCCCCTGGCAACACAAGATCGCCGATCGGACGCCCTCGAAAATTTTGACCACCCTCGGCAAGCGCCCGCGCTGACGCAAATGCGGGTGCCGAGTTGTCTTGTTGAGCAGTCTCAAGACGCGATGCTACGTTGATCGTGTCGCCATACGCGGTGTAGTCGAAGAACCGGCTGCCGCCAAAATTTCCCACAATCGCCGGTCCCGGCGTGGACGCCGATGCGCGTGACACCGAACGCGATACGCCCTTCTTCGTGCCAGCGCTCGCGGAACGACTTTGTGCATAATTCATCTAGCGCAAGTGCGCAGGCTACTGCTCGGGCGGCATGGTCAGGCTGCTCGCCGGGTGCTCCGAACAGCACGTGCAAGGCATCGCCGACGATCTTGGCGACCGTGCCGTCATTGGCAAACACGATGTCGGTCATGCCCGAGAAGTACTCATTGAGCAGTGGCCCGAGCACGTTGGGCTCAAGCGTCTCGACGAGCGCCGTGAAACTCAGCGATGTCGGTGAACAAGCGTCGCGATTTCGCGGCGCTGCCCGTCGAGGTCGACCGCATCAGTGTCTCCGGCAAGACGCTGGGCGAGGTTCGGCGAGAAATACCGCGACAGCGACGCATAGGCTCGTTCGGCTGCGTGCCTGTCGCTCGACGAGCATCTCGCAAATATTCGATGTGCCGGATCGTCTTGGCGATCGGTGGTCTCCAGATCGCGGAAATCGATCGGTTTGGTCACGAAATCAAATGCGCCGCGGTTCATCGCGGTGCGGATATTGCTCATGTCGCCATAGGCTGAAACGATGATCGGTCGATGATGTTTTCTTCGTTCTCCTGCAGCTTCTGCAGCAGCGACGAGCCCATCCATCCTCGGCATATTGATGTCGGTGACGACCAGGTCGATGTCACCGTTCGCCTTCAGCGCGGCCAGAGCCTCGACGCCGTCGTGGGCGAACATGAAGCTCGACGGTCTCCGTCCCGGATCTGATGACGGAACTTCTGCAAGACGAGAGCCTCAGGTCTGGCTCGTCGTCAACGACTAGGATCCGTGTGGTCATGCGGCCCGCTCGACGCGCGTGTCGATCTCGTTGCGAAGCAGTCACAAAATCGATCGGCTTTGTAAGCAGCGCGTCGGCGCCGCTTTCGAGTGCCTTGCGCTTTGTCTCAGCGTCGCCATAGGCGCGTGATCATGATGACCGGGACGTCGGGTCGGGCCGCCTTGGCCTTGGGCAGCAGTTCAAGCCCGCTCATGCCCGGCATGTTGATATCGGATAAGATCAGTATGAGTGAAGCATCGCTCGCATCGCGTGATGCTTTGCAGCGCCAACGGAGCCAGATTGCGCGAATTCCATGGTGAAGCGGCCAGCGCGGAGATCGCGCCGAAAATGCTGCCGAAACAGCATCTCAACATCCGGCTCGTCATCGACAACAAGGATAAGAAGTTTCACGCGGATGCTCCTGTCTTGGCCAATGATTGCCGCCTTGCGTGGAAGAACGATGCGAAATTCGGTGTATTCGCGCCGGGCTCGGTGTCGACATCGATCGATCCGCCATGCTGCTTGACGGTAATGTCGTGGCTGATCGAGAGGCCCAGCCCCGTACCCTCGCCCGCGGGCTTGGTGTAGTGAAGAACGGATTGAACATCTGCTCCTCACCTCGGGTGGAATGCCGCTGCCATTGTCGCGAATCCTGATTTCCACACTGTCGCCGAGGTTTTTGCGTCGAAGCCGCCAGCGTGGGTTCGTAGCCACTGGCTCCATCCTGCGCCTTGCGCTTTGTCGCAGCATAGAAGCCGTTGGAAATCAGGTTGAGGAGCACCCGCGGTGATCTCCTGTGGGAAAGAGGTCGACCTCGCACCTGCCGTCGGGTCGAATAGACCGCTGCAGCGTGATGCTGAAATCCCTGCTTCTCGGCTCGCGCGCCGTGATAGGCGAGATTGAGGCTTTCCTCGACGACGGCATTGATATCGACAGGCCGATGCCTCGCTGGAGCCCTGGCGCGAATGAAGCAAGCATGTTCTTGACGATCGAATCAGCACGCTTGCCGTGCTGCGACGACCTTTTCGAGGTTGCCCTGCGACACACCCGCGAGCCTGGCCAGGCTGCTGTCCGGTGGCGGCTTGGTCGTCCTGTGTTTCCACGACCTCAGCGCTTGGCCTGATCTCTTCAGATGCGTCCCGCTGCCGTTGCCCTCACGCCGCGCAGTCGTTTCAATGCCGCCCCCGGCAAAACCAGTCTATTTTCAAGCCTATTGCAGCATGGTTACGGGGAGTTGGGAACTGGGGCCGAGGACCAGTCTAAGGATTTATTCGAACGGTCGAATCGCACCGCTTGGCACGCCATCCTTGCGTTTCCAGGCCCTTAACTCCCATTGGGAGGTGGCGAATTGGTCGATGCGTTCGGGTTAACACGCGACGGCCAGTGCCGAATTGTCGTGGACGGGGGTAGCATTTCCAATACACTCTTTTTGCCAGAGGCGCGTCCTTCTCCTCTAGCAGTGGTAGCGTCAAACTTCCGAGACAATCGCCGTACCGCTGGAAATCCTGACGCTGTCCCGCGTATGTCCAAAATAAATCCCAACCCATTTCACGACCCGACCCGAAATCGACGGCACTTTCGGCGTCGTGACGTCGACACACTGGATCGCGACAGCGGTCGGCATGGCGACGCTTGAACAAGGTGGCAACGCCTTCGATGCGGCGGTGGCGCACAGCCTTCACGCTTCAGGTTGTCGAACCTCATCTCAACGGGCCGGGCGGCGACGTTCCGGTGATCCTTCACGACGTCAAGCGTGGCGCGCACGGACGTGATCTGCGGACAGGGCCCTGCGCCCGGCCAAGGCGACGATCGCGCACTATCGCGACGAAGGCATCGATATCATTCCGGGGACGGGCCTGCTCGCAGCTTGCGTGCCCGGAATGTTCGACACGTGGATGATGCTGTTGCGCGACTACGGCACGCATGCCGCTCGGCGAGGTACTCAGCCCTGCGATCGGTTATGCGCGAGTATGGTCATCCGCTGGTCGAGCGCGCCAATGCGACGATCGCGCTTGGTTCAAGACCTGTTTCGCGAGCATTGGCCGACCTCGGCGGCGATCTATCTCCCAGGCGGGCGGGTGCCGGAGACCGGCACGCTTGTTCACCGAACCGGACTCTCGCCGCCACCTATTCGCGCGTGCTTGAAGGAAGCCGAAAGCGCCGGCGGCGATCGCGTCGTGCAAATCGAGCGCGCACGCAAGGTCTGGTCGCAGGGCTTTGTCGCCGAGGCGATCGATCGCTTCTGCCGCACCCAGGAGATCATGGATGTCAGCGGCGAGCGGCACCGCGGCGTTCTGACGCGGAAGCGACATGGCGAACTGGCAGGCGCACGTCGAGGCCGCCGCTGACATGCGACTACGGCCGCTACACCGTGTGCAAGGCAGGCGTCTGGAGCCAGGGACCGGTGCTGCTCCAGCAGCTGGCGCTGCTGAAAGGCATGGGTCTCGACGGCCTTGATCCAACCGGCGCGGAATTCATCCACCTGCAGGTCGGAGGCGGCCAAGCTCGCCTTTGCCGATCGCGAGAAATTCTACGGCGATCCCGAACTTCGCCGAGGTGCCGATCGAAACGCTTGCTGTCGGATACCTACAATGCCGACCGCCGCAAGCTCATCACCGACAAGGCCTCGCTCGAGCTGCGGCCCGGCTCGGTCTGCAGGATTCGGGGCAGGTTGTCGAGCTGCGCCGCGAAAGCGGCCCGCGCCTCGCCGTCAGCTGCGCTCGGGCGCCGGCGAGACCGACCGTCGGCCGGCATGGGCGAAGTGCGCGGCGACACGGTCCATTTCGACATCATCGATCGCGCCGGCAACATGATATCGGCAACGCCGTCGGGCGGCTGGCTGCAATCGTCTCCGGTCATTCCCGAACTCGGCTTCGGACTCGGCACCCGCGCGCAGGCGTTCTGGCTCGACGAAAACCATCCGGCCGGCTTGCGCCCGGCAAGCGTCCGCGCACGACGCTTAGCCCGACGCTCGCGCTGCGCGACGGCGAACCCTATCTCGCCTGGGGCTCGCCCGGCGGCGACCAGCAGGACCAATGGACGACGCAGTTCTTCCTTCGGCACGTTCATTGCAAGATGAACCTGCAGGAAGCGATCGACGCGCCGGCATGGCACTCGGAGCATTTCCCGATCTCATTCTGGCCGCGTACGGCTCGCCCCGGCGTGCTCGTGCTGGAAAACCGCGTACCCAAGGCGAGCATCGATGAGTTGAAAAAAGCGCGAGGCATATCGTCGAGATCGGTCCGAGGCTGGTCCGAAGGCCGGCTAACCGCGGCATTCGCGCGAAGGCCGGCACCGCCGCGCCGCAGCCAACCGCGCGCGGCATGCAGGGCTACGCGGCCGGGCGATAGCTTGCTCGAAGGCTGCATGGCAATGACCTGGTCGATCATTGCCCGTGACAAAGCCACCGGCTCCTTCGGCATTGCTGTCGCGACAAAATTCTTCGCGGCAGGTGCGCGCGTGCCGTTCATCGCCGCAGGCGTCGGCGCCATCGCAACGCAGGCGCTGGTCAATCCGTTTTACGGCACCAAAGGGCTGCAGCTCCTGCGCAGACGGGATGACCGCGGACGCGATCGTCAAAACGCCTGATCGGCGGCTGATGACGGACGCGATCACCGCCAGGTTCACGTCATGGACGCGAGCGGCCGCATCGCGGCGCATACGGGCGCCGCACTGCATCGACTGGAATGGACATCTCGCCGGCGACGGATTTTCCGTTGCCGGCAACATGCTTGCCGGTGCTCAAGTCCTCGACGCAACCGCGGCGGCCTATATCGCCGGTGAGCGCGGCGCCGTTTCCGCGCCGCCTGATCGCGGCAATGCGAGCCGGCGAGGCAGCGAGCGGCGACAAACGCGGCAAACAGTCGGCCGCGTTACTCATCTATGGCGAAGACGAGTGGTCGGACCTCGACCTGCGCGTCGACGATCACCCGCAGCCACTCGCCGAGCTCGAGCGGCTTCGAACGCGTCAGCCGCGAGCGCTGGACTATCTTCCGGCGATTTCTGCCGAGCCGCCGCGATCCGCGTGGGTGTGACCGACCGCTCCGTCATCGAACGGGAAATCGCGCGAGAGCTTGCCGCCGGGGATCGGCAATGACCGCTCTTGTCGAGGTCGCAAACCTGAGGCGTCGTATTTCCACGGAGACCGCGGCCAGACAATCGCACGCCGTCGAGACCGTAGAACTTCGAACTCGCGCGCGGCGTGACGCTCGGACTGGTCGGAGAATCCGGCTGCGGCAAAAGCGTCACCGCTCTGGCCATCATGGGGCTGCTGCCGAAAGGATCGGCCGACGTCTCCAGGACACGTGGGCTTTGAGGGCATCAACCTGCTCGGATCTGACCGACGCCGCGATGCGCGACCTTCGCGGCGATCGCCTCGCCATGATCTTCCAGGAGCCGATGACCTCACTCAATCCCGCCTACACGATCGGCGAGCAGATCATTGAAACGCTGGTTCGCCATCGCGGGCCTGAGCCGGGCGCAGGCACGCGCCCGCGCCATCGAGCTGCTGCGGGACGTCCAGATCCCGTCGCCCGAACAGCGCGTGGACGACTATCCGCACAAGCTTTCCGGCGGCATGCGCCAGCGCGCGATGGTCGCCATTGCGCTGGCCTGCGATCCACAGCTGCTGATCGCCGACGAGCCGACCACCGCGCTCGACGTCACCATTCAGGCGCAGGTGCTTGATCTGATCCGCAGCCTCAAGAGGAAAGACGAACGCCGCGATTGTCCTGATCTCGCACGATCTCGGGGTGGTTGCGGAGATTTGCGACGAAGTCGCGGTCATGTATGCTGGCGAAATCGTCGAGCATGCCCCGGTCGACGCGTTGTTCGAGAATCCGCAGCACCCTTATACGATCGGACTACTTGCCTCGATTCCGCGGCTTGACCGCCGGGTAGAAACGCTCGCGACGATCGAAGGCTCGCTTCCCGACATGAGCGAGACTTCCACAGGGCTGCCGTTTTGCGCCCCGCTGTCCTTTCGCAAGCGAGATTTGTGTCAGCTAGCGCGCCGCCCATCGTGGACGTCGGCCTAAGGCATTGGTCGCGGTGTGTCAAGGCCCCATTGGAAGAGGTCCGCGCGTGAGCGCCCCTGCTCGAGGTCGAAGGGCTGACGACGGCATTTTGTTGCCGCGCCGCTCGGCATTCGGACGACCGATCGCAACCGTTAAAGCGGTGGATGGAATAGACCTGACCGTGCCAGGCCGGCAGCACGCTGGCGCTCGTCGGTGAAACAGGCTGCGGCAAGTCCACGGTCGGCCGGCCTGATCCTGCGATTGATCGAGCCGATGGCCGGCGGCATCCGGTTCGCGGGCCGCGACATTCTCTGCATTCGGCGAAAAGGAACTACGCGCCTTCCGGCGCGAGGCGCAGATTGTCTTTCAGGATCCATACTCATCGCTCAATCCGCGAATGACGGTGGAAGAGCTGATCGGCGAACCGCTCGGCTCTGCATGACATCGTTCCAGCTTCTCGCCGGCGCGATCGCGTCGCCGAACTGTTGGGTCTGGTCGGGCTCGACGCAAGGTACGGGCGACGCTACCCGCACGAATTCTCCGGAGGCCAGCGGCAACGGATCGCGATCGCACGCGCGCTTGCGGTTGAGCCGAAGCTGATCGTCTGTGACGAGCCGGTCTCGGCACTCGATGTTTCGATCCGCTCGCAGGTGCTCAACCTGCTGGCCGATCTTCGGCAAGCGGCTGTCGCTCTCACCTACATCTTCATTTCGCACGATCTTTCGGTGGTCAAACACATCGCCGACCGGGTTGCCGGTCATGTATCTCGGCCGTATTGTGGAGACCGCTCCTGCGGATGAGCTATTCGCCAACCCGCGCCACCCTTACACCCGCGCGCTGTTTTCCGGCGATCCCGGTTCCGCAGCCTCACGCCCGGCGGCAACGGCAGCTGCTGGAAGGCGACGTTCCAAGCCCGCTTTCACCTCCCGCCGGCTGCCATCTTCACCCGCGTTGCGCCCACGCCATCGAGCGTTGCCGGATCGAGCGGCCAGCGCTGGTCGACGATCAGAGCGGGCACGCGACCGCCTGCCACCGCTGGCGCGAATTGCCCGCTATGCGCTGGATCGTCCGAGCAAGAGGCGCCCACCGCCGCGGCTTGAGAGCGGCTGATGGCGCAAGTTCACTCGGCAGACACGATGTTCGAGCCGTCAGCGATGCTGATACACTCAAGATCGGAAAGTCTGGCCGGCCGAGTCTGATCGCCGGCGATAAACTGCGCGAGGGGAATCATGAGAAATCATTCGCTGGGCCGCAACAGCGGCCACATGTCTTCGCATTGACCTGCGGGCTGGCGACGGCCCAGACGACGCTGCGCATCGGCCTGGCCGAAGACCCGGATGTGCTCGATCCTTCGCTCGCCCGTACCTATGTCGGGCGCATCGTCTTTGCCGTCGTTCTGCGACAAGCTGTTCGACATCGACGCAGAATCTCAATGTCGTGCCGCAACTCGCGCTCTCGCATTCGACGTCTGCCGACGGCAAGACCGTCACGATCAAACTGCGGCCGGGCGTCAAATTTCACGACGGCGAGCCCTTCAACGCCGAAGCGGCGAAATTCTCGCTCGACCGTCATACAACGATGACCGGGTTCGTTCCGCAAGCCGGAACTCGCTGCGGTCGATCACGTCGATGTGGTCGATCCGCTCACGATCAATGTCGTCCTCAAGGCGCCCTTCTCGCCGCTGATCGCGCAGTTCACCGACCGCGCCGGCATGATGGTGTCGCCTAAGGCCGCGAAAGAGGCCGGCGACAAGTTCGGCCTGCATCCGGTCTGCGCCGGGCCCTACAAGTTCGTCGAGCGCGTGCAGCAGGACCGCATCGTGTTCGAGAAGTTCGCCGACTACTGGAACAAGGACAACGTCCACATCGACCGCGTCGTGTTCCTGCCGATCGTCGATTCCACGGTCCGTCTCGCCAATCTCAAATCCGGCGCGCTTGACCTGATCGAGCGCGTGCTGGCGACCGACATCAAGGAGCGTGCGCGACGACAAGACAGCTCAAGCTCGCGACCGCGCTCGAGCTCGGCTACCAGGGCCTCGACATCAATGTCGACAACGGCGCCCAGGCGAAGGAACCCGCTCGGCCAGTCGCGCCAAGGTGCGCCAGGCGCTCGAGCTGCGCTATCGATCGCGATGCGCTAAACCAGGTGGTGTTCAACGGCGAATTCATGCCCGGCAATCAGTGGGTCAGCCCGGAAAATCCCTTATTATCAGCAAGCCTATCCGATCCCGAAGCGCGACGTCGCCAAGGCCAAGGCGCTGATGAAAGAAGGCGGCGTCTCCGACGCCGATTCGATGTCGACTTCATGGTGCCGAAGGGCGCGGAGACGCAGGCCGTCGCCGAAGTCATCCAGGCGATGGCGGCGGAGATCGGGATCAACATGAAGATCCGCGTTACCGAATTTGCCACCTCGCTCAAGCAGGCTGAGCAAGGCAACTACCAGGCCTATCTGTTGGCGTGGAGCGGACGCACCGATCCCGACGGCAATACCTATATCTTCTTCAAGTGCAACGCGCCGCAGAACTCAATGGGCTACTGCAACGCGGACGTCGACAAGCTGCTCGATGAGGCGCGCGTGCCGTCCGAGCTTGCTGCACGCAAGGCGATCTATGAAAAACTGACGAAGACTGATTCTCGAGGACGTTCCCAAAATCTATCTCGTATCACCGTCGTATTCTCATCGCGCACACGACGAAACTTGACGGCTACACGCAGATGCCGGACGGCCTCGTGCGCGTAGTCGGGCTTTCGCTCAAGTAAGCCGAAACGATCCAGATCGGCGAAACGGCGCCCGCTATGTTGAGCTCTCCTTGGCAAACGTCTGCTGCAGCTGATCCCGACTCTGTTCTTCGTGTCGGTGATCATCTTCTCGCTGCAGCAGCTGCTGCCGGGCGATCCCGCTCTGATCATGGCCGGCGAAGAGCGCGATCCGGCCGTGATCGAGCAGATCCGCCAGCAGTATCACCTCGATCAGACCGATTCCGGTGCAATATCTCTACTGGGTGCAGGGCGTGCTCTCCGGCAATCTCGGAGAGTCGATGCGGATTCACGTGCCGGTGCTCGACCTCATCCTGCAAAAGCTGCCGGTGACGATTCAGCTCGCCTCGATGGCCATCGTGATTGCGCTCGTGATCGGCATTTCGGCGGGCATCGTCTCCGCCATCAAGAAAAACACCGTCTGGGATTACGCGGCCAACGCGTTTGCGCTTTGGGGCATCTCGACGCCGAACTTCTGGCTCGGGATCATGCTGATCTTCCTGTTCTCCGGTAAAATTGGGCTGGCTGCCGGCGTCGGGCTACGTGCCGCCTCACCGAGGACTGGCGGGCCAGCCTCGCCTCCACGATCATGCCGGCTTTCGTGCTCGGCAACGCCATCGCGGCGATCCTGATGCGCCACACCCGCAGCGCCATGCTGCAGGTGCTCGAAAGCGACTACGTGCGCACGGCACGCGCCAAAGGTCTGCTGCGAGCGCACGGTCATCCTCAAGCACGCCATGCGCAACGCGCTGACCCCGGTCATCACGCTCGGCGCGCTCGAATTCGGCACGCTGCTGTCGGGCGCCGTGCTGACCGAGCAGATTTTCACGATTCCGGGCTTCGGCAAGCTGATCGTCGACGCCGTGCTTCAACCGCGACTATGCGGTGGTGCAGGGCGTCGTGCTGGTCACGGCAACGATCTACATCGTGCTCAATCTGCTCGCCGACATCGCTCTACGTCCTCGTCAACCCGCGGCTGCGCACCTGAACATGGCCGGACATCACCGTCAATACGAGACTTGATTGCGGCCAACGAGACATGTCGAAACGCCGCTTCGCCGCGCCGCGCGCCGGCTTTTCCGCCGCAAAAGCGCGGTCTTCGGGCTGGCCGTTGTCGCATTTTTTGTCGCGCTGGCCGTCTTCGCGCCGCTGCTCGCGCCCTTACGACCCGGTTGCGCAAAGCTGGACCTCGGTGCGCAATCCGCCATCGGCATCGCACTGGTTCGGCACCGACGATCTCGGCCGCGACATTCTGGCGCGCGTCATCTTCGGAGCGCGCGCGTCGCTGCTTGGCCGGCGTGATTTCTGTCGGCATCGCGCTCGTCGATCGGCGTGCCGCTCGGCCTAGCGGCCGGCTATCTCGGCGGCTTGCTCGACGTCGCTGATCGGCCGCATGACCGATGCCATGCTCGCCTGTCCCTTTCCTTATCCTGGCGATCGCGCTGGCGGCTTTTCTCGGACCGAGCCTCGGCAACGCCATGATCGCCATCGGCGTCACAGCCACGCCGATTTTCGTACGCCTGACGCGCGGACAGGTGCTGGCGGTCAAGATGGAAGATTATGTCGAGGCCGCGCGCGCGATCGGAAATCCGCGCTGGCGCATCGTGTTCGTCCATATCCTGCCGAACATCATGCCGGCGCTGCTGGTGCAGGCGACGCTGTCGATCGCGGCCGCGATCATCGCCGAAGCCGCGCTTGTCATTCCTCGGCCTCGGGCAGCAGCCGCCGGAACCATCCTGGGGCAGCATGCTCAATTCGGCGCAGCGCTTCCTTGTCAACGCACCATGGATGGCCGTTTGGCCCGGACTTGCGATTTTCCTGACGGTCCTGTCATTCAATCTGGTCGGCGACGGTTTGCGCGATGCGCTTGATCCGCGAGAGGTTGGTCGCAGTTGAGCGGTACGGGAGAAACTAAGGCAGTCCCCAGTTCCCGATAAAGAAATCGCGAGATCGTAGCGATGGCTGCCGTGAGCTGTTTCAACAGAACCGGAAGCGTGGCAGGCTTGTTTCGGGCCGGAGAGCTTGCGCGAAGGCTATATAAAACACCCTGGCAGCGTTCGGATCGATGGCACTTGAACCCGAGATCGTTTCTCCACCGGCGTCTCCCTTGGAGCCCGGATTGTCCGACCAAGGCAGCCACCATGATCACCGTCAGAGCGCTTCTGCTCGGCGACCGTCTCGATACGGCGGGCCTCGAGCGACACAACGTCCTGTCGACGACGCCCATGGCTTTTCGAATCGAGACCGGCGCGTTCGTGGTGCTTTTCAGGTATCGGAGTTGCCGTTCTCGTCGGAATGACCTCAGCGCACAAGAGGACGAAATCATTCGAAACCTTGACGGACGCATCATCGGGCGGTTTGCACGATCCTGAAGAAGAATCCGCCCAAATCGACAGTCGCGCCGGACAAAGAAGAGGCAGGTCGCGCCAACAGGCGTCATTTCCCTAAAGGCGCTGCCTGCCTGAGCATGTGCTCATCATCGCGGATGCCATAGCGACGAACCTGATTCTGGCGCACGATGAGCGCAACGTCAGCGCCGTCTTCGACGTCCACCGAGCCGCTGGCTCGCGAAGTTGGCCGAACACGGCCGCACGCCCGGCGGACGCCGGTCGCTCCTGAAGCACATCGGCAATGCGTTGCTCGTTCAGCAACGCGTTTCGGGCCTGGTCGCGGTGGCGGAAAAGCCCGACGTACTTTGGGATCGGCCGGACCTCGAGAGGTTCTACGCGAGGCTTGAGGATGAATATGAGCTGAAGGAGCGCGCCGACCTCCTGACCCGTAAACTGACCGGTCATCTCGGATACGGCACAGGCTCTGGCGGACATTATCGATACCGAGCGGTCGTTGCGGCTCGAGCGAATAATCATCGCGCTGATTCTGATCGAAACTATTTTCGCGGCCGTACCAGATTTTCTGGCACTGAGAGCGCAGCGCTGCACACAGGCGATCCGTTCGGCAATCAGTTCGATCGGCGGGGCTGGACGGCGCGGAACGAGCAGATTGCCGATGTAAACTTGCACCTGCTCGCCGTCTTGGTTGAACGTCGTCGTACGCACCTTGATCAGGTCCACGATCGGCCTGCGATTTGGACGGACGCACTTCGAGCACTTCGGTTTCGCGCGTACAGGTCATCGCCGCGGCCGCACCGGGCGCGGCCAGCGCGAGCTCATCGACGCCAACTCCCAGAATACCGTGGGCCGGCCTGAACTCGCCATCGACAAGCATGCGCATGGTCAGCGCCGCGGTATGCCATCCGCTCGCCGCCAGTCCGCCGAAAACCGATTTGCGGGCGGCCTCGTCGTCCAGGTGATAAGGTTGAGGGTCAAATTGACCGGCGAAAGCAGTGATCTGATCCTTGTCTATTCGCAGACTGCGCGGAACGATAGAGCTTGGCCTGCGGCGTAGTCTTCGAGATATTGCTTGGCTGGTTTGCGGATCGGTCATTTTTCACCGGAGCTATCGCTGGAGAGCAGCATTATCGCCAAACTAGCACAGGGAGAGTTCGATGGTCCGCAAGGCAAAAGGCCGTTTGGCGTGGAACAGGCCGCGCTGGCAATGGACAGCTTTCTACCGACTCAGGGCGTACTCGCCGAAACCCCTATTCTTTTCGAACGCGCTTTGAGAACGAGAAAGGCACGAACCCTGAGGAGCTTATCGCGGCAGCGCATGCCGGCTGCTTTACGATGGCGCCTCGCCTTTCAGCTGCAAGGCGCCGGCTTCACGCCAACCGAGCTAAGCACCGAGGCGGCCGTCAGTCTCGAACCGGAGGGACAGGGATTTCGCATCACGCGATCCGCACTTGACGCTGCCGCGCCAATGTACGCCCATTTGGATGAGGCAACATTCGCCAAAGATAGCCGGCAGAGGCACGAAAAAACTGCCCGGTATCCAAGGTTCTCAACGCACAGATCACGCTCACGACGCACCAAGGCTTTGTCTGAACTCGCGACGGGCAAGGAACTTTGCCTGCATTCGAGCGCAATTGTGGTATCCGTAAAGCGCGCTAGGTCCGTGCGATCCTGCCGGGACCTATTCACGCCCTGAGACCAAACTCCGGCGGAGTAATCCGCGGAGGCGACAGGTGAACAAACCGCAAAATCCAGAGCGGCGTGGAGCTGGTGGTGCCTGCTCTTCGTCTGCATCAATACGTTTTTGTCTTGTGGCCCCAACTGTTCAGCCGGGCCGAACCTTCCCTTGGCGGTATTCCATTCTCTACTGGTATCAACTTCTATGCAGGGGCGATCGTCGTGCGCAATTTTGACGGCGATTGTTTATTTCGCAACGGAAAGCAAAGGGCGGCACGGCTCAGCCGGATCACAGCAGCCAACATGGCGGCTGGGAAGAGGGTCACATGCAAGGCAGTAAACTGGATCGCATTTTCCGTGTTCGTGCTCTGCTGTTTGCTCTGAGTACCTATGGCTGGAAGCTTCCTGCCGCGATGACAAATTGGCGAAAAGGCGATCTCGAAGCCTCCTGCGACAGATGGGGGGACTTGGCGGCGAACGCTTCGGGACTGTCGTCACGTCGGTTTCTCATCGGGCGGCGCTCTACTTCGGCCTATACTGCTATCGCGGTCCACGGCTGGCTGGCCTTCGGCGCCGGCGCTGTCGCCTTCTTTGCAGTGCCACTTCTCAATCCGTGAAATCTATCCAGTTCTCTTTCTCGTCCTCCTCGGCTCTGTGCGTGCCGCCGATAGCACGGCTACATCACGGCAGGCGATTTTGTGCGTGGTCGCTTCGGCAATCGCTTCGCTCGCCCTGGCGATCACGATCACCGGGATGGTCGCAACAATGCCCTACATCGCTCTCAACTCGTAGGCATTCAGGTTGTGCGTCGGCGCGCTTGGAATTTCCGGCACAGGGTTCGCGGCTGACTTGCCGCTCATCCCATAGCCCTTCGTCATTCTGGGCCTTCACTTATTCAAGCGGCCTCCGAGCACCCGCCTCGATCGCAATCGTGAAGGATATCTGATCTATCACCGCCTTCGCCGCGGTGATCGCCGTTCCTATCCAGCTGGGCGGGTTTGCAAAAATATTCGCGGCCATTCCGGAATCGAAACTATTGTTGGCAACCCCGGGCCGAACACAACGGGCGCCTACAGTGCTTACGCAACGCTCGCGCTCGGTTCGGCTCTCGCTCTTTTTCTCTATCCGCATTCGCTGACGGGCATCCTGAGCGCAAACGGCGGCCACGCGATCCGCCGGAATGCCGCTTTGCTGCCTGGCTACTCATTTTTGCTCGGATTACTGGCGCTGATTGGTTTTTTTGCCATTGCTGCGGGACTCGACAAACTTCCCGAATTCTCCGCCGGCTTCAAAGAGTTCGGCAATAACTTCGCGGTACCGGCCCTAATTCTTCACAGCTTCCCGTCGTGGTTTGTCGGTATCGCCTTTGCTGCAATCGGGATCGGCGCCCTCGTTCCGGCGGCCATTATGTCGATCGCGGCCGCCAATCTCTATACTCGCAACATTCATCGCGAGTTCATCAACAAAAATCCGACGGACAAGCAAGAAGCGCAAATGGCGAAGTGGGTGTCCTTGATCGTCAAGTTTGGCGCGTTGATATTCATCATTTTCGTGCCTACGAGATTTGCTATTTACCTGCAGCTGTTGGGTGGCATCTGGATAATCCAGACCATGCCGGCGATCATGCTGGGCGTTTATACGCGCTGGTTTGACGACTGGGCTTTGCTTGTCGGTTGGGCTCTGGGGATCGCCACGGGAACTGCAATGGCGGTTGCGGTAGACTTAGCGCCGACTTATCCGCTCGCGCTGCTCGGGCAGACGTTTCCAGGCTACATCGCGCTCTACACCTTGATCCTCAATCTCGTGGCCGCCGTTGTGCTCACGCCATTATTCAGAGGGGATGAGAGCAGCGCAGCCTCCCGCCGACCAAACGGCGACAAGCGACTACTTCGCGTGAGACGAAGCCAAAAGCTCTGGGCCGATGTCCGCTGATCGCGCTCAGCGGACATCAACAACTCTCGGCAGACGAGCCTATCTAGTAGTAGCTGCCGCAAACCCAGATCCGTTGGAGACCCCATCGAGTCGGGATCCACTGCCAGCAACCATTGTCGTAGTATCCGTAGCCGCCCCACCAGGGCCCGCCGACAAAGAAAACCCGTCCGTGGCGGTGCACGAAGTGGCCGTGATGAAAGCGGTTCCAGTTGCCGGCACGCATTCCAGGCCGCCATACGGCCACCGTTCCAGGCAGCCATATGTCCTGTCCATGCGCCCATGCGGCGCCGCCGGCAATCGATGCCGCGCTGTGGCCGCCCCAGCCACCTCCCATGCGACCTCCGCCACCGCCTCCGTGACCGTGCGCGATCGCAAACGAGGGGTATTAGTGCAACTGTTAGGGCAATCAGAAGCCTGCGCATTCGACCCTCTCTTTGTTTGTTGTCTGTGAAAAAAACACCGCGCGTCACCGAGTCCTGCGTGACGTCACGGAGTCTTGATCTTTTGACGTGGCGTTTACGCAAAATGATATGCGTCGTGAACGGAACACAACAAAGTTCAAATCGGCGCGTTCAGGCGAAATCACACGTTCGGAAAGCCGCTGCGTTTACGAACTCAGTTTCGTAGGCAAGCGACACCAGCGAACACGCGTCTCCCTGAACACCTGTTCATGGAACGAGTGATCTTCATGCGTGGTTGTTACGTTGTGACAATGGAGGTTCTCATGAGGCTCACTATTCCTGCACTTCTGATTACAGCGTTGATCGCCTCGCCCGCTGCTTTTGCGCAAGGCACAAACTACACGGGCACTACATCGAAGCCTGGTGCGAGTTTTGAAAAAGACGACTCCGCGACTCCGGCCAAGCAGCCGAAGAAACATGCGATGAGCCACAGAAGATGCACCATGCCAAGCACACGGGCTCCAAAGCTCAGACGACGGGCTCTGGCGGATCATCAACCGGTGCTGGCGCAAACAAAGACGACACAACGCCCAAGTCGCGGTAGTCTGGTCCGGCAGCCACAAAACGAAAGAGCCGCAGATTTGCGGCTCTTTCTTTCCGTGAGACTAGATGCGCAGGCTTTTGCTCAGGGCGGCGATTGTCACTCGATAATGGTTTAAGTGGATCAAAGTTTTGATGCCAACACGGCAATCGCAACAATCGAGGTTAGTCCTGCAAGTAGCAGCCAATTTTCTACCGTCAGGCCCAATATGATGAAGTCTTCCGGCGAGGACATGACGTAAGCTCTAGCCGGTCTGCTGGATAAATATCTCGTATTTCTCCTGTCAATTTGGGTAAAGACTTCGCAACGACGCGCGAACACCTCCTCTCGACTAAAGTATCCGCTAAAAAACAAAATTAGCGTTTGAGCAAAAAGTGGGATCATTCAAATGCCCGACAACGGTATCGTATCGGAGCCGATTCTCCGCGAACGAAACGATTGAACGGCTGCTTACGATACTCACCGAGAGAGGCATCACGGTCTTCGCGCGCGTTGATCCGCTGCCGGTGCGGCCTCCGTCGGCTTGTCATTGCGCGAACAACCGAACTTGTAATTTTTGGCAACCCCAAGGGCGGCACCGCCCTTGATGGAGGAATCAACAGGCCGCGGGTATTGACCTCCCGCTCAAGGCATTGGTCTGGGGGAGACTCCGAAAACAAAATTTGGCTGAGCTACAACGATCCGACCTGATCTGACTCGCTCGGTGCTCGCAGCAGTCCGGCTGTGACCGTGATGGCGGACATGCTCCGCCGAATTGCACAAGAAGTCGCTGGGGGCTAGCTCCGCAACTGGCGAAAGCCACTCGCGTGTCGGTGTGGCGACAGAGACACACGCTGCAATAATTCGAAAGTGGCCCTCTTGCGTCCATTGATGGTCACAATTCATTGTAGAAATGTTGGCCCCGATCTCGGGGACAGTTACTGGGGACGGAGAGATGCGGGCCGCGCTCCGCGGGGGGAACAGAGCGGCCCCGATTTTTACACCACCTTCCGGTCTCACCAAAATTAAAGTTTGGTCACTATTGTGCGACACAGCATTAATGTCGCAGAGCCCCAGCTCTTGGGCGATATTCTCCACCCAACAGACTGGCGCTTTGTTTTTAGGGCGGCCAATCCGGTTCGGCATGAACGACCAGGATGAACACGGTGTACGCCACCTGTGACGGCAGTTCGCGTCGCAGCCGTCACCGCATGATCGGATGGGACGAGCCGCGCCGATAGCCGCAACCTCCACGAGCGCGAGACATTCTCGCTGGTCTTCCTCTCTGCGAACGGGGCAAACGCACAGGCACGAGTGGCGTCGCAAGGCGGTCTTTCGTTTTGATTTGGTGAGGTGCGCGATGCCGCGCTGGCGCTTAGCCAGACTTCCAACCGAACCGCTCAACGCCATCGCTGGTGACCCAGCACGGACGTTGGGTGGTCGCTCCGGCGGCGCCGCTGCGCCTTTTTCAATGCCTTGGCGGCCCTTTCGATGATCGCGGCTACTGCCTTTGGCTGTGACACGTAGATCGCGTGACTGCCTTTGACCTCTACGACTGTCGAGCCAGCACGCTTGGACATGAAACGCTGCGCCGGGGGCGGGATCATCTTGTCTTCGGTCGCGACCAGGTACCAGCTCGGCTTGGTCTTCCACGCCGGTTCGCTGATCGCGCCGCTGAGCGCTTCGACGCCCCACGGAACCTGGGAGTCGGCCATGAACGCGGCCTTTCAGCGTCCACGTCGGCCGCGAAGGAGGCGGCGAACTTCGCCTTGTCGAGGAACAGATAGCCGTCTTGCGGCGGCAGTATCGGCGGTACGGGCGCGCCGGGCGGCGGGTCTTTCAGATGAGCGGCCACCGACTCCCTTGTCCGGCGCAAAGGCCGCGATGTAGACGAGCTTCGCAACCTTCGGATCGTTACCGGCTTCGGTGATCACCACTCCGCCGTAGGAACGTCCGACCAGCACCACGGGCCCTTTTGCGCTGCGCAATGACGCAGTCGAGTTGCCGCAACGTCGTCAGCCAGAGTCAAGCGTCGGGTTCTGAACGATGCTGACGTTGTAGCCGTCCTTCCTCAGGATCTTGTAGACGCCCTCCCAGCCGGCGCCGTCAACAAAGCCGCCGTGAACGAGAACAACTGTGAGCGCCGCCGAGGATTGAACTCCTGACGCATGACAATCTCCCTTCTGGGTGAAGCTCGCGAGCATTTAGCTCCTTGGTGTCGAAGCGGTGGCGAGCGTTCTCGATAGCAGGGCGGTTCTTACGCGCCCATGACCCAAGTTCGCTCACTGGATCGAGCAGCGACCGCCCGAGTTCGGTCAACTCATAATCACGACCCGGCGGCGGGATGGTCGGGAACACGGTGCGCGTCACTAGCCCGTCACGCTCGAGCGCTGCGCTAGCGTGAGCGTCAGCATGCGCTGAGAGATCGAGCCCAGCGCCTTGCGCAACTCATTGAAAGCGCTTTGGACCCGTTGCCCAAGCGTCCAAACGACCAATACGGTCCATTTGTCACCCACGCGCGAGAGCACATCTCGCTCACCGCCCGGCAATCCTCGGGCTCATGCGAGGATACGGTGGTAACACGGATGTGCCTTCTTGCGCCTGCCGCCTGGTCATCTATTTAGCCTCGGTAATCATTCGTAACCAGCAGATAGAGGCTGCCATGAGCAAACTCAAGATCGCGATCATTATCAGCACCACCCGCGCCGCCCGCTTCGGCCACAAGCCTGCGCAGTGGATCCAGGATATTGCCGCCGGGCGTGACGATATCGGAGACCGAAATCGTCGATTTGCGCGATTTCCCGATGCCGTTCTTTGACGAGGTGGCGTCGAATGCCTGGGCGCCCTCGCAAGATCCAGTCGCCCAGCGCTGGCAGAAGAAGGTCGCCGGGTTCGACGGCTATATCTTCGTGACCGCCGAATACAATCACGGCATTCCCGCGGTGCTGAAGAACGCGCTCGATTACGCCTATCCGGAATGGAACAAGAAGGCCGCCGGTTTTGTCGGCTACGGCTCGGCTGGGCGGCGCGCGCGCGATCGAGCATTTACGTCTCGTTGCCGCCGAGCTGCAATTGGCGACCATCCGCACCGGCGTCTCACATTCAGGGCGCGGACTTCATGGCGGTGTGGAAGGGACGGCAAGGAGTCTGAAGGACATCACCTACCTGCAAGCCGGCGTCAAAGACATGCTGGATCCGAAGTGGTCCGCATGGTGGACCGAAGGCGCTCAAGGCCGCGCGCGATCGAGGATCAGCTCGCGGCGGCGGCTGCGAGCTGTCGTGTCGGCGGCGTAACGCATAGGACCGGCGACCTTTGCCGCGAGCACCGCAACTCACGGACTAGGTTTCGCGTTATTGCGACAACACGATCGCCCACTATATTCGTCCGGGCGTCAAAGGGAGATGCGATATAAAGAAGCGTGGTGACTCTCGAAAATTTCTAACAGTCGCACTCGCACTGGGTGTGCTGGCAAACACCAAATGGCAAACTAGCATTTGCAAAGGACCATCATCTGACCGACCCGGCGAGGCCGGCCGCGATTCACGACTGCAATACCGAGGCGATAAATACAGTCCATCACCCAGCTATCGAACCAATTTGCGGTGTACGGAACCTGCATATGTGGCTAATCATGGGCAGCGGTTCGGTTAGTCGGTAAGTTTTGTTACGTTGTTTACGCATTACATCCCATCACGCTCATCGGTTGCCGACAGGGTGACCCGGGTGAAGTGTGGCGAAGCCCGCCGGACAGATCAGCTCGCCTTTCGGGCATCGCGTTGAGTTGCTTCTCGAGGAGAGGTCTAAGTGATGGTAAGCGCCAGGGCTCGAACCTTGGACCCGCTGATTAGAGTCAGCCAGATAACTCTTGATTGTCAAGCCCATTTCGACATTTCTCCGTTCGTTCCGGGATTGAACCGGAAAGGAAACTGGAAAATGTCGAAACGAGAACTGGTAGCGCGTCAAATGCGAATGCACGTTCGTTAAATGGCTAGAGAAGCCCACAAAGCACCCCGCGCCCCCTTGACTTTGTAAGTGAAATCATTGGGTTTGGCCATGGTTCTTGTGCTCGATACTGGAGGGCAGACGGATCCACAAATTCAGTTCCCGGCTCGAGTCGGTTGATTTCGAGGGTGCCGCCAAGCTGGCGGACGGTTGAGGCGATGATCTTCATCCCCAATGACGACGCTTGTCTCTATCTGAAAATTGTCCGGAAGTCCTCGTCCACTATCGGAGAATCGTAATTCGATATTGCCTGTCGTCTTGTACGTTTCAAAAGTGACCTTAATGTGACCCCGATACGCCATCCGAATAAGCATGCTTAAGTGCATTTGTTATAAGTTCATGTGTCAACATGCCAAGAGCGAAATCGCGTGCGCACCTGAAAGCTGAAGTGGCTCGGCCTCGGCCTCAATGGAGAGTCTGTCGGCCTCCGACGTATGGCGGCTTCACTTCTATTACAAATCGTGTTTAAGAATTCGCTGAATTCGACGTACTCCAATGTATGAGCCTGATAAAGACTACGATAAACAGTTCCCATCGCGATAATGCGGTCGCGTGCAACTGCGAGATGTTCTTTCGCCGCAGGATCGACGACATACCGCCTTTGAACGTCTAACGAGACTCGAAAGTATATTAAGGCTGTTCATCACGCGATGTTGAAGCTCACGTAAGAAGAAGGTCTTTCTGCTTAAGAAGCTCATTGATCCTATCTGACCATTCGGGACGAGTGCCGCGCTTAGCTGTCCTAAATTCGGTCGATAATCTTAGTTTTGGAAACGGCGTCGATGTATCGCCTGCCTCTCGTTTGCCGCGCACTTTCTTGATGAGCGCGCGGATCGGACGATCGATCATAAGGTAAGCAGCCAACCATACGCCAATCACAGCAAGTATTACGAGCGATCTAATTAAAGGCGATGCCACGTACATTGATGATAGAGGCCTCGGCCAGGGCTGAATCGCGATCAATTGCAACTGCCGTGAATAGACCTTCCGACGCGTCATTCAGGGGAACAAACCCGATTATCTCTGAGCGACCATTTGGACCCTTGATATCCATCGTCCCAGAAGGTGCGTGCTGCAATTTTAGGAAAGATCGATCTTGGAAATTGCTTCAACGTTTTCAAAGTCACTTGGTGGAATCGTAAGCACCAACGACCCCTCGCGATCCAGAACGATGAGTCGATGCTCCGATCGCCATGGATACGCTGGAAGAATTTCGGCTAATTTTCCGGGTTCAATATAAGGACGATTACTCCCCTTATCGAACCGTCAGCATCTTTATATGGCATGGATAAATGAATTGACCTAGAATCGCGTTACGCGACCTTGAGTGATTGTTCCAACGGTGAGCTTGCCAGTTTTCAGCGGTTCATAAAAATAAATGCGATCCCTAACGTCGAGTGTCGGCGGAATCGGAATGGTCGAACAGTGAAACTTACCGTCGGTATCGATGATTGCGGCTTCGCGATAAATTGGAATATCCGCAATTACTGATTTGAAATACGGCGTGCATTCCTCTTCATGATCCAGGATATTTGGATATTTGGCCATTGCCGTCATTAGTTGACGGCTGTTGTCGATTACTCAGCTCGAATTCGGCAGATATAAACCGTGCCGCCGAAAGTGCGGTAGTGTTTGCTTCGTCTTCAAGAAATATTCTCCAGCGTGCAGCATTATACGCTGATAGCAGTAGCGACGGCACCAAACGCGATCGCGACAAGCGCGGAGAGCCGACGACGAAGACTCATGAAACACCGTCCCCACCCAATTTCATCAGCCTGAATGACCAACTATTTAGAAGGTCCGAACTTTTGGCCCAAATTTCACCAATCTTCCTTGGCTTTTTTCGACGGTATAACGAGTGGCTCACCGACACGCATGGCGACAGTATAAATTGGCATCCGACACTCAACTTTTGCCGCGTAGTCGAAGCACAGCCACACATGGCAGCATTAATTTCCGCAATCCGCGGGCGCCTGCGGTCACGTGGCGAGGACCAAATTTTTGGTCCAGCCGACAATGGGCGTCAAATTATCGGTGGAGACACGCGTGGGCGACGTTGTTGGCCTAACGGTTTGAGGCGGTGATGAACTAAATCGAATTGGCGCGCCGATTTTGTAACGCTCAATTATGAGGGACGGCCACGAATTGGGGCAAAGCATTGGTGGCCGATAGACTGCGATTAGACCACTTGATGTGCCCTAGCGGCAACAACCCAGAAGATTCCTGACCGGAATCGGTCGTACATACTCGACACCGATTAAAGTTCGGCTCACCATTTTCACGGCGGTCCCCGTGGGCAGCAAAGCCTTTGCTCGCTCGCCAGTTGGGATAACCCGCTGCTCTATGCTTGGACGGCGCTGTGCCAACGGCTGCCCTCCAAGAAGGCACATAGGGGTCACTTGCGGCGGTTCTAGAGCGCCAATGGTGGGCCGATGCTCCCGTGAACGACGGCTTAATCTGTTCGGCGGGCGCCTGAACGTCGAAGCCTTAACCGGCTTCGTCACACGGTGACAGGGAGGCGAGGGTTGCTCACGCGACCCTCGTTTCTTTGTGTCGAATATAGCGAGTGTGGCAAACTCAGCGCGTGTGCCAGCGTCCTCGCTGGAGCCAAGCCTGTCCCAGAGATCAGGGGAGCGATCGTCCGCGACGTAAGCTCGCTCAGTTCGCACGGGCCGGTTTAGGCACCGGCTAGAGTTCCAGCGGTTGAGAGAACCTTTCCATGTGCGCATCTACGGCACTATCGCGTACCAGCCCCACGCAAGCGGCAATCCCGCTGATTTAGTTGGTAGCTCATCGGCATGTCAGAAGGCGACCACGTCAGCTGGCACCCGCGAGGGTTTGCGGCCTCAGAATCCTGACCCACATCGGGCGCACACCCGCAGAGGCTTTGCTCCATTCAGCCTGACGCCCACCAGCAGAGTTATTCGAAAGCCTGCGTGGGAAGGCGCAGCTCCCATGACACGCCGCTCGCGACCCCGACCACGCAATAAACAACGGCCGCTATATTGGACTCCGCCGAGCATATTCCGGTTGCCAGAAGTGCTGGCCGAGGTCGAGGTGATCGAGGCGTGAAGCGGAGGTTGAAGGCGCACACGATCACGCGCCCTAGAGGTAGTCGATTCACGAGGGGGATATGCCATGCGCCATCGCTGCTGCCCCCAGAATCAAGAGGCTCACCAGCCCGGTGCAAGCTCGTTTAGAACCAGCGTCCGCGGCCGTACCATCCGCCGCCAAGCACCAGAAGGATTATAATAATGATAAGAAGCGTGGTGGTATCCATATGTGACTCGCCTTAGCGGTGCGTTTGACCAACAAGATGACGCCGACCAACGGTCACAGACTGCGCTGCCATTCTGCACGATATCGACGAACACGAAAATAGCGCTCCGATTGCCTGTGGATGAGTGAACTGTAAAAAGCTCTGACGTAAGGCAGCCTGACCGCAGTCAATGCAAAAACCCGAGGATGCGCGAGGGCAAAGATCACACCTGAAGGCAGTCGAGCACCAGTCGCGGATAAGGCGCTACCTTGGTCTTCTTTTTCTTCTTGTCGGTCGCAGCGACCTTCGTCTTCTTCTTGCCGGTCACGGCTAACTGCGTCGGCTTCTTGGCCTTGCTGGCGTGCTGCACGTAGTGCGCCGGCGGCTCGACCTTGCGCGCCATGAAGCGGTTAACGCGCTCGGTCCATAGCGCGATGAACTGGCCGCTGGTCAGCGCCTCAAGTCCGCCCTTGATCTTGTTTTTGATGTCCGACGGGACGTTGCCCCAGATGGCCTTGCGCGCCCATGCCTCGCCCTTCTCCTGACCCTCACCAGTCAGGTACATGTTCTTCCATGCCAGCTGGTGCGGCGCGTCGTAATGAAACGCACAGCCTTGATACCCTTGCTGGTGGATGCAGTAGATTTCTGCCGCCGTGGCCTCTACGACCGACGTCCTTCTCGAACTGCGCGGCCTCAGTCGCAAACTTTCTGGCCGCCGCGATCGAGCAGTCGCGGATGTCGTAGATGTCGCCCTGCCAGTATTTGGCAAACTCCCAGTCGGAAAGCTGGAACAGGCACTTGTATTTGCCGGTCTTGGCTTTCGGATTGTAGCCAGACTCGATCTCTGGCAAACGCCTTCATCATCCGCACGTCGACATCGAACAACATTGCTGCCTGCTCGATCTCGGCGCGTATGTTGTTGTTGTGCGGGGCGCGGGCGGAGCTGATCTCGTCTGGCAACGGCACCGGCGTCCAATGCGTCGGCGAGTTGGCGTACATGATGTAGCCCTTCGAGGCCGGCTGATCGGGCTCATCCAGCAATCGAGCATCCGGGTCGAGTGCCGCCAGCTTCGTCCTAGGCTTTGTAGCTCGACTTTTTGCAGGTTCGGCAGGCGCGTTGCTCCGGGCGGAGTGCCCGCCGGCTGGTTGGTTGCCGGTCGTGGTAAGAGTCCTGTTCGGCCTGCTTGTGATCCGAGGAGCTGGTCGCTCACGCGATCGACCTTCGCGCGCAACTCAGCGATCTGGTTGTTTATAAGTCCTGACGACCGATCAGGAGGTGTAGGGTCATCGCTTTCGCAATCAAGTAACGCTACTGCCGTGACTACGAGCGCGGACTAATTGCGGGCCTGCGTGTCGAAACGGCTACGCACATTGCGACGGCCGAATGCGCCTGCGGGATCGCCGTGACACGCTTTGCGTGACATCGAGGAAGGCTCCGTGCTCGTTATGCCGAGTTCGGCGGTGCGGTCGATGTCAACCGCATATGGTTACTAGCAAACTATTAATCCCCAGTGTTCACGGCTCACAAATTGACTTGCCACGGCGCTTGAGGGCACCACCACGAGCCGTTGCACGGCGCAACATGTTGGAGCGCAAGTCGAGGGATGCCTCCGCCCTTCGTGCCGCGGATCACATTTGCGACTCCCCAAGTTCTCAACAGGGTTAGGACGGCGGTGATAAGAAATTCGGCGATGACATCATTGTCACCTTTCCTAATCTGGGTCGACGAGGCTCCAGTTTTGGTCAGCCGGAAGTGCTGCCTAGCGACTTGTCACGACGCCTTAGACGCGGTTTGCGTTACACTGAGCAGACTCATGCGTGGCCTCCGGTTCTTTCCCGCCACGCACCATAGTGCTCGCCGGACTATCACAAAGACCAGTCGACCTATACCTAGGGTCTTATTCGCCACCAGACTTTTTGTGACGACGAACACAGCATAGCCCTGTGTGCGAAACCTAAAAGCTTTCCAACAAGACCGAGGCGGCTTGCCAGTGCAGATGTAAATCGCGCTCAATCGAAAATATGGGTTTCGACATGCGGTTCAAAACTGAAAATGAACCTGAAGAAATTGGTCGGGTGACAAGGATAGGTCAGAAGGCCTCGACTCCGGATTGAAGTTCAAACTGAGATCGACAGGTCAAATTAGTCAGTAGGGCCGCCATACATAATTGTCATGGGGAGCAGCGATTGGAGAAGTCATGCCAAGGCTTGACGGCATTCTGGAAACCGCGATCCACACCGAGAAGTATGGCGCGTTCGCGTGGTTTCTACGAAGGCGTCCTCGGAGTTGGAACCGATCCATAACGATGACCGGCTAACCGCGTATGGGCCGGCGTTTGCGATGTCTTGTTGGTGTTCCGTAAGGGCGCTACGGCGCAGACTGTTACTCTGCCGAGCGGTACAATTCCGGGTCACGGAGGCGATGGCGCGTTGCATGTCGCCTTTGCGATTGCGAAGGACGAACTGGATCGCTGGGAGGCGCATCTTGCTTCGCGCGGGATCGCCATCGAAGGGTGTAACGATTGGGAACGCGGTGGGCGTAGCATCTATGCTTCCGTGATCCTGATGGGCATTTGTTAGAACTGGCAACGCCGGGATTGTGGTCGGTTTATTAGGCTAGACGTACATCATTACACACTGAGGTTCCTTTTGGTTGCCGACAGCAAGGACCATTCGACGACGCATGCGCGGACTCAGTTCTTTCCTAAGCTAGTCTGTGTGCCCTCGCGCACGCGCTCTTATCGAGGCGCTAAACATCGCTCTGAAATCAGGCCGCCTCGACAAAAGTATCACGCGGCGGCTTTGAGCATTCTTGGATGCGGCCTTAAACATGTCAGCGCCATACTCTCTTTGCTCGTGTCGATTAGGCTCTCTGTTTGCCAGCGCGAGCCGGAAAACAGCCGACGACTTTCTCGCCATCGCCGAGTCACCTCGGCTTGCTCGAAGCAACAGCGCAGCCATGAAACTAGGACGCCCACACGGCGCGACACGCAAAGCGGCTGACAGCAATCGTAGATTCCAGTGATTTCCGATCGAGATTTGCTGCGCACGAGGCCTGCTACGCGCGACGCATCCGTCAGCGCAAATGCTAAGTAGTTGAAATTTATAGAAAGGGAACCATACAAACCTAGTGCCAACGCCATGCAAAGGCAAATGCCAGGCCGAGCGAGAGACCATCAAAGTGGCGTCAGGAGCAACCGCGTCTCATGTCGGCAAATGCCCAAAGCGGCCATGGCGCGGCCGTTTGAACTTGCCTAAATTTAGCGTCCTGAGTGCCCGGAGGGCGACATTAAGCGCCGTGAATAAGCAAATTCACCGTTAATCGTGTCGGTGGGGCAGATTCCCGGATTAATAACCCTTAATAGAAAATCTATCGAATTGGTTCTGTTGGTAGTCGATTGGGTTGCGTGAAGGAGTTATTTTCTGTTGGCTTGCGCTTGGCTGACGCTTCGATCCGCGCCTTTTTCGGTGGTGCTTCGGCCCGCGCCTCACGCGCCGCAGGCTCGATCTTTGCTAGAGCCTCAGGCACCGACTTGGGCTGAGCATCGAGTACAGCTTGCGAGGTCATGTCGGGTGCGGGTGCTGGCGCAGTGGTGTGAGTTTTTATCGCATTTGTGATACCGGGGCACTGGCAGACCAGTGCGTTGGCTCGTGACTATCACAGGTGAACTGTTCTCCAGCGTTGCATCCGCTGCGAACAGCAATGCAACCAGCACCGAGCCTACCACTGCAAAAAAGGCGAGAACTGGCATTGGCGCGTGCCGCCCGGCTCGCTTCAGAAAGAAATGCCGTTCAGGATCAACAGGCCCACAAAAGTGGCCATCAGCGACAGACCAAACGCCTGTGCAGTCCCGTGCTCACTGGTACTAAGCACCTGTGCAGTTGCGCGCTCATTTGTATTTGTCATGACGCTCGATCCCTGCATTTCGACTTTTGTCTTCAGCAGGGAAAGCCTAGAGCGTGGCTGGGCGCTTACACTAGGATACGCAGGTAGCTGTCAAACATCGAAACGGAGGCAAAACTATACGTAGAGTGCAATACGGAGAGTACTAAAATGGGTGCTGAAGGGACAAAGCACACGAGGGTTCAGTCATGCCGCGTTTAGGCGTGCACTCGGTTCCTTTCTAGACAACTTTGCGATTGGTTTGTCGAATACACTTCAGCGAAACTATTTTGTAGACGGATGCGAGGTGCAGTTCGGCGACCGCAAATCAGTTGAAGCCGTCTATCCATCCAAACTCAGAAATGGGCTTTAGCGCAACCGGGTTCAAGTATCGCCATCGCGCCGCCGGTAATACCAACCACCAATCAATCACCTGTGCGCCAGTCGAGATTCAGACGAACGCCCACCGGATAATGACCCTATAATCCCCGCCCATGCTGAGGAGAGCCGCGCCGCTAGTGATCGCGTTTTCGCTCATAGCGCCCGACGTTCAGGCGTCGCCAGAATGTATGACCAAGCAGGAGGCGCGCGCGAAATGGCCCACGAAGCCTATCTACTGGCACGGTTCGAGCCGCTGCTGGAATGACCAACCGCTGAGCAGCCGCCGTTCGACTACGCCGCCAGCAAAAACATCGGATAGCGCCACTAAGGCGCTCGCGCTCGACTCTCCGCGCCTCGCCCGAAGGCGACAAAGACCGAGGTCTTTTTCCCGTCGATCATCGTCAATAACAGCGTGAGTACCGATCTGTTCAACGGCGCGCCAATGACCGGCTGGCCGGTGCTGATCGACATCGATGGCCGCAAGCGCCGACCCGAACAACGGCGTCGACCGTTGCTGCTGGCCATCACTGGATGCGTTGAAGGCGTTGATAGGGGCGGTGAAATGAACCGGTCGGGTGGCGGCTCGGTCGAGGTGACTTGCCAATCGACACTGATTTTTCCACTCTCGTTTAGAGCGCACCGTATTTGACCGCGTTCGTTGCAAGTTCATGCAACACCAGCGCGAACGCGACGCTGCTTTCGGCTTCAAAGAAGTTTCGGACCCGAAGTATTGCAATTGGTGATTTGGAATTTTCGCAAAGTATGGCGACAAGGCGGACGCCACGACATCGGTCACGTTGGCCAATTCCCAATGTTCACGCGTTAGCACATCGTGTGCTCTCGCCAGGGAAACAGGTCTGCCTTCCAGAGCCTCGCGACCTTGAGCTGCCGAACCTGCGTTGCGAAGGCTTTGCACCGCAAACGACTGTACCGTCACCAATGTATTCTTCACCCGGTGGTTTAATTCGTTGAGAAGCATTTCCCGATGCTCCTCATGTCGCTTCCGCTCTATCTGCCGAGCCACGACTTCCAAATAGAGGTCCATTAATTGGAGCTCCCGATAAGAAGGCCGGCATGGACGCTCCGAATAAGTCGTCAGCATAGCGATGACCGAGCCTGACCTGTCGAGCAGAGGGTCGACTGTGCTCCACGAATGCCGTAAGGCTCAGCGATTTCAGCAAACCTGACGAAATTCGTATCGGCGGTAAGGTCCTCAACGAGAACGCGTTGGCGGCGGTCGAGCGGCGGCGCAAATCGTAAAGCCGCCTGCCTCGACGAATTTGAAACTGTGCTCAAAATCGCCGTCAAACCCAAGCGTGGCAACCAGGCGAAGCAACCCTTGCGAACCCTCGCGCAGTTGAACGCTGCCTTTAACTCTGCTTGCATCAGGCCCGCCACCTGAACGAGCAGTTCACGCAAAATCACATTGAGATCATCTTGCTCCAAGGTTAGTCGATTGAACTCATGGAGCCTTTTCATGTCCGCCAATTGAGCGGCCAGACCATTCTTGGCCGCAGTTTAGATCGTCGATTGTTTGCTTTCGTTCGGTGACATCGCGAGTGGTACCAGCGACGGCTTCGACTTCGCCGTCGGGTCCAATCACCGGAACAAAAATGTAATCGTAAATTCGGCGTCCAAAGGTACCCGTGAATGGGACCTCGCCGCGCACTGGTTGCTTGGTTGCTATGACCTGCTCGATTTCGCGGTCATGCATCGCCGCATGCCAAGGTTCGTAGCCGAGCTCGAGGCAGTTTTCCGATCGCCTCGTCCCCAACTCTTTCCCCACATTTTGAGCAGGCCGTCGTTGGCGTAAATAAATCGATGGTTTAGGTCAAAAACGTAGGCGAGATCGGGCGTGTTAGTCAAGAATCGCTTCGTAAAGCCGGCGCTCTCGCTCGGATCGGGCCGCAAGCCGCGCAATAGCCTGCTCTTTGCCCGTTGCCGTGATTAGAGACCGTTCCATGCCCCTACTCAGACTGCTGCCTAGTAGCGCGGCTTGCAGCCAAATCGAGCTATAAGCCAAACATGACTTGGCCCGAACGTGTGTAACTCTTGAGATGCAATAAGAGTTCCATTGCAAGGGTATGTCCGTTTTGGGTCATAAGCGGACATTCGCTCGTTTCAAATTGATGTCCGCTTTACCCCGGAAAGCGACATCAAACGCGGCTTAACGGAATGTCTGCTAAGGGTCATTAGCGGGCATGCGCGTTATCCGAACGTCATGTCATCGGCAGTTTGTTTCTCGATTCGTTCCACTATCTTGATCAGTTCCTCGCGCGGATCGCGTTCATCCTTAGTTGGATCCGGCAATACGTGCTGATCCGTGGTAACAGGTGGTGTGCATAAACCAATGCACCCTTCGCGCCTCGATGCGACGATCAATCTTTTGCTTTGGATTGTTCTGGATGCTGAGAATAACCTAAATAATCACTTAGCTTCCCTATCTCCGCTCTGTTGCCCTTCGTGACGGGTTGTTGGAGCATGGCCGCCTGGTCCCGATTGATCGGGATCTTTCTGGAGATTTCAGTATGCAGCGCGAATTGGCAGCCGAGTTCGTTGGTACATTCTCACTTGTGAGTGCAGTCTGCGGCAGCGCCCTGTTTTCGGCACCTCAGGCAGGGGCTGATCGCTATCGCCTTCGCCGTGGGCCTTTCGGTGCTGGCTATGGCGTTTGCCGTTGGACACATCTCAGGCGCGCACTTCAATCCGGCGGTGACCTGTGGACTCGTAGCCGCCGGCCGATTTCCGACCGAGCGGGCGATTGCCTACATTGTCGTGCAAGTGCTCGGTGGCGCAGCAGCCGCCGGCGTTTTTTATCTTGTGCTCAGCGGCGCGCCGCCAGCCAAGTGGAATACATTCACCACCATTTCCAATCTGTACGGTAGCGGCGGATTTTCCATGGGCGCGGTCTTCCTAACCGAAACTGTGATCACGGCCTTGTTCCTTGTGGTCATTGTTGGCGCGACATCGCCGCGTGCACCCGCCGGATTTGCACCGATCGCGATCGGTTTCTGCACTGACCATGTTTCACTTGGTCGCCATCCCGATATCGAATGCATCCCTTAATCCGGCGCGATCGACCGCGACGGCTATCTTCGGTGGTGCGCAGGCAATCAACGCCCTGTGGCTATTCTGGGTTGCCCCGATACTTGGCGGCGTGATCGGCGGTTTCGTGTGTCGATGGCTGCAGGAAGAGGCGCCAAGTAGGAGCGCGCGGCACTAGTTGCCGTCCCGATCGGCAATGGTGCACGTGCGGTCGGCGCTTTGCGAGCCTTGGGCTTCGTGCTGTGGGTTACAAACAGGCATTCTGCGCTGCCGAAGCGATGTCCGCTTTACCCGCGAAAGCGGTACATGTGCGGTACAACTAGGGATGTCCGCTTTGGGCCAGGAAGCGGATATGGAACGGTTCCGCACGGCGGGGCCTTATTCTGCAGCCTTAGTCGCTAACACGTAGTAAGCTGTTATCGGGCGGCAAGATGCCTGTCGAAGGTAGAGCGGCTGGATGACTTTAAGGACGTCGGAGGTCGCCGCGAGCTCCCTAATACGTCGTCCGTTGGCTTCCGTGGTCAAATTGCTTTGGCGAATGGTTTGTGGTCGGTGCTTTACGAGCCTTGGACTTATTTGTGCCCTTCCGCTTCACCGGCTTTCTATTGCGACTGCGCCGCTGCATGTCGCCCTCTAAGAGCGGGTTCACGACGATCCCCAATGCTAAGCAAATCCGCGCGCGAATGCGTCATGGTGGGAATGTCCGCTTTAACCCCGAAAGCGGACACGGCGACTTGCGCGCTAAAGTGCCTGCCTCACACTCAAAGGCCGACCACTCGCTCCGCTAGAATTCCCTTGATTTATGCGTCTTTCAACGAAACTGGCAGCTGATTTTTGGATTGGGCGCATAGCCCGTTACTGCCACCTGCGTGCTCTGGCCCCAGCACACATTGGGACCCGTCCTCTGGCCGAACACCGTGATCGGGGTGTTCCACGGAACCGAAGGACTCAGCACATAGATGTTGGGTGCAGAGCCCATGACGGTGCCGCACAGCGGCATCCAGTATGCACACCCTTGGAGCTGGAAGGAGCTGGGCGGGCTTTTCCGCTTGGCGGCCTCGGCCTGCGTAGTCATGCCAATCGCGGCGCAAACCACCGCTGTAATCGCAATTATTCGAGCGACTGTCATGTTGTCCCCGTGGTTGGGCCCGCCTCCGGCAGGCTCACAAGTAAAACAGGCAGGATCGATGTTGCGCAAACAAAAATTACACCGGACGCGAGGTCCAACTACGCTTTGTAGGTCGCATGTCCGCTTCGAGTCATATTCGCTCATTTCGCATCGCACGCACCATAGTCCGCTTTACCCCGTCAGTGGACAGGTAGCCACCGGCAAAATTGAGTTTGTGCCTATGCGCCAAGGGCTTTTGCAATTTTTGGACGCTGACAGGCGGTCAAAAACGCGCCGGGGTAAACGGCGGGTAAACAAATCGATGATCCTGCCAGAAGGGCCTGGGGCCTGGCGGCGGCTACTTTTAGGGGCTGCTTCGTCGCCAAGGGCGCTACGCCAGATGGCGGATCATCCAGCCAGCGCTGCGCATCGGTGCGCGCGCGTCGCCAGCGGCTAGCCGATCACGCTCAGCCATGCGGCTTGCGATGTCATCTGGCGACAAGGCCGGACGCGACTCGATCTTCGTCAGCTTTAAGTTGTGGTGCTGGGCGGTGGTGCGTGCGGCGCTCTGCCGTAAGCGGGAAAATAATTCGCCCGACAATCCGCGTAAACCGGAGCGGCAAAGACCTTGGACACCGCAAAACATGTTCTCACCGGGCGCTACAGTCCGCCTTCCACCAAGTCAGTAGGCAACGTGCGCGCCGCGTCCGTGAGCAGTCCCAAATTGATTATTGGTCAGACCAAGCATGGGCCGGATTATAATCCTTTCTGTCATGGACGACTGATCCTCCACCGGCTATTGCCACTTGCACGTCATTTAACTGCGGCGCAAACTCTTAATGTCCCAGCTTTGGGGCTTACAAAATGAACCTCAGCGTCGCAGCGATAATTCTATTCTCTTCAATTGCAACTAGTTTTGCCGGCAACTTCACGCCCATTCCAAAGAATAAGATCGTCCAATCGTGTGCCGTTAACTGCCAGAATAGCTTCGACCTATGCGCAAGACTTCGCACTCCTCCGCCTCCACCGCCAACGGCGGGCACCCAACAGACAACGCCAACAGTACCGCTGGTGGTTGGCAATTGTGAGGGGACCTAAAAAATCTGTTTACTGGTGTGCCAGACGAACCCGCGAGGCTGAGAGGCACTTCATATTAGCGGACCAACAGCAAAAGACCGGCGACGTTAACCATAAAAGTGATTCTATTTTGCCACATCAGTTAATGGCCATTAACGTTTGGTTTTACAGCTTAAACGTAGCCCCTCGAGACGACGATTCAATAATTCCGTCCCTTCGGGTGGGGACCGCCCATGTTAATACAAAATGACGATCACCATTCTGACTATGAACCGCGTCAATTAGTGCTGTTTGGCGCGGCGGAATTGCGCTTTTGGTCTTCGGTATGGACCTTCTTCCTCTAACGTGGATGACCTTTGTTTCGCCCCGCCAGCGCCGTTCGCGGATCAGGCTCGTAGCGCGACAATCCGGCCTTGCTCAGGTTCTCGGGGTCATCTTCATCGGCGACACAGGGCGGTATCTGGACGCAATTTTGTGGCCAGCGCCTTGTAACCAATTTCAATCAGTTGCAGTGCCAGCTTGCGCTGTGCTTCACGTTCGTCGGCGCGGCTTCAATCCTGCAGACGCCTCAGTGCTTCATTCGTGCAGCGTCAGTGGCGCGGCACCAAACCGCGGCAGTGGCGCGCGGCTCGACAAGCGCCAAGCGCAAACGCCAAGCCTCTTTCGATCAACTTGCTGGTCAAATCCATTTCATTGACCGTCACCGTGACCTGGATTGCACCAGCCCGTAATCCGGCGCGACATGCCCGCTGTCGATCAGTGCAGTGGCTGCCATGCGCGGACCTTACTGCATGTCGAAATCGCGTGATGTCACAGTGGTGACACGCCTGAATTTTCTGTGCCTATACGCACGTTGTTTGCAGGCGGGCGTGCAATACGCCGCGTCGATGCGCTTGCCCTGGAAACGTTTGGCGGGTCTTTAAAAAATTTTTAAAATCACTTTCGTGCGCCCCGGTGTGGACACATCACACATCACCTGTACGGATTACGTAGGAAGGAACAGACCAACAAAAGCGCTGATGCGCTTATGGGTTTTGAAAAGTATACAGGGTGTACGGTGCTTTACGTACGGCTGTACGGGTTGGGGGTGAACGGACGGGAACCGAGGGCGCCAGTTCGTCGTCGGACACCTTTTTAGCTGCACGTTTGAAGTCACGCACGGGTCAACCCGCGTCCGTTTCGTCGATAGCGTCATCCAATTTCAAAGCGCAGGACTAAATTTGGTGCTTATACCATTGAGTGCAAAATACTTTCCTGTCGATTCTCATGACACTTTCCCAGTACGATGGCTCTGTCGGCGGTGATTCGCGAGATAATGGCAATGGCGTTTTTCAGGAAGCAGGCACTCAGCCCAGTCGAACGCTACGAGTGTGCGCTAAAGGAAAAGCAGGCGGCGCGGGAGAACGTCGCCGAACGGCTAAACACCGCCGAGGCGATGCTTGGGAAAAGACGTGACGCGGCCGAACGGCTGGCGCTCGCGGGTGCCCCGATGCCCAACTTGATCGAGCAGAGACCCACATGCGTCGCCGCCGAAGATCGCGCCAAGACCCTACGGTCGGCAATGGCGCAACTCGACGAGCAGATCGTCACCATTGAACGCGAACTGACCGACGCCAAAGCACAGCGCGCCCGCGACATGATGGCCGATGAACTTGAGGAAGATGGTCGCGTGGCAATCGAGCGAGCCGCGCCTGGAGTTTGATGCCGCCGCCACTGCACTGGTAGGCGCTGTCACGAAAAGCGCAGCGTCAATGCTGGAGGGAACTCACTTTGCAGCTAACGTGGATGCGGTGCGTCGGGAGTTCTTTCGGCGACGCATTTGGTTTGCGCGAAACTACGATCCACCGCGGTGCGCACCGCGTGGGCAACGACAAACATTGCGCCCGAGCCAGAGCCGCTGCGCCCGTCGGAGAATGGACGTCAACTGGTTTATACGCTCAATCCAGTGCTTTGGCGGGAGAATGGTGAGGTGCGCAGGGTGCAGGCCTATGCGCGGGTCGAGTTACCAAAAACGTTGCTGCTGGTCGCGCTGCGGCACCAGCATGTGGATTACCTAAACGCCCGCCGCGTGCAAACCTAATGCAGATTCATGGTAGCGGGCGGTTCCAAGCGCCGCCCCTTGCCGACGATCCACGGCTGGTCGACCTCGATGCTCTCGCAACCCGTGAGCAGGAGACCGCGAAGGCCGATGATGCTGCGTGAGCGCGGCTTTTTTGAAGTTGTATCGGAGGACTATCAGAACGGCCGCTAGCGGACTGAAGCAATGTCCGCATTTGGGATCATTAGCAGACATCGCGGCGTATCAGAGCAAGGTCCGCCTGACGCTGGCTGGTTTCACTGGCTGCGAGAGGCAACTACGAGAACGGCCGACGACAACAGAACAACAACCACCCTAAGGCCGACGAGACCTCAGTGGGGCGGAAGAGTCGTTCGTTGGGGCGGAGAGAGTCCTGGCACCTTCTGGCTCGTTACCGATGTCGGCAGCGGCAAATCATGCGGGTAGTAGGTCCAGAATACGGAAGCCTGCCGCAAACAGTAGGGGCCGACAGAACAGCGGTGCGGAAAGTCCGCTTGAATGAGAGCAGCGCACCGATCAAGGTTGAGAAAAAACGAGGGCCGTCAGCACGGCGACATGAGAGCCAGTTCACACTAGCCCAGTCGATTCGATCTACAAATTTCCATATTCGCGCCTCTCGTTATGGAGACCTCAAACTTTTGTCATCGCTTCGGCTCAGCGAATTTGAGCGATTTCTAGGCCCCTCCCTCACGGGGGTTGCCCGATAGGCGATGCTGCAAAGCAGACGCAAAAGGTGTGCAACGGCCCAAACAACACCAACACGACAGTGGCACCTACTGATACCGATTTCTAAGCCTCTCTAGAGGGTCACGAGGACTCCAAGTTTGTCAGGCGGCGGGGTGGGCGATGCATTCTGGGCCGCATGAGCCGCTGCAATGACGAATGTCTGCTTTCGGAGCTAAAGCCGACATTAGACTTTCAACACGTGACTGAATTTCGGGCGTTTAAGATTTAACTTAGCGAGGATAGAAGCTTCACTTCACTTAGACGCACGGCGGAAGTCGTGAATGCTTGATCGGTCGAGTCCTGAATGCTGTTGAGTACGACGCCGCCAATGAGCGCAGATAATGACCGCAGCAACGCAGGCTCCGGCAGTGGTAACTGCGGCGCCACCCAGGTGGGCACGCTGCATTCGTTCGCCGGGTGCGCCGTCGTCCCTTCCGGTTGCCGTCGATCGACACGGCCTGCGCCTGCGGGGGTCGGCTAGGATGCGCGACGGCGTATCGATGACATCTTCCTGTCGCCGCGACATTCCCTCGAATTGCGCATTCTCCTCGATTGCCAGGGACCGATGAAAGACATCGCCCTCAACGACAGCGGTGCTATTTAGCTTGACGCGGTTGGCATGGATCGTGCCCTTAACGCGGCCGCCGATCGTCAATTCCTCCGAGGTGATATTGCCCTCGACCTGTGCGCCATCGGATATCTGGACGGTCGTGGCGTGCAACTCGCCCTCAACGTGACCAAAAATCGCCACGGTCCCGTGGCCAACAATCTTGCCGACAATCGAAAGGCCGGAACTGATGGAGGAGATCGCTCTCTGGCGCCGCGACGCCGAGTCTCGATTGTTGCCTGCCGCATTGCCCTTGGATTTTCCGAACATGTTGCTCTCCCACTCTTGCACTATTTATGAAGTTTTCCGTCGACTGACGTTCGATAACGACCTTCGCGCGCAGACTCGATGGTCAAACTGCCTAGAAAGATTTCCACGAATGTTCTCTTGAACAATTGTGTCCTCGAAGGACCGAGCCGTTTTATATCCGACGAACTGCTGACTACCAGCAGTCCTTCTACGGCTTTCTGTGCTGAAAACGTCGACAACATTCGAACACGGCTGCCCGGAGCCCCACTGACGCGGATTGCAATGAATATTTGCGCGTTTCCGGCCGTACCACAAGACAACCGGGATGCAAAAACCAACATGATGGACTGATGGCTCGTTTTGGCACAAGGCGGACATGGGCTAGCGCACTGCAAATGTCTGCTTTTAGGGGTAAAGCGGACATGCACCAGCTACAGCACCCTCGGCAAGTCAGGGAAGCGCGCACCGCATGGATCGTTCATATTGCTTGCGCGTTTCTTCGCACAGTCGGCGGTGAGTTCGTCTAGCCAAGGTGATTAGCTTCGTATCGCGACGGCGGCGCTTGATCAAGCGGCGCAGTCCATAGCGGCCACCACGCCCGCACTTATCGCAAGCGACCAATGGACGGCAACTTGCATAAAGCGCTAGCAAGGGGTTCCGCGTTTTGCAGGCATTCCCGGGGACGCGAGTACTATCATTGATGTTTGACCCGCGTGCTTCCGTCTGCCGCATTTTAAAAAGAAAAAATACCACTGTATTCGTTTTCGCGCGATTGGCTTGCACTTCTTGGCCTTCTCGAAAACTCATTTGCCTTGGACAGAAATAATCCTGTTTGGCCATTGCAAATCCACGACCCTAAGCCAGCGCAGACTATTGAAACTGCTGCATTGGGCGATTCAGAAGTCGCCAGCGGCTGAGAAGAAAAATGGCCCGCCGTGAAAGCCCCTTGTGTTTACTCACTAACTATCGGCTCTAAAACGCTCCCCCTGCTGTTTGAGGCGGTGGCGGGGCTGCCGTTTTTCACCATCGCGGTGGTTGCCTGCAGTGCTCGCAGATCAACCGCGTACCCGAAGAGTGCCATAGGGAGTTTTGACCTGGACGGCCCCTTGCCCTGTGATCGCGTCACAAATCGAAACGAGCCGCGTGTCGCCTGGATCGCAACTGTACTCGCTGATTTATTCGGGTCGTACACGAACTTATCGAGCCGGACGCTCGATTTTGGTCCAACAGTGAGGTTGCTGCTGTCGTGAAATTGCAGGTCCGCTTGACCGGTATCCCCAGTGCGAACCGTTTCATTCAGATATACGTTTGAACCACTGAAAGCGGTCCCGCGTGGCTACCGCTTCTGCACTGAGGCCTTACCGACGTGGCTTTCCGATGGCGTCTTGGGCGTGCGAGGTTGTGGCCTGGAGGGACGAACAAGATCGCCAACGGCAGCGCCAAAGCGATGTTAAAGCGACCGCATGTGGAGCCTCTGACTCCCCTCGCGTCGCATGTTCGCTCTTGCTCACTCAAAGCTTGTGTGGAACGGCGTCCACAAGCCCGCAAGATCCTTGCGGCGAACCCCAGTCTCAGCGTTGTGGACCGGACAGGCTTAGCTCGTGCTCGGCGCGAAAGATATTGCTGTGGAGATTGGCGATCCACCGCCGTCCGTTCGACGTGACGTTGAGGTAGCGCATGGCGCTCTGGATATGCGCCGATACGCTGCTCCAATAAAACTTCGGATATTGATCGGTGAGATCGGCCGGCGAAACATAGCCGAATTGCTTATTCCTTCCGACTTCCTCGAACTCGTAATAAAGCGCATTGGCTTTGCGCAGATATTGCGGATCGCCGAGCTGGCCGATGAGATTGGCGGCGCGTACCAGCGTGCCCTCTTCGCCGTCGCTGTCGTCGGCGCCATGACGCGTGCACTCGATGGCATTGGCGATACGGGTGGCGTCGAGCCATTTGACCTTGGCCACGCGATCCATCACGAACAGTTTTGACCGGTCAACGCGGTACGGCATTAGCGCGGCATCGGACGAGCCGCGCGGCAGCTCGGCCTTGTTACCTTTGGCGTCAATAATGTAGGCCGTCGGCGCTATCGCCTTTAAGAATACCGCGGACGTAACCAATGTCGTGAAACAGACAAGCGACAATAAGGTGCTCGAAATCACTGGCATTTGTCTCAATTAAGAGCTGTCGTCCCCTCAAAATATCGAAGCCGACGAGCGTTACCAGCATCGTATGCTCGACATTGTGATAGAGCGCGTCACTGTTGCCGATACACTCGATAGCAAGTCTGGCAGCCGACTGGACGCGTTCTATTAAACCCGCATCCGTCGAGCCAAACCGGCGACCCATTTGCTCGGCAAGGTGAGACCCCAGAGCCTCCGCCGCCAGTTCAGGAATGGTAAACATTTGGCCCCTTCCGCAGCGCCCCGGGGATTCACCCAGCCTTCGCTCTGCGTTGGTGATTAGAGTTGACAGAGCCGCCTATGCTGGCGCTGCCGAGCAATGCAGCAAG
>ERZ1370068.6110-contig-5110_pt1 | contig 44594 bp, 53 predicted proteins | sample MGYA00561227_ERZ1370068 | MGnify/ENA primary metagenome ERZ1370068 (study PRJEB38410, sample SAMEA6850437) | metagenome | study: Metagenomic assessment of the ecological functions of the soil: analysis of the soil microbiota associated with the...
AGGGCGGGCGGCCTGCGGGGTCGACATCTGGGTCTCGACGCCGGTCGAGGTGCCGGCGATCCGTGGGGGAAGCCGGTCAACGCGGTGCGCCTGTCAACTCTCGTCACGCGAATGACTTCGCTGCCCACCATCTCCCCGCGACGGCCATCGCTTCTACTTCGTCTCGAGACGGGCGAGGGCGGCTGCGGCGGGGACGACATCTGCGCGACGACGGCTGCGGCCTGACGCGCGGCGGGACGCGCCCGAGAACCTCGGCTGCGACGTAAACTTAGCGCCGGCAACGAGGCGAGCCTGTTCCCGCTGCCTGAGCGGGCCGACGCGACCGGTCCTGTACTCTCGAGCACCTGGCCCGGGAACAGCGGAAGGACATCTATCGCAGCGAGTCGCACTGGAGGACGATGCATGTCCCGGGACTGCCGCGCCGGTGGCGTGGACACTCTCAACAGCAGCGCTCAGGATCGGCCATCCGAATCTCCGCCGGGACGGGCTCGAGATCTTCTTCTTCAGCACCCGCCCCGGGACGCTCGGCGCGCAGGACATCTAACCATCGCCGACCCGTGCAGAGCACGTCCGACCCCTGGTCGGTGCCCGTCAACCTCGGACCGCCTCGCCAACAGCTTCGTTGGGCGCGGACACGAGGCCGTCGCTCTCGTGGACGGGACGACGATTCTCTACTTCGGCCTGGACGCGGGCCGGTGCGGCGACGGCGACTCGGACCACCTACGCGACGACGAGGGACCGCTGAGTTGAACGGTCGGAGCCGCCGGACGTTCGCCGGTTCGGCGGCTCCGCCGATCCCACGGTCGTCGCAATACCCGCGGTCGCACTGGTCGCTGCGGTCGCGCCCGCCTGGCTGTTCGGCGGCACGGGCCCGCGCGTCGCGGCCGGGTTCCGAGTCTCACGGGGCTGCCGCAGGAACTACGTCGTGCCCGCCGGCGTGTGCCTGGTTAGCATCAGGGTTTGTCCGAGAGCGGCCGAGCGGGTCAGTCCGGTGCAGGACCGTCCGGCACGCCCGGCCGTGCGGCACGGGCGGCTGCCGAGCCTTCGCAGGTCACGCCGGGCGAGGTCCTGCGGGTCCGCGTCGGCGGCCGTGGCGGCGTGAGGCCGTGGGGTCGGCATCTCGGGCGAAAGGCTGTGAGCTGGATGGCGGCCGCCGGCGGCGGCGCGTCTCGACCGCCAGGGCGACGCAGGCATCGCCGGCGGAAGGCGGCGCGACGGACGTCCGTCGGCGGGGCGGCGACGGTTCCGCGGAGCGGATCATCGTGGCCGCCGGCGGATACGGGTGGCGCTGGCGGCGCTACGGTCGCGCGGCCCGATCCGGTTTCGGCGGCGGCAACGGCGGCCCGATCTGAAGCGGGGACGACGGCCGTGCAGCATCTCGGGTCGGCGAACCCGGCGACCGGTGGCGAGGGCGTGAACCCAGACGGCGGGCGGAGACCCGGGAGCGGAACGCTCGCGGTCTGACGGCTAGGCCGGGCGCGCTCGGGAGCGGCGGCGTAGGCGCCGCCGGTCGTGCCAGCGGGGGCGGTGGCGGCGGGGGCGGAGCTCTAGTGGAGGGGCGGCGGAGCGCGGCTCCAGCGGCTCCCTTCAAAGCGGCGGCCAGCGGCGGCGTGGCGGCTCGGGATCTCGGTCTCGCCGTGGACGGTGTTCACGGGCGGGCGCCGGCGCTGGCCTCCGGACGCGCCGACGATCAGCCAGACAGACCGCGACGAAGCCCTCTGCCGAGGGCGGCTCGCGCTGACCCTGAAAGCCGATGTGGTAGCGGCGCCGGCGATCGGCCGTGCGACTCGCGCATCGTGCGGCGCGGCCCAGCGGTGTCCGGGGCTGGCGAACGAGCCGCCGCGGAGCACAGCGTTCGCCGGGCGGGTACTCGGTCGACGTCCATTCCCGAGACGTTTCCGGCCAGTGTCGAGAGGCCGTAGGGGCTGCGCGCCTTCGGATGCGAGAGCCGACCGGCGACGTGGAGCCGTGCTTGATCCCGGCCCCGATCGCGGCGCGGCTTTCGTCCTCCTCGTCGCCCCACGGGTAGGTGCGCCGGTCGGTGCCGCGGGCCGCCTTCTCCCACTCCGGCCTCGGTCGGCAGCCGGCCGCCGGCTGGGCGCGAGCGCGGCCGCGTCGTGCCAGTCGACGAACGTGACGGGTGCTGGTCTGGCGCGGCCGGCCAGTGCGGAGGGCGCTGTGGCCTCCGGTCGTCTGCGACGAAGCCGCTCGTACTCGCGCGTTCGTGACGGGCGTTCGCCCGAGCTCGAACGCAGCCGCGTTCACATGCCGCTGCCGGGTCTCGCTCGGGATCGCGGCCGGTCAGCGTACTCGCCCGCCGGGCGCTCGACCCAGTCGAAACTCCGCGTGGCTCGACGGCGACGACCCGGAATGCCGATGTACGGATCGCGCGCTGCGGGGGTGCACAGGCAACCGGCGCCGTGCAGGCCAGCTCGTCCGGTCCGCTCAGGTACGAGCCACCCCGTGCGGCGCCGTCGACCGTCCACTCCCAGACGTTTCCCGCCAGGTCGAGCGCGCCGCACGGAGCGGCCCCAGCGGGTGCAGCCCGGCCGGCGAGGGCTCTGCCGATGCCCTGCCCGAAGGTGGCGCGTGTCGTGTCGGGCAGCTCGTCGCCCCACGGCCAGAGCCGGTCGTCGCCGCCGCGGGCGGCCGCCCTCCCACTGATCTCCGGTCGGCAGCCGCACGCCGTTCGCGGCGCAGAACGCCTCCGCATCGTCGCGCGAGACGTACGTCAGCGGCACGCCGTGCGTCGCCGGTGACGGGTGTGCGGCCGATCCGGAAGCCCTCGACCGAGACGACCGCGCCGCGGCGCTCGTCCTCGTCCGGCGGATAGGCGACGGCGGGGTCAGATCCCCATCGGGAATCGGCCCTCGCTGGAATCGCGACGCAGTCGATCGCTGTCAAATTCACTGGGGGATCGACGGGCAGCGTCGAGCGTGCCGCCGTGCACCGCTCTGCTCGGCGACGACCTGGTGTGTGCCGCGCCCGATCGGCTCGCCGGTGTTCGGGTTCAGGTCGAGCCGCGGGGAAGTTCGACGACGAGATGTCGACGCGGATCCGGTGGCCGACGTCGAAGAGGTTGCTCGTCGGCGGCAGCGTGATCGTCACCGGGCACGGCCTCGCCCGGCTCCATGCAGCACCTCGCGGTCGAAGCCCTCGCGGTAGCGGCAGCGGATGATCGAGTCGTTGAGCAGCATGTCGTAGCCCTCCGGATAGTCCTCGTTCGCCGGGTGGACGTCGACGAGCTTCGCGGTGAAGTCGGTGTCGACCGCGCTCGACGAGATCCAGCAGGTGCACCGTGCATCGGCCCGTCACCTCGATCGGCTCCGTCGAGCGGCTCCGTCTGGAAGACGAGCACGTCGGGCCGCTCGGACAGCCGCGGGTACGGCTCGCTCGCGAGCCGAAGAACGCCGGCGACTCCTTCTGGTCGGCCGGCCCGGGCGTGAGCATGTCGCGGAGCCGCAGCACCGGGTTGAGGAAGCGCGCCCACGCCGGCTCCATCCCAGCGCCCGTCGGCCGGCAGCTCGCCGACCGAGCAGTAGAGGCCGCCGATCGTCGGCACGGGATGCGCCGGGTCGTAGGTGAACTGCGCGCGGCGCCGCCGCCGGCCGCAGGCGCGCTCGGTCGAGAGCGAGCCGTCGCCGTGGAGGTAGAGCAGCGTGATCACGGCCGCGCGCGAGCGGCCACTCCTGCTCGTCGCGCCAGCGGCCGCCGTGGTCGAGCTTGCCGACCGCGCGTCTTGCGGCCCGAGCCGCCGCCCATCACGAAGATCCGCACCGGCGCCTCGTCCGGCGGCTGGCCGCGGCGTCGTCCGGGAGCCAGCGGTCGAAGAACGTCGAGCTGCTCCTCGAAGTAGCGCTGCACGCCCCAGACGCGTCTCGGGCCGAAGTCGACGTCGTGGCAGAACGTCGCGTCGCCGCGCATGCCGACGTGGCTCCACGGGCCGATCGACGAGCCGCTGCGGCGCGCTGTTCTTCGCGGCCATCGCGGCGAAGTACTCGCTGTCGGCGTGCGGGAACGGGTCGTACCAGCCGGTCGAGAACGTCGCCGGGATGTCGGCGTGCTCGATCCCAGTAGCGCGTGTAGTCGTGCTCGATCCGCGCCCAGTACTCGTCGTAGGCGCCGCGCGGTGTAGTAGTCGAGCAGCGAGTCTGCTCGAGCGGCGGCACGTGGCGGAGCGAGGTCTGGCCGCGCGTCCACGGCGTCGCCCGGAAGAGCTGCGCGCAGGTTCGCGCAGGTCGTCCCAGACCTCGCCTCGCTTGCGCCGGGTCGTCGCGCACGTCCTGGCGCGTCCTGCGGCGTGGATGAAGAGCGCCCAGAACATGTGCTGCTGCATCGCGCCGCCCTCGCGGCGACTGGTTCTGGAAGCTGTTCGTCGGCACGACGTCGGGCCAGATCGCCGTCAGGTGCGGCGGCCGCTCGAGCGCGCGTGCGCACCTGCGTGATCGCGGCGTACGAGCTGCCGACGGTGCCGATGCGGCCGTTGCGACCACGGCTGCGTCCGCGATCCACTCGACGATGTCGTAGCCGTCCTCGCCCGTGTGCGGCGTCGCGGCGTGGAAGTACGTCGCTCGATGCCCTCGGAGCGGTAGCGGTCGCGCAGGTCGATGCAGGCACGACGGCGTAGCCGTGCGGGACGAAGAAGTCGGCGATCTCGCTGTAGCGCTTGTCGGTCTTGTCGTACGGGCGTCGTGGCAGCATGATCGTCGGGAAGCGGCCCTCGACGAGCTCGCCGTCGCGGCGCGGGCCGGTAGAGGTCGGTGGCGAGCCGGATCCCGTCCCGCATCGGCACCATCACGTCCTTCGACGACGACGATCCCGTATCCGCGTCACGCTGCTCTCCTTCTCGATCGATCAGGTTGCCCGACGTCGTCGACGAGCAGCACGTAGCCGGGATGGACGACGGTGGTCGAGTCGAACTCCTCGACGACCGCCGGCCCGGCGAAGCGTCGCGCCGGCGCGCGCAGGGCGTAGCGGTCGTAGATCGGGCAGTCGACGTAGCCGCCGGCCTCGGCGAAGTAGACGGGCGCGGCGCTCCTTCGGCTCGGCGTCCGCGCCCGCGCTCGAGCGTGCGCGGCGGCGGCTTCGCGATCCGTGCCGACGCTCGTCAGCCGCAGGCTCACGACCTCGACCGGCTCCGCCGGCGCGCGCTGAAGCCGTACGTGCGGTCGTGCTCGGCGTGGAAGCGCTCGAGCAGGCTCGTCGCCGGCCGGGATCGTCAGCTCGTAGCTCTGGCCGACGTAGCGCAGGTCGATCTGGCGGACGAAGCTCGATCGCGTCGGCGCGCGACGCCTCTCGCGCTCGAGCTCGCGCGCGCGCCCGTCTCGCTCGAGCCCGGCGAAGCGTCGCACTCGACCTCGTCCGCGTCGAGCGTCGTCGAGCGCGGCGCATCATCGTCGACGGCCGTGTCGCGCTTCAGGTCGGTCGTCGAGCAGGCCGGTGGCGGAGAAGATCCCCGGGCTGCGCGGGATCAGCAGCGTCGGCATCTCGGCGTCGCGCGCGAGCGCGTTCGCGTGCACGGGGCCGGCGCCGCCGAAGCCGACGAGCGACGAAGTCGCGCGGGTCGTAGCCGCGCTGCACCGAGATCAGGTGCAGCGCGTTGACCATCGCCGCGTTCGCGATCTCGACGATCCCGTTCGCCGCCTCGGTGACGTCGAGGCCGAGCGGCTTCGCGCAGCGCTCCTCGATCGCGCGTGCGCGCGCCCTCGACGTCGAGGCCGATCTCGCCGCCGAGGAAGTAGTCCGGGTTGAGCCGGCCGAGCACGACGTTCGCGTCGGTCACGGTCGGCTCGGTGCCGCCGCGCCGGTAGCAGACCGGCCCCGGGTCGGCGCCCGCGCTCTGCGGGCCGACGCGCAGCAGGCCGCCCGAGTCGACCCACGCGATCGAGCCGCCGCCGGCGCCGATCTCGACGAGGTCGACGACCGGCGTCCGCACCGGGTAGCCGGAGAGCGACATGCCGCCGATCCCGGCGCCCGCGTGGCCGCCGACGTTGTAGTCCTTCGTCACCGACGGCCGGCCGTCCTGGATCAGGCCGACCTTCGCGGTCGTGCCGCCCATGTCGAAGGAGAGGATGTCCGGGCGGCCGAGCGTCTCGCCGAGGTACGCGGAGGCGATCACGCCGGCGGCCGGGCCCGACTCGACCATGAAGACGGGCCGCGGCGCGCCGCCTCGGAGCTGAAGACGCCGCCGCTCGACTGCATCACGAGCAGCTTCGCCTCGACGCCCGCCGTCGGCGAGGCGGCTCTCGATCCGCTCGCAGGTAGCGCTCGACGACCGGGCCGGATGACGGCGTTGATCACGGTCGTCGAGGCGCGCAGGTACTCGCGGAACTCGGGCGCGACCTCGGCCGAGAGCGAGATCGGGACGCCGGGCAGCTCCTCGGCGAGGATCGCGCCGACGCGCTGCTCGTGCTCCGGGTTGACGTAGGCGTGGAGCAGGCAGACGGCGACCGACTCGACCTCCTCGCGCCGCAGGATCGCGGCGGCGTCGCGCACCGAGCCGTCCTCGAGCGGCGCGCAGCACCTCGCCGTTCGGGCCGAGCCGCTCGCGCGACGCCGACCGCGCGGTCGCGCGGCACGAGCGGCGTCGCCTTCTCGAACTGCGTGTCGTAGAGCGTCGGCCGCACCTGGCGCGCGATCTCGAGCAGGTCGCGGAAGCCCTCGGTCGTGACGAAGCCGCTGCGCGCGATCTTGCCCTCGATGATCGCGTTCGTCGCGACCGTCGTCGCGTGGACGACGAAGCCGACCTCGCGCCGCCGTCGACGTCGCCTCCGCGAGCGCGCGGTCGACGGCCTGCATGAAGCCCTCGGACGGATCGGCCGGCGTCGTCAGCACCTTCGGCGATCGAGACCGCGCCCGTCTCCTCGTCGATCAGCGTCGCGTCGGTGAACGTGCCGCCGATGTCGATCGCCGACGCGGACGCTCATGCGTCGCTCAGCGCTTCCGTCGCCGCTTCGTCGAGCGCGGCGATCGGCGATCGCGACGCGGTAGACCTCGCGCGCCCGCTCGGCGCTGACCTTCCCCTCGAGCACGTCGCGCAGCACGCGCTCGGGATCGCGCTCCTCGGGCGGCCCGTAGCCGCCGCCGCCGCAGGTGCGGACGCTGATCACGTCGCCGGGCACGAGGTCGAGCGTCGTCTTCGAGCCGAGCCGCGTCTCGACGCCGTCGCGGATGAGCACGTACTCGGCGACCTGCGCGTCGTGGCCGCCGAACGCGCCCCACGGGCCGACCTGGTCGCGGTCGGCGAGGACGCGTGAACGTCGTGTGGCAGGTCGAAGAGGTAGTCCTTGCGCAGCCCGAGGCCGCCGCGGAACCGGCCCGGCGCCCTCGGAGTCCTCGACGAGCGCGAGGCCGTCGATCCGCACCGGGTAGTTGAGCTCCGGTCTCCTCGATCGGCGCGTTCTCGGTGTTCTGGCCGTGCGCCTGCACGGCGTCGGGGCCGTCGCTCGCGTAGCGGCCGCCGTAGCCGCCGGCGAACGTGTCGTAGAAGCACGTGTACTTGCCGGCCTCGACGTCGAGGGAGCCGAAGCCGGCCTGGCACATCATCCCCTTCGTCCCCGCCGGGCAGCCGCTCCGGGAAGGCCGGGCAGCAGCGCGCGGAACGATCACCTCGATCGAGCGCGCGTCGTGCGTCTCCCAGCCGCCGACGACCGGGCCGGGCCAGGTGCAGTTCGTGACCGTGCCCTCCGGCGCGTCGCAGGCTGATCGAGCCGGTAGAAGCCGTCGTTGACCGGCAGGTCGGGATCGATCAGGCACTTGAGCGCGTACGCGCAGGCCGAGAAGCGATCATCGCGTAGGTCGAGTTGACCGGCGCGCGGCGCTGCGGGTCGGAGCCGGTCAGTGTCGAAGCGCGACGCCGTCGGCGTCGATCTCGACCGCGCGCCTCAGGCGGACGGGCTCGTCGGTGTAGCCGTCGGTGTCGACCGAGCCCTCGGCCTCGTAGACGCCGTGCGGGAGCGCGGCGAGCTCGGCGCGCGTGCGCCGCTCGGTGTACTCGAGCAGCTCCTCCATCGTCGCGCAGGATCGTCGTCGCGGCCGTGCCGCGTCGACGAGCGCCTGCACGCGGCGCACGCCGGTCGCGTTCGCCGCGATCTGCGCGCGAAAGTCGCCGCGCGGTCTCGTGCTTCGAGCGGATCTGCGCGAGGATCGAGCTGGAAGACGTCGTCCACGATCGCGCCGCCCTCGACGAGCTTGACCGGCGGGATGATCACGCCCTCCTGGAAGACCTCCTGGAACGCGCCGATCGACGCGGGCGCGCCGCCGCCGACGTCGACGTGGTGCGCGAGGTTCGCGACGTAGCCGATCAGCTCGCCGTCGTGGTGGACGGGCGAGATCAGGCTGACGTCGTTCAGGTGGACGCCGCTCGGGTGCGGGTCGTTCGTGACGATGCACGTCGCCCGGCGCCGAGGTTCTCGGCGCCGTAGCGCCGGACCGCCTGCGGCACCTGCTCGCACCATCGAGCCGAGGTGCACCGGCTGCGCGAAGCCCTGCGCGACCGAGCGCAGCTGCGGCGTCGAAGAACGCGCACGAGAAGTCCGAGCGCGTCTTGATGTTCGTCGAGTACGCGCTCCGCTTCAGCGCCAGCACCATCTCGTCGGTCGCCGCGACGAGCGCGTTGCGGATCACCTCGAACGAGATCGGGTCTACGCGCCACCGCGTACACCTCGCGCGCCGCGCTCGGCGCTGACCTTGCCCTCGCGCACGTCGCGCGCGACGACGCTCGCGGTCGCGCTCCGCCGGCGGTCCGTACCCGCCGCCGCCGCAGGTGCGGTAGCTGACGACGTCGCCGGCCTCGAGCTCGACCGTCGCCTTCGCGCCGAGCCGCGTCTCCTCGCCGTCGCGGATCAGGACGTACTCCGCCGGCTTGCCCGTCGAGCCCGCCGAACGCGCCCGCCGGGCCGCGCGAGCGTCGCGGTCGGCGAGCACGGTGAACGTCGTCGGCCGGTCGAAGAGGAAGTCCTTGCGCAGCCCGAGCCCGCCGCGGAAGCGCCCCGGCCCGTCCGGAGTCCTCGACGAGCGAGAGCCGCGCGACGCGCACCGGGTAGTTGAGCTCGGTCTCCTCGACCGGCGCGTTCTCGGTGTTCTGGCCGTGCGTCTGCACCGCGTCCGGGCCGTCGCTCGCGAGCCGGCCGCCGTAGCCGCCGCCGAACGTCTCGAGGAAGCAGTACGTACTCGTTCGGTCCGCGGTCGACGCCGCCGAAGCCGGCGTGGCACATCATCGCCTTCGTCCCCGCCGGGCAGCCGCTCGGGCAGCGCGGGCAGGAGCGCGCGGAAGATCACGTCGACGAGCCGCGTCTGCGTCTCCCAGCCGCCGACGACCGGGCTCGGCCAGGTGCAGTTCGTCACCGTGCCCTCCGGCGCGTCGAGGTCGACGACGCCGGTAGAAGCCGTCGTTGACCGGGCAGGTCGGGGTCGATCAGGCACTTGAGCGCGTAGGCGCAGGCCGAGAACGTCTGCGCGTAGGTCGAGTTGACGGGCGCGCGGCGCTGCGGGTCGGAGCCGGTCAGGTCGAACGCGACGCCGTCGGCCGTGATCTCGATCCGCGCGCTGCAGCCGCACCGGCTCGTCGGTGTAGCCGTCGGTGTCGACGGAGCCCTCGGCCTCGTAGACGCCGTGCGGCAGCGCGGCGATCTCGGCGCGCGTGCGCCGCTCGGTGTAGTCGAGCAGCTCGCGCATCGTCGCCGGCGATCGTCTCGCAGCCCGTGGCGGGCGACGAGCGCCTGCAGCCTGCGGCACGCCGGTCGCGTTCGCCGCGATCTGGGCGCGGAAGTCGCCGCCGGTCTCGTGCTTCGAGCGGATCTGCGCGAGGATCAGCTCGAAGACGTCGTCGCACGATCCTGCCGCCCGTCGACGACCTTCACCGGCGGGATGATCACGCCCTCCTGGAAGACCTCGCGGAAGGCGCCGATCGACGCGGGCGCGCCGCCGCCGACGTCGACGTGGTGCGCGAGGTTCGCGACGTAGCCGAGCAGCTCGCCGTCGTGGTGAGACCGGCGAGATCAGGCTGACGTCGTTCAGGTGGACGCCGCTCGGGAACGGCTCGTTCGTGATGATCACGTCGCCCGGGCTCGAGGTTCTCCGGGCCGTAGTCGCGGATCGCGCGCGGCACCTGCTCGACCATCGAGCCGAGGTGGACGGGCTGGGTGAAGCCCTGCGCGACCGCGCGCAGCTCGGCGTCGAAGAACGCGCACGAGAAGTCGGAGCGCGTCTTGATGTTCGTCGAGTAGGCGCTGCGGCGCGAGCGTCAGCACCATCTCGTCCGTCGCCGCGACGAGCGCGTTGCGGATCACCTCGAACGTGATCGGGTCCATCAGTACGGGCCCTTGACGCTCGTGGCCGCTCGCGTGCGCGCTCGACCGCGTCGAGGTCGATCTCGAAGCCGAGGCCCGGTCTCGTCGGGACGGCGCGACGCGGCCGCCCGCGATCTCGATCGGAGTCGTCGTCAGCTGCTCGCGTGAGCAGGTGGTGCATCACCTGGTTGCCGAGCGTCTGGTTCGGCAGGCAGCCCATCACCTGCAGGCGCGGCGAAGGTCGAGATCGCGCTCTCCGGGCACGCGTGCCGGTTCATCGGGATCCCGTACGACTCGGCCGAGGTACGCCATCTGCCGCCAGCGCCAGAGGCCGCCCGACTCGTGGCTGCCGAGCACGATCGCGTCTGCGGCCTCCTGTTCGAGCACGGCGCGGAGCTCGGTGGTCGTGTGCACCGCCTGGTCGGCGGCGATCTTCGTCTCGACCGAGTTCCGGACTCGCGCGAGGCCGGCGACGTTGCCGGCCGCAACGGGCTGCTCGACCCAGTCGAGGTCGAACGCCTCGAGTCGCCGGATCGCGTCGACCGCGGTCGGGCACGTCCCAGCGCCTCGTTCGGGTCGACGCGCAGCAGCGGGTCCGGGCCGATCGCGTCGCGCACGGCGCCGACGACTCTCCGCGTCGTCGCGGTGCTCGCGACCGACCTTGATGTAGACGACGCGATGGCCCTCGGCTGCGAACGCGGCCGCCTTCGCGCGCGCAGCTCCTCGGCCGTGTCTCCCTGCGGGAAGGCCATGAAGTCGACCTCGTCGTGCACGCGTCCGCCGAGGAAGCGTCGATGCCGGCGACGCCGGGCCCTCGCCGAGCGCGTCCCAGCAGGCCGACTCGATGCCCGCTCAGGATCTCGGAGCGAGAAGTGGGGCGACGTCCGCCAGCGTCCCGTCGCGCCAGAGGTCGCCGAAGATCGCCTCGATGTCGCCGCGGCGAGCGGCCGACGAACGCGCGCGCCGATCAGCCCGGCCGTACGGAGAGCGACGGCGGCCGGGTCCTCCGCAGATCGACTCGCCGTATCCGGTCACGCCCTCGTCCGGTCTCGACGGCGAAGAGGACGAGATTCACGCCCTCCTGCACGCCGGAGCGGTAGCGGAACGGCTGCGCGAGCGGGAGCGCGATCGGTGTCGCGGTGACGGCGGTGATCTTCACGCGCTCACTCCTCTCGGCGGTTCCGTCGGCTGCGATCGACGACGCCATACAGCTCGAGTGCCGCCTCGCGGCTCACCTTCTCATTCAGCGACGTCGTCGGCGACCGCGGCCGGGTCGCGCTCGCCGACGGATCGCCCCAGCCGCCGCCGCCCGCCGTCCGGTGGTCGTAGACGTCGCCCGCGCTCGATCGTCGATCGAGAACATCGGCGGCAGCGATCTCCTCGCGTGCCGTCGGGGTGGAGCGAGCACGTTGCCGAGACGCGCCCGGGGCCGCCGCCGCGCGAGGCCGTACGGCGGCGTGCGTCGGCGCGGTCGGAGCGGACGATCAGCGACGTGTCGCGGCGTCGAGGCAGCGCCAGACGCGCTCGATCGCGAGGCCGCCGCGGTGCAGCGCCGGCGCCGCCGGAGTCGGGCACGAGCCCGTAGCGCTCGACCACGATCGGGAACTCCGACTCGGCGACCTCGATCGGGATGTTCGCGGCGAGGCTCGCCGGGTTCGTGAGGCCGTCGTTGCCGTCCGCCGTCCGGCGTCCCGCCCCAGGTGCCGACGACGAGCTCGTAGAAGATGAAGCGCGCTCGCCGCCGTCGCGGGCCGATCGCGCGCCGAAGATCGCGAGCGTGTTGCCGCCCTCGCCCGCTGCCGGGACGCGGTCCGGGATCAGCTGCGCGAGCGCGCCGTTGACCGCGTCGAGGATGCGGAAGCCGGTCACGCCGCGCATCGACGAGGCGCCCGGCATCACGACCTCGGCGACCGTGCCCGGCTTCGTGAGGACGTGGATCGGCCGGAAGCGCACCGGCCGTGTTCGGCACCTCGACCGTCGAGCGCGCAGCGCACCGCCTGGTAGACGCAGGCCTGCACGAACGAGCGCGTGCTGTTCAGCGAGCCGCGCACCATCGGCGAGCGAGTCGGTCAGGTCGGCGGTGACCTCGTCGCCCGCGATCGTCGACGTGCGCCGTGATCGGCACGTCGCAGACGCTCGACGCCGTCCGAGCCGAGGTAGTCGGTGAAGGAGGCGGTGCCGTCGGGCCAGGTCGCGATCTCCTGCCGGACGAGCCGCTCGGTGTAGTCGATCAGCGCGTCCATCAGCTCGGCGAGCGTCTCCGTGCCGTGCCGCTCGGCGAGCGCCTGACAGCGCGCGCTCGGCGACCGAGCACGCCGCGACCTGCGCCCCGAGGTCGCCGAACGTCATCGCGCGGGATGCGGACGTTCGCCTCGATGATCTTGAAGACGTCCTCGACCGGCTCGCCCTCGGCGTAGAGCCGCAGCCAGGGCAGGCGGATGCCCCTCCTGGAAGATCTCCGTGTTGTCGCAGGCGCTCGAGCCCGGCAGCCGGCCGCCGACGTCGCCGTGGTGCGCGGTCGTGCACGGCGAAGCCGATCAGCGTCGCCGTCGAGGTGGACGGGCTTGACGACGAAGATGTCCTGCAGGTGCATGCCGCCGTCGAAGGGGTCGTTCATCGACGAAGACGTCGCCCGGGCCGGATCGCGCTCGCCGTAGTGCTCGAGCAGCGTCTCCATCGCGGTCGGGATCGAGCCGAGGTGGAACGGCACGCTGACCGCCTGCGCGACCGTCTCGCCGCTTGGCGTCGCAGAGCGCGGCCGAGAAGTCCATCCCGTCGCGGACGACGGTCGAGTGCGCGGTGCGGAAGATCGTCGTCGCCATCTCGTCGGCGATCGACGCGAGCGCGTTCGCCGACGATCTGCAGCGTCGACCGGATCGACGCGCGGCCTGCTAGTCGCCATCGCGTCACGCTCCAGCACGAGCGTCCCGGTGGCCGCGTCGACGCCGGACCGATCCAGCCGGGCGGGACGACGACCGTCGTGTCGTACTCGTCGACGAGCAGCGGCCCGGGCTCGGCGCGTCGCCGATCGACGCGCGAGCCGCACCGGCGCGTCGACGCCGCCGTCGCCGACGTCGGATCCTGCCGGCTCGCGCCGGCCGCGCCGGCCGCGCCGTCGACGCTCGAAGGCAGCGCGTCGTCGGCCGCCGCGCCGAGCGCCGCGAGCCGCAGCGCCCGGATCTCGACCGGCGAGCCCGGCTGGTCGCGCGACGCCGTAGAGCCGCTCGTGCTCGTCCTCGAAGCGCGTCGCAGCGCCGCGAGGACGCCGGCGTCGATCGCGCCGGCCGGGAAGCCGACCTCGATCTCCCAGCTCTGGCCGCCGTAGCGGAGGTCGGCCGTCCGCGCCCACTCGACCTCGGCGCGCCCGCGAGCGCGCGCGGCGAGCTCGGCCTCCATCTCGGCGAAGAGCGCCGCGACCACGCCGGGTCGACCGCGTCGACGTCCAGATGGCAGGTGCGCACCTCGTGGAACTCCGGCCGCGCGAAGAGCAGGCCGACGGCGCTGAAGAGGCCCGCCACCGGCGGCACGAGCACGGTCCGCATCGCCGAGATCCTCGGCGAGCCCGGCGGCGTGGACCGGCCCGGCGCCGCCGTAGGCGATCAGCGCGAAGTCGCGCGGGTCGCGCCCCTTCTCGGACGAGACCGCGCGCAGCGCGCGCGTCATCCGCGCGTTCGCGATCCGGTGGATCCCGCTCGCCGCCTCGAGCAGCGTCGAGCCCGAGCGGCTCGGCGACGCGGCGCACCGCCTGCCTCGGCGAGCTCGGCGGAGATCGTGATCTGCCCGTCCGCGACCGTGCCCGGCGGGCATGTAGCCGAGCACGACGTTCGCGTCGGTCACCGTCGGCTCGACGCCGCCGCGCCCGTAGCAGGCCGGGCCCGGCGTCGGCGCCCGCGCTGCGCGGGCCGACCTGGAGGCCGCCCGCCGGATCGAGCCAGGCGATGCTGCCGCCGCCGGCGCCGACCTCGGCGATGTCGATCGTCGGGATCCGCAGCAGCTCGCCCGCGCCGCGGATCAGGCGGCTGCCGGCCGAGATCGAGCCGCCGACCTCGTACTCGCGGCCGCGCGAGATCGCGCCGTCCTCGATCAGCGACGCCTTCGCGGTCGTGCCGCCCATGTCGAAGGCGATCGCGTTCGTCGATGCCGAGCTGCTCGCGCCATCCCGAGCGCGGCGACGACGCCCGCCGCCGGGCCCGACTCGAGCGCGAACACCGGCCGCTCGCTTCGCGTCCGTCGGCGGTCATCACGCCGCCGGACGACTGCATGATCTGCAGCGGCGCCGTCGATCCCGATCCCGTCGAGGCCGGTCGCGGATCCGGTCGATGTACGACGACATCAGCGGCCGCACGTAGGCGTTGACGACCGGTGGTCGCGGAGCGCTCGTACTCGCGCTGCTCGCGCAGGATCTCGCTCGAGAGCGAGACGTTCGCCTCCGGGCAGCTCCTCGGCGCAGGATCGCGCCGACGCGCTGCTCGTGCTCGGGATAGAGGTAGGAGTGGAGGAAGCAGACCGCGACCGACTCGACCCCGGCTCGCGCAGGCGCGCCGGCGAGCGCGCGCGCCTCGTCGTCGTCGAGCGGCGCTGACGCACGGTGCCGTCGGCGGCGACGCGCTCGTTCAGCTCGAAGCGCAGGCGCCGCTCGACGAGCGGCGGCGGCTTGCGCCAGAAGAGGTCGTACATGTGCGGGATCCGCAGCCGGCGCAGCTCGAGCACGTCGCGGAAGCCGGCCGGTCGTGACGAGCGCCGTCCGCGCTGCCGCGCCGCTCGAGCACGGCGTTCGTCGCGACCGTCGTGCCGTGGACGACCTCGGCGACCGCGTCCGTCGCCGCGAGACCGCCGACCGCCTCGACGACGGCGCGGTCGTAGCTCGGCGGCGTCGAGAGCAGCTTGCGGATCGCGCACGCGGCCGTCCGCACCGTGCAGGATCACGTCGGTGAACGTGCCGCCGACGTCGACGCCCACCCGGGCTTCGGAACTCATCAAGACGATGAAATTTGAAATTTCATGTTGCGTTCAGGGCGACCGTAAACGAGACTGACGCGGAATGGAAGGGACCGCCGGCTTCGCGAGCGATTCGAAGCGATCTACACGGCCGCGCTGGCGGACATTCTCGACACGCGCGGGTACCGGACGCAGACGCTTCCTCCCTCGATCCGGCCGCTCGAGCGCGGGATGAAGCTGGCCGGGCCGGCGTTCACGGTTCAGGGGAGGCCGACCGAGAACGCCTCGTACGACACATCGCTGCGCAAAGGTCCTGCAGATGCTCGGCGCGGTTCCGGCCGGTCACGTTGCGGTGTACTCGTGCGCTCACGACGTCGCTGCGCATCTCGGGGAGCTCTCCGTGACCTCGCTCGCGGCCCGCGGTGTTGCGGGTTGCGTGCTCGACGGCGGCTGCAGGGACGTGAGTTTCATCGTCGAGCTCGGGTTCCCGGTCTTCTGCGCCCACGTCACCCCGGAGGACTCGACGTTCCGCTGGGAGCTCGAGACAACACAGGAGCCGATCTCGGTCGGGCACGTGAACATCGAGCCGGGCGACTGGGTGGTCGGCGACGAGGACGGGTGGTCGTCGTGCCCCGATCGATCGCGGAGAGCGTTCTCGCCGAGGCCGAGGAGAAGGCTGCGACAGAGAGTGAGATCCGCGCCGCCGTCCGCGACGGCATGTCGCCGCTCGAGGCGTACGAGCGCTACGGGACGTTCTGAAGCGATGAAGCTCGAGCTCTCCGACCAGGCGATCAGAGCCGCTCGAGGAGCGGGAGTCGATCGAGCAGCGAGTCGCACAGTCGCTCCGCGCGCTGATCGTCGCCGGGCAGCTGCCCGAGGGCACGCAGCTCGTGCAGCGGGAGCTCGCGACCAGGCTCGGCGTCTCGCAGACTCCGGTGCGCGCGAGCCTCGGCCGGCTTCAGCGCGAAGGCTTCGTCGCGGTGGGGTCGACCGGTCGCGCCTTCGTCAGCAGGCTGACGCGCGAGGACTTCGAGGAGATCTACGCCGCGCGGCTCGGCCTGGAGGGCCTCGCGGCCCGGCTCGGCGCGGCTGCCGTCGGCCCGCCGGAGCTCGCCGCGATGCGCAAGACGCTCGGCAAGCTCGAGGCGGGCAGCCGCCGCACAGGACGTCGACGCCTACCTCGCGCTCCGCTGGGAGTTCTACGGCACGTGCTACCGGGCGAGCGGCCGGCGGCGCTCGTCGGCGAGGTCGAGCGGCTCTACTGGCGCTCCGAGCGCTACAACCGCCTGGTGCTCTCCACCGCACAGCGCTTCCAGGAGTCGCTCGGCCGCTACGCGGACTTCTTCGCGCACTGTGAAGTGAACGACGGCCTCGCCGCCGAGCGGGCGGCCCAGGACAGTCTTCGCTGGGCGGTCGACAGCGTCGCCGGCGGGCTGCCGTCGGAGGCGGAGTTCAGCTGAGCGTCGCCGTCCAGGAGCTCCGCGACGCACTCGTCGAGGCGCTCGGCGAGGACGCGCGCGTCTCGGACGGAGACTCCGAGCGCGACCTCCACGCGGCCGACATCACCTTTCACCGGCCGCAGCGGCCTGACCTCGTCGTCTACCCGTCATCGACGGACGAGGTCTCGCGCGTCATGGCGATCGCCAGCGACCGCAGCGTGGCCGTGACGCCGTTCGGCGCCGGCTCGAGCCTCGAGGGCCACGTGATCCCGACGCGGGGCGGCATCAGCCTCGATCTCTCGCGCCTGAACCGGATCGTCGAGATCGCCCCGAGGATCTGAGCGCGACGGTGCAGGCGGGCGTGACGCGAACGGCGCTCGAGCGCGCGGCAGGCGAGTACGGCCTCTTCTTCCCGGTCGATCCAGGGGCGGACGCCACGCTCGGAGGCATGGCCGCGACGAATGCGGCCGGGACGACGACGATCCGCTACGGGAAGATGCGCGCCAACGTTCTCGGCCTCGAGGCGGTGCTCGCCGACGGGACGATCGTCCGGACGGGCGGCCGGGCGCGGAAGACGTCCGCCGGCTACGACCTCACGAGCCTGCTCGTCGGGTCGGAGGGGACACTCGCCGTGATCACCGAGGTGCGCGTCCGCCTCTACGGCATTCCGGAGCACGTCGTCGCGCAGCGCATCTCGTTCCCGACGATCGAGGCCGCCTGCCGGACCGCCGCTGCCGTCGTCGCGGCCGGCTCCGCGGTGTCACGGCTCGAGCTCCTCGATGCCTGGACGCTCAGGGCGATCAATGCGTACCGTGGCTCGAGCTACCCCGAAGGTCGCTGCTTGCTCGTCGAAGCGGGCGGCACCGAAGCGACAGTCGAGGCGGACCTCGTGCTCGTGCGGGAGGTGGCCGAGGCGGAGGGCGCGACGGAGATCGTCGACGAGCGCGATCCCACCGGCCGCGCCAGGCTCTGGGCGGCCCGGCACGACGCGGCGTACGCGATGGCCGCAGCCTCTCCGGGACGGCACGAGCGCGCGACGGACACCTGCGTCCCGGTCTCCGAGCTGGCCGGCGCCGTTGCCTTTGCGCCGCGCAGAGGTCGAGCGGCTCGGGCTCGACGCGGCCATCCTCGGCCACGCGGGCGACGGGAACCTCCACGTCAGCCTCCAGCTCGACCCCGACGACGCGCCCGAGATGGCGCTCGCCGACGAGCTGTTCGAGCGTCTGGTCGCAGATGCGCTGGCGCGCGGCGGCACGTGCACCGGCGAGCACGGCATCGGAATGGGCAAGATCGCAGCACTCGAGCTCGAGCACGGCGACCTCGTGCCGCTGATGCGAGGAATCAAGCGAGTGTTCGATCCGCTCGGGATCATGAATCCCGGCAAGGTGTTCACCTACGAGAGGAGTGTCGATGCCGGATAACGGCCTGCCGTTCGCACGTCCCAGCAAGATCGTCTGTGTCGGCCTGAACTACCGCGACCATGCGGAGGAGTCCGGGATGGAGCTCCCGAGCCGGCCGCTGCTCTTCGCCAAGTGGCCGAACTCGCTGATCGGCCCCGGCGAGCCGATCGTGCTGCCCGAGCAGGCGACGGACGTGGACTACGAGGCCGAGCTCGGCGTCGTGATCGGGACGCGCGCTCAGTCGGTGTCGGTCGCAGACGCGCTCGACTCACGTCGCCGGCTACTGCTGCGCCAACGAGGTGAGCGCGCGGGACATCCAGTTCGCCGACGGCCAGTGGACACGCGGGAAGTCGTTCGACACCTTCGGCCCGGTCGGTCCGATCGTGCCCGCCGACCAGGTGCCGGACCCGCAGGCCCTGGGAATCCGGTGCCTCGCTGAACGGCGAGGCCGTCCAGGACTCCTCAACGGCGCAGATGGTCTTCACGGTCGCCGAGGTGATCGCCTTCATCAGCGACGGGATCACGCTCGAGCCGGGCGACCTGATCCTCACGGGGACGCCGGCGGGCGTCGGTCTCGGGCGCAAGCCGCCCGTCTACCTCGCCGACGGAGACGTGGTGACGATCGAGATCGAGAGCGTCGGCTCGCTGACGAATCCCGTCGAACGCAGAAAAGCTGATTCCCGGGAGCGAGGCACGAAGCTCCCGCCGTCAGGGGCAGCTGTACATCGTCGCGGCCGCGGTTGCGTGGTCGACCGCCGGCGGACTGCAGCGCGAGCTCTCCGTCGACACGCCGACCCAGCTCGCCGGGCGTGCGCTCTTTGCCTTCATCGCGCTGACCCTCTTCGTCGCGATCAGGGAGCGTGGTCGCACGATCGCCGTCTTCCGCACGATGGGGATCGCCGGTCTCGGGGTGGCCGTCTGCACGGCGATCGCGTCGGGCACGTTCATCGTCGCGCTGAATCACGCCAACGTGGCGAACGTGCTCTTCATGCAGGCCGCGTCGCCGATCGTCGCGGCGCTGCTCGCCTGGATCGCGCTCGGCGAGCCGATCACGGCGCGGGCGGGCGTCGCGATGGGGATCGCGCTCCTCGGAGTCGGCCTGATGGTCGGCGGCCCCGGGAGCGGCGGCCTGCTCGGCGTCGGCGCCTCGTTCGTGATGATGGTCGCCTTCGCCGTCGCCATCGTCGATCACGCGGCACCGCCGCGACATCTCGATGGTTGCCGGCGATCTGCCTCTCGCAACTGCTCGTTGGTGCTCGTGGCGGGGCCGTTCTCCCAGCCGGCGACCATCGGCGAGCGCGACCTGCGTCTTCCTCGTGCTCTCGGCGTCTGTCAGATGGGCCTCGGGCTCGTGCTCTTCACGATGGGCGCCAGGCTGATCGTCGCGTCGGAGGTGGCGCTGATCACGCTGCTGGAGGTCGTCCTCGGGCCTGTTCTGGGCGTGGGTGGCCGTTGGGGAGACGCCGGCGCTGATGACGGTCGTCGGCGGCGTCGTCGTGGTCGCCGCGGTGCTCCTGCAGACGCTGGAGAAGACGCCCGCGCTCAGCCAGACAGCCAGCGACCGCACGGCCGCCGTGATCTCCGCCGGCCCGGGGAGCGTCAGCCACCTCGAGGTCCTTCTGGTACGGCATCGGGTGCGACGGCGCGCCGACGCGGACGACGGGAGCGTCGAGATCCCAGAAGCAGTGCTCGCGCGACGTGGGCCGCGATCTCGGCGCCGAAGCCGCCGAACTGAACCGCCTCGTGCGCGACGACGAGCGCGGTGCGTCTTCGCCACCGACGCCGCGATCGTGGCGGTGTCGAGCGGGACGAGCGTGCGCGGGTCGAGCGACCTCGACGCTCGATGCCCTCCGCCTCCAGCTCGCGCGCAGCGCGGAGCGCATGCGGGACGAGGCGCCGAGCGCGACGACGGTGCACGTCCGTTCCCTCGCGCGCGACGCGCGCCGTGCCGAGCTCGATCGCGTAGCCGCTCCTCGGCACCGGCGCCGGCTCGCCGAAGAAGAGCAGCTTCTGCTCGAGGAAGATGACCGGGTTGTCGTCGCGGATCGCGGCCGCGAGCAGGCCCTTCGCGTCGTACGGGTTCGACGGCATCGCGACGACGAGCCCGGGATGTGCGCGAAGAGCGCCTCGAGGCTCTGCGAGTGCTGCGCGCCGAGCCGGACGCCGCCGCCGCCGACCATCCGGATCACGAGCGGCATGCTCGGCGCGCCGCCCATCATGAAGCGGAGCTTCGCGGCCTGGTTCATGATCTGGTCGAAGCGCGACGCCGGCGAAGTCGGAGAACTGCAGCTCGACGACCGGCCGCAGGCCCGGTGAGCGCCGCGCCGATCGCGCAGCCGACGAAGCCGCTCTCGGTCAGCGGCGTGTCGCGGATCCGCTCGGCGCCGAACCGCTCGTAGAGACCCTCGGTCGCGCGGAAGAGCCCGCCGACGCTGGCCGATGTCCTCGCCGATCACGATCACGTCCTGGTCGGCGGCGAGCTCGAGCTCGAGCGCCTCGCGGATCGCGCGCGACGAAGCCGAGCGCGCGCTCGCCGCGGCGGGGGCGGACCGGGTAGCTGCGGTGCGGCGCCGAGACGCCGCGGGCAGCGAGGTCGTCGGCGCTGCGCGTCCTCGTCGGCGAGCGCCGCCTCGATCGCGAGCTCGACGTCGCGCTCGACCTCCTGCACGACGTCTGCGATCGCGTCGTCGTCCAGCTCCCCGAGCTCGCGCGAGCAGCCGCTCGAGCCGCGGCAGCGGATCGCTGCGCCTCCCACTCCTCGACCAGGGCCGGGTCGCGGACGTCGGGCAGGTTCGCGCCGCATCGAGTGCTGCATCCGCCGGAACGTCTTCATCTCGAGGAGCGTCGGGCCCGTCGCCCGCGCGGGCCCGGGCGAGCGCGCGCGCGACCGCGTCCTCGACCGCGAGCGACGTCGTTGCCGTCGACGACCTCGCCCGGCATCCCGTAGCCGGCCGCGCGGTCGGCGATGATCCTCGACCGCGCGCTGCGTCCGCCAGTCGGCCGAGAGCGCGAACTGGTTGTTCTCGCAGATGAAGACGACCGGCAGCGTCCACGGTCGCGGCGAGGTTCATCCCCTCGTGCGCCGCGCCCTGCCCGGCCGCGCCGTCGCCGAAGAAGGCGACCGACCGCCTGGTCGGTGCCGCGCAGCTTCGCGGTCAGCGCCGCGCCGCACGCGTGCGGGATGCCCGCGCCGACGATCCCGTTGCAGCCGAGGATGTCGAGCGAGAGATCGGCGATGTGCATCGAGCCGCCGAGGCCCTTGCAGTAGCCCGTCCGCTTGCCGAACATCTCGGCCATCATCCGGCGCAGGTCGGCGCCGGCCGCGATCAGGTGGCCGTGCGAGCGGTGGTGGCCGACCAGGTAGTCCGTCTCGCGCATCACGCCGGCAGCGCCGACGGCGATCGCCTCCTGGCCGACGCAGCTGTGGGCCGTGCCGAAGATGACGCCCTGCTGGAAGAGCTCCGCGGCGCGCTCCTCGAAGCGGCGGATCAGCGCCATCAGCCGGTACTGCTCGAGCAGCGTCGGCCGGTCGGCGGGCCGCTCACGGCGACGGCCGCGTCGACGTCATCGGGCGGCCGCTGGTGGAACTCGAAGATGTAGCCGTCCGGGTCGAGCGAGTAGAGGCTCTTGCCGCCGCGCGTTCGGGCCACCGGTCATCTCCACCGGACCGTCCGAGCGGAACGAGACGCCGCGCGCCAGCAGGTCCTCGTAGAGCGCGTCGATGTCCGGTCGACGAAGACGCGAAGTGGCCCGGTGCCGTGGTGCGACGGCGGCGAGCTCCCGGACGGCGCTCGCAGCCGTGGTACTGGATCAGCTCGATCGTCGACGTCGCTGCCGGGGATGCGGAGCATCGCGATCTCGAGCGCCGTCGCCTCGGGCACGTCCGACGATCTCGGCGATCTCGCGGCTCCTCGTGCAGTCGCCGCCAGACGAGCTCGAGCCCGAGCAGCCCGCAGTAGAACTCGAGCGAGCGGTCGAGGTCTGAGACGGTGATCCCTGCATGCCGAGCCCCGTCGATCGTCCACGCGCTCATGCGGTTACGATACTGCGAGCAGGCTGCTGCTTGAGAACCGGGTCGCGCTCGTGACCGGCGCCGCGAGCGGGATCGGCCGCGAGATCGCCGAGCGCGTTCGCGCGCGAGGGCGCCGGGTCGCCGGCTTCGACCGCCGGCGAGGTGGCGATCACGGCGACGTCCGCATCTCCGGCCGACGTCGAGCGCGCGTCGGTCGACGCGGTCGAGTCGCGACGGGCGGATCGACGTGCTCGTCAACACGCGCCGGCGTCGCGTGAGATCGGCGACGTCTACACGCTGGCCGACCGAGGAGTGGGACAACGTGATCGCCGTCAACCTGAGCGGCACCTTCTACGTCTGCCAGGCTGCAGCGCGGCGGATGCGCGAGAGCGGCGGCGGCGTCGATCGTGAACATCGCCTCCGTCGGCGGCCTGATCGGGCTCTCGCACCGGCGTCCGGCCTACACGGCGGCGAAGCACGGCGTGATCGGGCTGACGAAGAGCCTCGCGCGCGACCTCGCCGCCGGCGGAATCCGCGTCAACGCGATCTGTCCAGGCCTGATCCGCACGCCGCTGACCGAGCAGTATTTCGCCGAGAGCTGCGTTCGAGGAAGGCCTGCGGACGGTCGTTCCGCAGGGCCGCCCCGGCACGCCTGCGCGACGTGGCCGAACGCCGCGCTCTACCTCGCGAGCGACCAGTCCGCTCGTACGTCAACGGGATCGCGCTGACGGTCGACGGCGGCTGGCTCGCGGAGAAGAGCTTCGCGGCCGGCGAAGCGGCCGAGTCCACTTTCCTGGCCGCGAGCGAGACCGCCGACGACTGAGGGTCTACGCCGCAGCGAGGGCGCGGCGCTTGTTGAAACGGTCGATCCTCCCACCCGTTGCTACGGCGCGCTCCCGGCCGGTGTACGCCGGGTGGCAGGTCGAGCAGATGTCGATCGACATCGCCTGGGCGGTGGAACGGATCTCGAACGACGTCCCGCATGACGCACAGCGGACGTCGACGTCGTGAAGCGTTGGCTGCTGATTCATGAAGCTCTCCTTGGTTACCGACGGGAGACGCTTGAAGAGCGTCCACATCCGTCAGAGATGTAAACGCCGAGTCCAGCCCGGTTTGTTCCTGCTCAGAACGCGTCGACGAAGATCGTCGGCCTCGCCTTCGTGCCGCCGGTGGGGTTCGGGCCGACGTGGCGGACGTCGACGTGGCGGACGAGACCGGTCGTCGCGAAAGTGGCCGATACCTGAGAAGACCTTGAGCGCCGCGACCTCCGAAGTGGGGAAGTGGCTTCGTCGGATCAATCGCGTTGCCGAACTTCGCGCTGGCTCATCGACGCGCGCCAGGTCGAAGTCGCGGAAGCCCGACAGGATCCTCGATCGGGTGACCGACGTGATCCACGCAGCTTCTCAGGCCGAACACCAACTCCCGGTGTGTGCGGATCCAGCCGGACTTGGAGGAGGCAAATTCGCTGAACGTGAAGTTCTTCGAGCAGAGCGGCCGCCGTTCGCAGCACTCGAGCGCAGCGCTTCCTCCGTCTTCGGGCCGACGAGCCCATCCTCGCGGAGCGCCTTCACGGGCGGGTCGCCGAGGTAGCCGCGCTGGAAGTCCTTGATCGCCTGCGCGGTGTCGGGCGTGCGAGTGTGCCGGTCACCTTGATCAGCCAGCCGATCTGCCGAGGAGCGTCTGGACCTCGGTCGTGGACATGGTTGGTTCCGGGCGAGATCGGGCTTCAGCCGCCGGCCGACGGGACGCCTTCGATCCCATTGCCGCAGGCTCTTGGCGTCCCCGAGCCAGACGTCGAGGTCGACAGCCACTCCGACTCCGGAAACGTGCCGTGCTCGAGAATTGATGAGCGCGGACTCGGTCCTTCGAGAACCCTTGCGGCGTCGGGGGCTTCCTGCTGGCAAACGAAAAGGCGGCGACCCACACGTCCTCCCCGTGGGCGGGTGCGTTGTTCCCGAGCTCCGGCATGAAGCCCGGGAGAGGTAGGTCATCACGTCGCGGCCGGTCAGGTCTGCGACGGTCCCAGCAGAACTCTTCTGTGCAGTGGAACAGCTGCTCGCCGGTCATCTTGGCCAGGCATCTCCTCGTTCCAGCTTGGACTCGATGTCGAGAATCATCGGTGTGTCGGTGCTCCGCGCTTGAAGCGCTTGCCGCGCGGCTTCCAGCCGGCATCCAGCATCACGGCGACCGCGAACTGGGCCTCCCTGGAGCCGGGCCGGTCAGGTGCGCGGGCGGAGGTAGGTGGTAGGGCATCGGGGCAGCCCGGCGTCGTGGATCGTTCACGCGGGCGGCGGAGAACGTCTTCGCCCGGAAGTCCTCGCCCTCGGTCGCCTTGCAGGCGGGCGATCGCTGCCTTCCCGTCCTTGCGGGCTCGAACCCAGTCGACTGAGCCTCTGCAGGAGTCCCTACGTCGATGAAAGGGAGCGTCGCCATATGCGGCAACAATACGCCTGTGCAGGCCGGTCACAAGCTCGCGGCCGCGGCTGGGCCGCGTCAGCGAATGAGCGCTTGCAGCGCGATCGCCACGGCAATCGCCGCTGCGACGAGCCACAGGATCTGAGCCACAGGGCGTCTGCGACGTCGGCGTTTCCGACCTGGTTCCAGATAGCGCACGAACTAGCAACGCGTACTCCCGTCGGAAAGGTGCGCAACGCCGCTGACGCGCTTACGTCCGGTCCGTGACACCCCTCTCGACGACGAGGAACCCGTGGTGTCGGCTGATGAGGCGCTGGGTGGCGTCGTGGTCGTGGTGGGTGGTGACGACGAAAGACCCCTGTGATGCGAGCACCTCGTCGTAGGCGTCGAGCTCGATTCGCAAGCGATCGGCGCAGCGCACGCGGCCGCACTCGCAAAAGACCTCGATCGTTTCCGAGGCGTTCGACTCGACGACCTCCCGGATGCGTGTGTTGACCTTTCGCCGCAGAGCCTGCCGGCCGAGCGTGACGTCGTTGGACATGGAAGTCATGCAAACCCCTTTGGATCGACGGGCAAAGCACTCTCGATGTCCACGGACCACCGGCATCCTCGGTGCCGGCGTCCTTTACCGACTGTAACACCATGGTTTTCAATCAACAATCGTCGGCACCCCGGCGGCTGCGACAATCCGCTGAGCCGCATGCACGCGCCCCACTTCGAACGACGACGCCTGGCCGGAGCTCCCGTATGAGGCGTGGCTTCCTACGCGCGAGACGCTGCACATGTACCTGCAGATCGTCGGGAAGGTCCGGCTCACGCTGTCACCGATGGAGCCCCAGTGGGGACAGGTGCCGCTCTACGTCACCGCCCGCGGGCTGAACACGTCGCCGATTCCGCACCCGGCGGGCGTCTTCGACATCGACATCGACCTGATCGACCACGTCGTCTCCGTGCGGACAGCTAGCGGCTCGGTCGAGCAGAATTCGGCTCGAGCCGCGCAGCGTCGCCGACTTCTACGCCGAGCTCATGGGCGCGCTCGCTGCCGCAGGAGTCCCCGTGACGATCACCGAGCGGCCTTCCGAGGTGCCGAATGCGATCCTGTTCCCGGACGACGTCGAGCACGCGAGCTACGAGCCCGAGTTCGCAAACCGCTTCTGGCGGCGCTCGTCTCCGTCGACGCCGTGATGAAGGAGCATCGGGCGCAGTTCCGCGGGAAGGTCTCACCGGTGCAGTTCTACTGAGGCTCGTTCGACCTCTCGTACTCGCGCTTCTCGGGCCGTCCGGTCGAGCCGCCTCCCGATGCCGATGTGATCACTCGCGTCGGCGGCGATGCGGAGCAGTCCTGCGGCGGCTTCTGGCCGGGTGACGCTGAGACTGATGGAGCCAGCCTTCTTTGCCTACACGTATCCGCGTCCGGAGGGAATCGAGCAGGCGCAGGTCAAGCCGGCGGCCGCATACTGGAGTGTCGAGCTGGGCGAGTTCTTTCTTCCGTACGAGGCGGTGAGAACGGCAGCCGATCCGCGGCAGGCATTGCTCGACTTCTCTCGAGTCGACCTATCGAGCAGGCGCCGAAGCCGCCGGTTGGGACTGAGTTTCGGCGATCGTCGCGGTACTCAATTCGGGTCGATGTTGTGGTTGTGGTGGAAGACGTTCTCCGGGTCGTAGCGACGCTTGAGGTCGAGCAAGCGGTCGTAGTTTGGTCCGTAGGCCGCCTGCACAGCATCGACGCCTTGGTCGTCACCGAGATAGTTGAGCCACCTGGCGTCCTCGAGATGCGGAGAGAAGGCACGGTGTGTCTCGCGCGTCCAGGCGATGTTCTCGTCCGTCTCGGCGGAATCCATCCAGACAGAGGGGATGAGGAGGTTCCAGCCTTCCGCGCGGTGGGGTACTGCGGTGTCGGTCACGCCGACGCGCGTCACGGCGCCATGGAAGTGCTCGAGCAGGATGCCGGTCATTGGCGACGGCACGGACGCGAAGCGCTCGACCATCGTGTCCAGCAGTTCGTCAGGGAGACCACGCGTGAAGCTCGACAGCCAGTAGTTCAACGCCCCGGCCGGGTAACCCGCGTCGAGGAGCGTGTTCATCACGGGGTAGGGCATCCGCCCGACCTCGACGATCAACGGCGAGCCCCAGTTCTTGAACGGCGCGAGGTCCTGCTCGGCCTGTTCTGGGTCACCGGCGTGGAACACGGCCAGGGCAGAGATCTTCATGCCCGACCCGTCCGGAGCGTGCACCAGCGCAGCGAATGCGGTCAGGTCGTCGGAGGCAGTCCGCGACGGCGTCGCGGTAGAAGCGGAGGAGGTCAGGGGCGGAGTCGACCGGGTGGGCGATCAACCCGCCCGTGACCATCTCGAGCGGATGCAGCCGATAGGTGAAGGTGGTCGCGATGCCGAAGTTGCCACCTCCGCCGCGTAGCGCCCAGAAGAGGTCGGGGTCAGATGTCTCGGTCACATCGAGCACCTCGCCGGCTGCGTTGACCAGCTCGACGGCCAAGAGGTTGTCGGCCGCGAGGCCGTGCCTTGCCATCAGCCAGCCCAGCCCGCCGCCGAGCGTGAGCCCGGAGATGCCTGTCGACGAGATCACACCACCGGTGACGGCGAGGCCGTGCTCGGCGGTGGCGCCGTTGAGCTCCGCCCAGGTGAGACCGCCTTCGGCGCGCACTGTGTGGGCCTCCGCGTCGACCTCGGTGCCCTTCATTTCGGCGAGATCGATCATCACCGCGTCGTCGGCGACCGCGCGGCCGGCCACGTTGTGGCCTCCGCCGCGGACAGTGATGTCGAGCCCGGCAGCTCGTGCGAAGCGTACGCCGGCAGCCACGTCCGTTGCGCTTCGGCAGCGGATGATTACGGCCGGCGTCCGGTCGACGAGCCCGTTAGTGGACCCGGCGCGCTGCGTCGTACCCGTCGTCCGAGGGGCGCAGACACGTCCGGAGATGCGGCCTGCGAGGTCGTCGAGGAGTGCGGAATCAAGCGTAATGGCCATCGATGCCTTCCTGTTCGAGTCTAGGACGGTCGTGCTCGAGGATAGGTCACCGGCGACGCGTCAGGCGACGTGATCGAGCGCGCGCGGCACGACTCGTGCGGGTGCGAGAAGCTCGAGCGCCGCGACGTCGCCGATGACCAGCAGCGTCGGGCTCGCAAGCCCGGTCGTCGCGGCTGCGAGACGCGCGAGTGTCGCCCGCACGACCTCCTGGTCGGGGAGCGTCCCGCGCGAGACCGCGGCGGCAGGCGTGTCCGGCGGCAGTCCGGCCGCGAGCAGGCCGTCGACGACGCGTTCGACGCGGCCGAGGCCCATGAAGAGGATGAGCGTGCCGCCGATTGCGGCCAGCCGGGCGTACTCGGCCTCGCTGCCGTCGGCTCCCTGGCAGCTGGCGATCGTCACCCGGTCGGAGACGCCACGGTGCGTGACCGGAATCCCGGCCGCGGCCAGGGACGGCCGCGATCGAGGACACCCCGGGCACGACTTCGGATCGCGATGCCGGCCTCGGCGAGGCAAGCGCCTCCTCGCCGCCACGCCCGAAGACGAACGGGTCGCCGCCCTTCAGGCGGACGACGTCGAGGCCCGCGCGGCCGTAGCGGACGAGAAGCTCGTTCAACGCCTGCTGGTCGACCCCGTCGCGCGAGACCGCAGGCGTGGTGCGGGCGCTTCGTCGACGAGCTCCGGCGCAACGAGGCGATCGTGCGACGAGCACGTCGCACGACCGGATCAGATCGAGCCGCGCGCGCCGTGATCAGCCCGGGATCGCCCGGGCCGGCGCCGACGAGGTAGACGGTCATCCGAGCTCCTCCGCGACGATGCCGGCGAAGTAGTCGCGCCGCTGCTGCGTAGGTCGACAGGTTCGCCTTCGCCCACGGGCGCAGGTCGCGCAGCCGCACGGCGAGCGCCGCGTGCTCGGGCCGGACGACCTCGGCGATCTCGTCGCGAAGCCGCTGCGCGAGCGCCGGCGACGCGCCGCCGGTCGAGACGGCGATCGGCGATCGGATCCTCGCGGTGGACGGCGGGGAGGATGAAGGAGCAGAGCTCGGGCACGTCGACGACGTTGCAGAGGAGCGACCGCGCCTCGGCGTCCGCGAAGACGCGCGCGGTTGACGGCGTTGTCCGCAGTGGCGGCGACGACGAGAAGCGCCCGTCCAGGTCGGCGCTGCGGTAGCGGCGGCGCAGCAGCTCGACCGGTCGAGCAGCTGCCAGCTCGGCCGAGATCTCCGGGGCGACGACGGTGACGCCGCGCCGCAATCGAGCAGGCCGCTCGACCTTCTCGAGGGCCACGACGGCCGCCGCCGACGACGAGCACGCTGCGGCCCTCGAGGTCGATGCACGCCACGTAGTGGCGCTTCTCGCTCAACGCTCAGACCCCGATCGACGCGAGCCGGACGCCGCTGCCGGTCGAGTCGAAGCGCTACCTCGGCGCCGCCGGCGACGAGCGCGATCCGGTACATCGCCGGGCCGACGACCTCGATCCGGAACGACTCGAGCGAGCGGCCGTTCAAGCGTCGTAAGCGCCGCGAGACCGACCGCGCGGTCTCGACGAGCCCGGCGCCGCGCGGGAAGCCGTCGGAAGAGGCGGAGCGCAGCCTGCTCGCCCCCGGGTCCGTAGACCGCTCGGATCCGTCCGGCCTGGAGACCGAGCTCGAGCACCCGCTCGAGCTCTGCGGCCTCCTCGCCGATCGAGCTCACCGCTCTCGACGGACGTCGGCGAGGGCGACGAGCCGGCCGCGGTAGGTCTCGTCGCGGGCGGCCGCCAGCACGGCCTGGACCTCGCCGAGCGCGACCTCGCGCTCCTCCGCCTTCACGGCGACGCTAGTGCTCGTTGGCATCCGCGTCCTTGCCGAGGATCGCGTGCAGCTCGTGCTCGAAGCCGCCGGTCTCGATCGCGCAGTGCATGCCGCACTCCTTCGGCGCGTTCGACTCCCACCACCAGCGGCCGGCGCGCGTCGTCCTCGCCCGGCGCGATCGCGCGCGTGCACGGCGCGCAGCCGATCGACGTGTAGCCCTGCGTCGTAGAGCGGGTGGTACGGGCACGTCGTTCTCGCGCACGTAGTCCCAGACCTCGTCCTCCGTCCACTCGGCGAGCGGGTTCAGCTTCACGATCGCGCCGTGGTCGTGGTCGATCTCGACCTTGCGGATGTCGGTGCGCGTCGCCCACTGGTCGCGGCGCAGGCCGGTGACCCAGGCGTCGAGCGCCGCCGAGATGCCGCGTCAGCGGCTGCACCTTGCGGACGTTGCAGCAGAGGAGGCGCTGCTCGACCGAGCTGGTGGAAGAGGTTCGGCCCGTGCCGGTCGACGAGCCGCTGCACCTGGCGCTGCGTCCGGCGAGAGGAGCGTCGAGCTGCAGGCCCGGGATAGCGCTCGCGCAGCGTCTCGATCAGCTCGAACGTCTCGGTCGGGCAGGCGGCCCGTGTCGATCGAGAAGACGCGCACCGTCGGGATCGATCCGGTACGCCATGTCGATCAGCGCGACGTCGCCGATCCTGGAACGCCGTCGAGATCGCGAGCGCGGTCGCCGAACCGCTCGATCGCCCACTCGAGCACGGCCTCGCGGCTCCTCGCCCTCGAACTCGACCGACAGCTCGCCGGCCTCCAGATCGTCGAGCAGCTCGATCGCGCTCATGCCGCCTACCTCCTCTCTCCGGCTCTTCGCCGGCTCGCGCCCGGCCGAGGACGCCGAGCTCGTCGTCGGTCGTGCCGATCGCAGAACGCGCGGAAGCTCTCGTCGCCGTCGCGTCGCTGCGAGCCAGCCGCCGACCAGGCCGCGTGACGGTCGTCGTCGAGCTCCTCGGTCGGGACGCGCCGGAAGACCGGCCGCGCGATCGCGGCGTCGGGGCCGAGCGCCGCCGCGCAGGAAGATGTCGTAGGCCTGCCGGCGCTTGCCCTCCTCGTCGCGCACGGTCGTGCCCTGGAAGCCGAGGTCGCCGACCCAGTGCTGCGCGCAGGCGTGCGGGCAGCCGTCGAGGTGCAGCTTCAGGCCCGGCGAGCGTCGTCGCCGAAGCGCGCCTCGAGGTGCTCGACGAGCGACGTCGAGCCGCGACTTCGTCTCGGTGACGGAGAAGTTGCAGTGCGGCTCGCCGGTGCAGGCGATCGCGTCGGCGCGGATGCGGTTGGCCGTCGAGCGGCAAGCCGAGCTCGCTCGAGCCGCGCGCCGACGCGCGTCGACGTCGCCGGCCGCGGCACGTCGGTGAGCGACGAAGTTCTGCTGCCGCGTCACGCGCACGTCGCCGCCGAGCGCTCGACGCGAGCTCGGCGACCGCGACCATCTGCGTCGCCCGAGATCAGGCCGACGTGCACCGGGACGCCGATCGAGACGAGGCCGTCCTGCTTCTGCGGCTGCACGCCGATGTGGTCGGCGATCGGCGGCGGCGGTCGGCAGCTCGAAGTCGGGCAGCGCGTAGCCGAGCCGCCGCTCGACCTCGGCGCGCATGCCCTCGGGCCCGAGGTCGTCGACCATGAACTTCATCCGCGCCTTGACGCGCGAGACGCGGTAGCGGAGGTCCTCCTTCCAGGCGTCGAGCAGCGCGCGCAGCACCGGCGACCGCCTCGTCGACTTCGGACGAAGACGCCGAGGTCGCGGGCGATCCGCGGCACCGACGAGAGGCCGCCGCCGACGAGCACGCGCGAAGCCCGGGCTCGCCGTCTCGTGATCGACGCCGACGAGCGAGATGCAGTTGATCTCCGGCGCGTTGCAGCGGTGCGCGCAGGCGGCGATCGGTGATCTTGTGCTTGCGCGGCAGGTTCGAGTAGTCCGGGTTGCCGTAGAAGAACTCGTCACGCCTCGTCGATGACCGGCGGTCGACGTCGAAGAGCTCGTCGTGCGCGAGGCCGGCGACAGGGCAGCCGGTGATGTTGCGGACGCGCGTCGCCGCAGCCGCCGACGGTCGTCAGCCCGGCCTCGTCGAGGCGGTCGAACACCTCCGGCAGCGACTCGAGCTCGAGGTAGTGAAGCTGAATCGTCTGCCGCGTCGAGAGCTCGCCCGCAGTCTTGCCGTACTGAAGAGAGCTCGCCGACGCGCCGCAGCTGCGCAGGAGTCACCCGGCCTGCGGGCAGCTTGATCCGGAGCATGAACGTCCCGATCTTCGGCTTGTCGTGGTAGAGCCCCCACCACCAGGCCGGACGGTCATCTTCGGAGTACCGACTCTGTAGCCCGCGGCGATCAGGGCGCGGCAGCTCGGCGAGCATCCCGAGCGGGTCCTCCTCGCGCTTGATCCGCTCGAGCCGAGTTGCGCTTGAGCACGAGCTCGAGGCGTGGGCGGTTCCTTCTCGGCCGATCTGCGTGCGACACGCGCCTCGCTCATGCGTTACCTGACCTTCCTCTTCCCCTCTAGCCCCCGAACGGCAAAGGCCCCGATTCATTCCGAGGCCTCCGTCTCTCGCCGGGCGGCGAGGTCTGCACGTTGCCATCTTCCGTTCACCGGTTCCGGAGTCCCGGTTCACGCTGGATGGAGCACCTGACGGACTCTTGTCCCGGTTGCTGCGGCTTCGATGCGGGCCAGTTCCCTCTGCCGCTCTTGATGAAGAGTGTGGTGCCACTCGTTGCTAGCAGCATCACTTTACTTTCGCAAGTAATGAACCTTGCGCCGTCTTGCTGATGCTTTACACTGGGAAAGCGATGGAGCGACCGTTCGTAGCCGCCGATCGGATCCTGGCGTTCAAGGCCGCCCTCTCTTCGCGCCCGCGACCGCGCTAGCTCGGCTCCACCGCTCCTCCCGCCATCACCGGTCAAGCGCAACATCAGGCGAGAGGGTGAAAGGGTCACTGAGAGCAGTCGGGCTCCACGACCCGGCGTACGAGCACGACGCGTGCGGCGTCGCGTTCGTCGCGCGCCTCGACGGCGTGCCCAGTCACGAGACGCGTCGTGCGCGCGCTCGACGGCGCTCGAGAACCTCGAGCACCGCGGCGCCGCCGGGCGCCGATGCCGCACACCGGCGACGGCGCCGGGCATGCCTGCTCCAGCTCCCGGACGCGTTCTTCCGCGCCGCGATCGGCGACTGACCTGCCGCCCCCGGCCGCTACGGCGTCGCGGTGTGCTTCCTGCCCGACGACGCCGAGCGCGCCGCGAGCTCGAGCGAGCTGCTGGCGGAGACGGTCGGAGGCGGAGGGCAGCAGCGTCGTCGCTGGCGCGACGTGCCGGTCGACCGAGCGCCACGTCGGCGCGACCGCCGGCCGCGTCGCGCCGCGCATCCGGCAGCTCTTCGTCGCCGCAGCGCCGCGAGCTCGACGACAGGACGCGTTCGAGCGCAAGCTCTACGTGATCCGCCGCGTCGCCGAGCTCGCCGCCGGCCCGGACCTCGTGATCCCGAGCTTCTCGTCGCGGACGATCGTCTACAAGGGGATGCTGACGGCGCCGCAGCTGCCCGGCTACTACCCCGACCTGCAGCGACGAGCGCACGCGAGTCGGCGCTCGCGCTCGTGCACTCGCGCTACTCGACGAACACCTTCCCGAGCTGGGAGCTCGCGCACCCGTACCGCGATGATCGCCCACAACGGCGAGATCAACACGCTGCGCGGCAACGTCAACTGGATGCGCGCGCGCGAGTCGCAGCTCGCGTCCGAGCTCTTCGGCGACGACCTCGCCGAAGGTGCTGCCGGTCGTGCGCCCCGGCGGCTCGGACTCGGCGACGTTCGACAACGTGCTCGAGCTGCTCGTGCTCGCCGGGCCGGTCGCTGCCGCACGCGATGATGATGATGATCCCGGAGGCGTACGCAGGGCCGCGACGACATGCTCGACCGAGCTGCGCGGGCTTCTACGCCTACCACCAGTGCCTGATGGAGGCGTGGGACGGCCCGGCGGCGATCGCGTTCACCGACGGACGCGTGATCGGCGCGACGCTCGACCGCAACGGCCTGCGCCCGGGCCGCTGGCTCGAGACCGACGGACGGCTGGGTCGTGCTCGCGTCGGAGACCGGCGTGCTCGACGAGCCGCCGGAGAACATCGTGCGCAAGGGCCGGCTGCAGCCCGGGAAGCTCTTCCTCGTCGACCTCGAGCAGCGGCCGGATCGTCCCGGACGAGCGAGGTCAAGCGCGAGGTCGCCGCGCGGCAGGCCGTACGCGGAGTGGTATCGAGCAGGACGTCGTGCGCGCTCGACGGACCTGCCGGCGCGCGCCGCGCCGCGCGCCGCCGCCGAGCCGCTGCGCACGCGCCAGCTCGCGTTCGGCTACACGCAGGAGGACATGAAGGTGATCCTCGCGCCGCTCGCGCGGAACGCCGAGGAGGCGATCGGCTCGATGGGCAACGACCTCGCCGCTCGCCGTGCTCTCCGACCGGCGAGCCGCTGCTCTACTCGTACTTCAAGCAGCTCTTCGCCCAGGTCACGAACCCGCCGATCGACTCGATCCGCGAGGCGGTCGTGATGAGCGTCGAGGCCGAGCGTCGGCTCGGAGCGCAACCTGCTCGACGAGACGCCCGAGCACGCGCGCCAGCTCGTGATCGCGAACCCGATCCTGCGCGACGACGAGCTCGAGCAGCTCCGCCAGGTCGACTCGGACGATCTTCAAGGCGCACACGATCGACACGACGTGGCCGGTCGCCGACGGCGCCGACGGGCTCGAGCGCGCGCGTCGAGCGCATCTGCGCCGAGGCCGACGAGGCGCTCGCGGGCGGCGCGAACATCCTCGATCCTCTCCGACCGCGGCGTCGGCGCCGAGCGCGCGCCGATCCCGTCGCTGCTCGCGGTCTCGGCCGTGCACCACCACCTCGTGCGCGCGGGCACGCGCCTGCAGGCCGGGCTCGTCGTCGAGTCGGGCGAGCCGCGCAGCGTGCAGCAGCGTCGCCGACGCTCGATCGGCTACGGCGCGGCCGCGCGTCAACCCGTACCTGATGCTCGAGACGCTCGCCGAGCTCGTCGATCTCGGCCTGCTGCCCGACGGCATGACGCAAGGACGAGGCGCAGCGCCGCGCGATCAAGGGCATCGCCAAGGGCCTGCTGAAGACGATCTCGAAGATGGGCATCTCGACGATCCCGTCGTACTGCGGCGCGCAGATCTTCGAGGCGGTCGGGCTCTCGCGCCGAGCTCGTCGACCGTCACTTCACCGGCACCGCCTCGCGCATCGGCGGCATCGGGCATCGAGGCGCTCGCGCAGCGACACGCTCGCGCCGGCACGCGCGCGCCTACCCGGGCACGCAGGACGGCTGCTGCCGGTGATCGGCCTCTACGCCTGGCGGCGCGACGGCGAGCACCACCAGTGGAACCCGGAGACGATCGCGCTCGCTCCAGCACGCGGTGCGCGCACGGCGGCTGCGAGACGTACGAGGAGTACGCGCAGCTCGTCAACGACGACGCGGCGCGCCGCTCGACGCTCCGCGGGCTGCTGCGCTTCCGCGAGGCGCCGGACGGCGGCGATCCCGCTCGAGGAGGTCGAGCCCGCGAAGCGAGATCGTCAAGCGCTTCGCGACCGGCGCGATGTCGCTCGGCTCGCTCTCGCGCGAGGCGCACGAGACGCTCGCGATCGCGATGAACCGGATCGGCGGCACGCTCGAACACCGGCGAGGGCGGCGAGGATCCGGTGCGCTTCACGCCGCGACCCGAACGGCGACTCGCGCCGCTCGGCGATCAAGCAGGTCGCGTCCGGGCCGCTTCGGCGTCAACGATCGACTACCTCGCGAACGCCGACGAGCTGCAGATCAAGATGGCGCAGGGCGCGAAGCCCGGCGAGGGCGGCCAGCTGCCGGGCCACAAGGTCGACCGCTACATCGCGAGCGTGCGCTCTGACGACGCCCGGCGTCGGCCTGATCTCGCCGCCGCCGCACCACGACATCTACTCGATCGAGGATCTCGAAGCAGCTGATCTACGACCTGCGCTGCGCGAACCCGGAGGCGCGCGTCTCGGTGAAGCTCGTCGCCGAGGTCGGCGTCGGCACGGTCGCCGCCGGCGTCGCGAAGGCGAACGCCGACCACGTGCTGATCTCCGGCCACGACGGCGGCACCGGCGCCTCGCCGCTGTCGTCGATCCTGTTCGCCGGCGTCCCGTGGGAGATCGGGCTCGCCGAGACGCAGCAGACGCTCGTGCTCGAACGACCTGCGCTCGCGGATCTGGGTGCAGACGGACGGCCAGCTGAAGACCGGCCGCGACGTCGTCGTCGCCGCGCTGCTCGGCGCCGACGAGATGGGCTTCGCGACCGCGCCGCTGATCGCGACGGGCTGCGTGATGATGCGCGCCTGCCACCTCAACACGTGCCCGGTCGGGATCGCGACGCAGGATCCCGAGCTGCGCAAGCGCTTCGCGGGCCAGCCCGAGCACGTCGTCAACTTCTTGTTCTTCGTCGCCGAGGAGGCGCGGCGGATCATGGCGCGGCTCGGCATCCGCCGCTTCGAGGATCTCGTCGGCCGCGTCGACCTGCTCGAGGCCGACGACGCGATCGAGCACTGGAAGGAGCGCGGCATCGACCTCTCGGCCCTGCTGCACGCGCCCGACGTGCCCGCCGGCGTGCCGCTGCGGCGCGTGCGCGCCGCAGGACTCGCCGCTCGACGACGCGCTCGACTGGCAGCTGATCGAGGCGCGCGCGCCCGGCGATCGAGGACGGGACGCCGCGTCGAGGCTGACGTTCGCCGATCCGCAACGTCAACCGCACGGTCGGCGGCCTGCTCTCGCACGCCGTGACGAAGGCGCACGGCGCCGCGGGCCTGCCGGCCGGGACGATCCGCTTCACGCTGCGCGGCTCGGCGGGCCAGTCGTTCGGCGCCTGGCTCGCCCCGGGCATCGAGCTGACGCTCGTCGGCGACGCGCAACGACTACGTCGGCAAGGGCCTCTCCGGCGGCGTGCTCGCCGTGCGGCCGCCGGACGGCGCCGGCTTCGTCGCCGAGGAGAACGTGATCATCGGCAACACCGTCCTCTACGGCGCCACCGCCGGCAAGCGCGTTCTTCCGCGGCCTCGCCGGCGAGCGCTTCGCCGTCCGCAACTCCGGCGCGCAGCGCGGTCGTCGAGGGCGTCGGCGACCACGGCTGCGAGTACATGACCGGCGGCCGCGTCGTCGTGCTCGGCCCGACGGGCCGCAACTTCGCCGCCGGCATGAGCGGCGGCATCGCCTACGTGCTCGACGAGGACGGCGGCTTCCGCGGCCGCTGCAACCTCGAGCTCGTCGGCTTCGAGCCGCTCGAGCGAGACGACGCCGACGAGCTGCGCGCGCTCGTCGAAGAGCACCTCGAGCGCACGGGCTCGCCGGTCGCCGCGCGCGCTGCTCGCCAGGACTGGGCGAGCGCCGTGCCGCAGTTCGTCAAGGTGATGCCGCACGACTACAAGCGCGCGCTCGCCGACCTCGAGGTCGAGCCGAAGCGGCGATCAACCCGTCTCGACCGGCGGCGGCGGCTTCCTGACGACCGAGTCGGAGGAGGCGGCGCTGATGGGCAAGCTCGGCGGCTTCCTCAAGTATCGAGCGCGTCGAGCAGCCCGAGCGCGACCCGCGCGAGCGGGTCGGCGACTACCGCGAGTTCGTGGGCACGCTGCCGACTCGCCGGTGCTGCAGCGAGCAGGGCGCGCGCTGCATGGAGTGCGGCGTCCCGTTCTGCCACAACGGCTGCCCGCTCGGCAACCTGATCCCGGACTGGAACGACCTCGTCTACCGCGACCGCTGGCGCGAGGCGATCGAGCAGCTCCACCGGACGAACAACTTCCCGGAGTTCACCGGCCGCCTCTGCCCGGCGCCGTGCGAGGCCGCCTGCGTGCTCGAGATCAGCGAGGGCAACGCCGTGACGATCAAGCAGATCGAGGTCGCGATCGTCGAACCGCGCCTGGGACGAGGGCTGGATCGTGCCGCAGCCGCCGCGCGCGACGCACCGGCCGCACGCGTCGCCGTGGTCGGCGCCGGGCCGGCCGGGCTCGCCTGCGCGCAGCAGCTGGCGCGCGCGGGCCACGCGGTCACCGTCTACGAGCGCGACGAGGCGGGCGGCGGGCTCGTCCGCTTCGGCGTGCCGGACTTCAAGATCGAGAAGTGGCTCGTCGAGCGGCGCGCTCGCAGCAGCTCGAGGCCGAGGGCGTCGAGTTCCGCTACGGCGTCGACGTCGGCGTCGACGTCGCGGCCGAGGAGCTGCGCGCGACGTACGACGCCGTCGTCCTCGCCGATCGGCTCGCGCGTGCCGCGCGACCTGCCGGTGCCCGGCCGCGAGCTCGACGGCGTGCACTTCGCGATGGAGTACCTCTACCAGCGCAACCGCTGGGTCGCGCGCGAGCTCGGGCCGCAGGTCGTCGGCGCACCGCCGCGCCGGTGAACGTGATCACGCGCGGCGGGCAAGCACGTGATCGTGATCGGCGGCGGCGACACGGGCGCCGACTGCGTCGCGAACGCGCACCGCGAGGGCGCCGCGTCGGTGACGCAGATCGAGCTCGTCGGCGAGCCGCCGCCGCGGCGGCCGGACGACCTGACGCCGTGGCCGACGCTGGCCGATGAAGCTCCGCACGTCCTACGCGCTGAAGGAGGGCGGCGAGCGCGACTTCGCGATCTCGACGACCGCGCTCTCCGGGGCAACGGCCGCGTCGAGCGGATCCACTGGACGCAGAACACCGGCGCGCCGCCGTTCGAGCTCGATCCCGGGCACCGAGGAGGAGCGCCCGGCCGACCTCGTCCTGCTCGCGATGGGCTTCCTCGGCCCCGAGCCGCGCGTCCTCGAGGCGCTCGGCGTCGAGCGCGACGCGCGCGGCAACGCGGACGCGCCGGCGTACGCGACGAGCGTCGACGGCGTCTTCGCCGCCGGAGACGCGCGCCGCGGCCAGTCGCTGATCGTCTGGGCGATCGCGCGAGGGACGCCGGTGCGCGACCGCCGTCGACCGCTGGCTCGAGACGAGCGGCGACGCCGGTGCAGACAGACGGAGGCCGCGGCATGAGCCATCTGTCCGCGTCGTTCAGCGCCACGCTGCGGTCCGTCTGGACGACCGGCCGGGCGCGTTCGCCGAGCTCGCGCGCGTGATCGCGCGACACGGGCGCGCTCGCTCGATGCGATCGACCTGGTGCGCGTCGAGGCGGGCGTGAAGGTCCGCGACGTGACCGTGCTCGCCGCGCGACGCCGATCACATCGAGCGCGATCGTCGACGGCGGTCGAGCGAGCTCGCGGGCGTCGAGGTGGAGCACGTCTCCGACCGCACGTTCCTGCTGCACCTCGGCGGCAAGATCGAGATCGCGCTCGAAGTCGCCGCTGAAGACGCGCGACGACCTCTCGATGGCCTACACGCCCGGCGTCGCGCGCGTGTCTGCAGGCGATCGCCGACGACCCGCGAAGGCGCTGCGAGCCTGCACGATCAAGCGCAACACCGTCGCCGTCGTCTCCGACGGCACGGCGGTGCTCGGGCTCGGCGACATCGGCCCGGAGGCGGCGATGCCGGTGATGGAGGGCAAGGCGATGCTGTTCAAGGAGTTCGCCGGCGTCGACGCCTTCCCGATCTGCCTCGACACGACAGGACGCCGACGAGATCGTCGCGACCGTCGACGGCGATCGCGCCCGGCTTCGGCGGCATCAACCTCGAGGACATCTCCGCGCCGCGCTGCTTCGAGATCGAGGAGCCGGCTGCGCGAGGCGCTCGACATCCCGGTCTTCCACGACGACCAGCACGGCACGGCGATCGTCGTGCTCGCCGCGCTCCTCAACGCGCTGCGCGTCGTCGGCAAGCGGCCGCAGGACGTCACGGTCGTGATCACCGGGCGTCGGCGCCGCCGGCGTCGCGGTGACACGAGATCCTGCTCGCACGCCGGCGTGCGCGACGATCGTCGGCTGCGACCGCGCAGGGCGCGCATCTACGCCGGCCGGCCGGGCCTCGACGGGCGTCAAGGCCGACGTACGCCGAGCGCGACGAACCCGACGCGGCTGCGCGGGCACGCGCCGACGACGCGCTCGCCGGCGCGGACGTCTTCATCGGCCTGTCGCGCCCGGGCGCCGTCTCGCGTCGACGGCGATCGCGCGATGGCCGACGACGCGATCGTCTTCGCGATGGCCAACCCGACGCCCGGAGGTCGCGCCGGAGGAGCTCGAAGGCTCGCGCGCGGTCGTCGCGACCGGCCGCTCGGACTACCCGAACCAGATCAACAACGTGCTCGCGTTCCCGGGCATCTTCCGCGGCGCGCTCGACGTGCGCGCGCGCGACGATCACCGAGGAGATGAAGCTCGCCGCCGGCGAGGCGATCGCCGGCGTCGATCGCGCGCCGACGAGCTCGGGCCGGAGTACATCGTCCCGAGCGTCTTCAACCGCGAGGTCGTTCGTGTCGTGGCCGCCGCCGTCGCCGATGCAGCCGAGCGAGACGGCGTCGCGCGTCGCCATCGGGAGCGCCGCGGCGGTTCAGCGCGCGCAGCGCCGCTGCCAGCTCCGGCAGCGCCCGCCGGATTCCCGCGACGGCCTGGGCGATGCGCTGCTCGTTCTCGACGAGCGCGAAGCGGACGTAACCGCTCGCCGCCGGGGCCGAAGCCGACGCCGGGGCTGACGGCGACCTGCGCCTCGCGCGCGAGCTTGAGCGCGAACTCGAGCGAGCCGAGCTCGCGGTACGGCTCCGGGATCGGCGCCCAGACGAACATCGTCCCGAGCGGCGCGCTCGACGTCCCAGCCGACGCGGGCGAGGCCGTCGCAGAGCGCGTCGCGGCGGCCTGCGGTAGATCTCGCACGACCTCGGCGGGATAGTCGCGGCCTCGTTCAGCGCGACGATCGACGGCGATCTGGATCGGCTGGAAGGTGCCGTAGTCGAGGTAGCGACTTCAGCCGCGCGAGCGCCGCGACGACCTCGGCGTTGCCGACGCACGAAGCCGACGCGCCAGCCGGCCATCGAGAACGACTTCGTCAGCGTGTAGAGCTCGACCGCGACGTCGTCGCGCGCCTCGGCACCTGCGAGGATCGACGGCGGCTCGTAGCCGTCGAAGGCGACGTCGGCGTAGGCGAAGTCGTGCACGACGAGCGACCTCGTGCTCGCGCGCGAAGTCGACCGAGCGCGCTGCATGAAGTCGAGGTCGACGATCGCGCGTCGTCGGGTTGTGCGGGAACGAGACGATCAGCGCACGCGGCCGCGGCCGCGAGCGCGTCGAACGCCTCCGCGAGGTTGGCGAAGAGGTCCTCGTCCGGCCCGCCGAGCGCGACCTGGATGCACGCTCGCGCCGGCGAGGATCGGCGCGACAGATGTGGATCGGGTAGCTCGGGCGCGGGCACGAGCGCCGCGTCGCCCGGCTCGACGAGCACCCACATCAGGTGGGCGAGCCCTTCCTTGGCGCCGATCGTGCGCGACGACCTGCGTCTCGGGATCGAGCTCGACGCCGAAGCGGCGCCGGTAGAGGTCGCAGATCGCGCTGCGCAGCTTCGGGATGCCCGCGGCTCGCCGAGTAGCGGTGGTTGCGCGGCTTCGCGGCCGCCTCGGCCAGCTTCTCGACCGCGACCGTCGGGCGACGGGAGGTCGGGGTTGCCGAAGCCGAGGTCGACGACGTCCTCGCCCGCGCGGCGCAGCTCGAGCTTCAGCTGCTCGGTCACGGCGAAGACGTACGGCGGGAGCGATGGAACGCGTCGGAAGTCCATCGGCCATCACTTTATTTGGTACACCGGCTTGGCTAGCATGAGTCGAATGGCAAAGACGCTGTTCAGAGCGCATCTGGGAGCGCGCACGTCGTCGTCGAGCCCGAGGACGAGCCGGCGCTCCTCTACGTCGACCTGCACCTGATCCACGAGGTGACCTCGCCGCAGGCGTTCGACGGGCTTCGGCTCGCCGGGCGGCCGCGTCCGGCGGCCGGATCTGTCGCGTCGCGACGATGGACCACAACGTCCCGACCGAGGACGGGCCGGTCACCGATCCGCTCGCGCAGGCGCAGCTCGACGCGCTGCGGCAGAACTGCGAGGAGTTCGGCGTGCCGCTCTACGCAACCGGGAGCGGGCGCGAGGGGATCGTCCACGTGATCGGCCCGGAGCTCGGCCTGACGCAGCCGGGAATGACGATCGTCTGCGGCGACAGCCACACCTCCACGCACGGCGCCTTCGGCGCGCTCGCGTTCGGCATCGGCACGTCCGAGGTCGAGCACGTGCTCGCGACGCAGACGCTGCCGCAGCGGCAAGCCGAAGACGATGCGCGTCACGCTTCGACGGCGAGCTGCCGCGCCGGCGTGACGGCGAAGGACATGATCCTCGGCGCGATCGGCCAGATCGGCGTCGCGGGCGGCGTCGGCCACGTCGTCGAGTACGCCGGCGCCGGCGATCCGCAGCCTCTCGATGGAGAGCCGGATGACGATCTGCAACATGTCGATCGAGGCGGGCGCGCGCGCCGGGATGATCGCGCCCGACGACACGACGTTCGCCTACCTCGAAGGCCGTCCGGCGCGCGCCGACCGGCGCCGACTGGGAGCGCGCGCTCGACGACTGGCGCGCGCTCGCCGCCGATGCCGGACGCGACCTTCGACCGCGAGCTCTCGGTCGACGTCGCCGAGCTCGCCCCGCAGGTCACGTGGGGGACGAACCCGGAGATGGTCGTCCCGGTCACGGACGACGTGCCGGACCCGGCCGACTACGACGATCCCGACGAGCGCGACGCGGCCGAGCGCGCGCTCGCGTACATGGGCCTCGAGCCGGGCACGGCGATCGCAGGACATCGCGGTCGACCGCGTCTTCATCGGCTCGTGCACGAACGCGCGGATCGAGGACCTGCGCGCCGCGGCGGCGGTCGTCGCCGGCAAGCACGTCCACCCGTCGCGTGCGCGCGCTGGTCGTCCCGGGCTCGGCGGCGGTCAAGCGGCAGGCCGAGGAGGAGGGCCTCGACCGGATCTTCACCGACGCCGGCTTCGAGTGGCGCCGCGCCGGCTGCTCGATGTGCCTCGGGCATGAACCCGGACATCCTCGCAGCCCGGCGAGCGCTGCGCCTCGACCTCGAACCGCAACTTCGAGGGCCGGCAGGGCGCGCGGCGGGCGGACGCATCTCGTCAGCCCGGCAGCTGGCCGCCGCCGCGGCGATCGCCGGCCACTTCGTCGACCCGCGGCGAGCTGGCGACGCAGCGTGAAGCCGTTCCGCCGCGTCACCGGCTCGCGTCGGCCGTGCTCGACCGCGCCGGACGTCGACACCGACCAGATCATCCCGAAGCAGTTCCTGAAGCGCATCGAGCGCACCGGCTACGGCGAGTTCCTCTTCTTCGACTGGACTGCAAGGCAGCCCGGACTTCGAGCTGAACCGGCCCGGAGTGCGCGGGCGCGAAGATCCTGCTCGCCGGGCGCGAACTTCGGCTGCGGCTCGTCGCGCGAGCACGCCGCCTGGGCGCTGCAGGACTACGGCTTCGAGGTCGTGATCGCGCCGCTCGTTCGGCGACATCTTCGCGCACGAACTGCGTCGAAGATCGGACTCGTCACGATCGTCGCTCCCGGCCGAGCAGGTCGACGACGCTGATCGACGCGCCGGCGGCGGCGCGTCGCCGAGGTCGACCTCGAGCGCGCAGCTGATCGTCGACCCGGACGGCCGTCGAGATCCGTTCGACTTCGACCCGTTCCAGCGCCACTGCCTCGCTGAACGGGCTCGACGACATCGCCCGCTCCCTCGCACGCACGAGGACCGGATCGCGGCCTACGAGGCCGTCGCACCCGGCGCGGGTGAGCACGACCGTCGCGCCGGCTAGCGTCGGAAGCGAGCGTGCGAGCCGGCCGCAGCGCTCGCAGTAGCGGTCGCTGTGCCCACTTGGCGCCCGCACCGCGCCGTGCAGATCAGCGGCTCGGCGCAGCTGGCACAAGCGTCCCCGCTGGCGCGGTGCGGGTCTTCTGCTTGGGCCTCGGCGACGCTCATCGGGCGACGCTCGAGCAGTCCGTCGCTTGACCGACTCGGCGAACTCCGCCGTCGTCGCGCTACCGCCCTGGTCGGCGGCGGCGTCGCCACGAGCGCTGATCGACGGCACGCCAGCGCTGTCGCCAGCTCCGGCTCGTCGGCTGCTGCCGGAGCAGCGAGCGCGGCCGAGCGGAGCATGGCAGCGGGATTCGCGATTCCCCGGCCCGCGATGTCGGGAGCGGAGCCGTGCACCGGCTCGAAGATGCCGGGCCGGCCGTCGCCGAGGCTCGCCGAGGCAGCGAGCCGAGGCCGCCGCGAGCTGCCGGCCGCGACGTCGGAGAGGATGTCGCCGAACGTGTTCTCGGTGAGGATCACGTCGAACCGCTCCGGGTCGCTGGACGAGTTGCATGCCCGGCCGTGTCGACGAGCATGTGCTCGAGCTCGACGTCGGGATAGTCCGGCCGCGACGCGCAGCACGACCTCGCGCCAGAGCCGTGACGTCTCGAGCACGTTCGCCTTGTCGACGGAGCGTGACGCGTGCGCGGCGCGTCGCGCAGCAAGCTCGAACGCGCGCCGGCGCGATCCGCTCGATCTGCGCGCGGCGTGTACTCGCAGCGTGTCGAAGGCGGATGCCGTCGGGACGCGCGGCCGCTGGCGCCGTAGTAGAGGCCGCCGACGAGCTCGCGGACGATCAGCAGGTCGATGCCCGGCGCCTGGTGCGCGGGACGGAGGTTCGCGTAGACGTCGAGAGCGTCGGAGAGCGATCGAGGTCCTGCTCCGGCCGCACCGGAGCGCCTTCGAGCTCCGGGAGGCCGACGAGCGCCGAGGAGGACGGCGTCGCGCCTGGCACGCTCGAGCGTCCGCTCGGGCAGCGGCGTCCCTTCCGTTCGAGGATCGCGCGACCGCCGAAGCTGTGCTCCTCGACCTCGATCTCGATCGGGAGGGCGCGGAGGATCGTCGATCGCCACCGCTGTCACCTCCGGGCCGATTCCGTCTCCGGGCAGCGAGACGACGCGCAGCAGCATCAGGGCGCAAGCTCCCGCTTCGTCAGCGAGAGCAGAGTCGCCGTGGAAGGCGCCCGAGGCCGGCCTGCGAAAGCGGCCCGTCGTTCGCTTCCTCCAGCTGCTGCAAGAAGGCTGCCGCTCGCGCTCGGGATCGGCGTGCGGCACACCACATCGTGTCCTTCTCGCGCCAGACTCCGCGACGAGCTCGAGCCGGCGGTTGAGCAACCGGACGAGGGCGATCGCCTCGCGCGATCAACCTCGCAACGCTTCCAGCCGGTCGAGGGCGCCCGGCGACGGCGGCTCAGCTGATGCTGCCGCCGCCCCGAGCTGGGTGCTACTCGGGGGAGAGGGGATACGCACCGTCCGTCGAGATTACCGTTCGCGGTGTAACAAAAGTTAAGCAATACGTAACT
>ERZ1370068.10752-contig-9422_pt1 | contig 44591 bp, 37 predicted proteins | sample MGYA00561227_ERZ1370068 | MGnify/ENA primary metagenome ERZ1370068 (study PRJEB38410, sample SAMEA6850437) | metagenome | study: Metagenomic assessment of the ecological functions of the soil: analysis of the soil microbiota associated with the...
GGTAGCCCACTTCGTTCGGTGCGTGTTGCTAGCCGTAGGCCTGGATCGCCGCCATCAGGCGCTCCGCTCCCGCGCGCAGCGCCCGGATCTCCTCGAGCGCCTTGCGGACTTCGTGCGCCGAGGGATCCCACCGCACGGCCTCCTGGTACGCCTTCTCGGCCTTGAAGAGGAGGCCCGCCTGGCGAAAGACCGCCCCGGCGTCGACATGGAGCCTCGCGTTCTGGGGATCGAGCGCGAGCGCGGCTTCCAGGCCCGGACCGCCGTCCGCACGTCGCCCGAGCGGGAAGCGGCGAGCCCGAGGCAGTGATGCGCCCGCGCGTCACCAGGTCCCGGAGCGCCGCGAGCCCGAAATTGCCCGCCGCCTCCGCGTAGCGCTTCTCCTTGTAGGCGGCGATGCCCTGGGCGACGTAGTCCTGGGCGACGGCGTCGCCGGCCGGCAGCGCCGCCAGCCGCCATGGAGAGATCGAAGTCGTGAACCTTCCGGCTCTCCGGGATGGGTCAGCACGTTGACGGCCTGGGCCAGCTCCTGGAACCTCAATTCCGCCTCGCTCGCGACGCGAAGCCGGCGCCCGGTCCGGATGGGCTTCCCTTGCCAGGGAATCGGAACCGCTCACGAATATCCGCTTCTGTCGCTTCCCGGCTCACGCCCAGGAGCGCGTAGTAGTCGATGTCTCCGGGGCATTTTCCTGCCAGACTCGTTCCGGTTTCGAGCGCTGGGCGTGAGGAATTAGCATAAGGAGAAAAGCCGATCGGGCCAGCTGTTTCGGCCTGTCGGAGCGCCGCTGTCACCCAGCGGCGCCGCTGCATGTAGAACTTTCTGGCCTGCGACGCGGACGGCCTCCGGAGGTTGCGGTCGCGGGCGATGCGTTGCGCAGGTCCCGCAGCGAGAGCCTCTTGACGAGCGGGAGGCTGACCGTCAGCGGCACCTTGGGGTTCCTGACCAGCGGCGAGGGCGATCAGGAGGCCGGCGAGATCCAGTCTCCGTCGTCGCGATCTTCAGAAAGAGGTCGGAGTCGAGGTGGCGCCATCCCCGCAGAAGCCCCTCGACCTCCGTGACCGTCAGATCCGCGCGCGCGCAGCACGGCGAGACCCGACCATCTTGCTGCCGTCCGCAAGGAAGGACGCGCCGCTCTTCCTTGTTGCCCGTCAGTGCAGCGAGCGGCCTTCTCCGGAACGGTCAGTGTTCATGAGGCGGATGTAGAGGATCCTCGGCGCCTCGCGCGGTCCCCGCATCGGCAGCGGACGAAACACTCGAGGCGGACAAATTGCTGAGCCGGCTCGTCATCTGCCGTGGCGTCTTCGTCGTCTTCGGGGCTTCGTCAGGCGAGCGGGATTTCAGGCGCCGAGGCGTTCTCCTGCCGGGCCCGGTACGCCTTCGGTGCGATTCTTCTCGAAGAACTCCTCTTTGAGCTCGTTTAACACCCGGCGGCCGTCGATTAATTCAGGCCAGTTTTCACCAGAGGTTGGCAATCGCGACAAGGTTGCGTAACAACGCTCACGGTTGACAGGGCCTCCTGCGGAAATTCCGGTCAAGATCGCGCGACTTCGCCAGCGTCTGCGTCCGACACGTTGCGGTGCTGCACGACGCGGACCGGAGGACCTCTTTTTCGTCGTCGGTGCGGCTCGCGACCCGGTCGAAAGCTCCGGCTCAATGACGTCCGGGATCCGCCAGGAAGGCGGCGATCGCGTCGTGAGCGATCTCCCGGAAAGTCGCGAGCGCGGCGGCGGCGACGAGCCGCGGGGGTCAGGGTCGTCAGGGCAGCCGCGTGACAGGAGCGGAACGTGCCGGAATCAGAGCGCAGGACGCCTCTCGCCGCGAAGCTCCGGACTTCGATCCGAGGGCCCGCCCCGACCGGAGGAGCGAGACGGGCTCGGCAGACGTGCGGCGGGTCGGGAAGGGCCAAGGAGGGCGACTTAACCCCGGACGGGGGCGCCGGCAGTGGCGAATCGCGCACGACCTGACGCGCCCGCCGGGCAGGGGATCCGAAGCGCGCGGCCATCCACGGTCACGCGCACGCCGCCGGCGTTTCCGAAGATCTCAACTGAAATCCGCCGCGCGCCTCGAACTTCCGGACCTGGCCGCTTCGGACGAGCCCGACGAACAGCACGTCTCGCCGGGCGGTGAGACTTGATCCACGAATCCGAGTCGGACATCGCGAAGCAGCGCGACCGGCGGGGGCGGCGATCGGTCGGCGCGGCTGAGGTTGCCGACGCCGGCCACCGGTTCCGACTGGCAAGCACCGCGGGGAGTCATCGCTCGAAAGCGTCGACGTTCAGCTCAGTGCAACGCGCGCGAACGCGGCGGCCATCGTTACGGGCAGCGCAGCCGCCGCCGCTACCGGCCGCGCGATCACGCCGAGGAGCGAAGCACTGGCAGATCACGCCGCCGACGATGGTCCCCGCCGTCGCGCCCGCGCCCCGCCGGAACCGCGGCGCACGCTGGATGGCGGTCGAGAAGTCCCAGGCGGCGTCGGCGAGATCGGCCGCTATTAGGCGCAGACGTACTGCTCGGGATCGATGCCGATGTGGGCGCGTTAGGATCGGATGAAGCCGCGGGTGAAGGCCGGGGCAGGAAGGTGGAGAATCGCTCTTTTCGAGGGCCGTCCGCCGCCAGCGGCGAGATCAGTCGCCGCGGAGATCTCGGCGTGATCTCCCGAACGAGTCGCTCACGCGGCGTAACTCGTCGCAAACCGAAGGTCGGTTGTGTGGGTCAGACAGTTCTGCCGATTCAGTTCCGATTGTAGGGATTGATGTTGATATTGTCGCGGAGCTGATGCAAGAACTCTTTCGGCGCAGGCCCGGATCAGCGAAATCAGGTCATCTCGAGGATTCCGGAGGTCAGCCGCGCTCGCCCGTGGAAGGAGGGCCAGTGGCCACCGCCAGCGGGAGCCGCGGGTTCACGCAGCGGGGCGCTGCGCAGGGGCGCTCGGCTCCCCACCGCGGATGCGACGCGATGGCCTCGAGCGCTCCGGAGGGTCTGCGCCCGCGCGGCGACGGTGACGAGGTCCGGCTCGGTCGTGAACCGGTTGTCCATCACCATCAGCAGCCTTCCCGGACTGTCCGGGTCCGAACCGCCGCCGGCGACGAGGTTGTCCTGCTCGTCCAGGCCAGCCGGGCGAGATCCATCTTCTCCGACAGCGCCATGTCAGCGGAGACGCGCCGGGAGAGGTCCCGGTCGGCCGCCCGCCCGCACTTCCGGATGCGCCCGCGCGTCCGCCGAGAGGCGGGCCAGGTCTCTCCAGTACAGCGTGCTGACGAGGCTCAAGGCCGCCGCTGCCGCGGCGTCCCGCCTGAGTGCGCCGCGAGGCGCGTCGAACGGTGTGATGCTTGCGGAGGTCGCGATCGGCCAGGATCTCCCCTCCAGGACCGCGGCCGGCATGGTCGGGGCCGCTGGAGGAGCCGCAGGTATTCCCCCTCGGAGGAGCATCGAGGACGTCAGGAGTCCAGGGCCCGAAGTCGGAGGGCGCGCGCTCGGCGCGGATCCGTTTTCTTCCCGATTCTCGACTCGACTCGCGATTGTCCTTCCCGCGCCGGCGGCACGCGCGAGGGCGAGCGCTCGCGCAACTGCTCGACCGCCTTCTCGCGATCCTCGCCAGGCCTCTTCGGCCGCGCGCGCATGAGCGCGGAGCCCGACGACGACCCCCGTCGGCGAGCCGCGACGCGCGCGGCGGGCGGTTTCGGGGTCGAGATGCCGAACCCGACGCGATCGGCAGCGATCTCGCCGCGCGCGCGCCCGCCGCGACCGTCTTGAGGAGATCATGCGAGAGAGCCCGTCGCGCGCTCCCGGTCGTGCCGGAACGGGAGACGACGTAGAGGAATCCGCTCGAGGGCGACCGCGCCGCCATGCGCCCCGGGCGGGCGAGTCGGGGAAACGAGAAAGACCAGGTGTCGAGGCCGCGCGGACCCGCAGGGCGCCGGCTGGAAGTGCCCGGCCTCTTCGGGCGGCAGATCGGTGACGAGTTGCGTCGAATCCGGCTCCGCGGGCGTTCCGCGCCGTTGCCGCGGGCCGGAGCCCGAGGAGCGCAGGGGTTCAGGTAGGAGAACAGCACCAGGCCGAGGTTGGTTTCCGCGCGGATCCTGCGGGCCGATCTCGAACACACGGCCGAGGGTGGTCCCGGCGGCGAGGCGCGCTCGGCCGAACGCTGCAGGACCGGACCGTCCGCGATCGGGTCGGAAAACGGCACGCCGAGCTCGAGAATGTCGGTTCCCGGCCCGATGCGAGCGCGCCGCCAGCGCCACGGTCGCTCTCGGCCGAGGAGTCCCCCGCCGTCAGGTAGCCGATGAAGGCCGCCCGCTGCTCGCGAGCGCGCCTTCTCGAACGCCGAAGCGATTCTGTTCGTCGAGGAGTCGAGAGACGGGAGACGGGAGACGGGAGACAGGTAGCATGGAGACGGGAGACGGGAGGACGTCACGGCATCTTCATCTCCTCGTCTGCCGTCTGCCACTGCCGATCTCTGCCGGCCCCGGAGATCTCTCGTATTCGGCGAGGTCCTTGCTCGCCGCCGGCCGGACAGGTTGACGAGGATCCAGCTCCTCGGCGGGCATGCTCCGGGCGAGCGTGAGCGCGTAGGCGATCGCGTGGGCGCTCTCGAGCGCCGGAACGATGCCTTCCGTCCGGGCACAGGACCTCGAAGGCGTCGAGCGCCGCGTCGTCGGAGACGCGCGTGTACTCGACCCGTTCCAAGTCCCTCAACTGGGCGTGCTCGGGCCCGACGGCCGGGTAGTCGAGGCCAGCCGAGACCGAGTGGGTCGGCAGGACCTGGCCCGCCTCGTCCTGCAGGAGCATCGTGCGCGTGCCGTGGAGGACGCCGACCGATCCGCCGGAGAATCGCGCCGCGTGGTCGCCGGGCGCGGCGCCGCGCCCTCCCGCCTCGACGCCGATAGAGCCGCGCCCGCGTCGAGAGGAACGCCGCGAAGATGCCGATCGCGTTCGATCCGCCGCCGACGCACGCCACGAGCGGCCGTGCGGATCGCGTCCCGCGAGCCGCGAGAACTGCCGCGCGCGCCTCGCGGCCGATCACCGACTGGAACTCGCGCACCATCGTCGGGTACGGATGCGGGCCCGAGCGCGGAGCCGAGCACGTAGTGCGTCGTCGCGACGTTCTCGGTCCAGTCGCGCATCGCCTCGTTGATCGCGTCCTTCAGCGTCCGCGAGCCGGAGTCCACGGCCACGACCTCGGCTCCGAGCAGGCGTCATCCGCGGGACGTTCGGCGCCTGCCGCGCCATGTCCACGGTCCCCATGTAGACGCGGCACGGCAGGCCGAGCTTCGCCGCCGCCGCGGCCGTCGCGACGCCGTGCTGGCCCGCGCCGGTCTCCGCGACGATGCGGCGTCTTCCCCATCCGGCGGGCGAGCAGGACCTGGCCGAGCGAGTTGTTGAGCTTGTGCGCGCCCGGTGTGGAGCAGGTCCTCGCGCTTCAGGGCGATCCGCGCGCCGCCCGCGTGGCGCGGTCAGGCGACTCGGCGAACGTCAGCGGCGTGGGCCGGCCGCGCGTAGTTCTTCAGGAGGTCGGCGAGCTCGGCGCGGAAGGCCGGTCGCGGCGGAAGCGCTCGAAGGCCCGCTCGAGCTCCTCGAGCGGCGCCATGAGCGTCTCGGGCGCGAAGCGTCCGCCGTAGGCGCCGAAGTAGCCTTTGGCGGCGCTGCGCTTCGACGCCCTCATGATTGCAGCTCCGTCTCGACCGGCGCATCGACCAGCCGGACCGACTCGAAGAATTGCCTGCATCCGGCGTTCGTCCTTGATGCCCGGGGCGGACTCGACGCCCGAGGCGACGTCCACGGCGTCGGGCGCACGCGCGCGATCGCCGCACCGACGTTGCCGGCGTCGAGACCGCCGGCCAGGATCAGCGGAACGGGCCAGGTCCGTCCGGCGAGGACGTCCCAGTCGAACGGAATCCCCGTTCCCCGGCCGGTCGCCCGACGTGTCCAGAAGCACCGACCGGCAGCGCGCGAGAAGCCTCGCGGGCGAGGACCGCCGACGCCGCTCGGACGAGACTCGCTCGACCGCGATGACCGGCACGCGGCGATCCAGTCCAGGTCTTCCGCCGCGAGCGCGGCGGTGGATCTGAACGCGATCGAGCGCCGCGGCCTCGATCGCGTCCTCGATCTCCTTCGCGGCTCTCGCGCACGAAGACTCCGACCCGCGACGACGCCGGGACCGGTGACGCGGGCGAGATCGCGGGCCGCGCTCGAGAGCGACCCGGCGCGGCGAGACGGCCGCGAAGTTGAACCCGACGAAGGACGCGCCGAGCGCGCAGGCCGGCTTCCACGTCCTGCGGCCGGGTCAGCCCGCAGATCTTGACTCGCGTCATCCGTTCAAGATCCCGCAGCGCCTCGTTCGGGGTCTTCGTCGCGGAGGAGGGTCTCGCCAACGAGGAAGGCCTCGTAGCCCGCGGCCTGGAGCCGCGCGACGTCGCGCTCGGTTCCGGATGCCGCTCTCCGCCAGGCCGCACCGGGCCGGCGGGAATGGCCGCGGCCAGGTCGCTCCGAGTCGCGTCGAGGTCGGTCGCGAACGTCGCGAGGTCCCGCGCGTTGACGCCGAGCACGTCCGGCCCCGCGTCTGCCGCGCGCACGATCGTCTTCCGCGTCGTGCGCCTCGATCACGGTCGCGAGGCCGCGCTCCGCGCGCCGGCGCGCGAGGTCCGAGGCTCCGGCGCGGAGAGCGCGCCGGACGATCAGCAGCACCGCGTCCGCTCCGAGCGAGAGCCGCGAAGTCGAGCTGCCGTTCCGACGAGGAAGAAGTCCTTCATGAGAACCGGAAGGCCCGAGATCCGCTTGGCGCGAGCGATCCACGCCGGCTTCCCGCCGAAGTGGTCCTCCTCGGTGACGACCGAGATGCGCCGCCGCGTGGCCGCGCCGGTAGGCGAGCGCGAACGTCTCGATCTTGCCGTCGGCTCCCGGCAGGATCTCGCCCGCGGACGGCGAACGGTGCTTGATCTCCGCGATGATGCGCACGCCGGGCTCCCGCAGAGAGGCGAGGAAGCGGCCCCGGTCTGCCGCAGGGCTCGCCGTCCGCGGGCGGCGCGCGTACTCCGCCCGGCCAAGCCTCTCTCTCTTGGAGGCGAGGATCTGATCGAGGACGCCGCTCATGCGCCCGACCCCCGGGAGCCGGCTCTCCTTGCGCATGCGGTCGAAGGTCGCGCGGGCAGCGCCGCCGTCGAGCGCGGCGCCGGCGCCTTCGCGTAGCCCTCCGCGATGTCCGCCGCGCAGCCCGCGACGGTCAGCGCCACGCGCGACGTTCAGAAGCGACCGCCTCGCGCCGCGGGCCGGCCTCGCCGTCGAGGAGACTCTCGAGCATCGCCGCGTTGCCCTGCGCGTCGCCTCCCGCGAGCTCCTCGAGCGCGACCGTCGTCTGCGGCAGCGCCGCGGGATCGAACTTCCAGGGGCGCGTCCAGCCGTCGTTGACCTCGACGCCCGACGCCGGGACGCCGGGGACGAGCTCGTCCAGGCCGTTCGACGGCGTGGAAGACGACAGCCCGCTCGGTCCCGAGGAAGCGAGGGCGTCGGCGAGAAGCCGACGAGCTCCGGCCGTCCGACGCCGATCAGCTGCCGCGTCGCGCCGGCCGGGTTCGCGAGGGGCCCGAGCGCGTTGAAGATCGTCCGCACGCCGAGCTCCCGGCGCACGGTCCCGAGCTCCTTCATCGCCGGGTGGAAGGACGGCGCGAACAGGAACACGAGCCCGACCTCGTCCAGCACGCGGCCCGCCGTCTGCGGGTCGAGGTCGATCGCGACGCCGCAGGCGGAGAGGACGTCGGCCGACCCGACCCGGGAGGAGATGGAACGGTTGCCGTGCTTGGCGACGGAGGCGCCGGCGCCCGCCGCCACGACCGCGGCCGCGGTCGAGATGTTGAAGAGGTCGCGGCCGATGCCGCCCGGCCCGCAGGTGTCCAGCAGCGGCGAGCGCCGCGTCTGGACGCGGCGCATCCGCGCGGCGCAGCGCGGCGACCGCGCCGGCGATCTCCTCGGCGGTCTCGCCTCGCGTCGCGATCCCGAGCAGCAGCGCCCCCTTCTGCGCCTCGGTCGCCTTGCCGTCCATCAGGTCGAGGAAGGTCCGCTCGGCGAGATCGCGCGGCAGCGGCTTGCGCGCCGCGACGATCTTGCAGGGCCTCGGCGACCTGTCGGCGTCATCGGCCGCGCCCCGTCCGAGGAAGTTGGCGAGCAGCTTCTCGCCGTCCGGCGTCAGCACGGACTCGGGGTGAAACTGGACGCCGAAGACCGGGAGCGACCGGTGCGACAGCGCCATGACGACGCCGTCGTCGCTCCTCGCCGTGACGGTCAGCTCCGCGGGCAGTCCCGCTTCGCGCACGACCAGCGAATGGTAGCGCGCCGCCTCGAACGGATTCGGCAGTCCCGCGAAGAGGCCGGCGCCGTGGTGCGTGACGCGCGACGACTTGCCGTGCCGCGGCGCGCGGCGCGCGCTCGACGATGCCGCCGTGGTAGTGACGGCGATCGCCTGGTGGCCGAGGCAGACGCCCAGCAGCGGGATCGCCTGGCGCTCGGCCGCGGCGATCATCGCGATCGTCCGGCCCGCGTCTTCCGGGCGGCCGGGGCCGGGCGAGATCAGGATCGCCGTCGGGCGGCGCGCCACGACGCTCTTCGGATCGAACCGGTCGTTGCGCGCGACGACGACGTCGGGATCGAACTTCCCGACCGCCTGCACGAGGTTGTAGGTGAAGGAGTCGTAGTTGTCGACGATGAAGATCATTGGGGATCGGTGATCTGCGCTCGGATCTTGCCCAGTCGCGGGCGATCTCGATGGCGCGGAAGAGCGCGGCGGCCTTCGACTCGGCCTCGCGATACTCCGTTCCGGAACGGAGTCGGCCACGATCCCGGCGCCCGCCTGGATCCGGCAGACGCCGTCCTCGACGACCGCCGTGCGGATCGCGATCGCCACGTCGAGGTTGCCGGCGGCGTCGAGGTAGCCCGACCGCGCCGCCGTAGATGCCGCGCCGCGCGGCTTCGAGCTCGTCGATGATCTCCATCGCGCGGATCTTCGGCGCGCCCGTCAGCGTCCCGGCCGGGAAGCACGCCGCCAGGCGCGTCGCGCGACGCTCTTGCCCGCCGCGAGCGTGCCGCGGACCTCGGAGACGAGGTGCTGCACGTGCGAGTACTTCTCGACCGTCGCGTAGCGCGGGACGCGGACGCTGCCGATCTCGCAGACGCGCCCGAGGTCGTTGCGCGCCAGATCGACCGAGCATCACGTGCTCGGCCCGCTCCTTCGGGTCGGCGAGCAGTCGCGCCGGCCGAGCGCGCGGTCTTCGCCGGGCGTCGCGCCGCGCCGGCGGTGCCGGCGATCGGCCGCGTCTCGACCTCGCGGCCCCGGCAGCGCACGAGCATCTCCGGCGAGGCGCCGAAGATCGCCGCCTCGCGCGTCTCGAGGTAGAAGAGGTACGGCGACGGGTTCAGCATCCGCAGCGCGCGGTAGACGTCGAACGGGTCCACGTCGAGCGGCGCCGTCCAGCGCTGCGAGAGGACGACCTGGTAGATGTCGCCGGCGAGGATCGCCTCCCTGGCGCGTCTCGACCGCCGCGAGGAACTTCTCCTTCGGCAGGACGAGCGAAGACGGGATCATCGCTCCGCGGCCGTGGGGCGAGGCGGCGGCTTGCCACGCGCCGACGGCCTCGCGCCGGGAGTGACCGTCGCCGCAGGAACCTCTCGAGCCGGTCGAGGCGCGCGATCGCCGCGTCACCGCCTCTGCCGATCGCTCCGCCTCGGCACTTCGAGGTTGGTCAGGAGCAGGAGGCGCTGCCGCGGATGGTCGAACGCGACGACGGCCTCGAAGAGGAGGAAGAGGCCGTCGGGGATCCTCCCTCGCGCGGATGGCGGTCCGGGATGTCCTCGAAGAGCCGCACCGCGTCGTAGGCCGAGGTAACCGACGGCGCCGGCCGAGAGCGGCGGCAGCTCCGGATCCTCCTCGAAACCCGGCGGACCGCGAGGCGCTGAGAGGGCTCCGAGCGCGCCGCCCTTGCACCGCGCCGGCGCGTGCCGCCGCGCTCCTCTTCGAGTCGTCGAGCCCGAGATCGTCAGGCGCGCCGACGGGCCGCAGCCCGAGGAACGTGTAGCGGGCGATGGCCTCGCCGCCCTCGACGCTCTCGAGGAGGAAGCACTCCTGCCCCGATGCGCCGCATCCGGCGGAAGAGCGTGACCGGCGTCAGCGCGTCGGAGGAAACACGCGGGCCGACCGGCACGACGCGCGCCGATCGCGCCCGCGCGAGGAAGTCCCCGCTCCGCGTCCCGGCGTTTGCGGCCGGCGCGCCGTCGTTCGCGACGCCGTCTCCGCGGGCCATGCCGGTCCGGAGGCAATCGGCGCGCGACCTCCTTCCAGCGTCGACGTCGTCGACGCCGAAGAGCCGCGCCTGCCGGACGGCCTGGGCGGCGAACATCCGGATGCCTTCGACCGTCGGGCAGCCGCGCCGCGCGCGCCGCGCGGATCGTCGGCGTCGGCTGACCCGTCGCGCCGGTAGACGCAGTCGAAGACGAGCGGACGGTTCTCCAGCACGCTCCGCCGGGAACGCCGAGGCGGTCCTCCTCGCCGCGAACCGATCGGTGTCGCGTTGAAGTAGAGGTCCGCCTCGGTCTTCGCGCGAGATCCTCCCAGGCGAGCGAATCCACGTCCAGCTCCGGCGCGAGGGCGTCCGCCTCGCTCGTCGCGCCGGCTCGCGACCAGTGACCTCGTAGCCGAGCTTGCGCGCCGCGACGACCGCCGCGCGCCGCGCCGCCGGCGCCGAGGATGACCGCGCTGCGGCCTTCGCCCGTGTCGTGGTCGGCGAGCGGATCGAAGACCCCGTCCACGTCCGTATTCTCCGCGCCGCCACCGCCCGCGCGCAGAGACGAGCGTGTTCGCGGCGCCGGTCGCGCGGACGTCCTCGGACGGGACGGCCGTCTCGCGCGGCGCGCAGCTTCCAGGGCCGCGTCACGGAGAAGCCGCGGAAGGGCGGATCGAACTGCGAGCTCCTGCGGCTTGCTCGCGCTCGAAGTCCGCGACCGGCAGCGGGCAGGTAGAGAAGCGGCAGGTCCCGCGGAGCGGAAGAGCGCGTTGTGGAGCCCGGGCGACGAGCGAGTCCGAGACGTCGCGCGCCGACGATGCCGAAGAGCGCCTCGATCGGACGGGGCCGGTCGACCTCGGTAGATCTCGAGAAGATCTCGGCGAGCGCGAGCTGTCCCGGCGGCCGTCCGGCCGCTCGACCGAGCCGTAGACGAGCGACGCACCCGAAGAGCGCCGAGAGGATCCGGCCCGGCGCGCTCGCGGGCCCCATCGGGAAGACGGACGCCGCGCTGTCAGCGCTGGCGCTTCTGGATCGCCGCGACCGCGAGGCTCGCCGGCAGGTCCGCCGCGCCGGCGACGAGCTTGACCGCGCGCGCGCCCGGCGCCGCGCATCGCCGCGAGCAGGCTCTCCCAGTCCTCCGGAAGCGCGAAGGGCGTGAGTGGCGAGACGACGACGCGCCGCCGTGTCCGGGAAGCTCGCCGTCTTCCGAGAGAGAGGCCGCTCGAGAACTCGACGTCCACCGTCGCGCCGGCGTCGTAGGCCGCGGCGACGAGGCGGCGGTACTCCTCCGGCGATCCGCCGAAGCCGCCGCCCTCGCGCGCCGTCCGCCAGGTCACGATGGCCGGCCGCGCGTCGAGCGCGAGAGAGCGGCCGCCGGCAGAACGCTCCGCGCGCAGGTCCAGCGCGGTATTCGATCGCGGTCGCGCCCGTCGGGGACGAGCGCGCCGAGCCGCCGGGCGTCCGTCGAGGTCGCGAGGCGCGAGCGAGGCGACGTACGCCGGAAGCTGCAGGAATCTCTCTGGTCCAAAATAAAAACCCCCGAGCCCTTCCGGGCCGGGGGTTCCAATTCTGCTGCTCTGGTCCGCCCCGCCCGAACGAATCCGGCAGGGCGAGCGTCGCCCTAGCCGCTGACTCCGGGACGCCAGGAACGCTTGAAAGAGCGAAACGCCGTGTTCACGAGGGCCGGAACATTATGCCGGTCGCCCGGGAGTGTCAAGCGCGGCCCGTAATCGAGGCCTTTCTTCCAGCGAGTGCCGGAGGGGCCGTCCTCGAGGACGATCCCCGTGCAGGCGAGCTCGGTGCGGATGCGGTCGGCCTCCGCGAAGTCGCGGCGCTTGCGGGCGGCGTTGCGGGCTTCGATGCTGCGCCTCGATCTCCGCCGGGAGGACCTCCGGCGCGGCAGGCAGGACGCCGAGCACCCTGTCGGCCGCGGCGGATCGACTCGAGCGCGGACCGGCGCTCCGTCGGCGTCGAGCGAGCCCTCGTCGAGAGGCGACGTTGACGTCTCGCAGGTACGGGAAGAGCGCGCCCAGGGCCTCGGACGTATTCAGGTCGTCGTCCATCGCGGCGCGTGAAGTCCTGCGAGGAACTTCCGCCCGCGCTCCTCGGCGTCGAAGGCGCCCGGCTTCTGCGCGCCCGAAGCCGCGACTTCCTCGATGCGGCCGACGGCCGAGCGGATCCGCGCCACCCCGGCCGCCGCGCCCGCGAGCGCCTCCCACGTGAAGTTCAACTTGCGCCGGTACGGGACCGAGAGGAAGAGGTAGCGCACGGCCGCCGGGTCGTCGCGCCGCGCGAGGACGTCGTCGAGCGTGTAGAAGTTCCCCTTCGACTTCGACATCTTCTCGCCGTCGACGACCAGGTGCTCGGCGTGGAGCCAGATGCTCGACGAAGGGCTCGCCCGTCGCCGCCTCGCTCTGCGCGATCTCGTTCTCGTGGTGCGGGAAGATGTTGTCCACCGCCGCCGGTGTGGATGTCGAAGTGGCGCCCGAGGTACTTCATGCTCATCGCGGAGCACTCGATGTGCCAGCCGGGACGGCCTGCCCCGAAGGGCGACGGCCAGGACGGCTCGCCGGGCTTCGCTCGCCTTCCAGAGCGCGAAGTCCTTGACGTCCTCCTTCTCGTACTCGTCGTCGGCGACGCGCTCCCCGCGGCGCGTCTGCGTCAGGTCGATCCGCGAGAGCTTGCCGTAACCGGGGAACGTCGCGATCCGGAAGTAGACCGAGCCCTCCGACTCGTACGTGTGCCCGCGCTCGCGGAGCGTCTCGATCATCGCGATCATCTCGGGGATGTGGTCGGTCGCCTGCGGGTAGCTCTTCCGCCGGCTGCGACGTTCAGCCGGCGCGATGTCGCGGAAGAAGGCCTCCTCGTACTTCGCCGTGAACTCGGCGAGCGAGAGGCCCGCCTCCCGCGCGCCGCGGATCGTCTTGTCGTCCACGTCGGTCAGATTCATGATCTGCGTCACGCGGTAGCCCTTCGCGAGCAGATGCCGCCGCAGGACGTCCTCGAAGACGAACGTGCGCAGGTTTCCGATGTGGACCACGTTGTAGACGGTCGGGCCGCACGTGTAGAGGCGCACGTGCCCGGCTTCGAGCGGCGCGAGCTCCGCGAGCCGCCGGCCGAGCGTGTTGTGGAGCCGCACGGAAGCTCACCATCCCGCCTTGCGCTTGGCGCGCTCGATCTTCTTCCAGGTCAGCTCGCGCTTCAGCCCCGTCAGGCGGTGCGACGAAGAGGAGCGCCGTTCAGGTGATCGATCTCGTGGGAGAGCGCCCGCGCGAGGAGTCCCGTGCCTTCGACTTCCCGCACCCGGCCCGATTCGTCCGCCGCCCGCACGCGGACGCGCTCGGGCCGGACGACCCGCTCGGCGAGGTCCGGGATCGAGAGGCAGCCCTCCTCCTCCTTCTGCTCGCCGGACGCCTCGAGCGACCTCGGGATTGACGAGCACGATGAGGGCGGCCGGGATCCGCCCCGACGGAGAGGTCGATGATCGCCACCCGCGCGTTGACGCCGATCTGGGGCGCCGCCAGGCCGATGCCGGGCGCGGCATGGCAGGTCTCGATCATGTCGTCCGAGCAGACCCGGCGAAATCGCGGGCGGCCGCGATCGCCTCCGCGTTTTCCGCGAGGAGCCGAGGGTCCCCGTAGCGAATGACATCGCGGATCATGCGAGGGACCTGTCCTCGGAGCTCTCCAGACTGTCTCCCTGATGGGACAGGGCAGTCCGGAAGGCTGGCGGCGGCAGTGATTCATAAGTCCTTTACTTAGAACATATTCTTGCAGCGAGCGCAAGGCTCGAGCGTGGCACGTGGATCGCTCCTTCTCTGACCTGGAGGAGATACGGAAGATGGCCATGAAAGAGCTTCCTCGGCCTGGCGGCGGTCGCGGCGTTGCTGCTGGCGGCGGCGGCTTCGGGCGAGGACGGCGCGCAGCGCGGCGGCTACTCCTACATCCGCATCATGACGGGCGAGGCCACCGTCGGCTCCCGATGGAACGGAAGCGTCGGACGCGCGGCGCAACATGCCGATCTCCGTCGGCGACGAGATCTCCGTGTCGCAGGGCAGGCCGAATCGAGATCGGCCTCGCGGACGGAAACGTCCTCTTCCTCGGAGGCGGAACCCACGCGGCCTTCGACTCCCTTTACGACCAGCAGGGCGAGGACGACGAGTTCTCCGCCATCCGTCTGACCGACGGTGAAGTTGCTCTTCGACCGCCATGGGCGCGACCGGAGATCGGATCCCGCGCATCGACACCGACGACGCGAGCGTCTATCTCTCGGCCGGCGCGCGCGTGCGCGTCAACTAGCGACCCGCGCCGCGGCACCGTCGTCATCGGACGCGCGGGACTCAGCGGACGTCCGCACGCGCGACGGGAACCTACACGGTCCGGGCCGGGCAGTACCTCATGGCGCGCGGGGACGAGGAGCCGGAGAGCGGCGCGCGGCGTCTTCTCGCGCGACCGGTTCGACATCTGGGTCGCCGATCGCCTGGAGACGCTCGACGACACGCGAGCGTCTCGGCGCGCTACGTCGGCGAGGAATCCGCCGGCGACGTCGCCGCGCTCGACGGCTACGGGGACTGGGACTACGACGCCTCTTACGGAGGAAACGTCTGGTCTCCGCGCGTCGACGCTGACTGGAGCCCGTATTCCCAGGGTTCCTGGTACTACACGCCGGCGGGCCTGACCTGGTGGTCCAACGACCCCTGGGGCTGGTATCCGTTCCACTACGGCAACTGGTTCTTCGCGTCCGCGCGTAACCGCTGGTGCTGGGCTCCTGCCAGCATCTACTCTCCGGCCTGGGTCTACTGGGGTTACTCGCCCGGATTCGTGGGCTGGTGCCCGAGCGGCTACTACGGCGTTCTTCTCGCCCTGGCAGGACACGTACTACCGCCGCTGGGGCTTCCGTCGCGCGGCGAACCTGTACTTTTCGGTCCACGGCACGTTTCCGACGCAGCGCGTGGACTTCCACGGCTGGAATTTCACGCAGGCCGGATCCTTCGGCGGGACGACGCGCGCCCGCATGGACGTCATCCCCGGCTCGCGGATCGCCGATCGCCTCGGGCACGCAAGTCGCAATCTCTTCGCATCCCATCGTCGTGAACCCCGCGAGGGTGGGCGTGCGCGAGGCGATCCGGAGCTACGTCCGGAGGCGCCACGCACGATCGAGCGCACGGCGAGCGCGGATTCTCCGGCTGCTCGCCCGGTGCTCGCGCGCGACCGCGTGTTGCCGGCGGAGACACAGGTCCGCGCTGCGCGACCGGGCCGTCGTGGCGGAGCGCGGCCGTCTCGCGGGCAGGACCGCATCGGAAATCGCGCCGCGCGGAGCGATCGTCGAGCGTTCGCGCGGCCTGGCTTTGCCGGGTGCAGGCCGGGAGCCCGTGACAGCGGAGCGCTCGCGCGGCGCCACGGACCAGGGCGCAAACTTCGGCGGCGTGTCCCGAGACCGCGCGCACGGTCCTCGGCGGCGATCGCTCCGCAGCCCAAGGTCGCGCCGCGCGCGGAGGACTCCTGGAGGTCTCGCGGCGAGGTCGCCCCCGCGAGAGATTCGCTTCTCCGGACCGATCCCGCGAGTCCACGCGGCCCGTCTCGAGCGATCGCCCGTCCGCCGTTGCTCCGGCTCGCTCCTTCGGGCGGATCGCGCGCGGAATCGTGGCGCTCCGGCCCCGACACGCCTCCGGCCCGCCGCGTCATCGAGGGCGCGGTTCCCGGGCGGGCGCGCGATCCGCGCTACGAGAACATGCCGCGGTCCACGGGCGCTCCGCCGGAGCGCGGCGTGGCACACGCGGGAAGCTCCGATGCCGCAGAGCCGCGTCTTCCGTCCGGAATCGTATCCGCAGCGGATCGAACGAGGCTCCGCTTACGCCCCCGCCGAGGGTCGAGAGGGCGCCGGCATACGCCCCTCCCCGCGCGTGGAACGGGCGCCCGCGCCCCAGGCGCCGCGCGGCGAAGCCCGGCACGAAGGGCCGCCTCCGCGTTCCGCTCCCCTCCCGCTCCCGCTCCGCATAACGAGCGGGGCCGCCTAACTGAACAGCCGCCCCCGAGATCTCCAACTCCTCCTTTCAGCCGCGCCCGAGGGCGCGGCCTTTTTGTCAGGAGTGTCCTAGAATGCGTCTCCATTCATGACGCGGCGCGCTCTCTCGCTCTTCGGCAACGCGCCTTTTCGTCTTCTACTGCACGGCCGTCGGCGTCTATCTGCTGCTGCGGCCCTGGTCGGCCCGTCATCTCGGGCTGCCGGCGTCCGGCTTTTTCCGGGGATTCGTTTCGGGCCTCGGCCTGCTCCATCTCGCGGCCGGCTGGAGCGACCTGCGCGTGCTCTCCCGCGGGCTCGGCGAACCCCCTCGGAATCCGGATGAAGGCCCTCTACGTCACGGACCGGACATCCGCGGGAGACGCTCGCGTCGAGGCCACGCTGGCGGCGCTCTCGGGGCGCCGGAGGTTTCCGTCCAACTGCGCGAGAAGGAGACGCCGGACCGCGAGTACCTCCGGCGGGCGAAGATCGCGCGGCGGACACTCTCGCCCGGACGCGCCGCTCTTCGTGAATCGCCGGTTCGATATCGCGCTCGCCGCCGGAGCCGACGGCGTCCATCTCCCGGCTTCCGGTTTGCCGCTCTCCCGGGTCCGGCCGGCACGCCCCGGGGTTTCGGATCGGCGTCTCGACGCATTCCCCGGAGGAGGCGCGCCTGGCGATCGAGGCCGGGGCCGACCTGGTGCTGATCGGTCCGGTCTTTGACACGCCTTCGAAAGCCGCGTTCGGGCCGTCGCTCGGCGCGGAGGTTCTCGGAAAGCTCCCGCCGCGGAGCGAGCACGGAGCCAGGTCTTCGCCATCGGCGGCATCCGTGAAGAGGACCTCGACCGGCTGGAGCCCTGGCGCGACCGCATCGCCGGCGTCGCCGGGATCCGGCTCTTCCAGGACTCCGGACGATCCCGCGGCGTCGCCAGGGCGGATTTCGCTCCGATGAGACCCGGAGCGCCCGCTGGAGGAACGCGTTCCGCTGTTCGTCCGGCGGCTGGCGGGCCGGTGCTGCTCGCGCTCGCCATCCTCGGCGGCGTCGCTCTGCTCTCCGCGCTTCGGCGTCTCGACCGGTCGACGCCCGGCTCCACAGGAACTACGGCGCGCTGGCGGTCGGGATCGCCGCCGCGCTCATCGTCACGCGGCTGCTCGACTACATCTTCTTCGACGTGGCGTTCCGCCTGCGGCGCAAGTCGCCGGCGCCCGGCGCTCCTGCGCCAGCTCATCGGCCTCCTGATCTTCGGCATCTGCGTCGCGATCCTCTTCAAGGTGATCCTTCCCGACGTCAGCCTCGGCGCTGTTCTGACGACCTCGGCGCATCATCACGGCCGTCATCGGCCTCGCGCTCCAGGACACGCTCGGGAACCTCTTCGCCGGGCCTCGCGCTCCACCTCGAGAAGACCGTCCAGGTCGGCGACATGGTCCGCCACGCGGACACGCTACGGGACGGTCGAGGAGCTCTCGTGGAGAGCGATCAAGCTGCGCACGGTCGAAGGCAACCTCCTGCTCATGCCCAACAGCGTCGCCGGCCGGGAGCAGCTGCGAGGTGTTTCCGCGGCCCGGGCGTCCGATCGCCCGGATCCTGCACGTCGGCCTGGAGTACGACGCGCCGCCCGGAGCAGGCGATCGCGGCCCTGAAGGGCGCAGTCGCCGGCATCGCGGGGCTCGCGAAATCTCCCGAACCGGTCGTCGTACCTGCAAGCCTTCGACGCCTCGGCGGTCACCTACGAGGCTGCGCTACTGGCTGGAGGACTACGCGCGGTACCTCGAGGTGGACTCGAGGTGCGCGAGCGGGTCTGGTACGCGCCCTGGACCGGGCGCGGCTGGCGATCGCATACCCCGTCATCCGCCATGCACCAGTACGCGGCCGGCCAGCTCGATGCGTCCTCGACGGCAGCCCGCAGATCGCGGCGGCGATCGGAGGAGCGGCGCTCTTCGCGCGCCTGTCCGACGAGCAGCGGCAGCGCGCTCGCCGACGGCACGCGCGAGCGGCGTCTACGCGCCCGGGCGAGACGATCGTGCCGGAGGGCGACCTCGGCTCCTCGATGTTCGTGATCGAGCGCGGCAGCGTCGCCGTCTCGATCCGGGGCGCCGGGGCGAGAGCCGCGAGCTGACGGTCCTCGACGCCGGCGCCGCCTTCGGCGAGATCAGCCTCCTGACCGGGCGATCCGCGCACGGCGACCGTCCGGCCGTGACCGAGACGACGCTCGTCGAGATCGAGAAGGGACGTCGCTCGCGCCGATCCTGCGCGAGCACCCGCGCTCGTCGCCGACGCTCGAAGCCACGATGGAAGAGCGGCGGCGGCACGCCGCGGACCGAGTTCGACGCGAGCCGCGAGCAGACGGGGAAGCGGCGGAGGAGCCCGGCGCTCGCCGAGCGGATCGCCCGCTTCTTCGGGCTGTGAACGGCCTGCCTGCTCGGGCCTCGACCTGACGGAGGTCGGCCGCGTCGCGGAGCCTGCTCGAGCCGGTGGGGCGAGCGCTTTCTCGAACGCGTCTTCCTGCCCGGCGAGATCCTGCGCGGCCGGCGCCACCCGCGCGCCTTCGCCGAGCACGTCGCCGGGCGCTTCGCGGCCGAAGGAAGCCGCGATGAAGGCGCTCGGCACCGGGCTGGCGCGGCGTCGCCTTCCGGGAGATCGTCGTCGAGCGCGCGACCGTCGCGGCAAGCCTCTGCGGCTCGTCGTTCGCGCGGAGCGGCGCGCTCGACGCGCGCGCGCTGCGAGGTCGCGCCGCCGAGGTCGATCACGCACACACGACCGGATGGCGGCCGCGGTCGTCGTTCTTTGCTGACCTGACGCATCTGATGCCCGGGCTTCGACTTTAGGCTGCCAGATTCGGTTATCTCCGGCATGAGCGACGCGCCCGACTACAAGGCCACGCTGAACCTCCCGGCGACCGACTTCCCGATGAAGGCGGACCTGCCGCGGCGGGAGCCGCGCAGCTCGCCGCCGTGGGAGGCGATGGGCCTCGAGGCGAACGATGCGCGCGCCTCGGCAGGCCGGCCGCCCGGTTCATCCTCCACGACGGCCTCCCTACGCCAACGGCAACATCCACCTCGGCCACGCGCTGAACAAGATCCTGAAGGACTTCGTCGTGCGCAGCCGCGCGATGGATGGGCTTCGACGCGCCCTACGTGCCCGGGCTGGGACTGCCACGGCCTCCCGATCGAGCAGCAGGTGGACAAGAAGCTCGGCTCGAAGAAGCGCGGAATGTCGACGCGCTCGCGATCCGGCGAGGCCTGCCGCGAGTACGCCGCGAAGCTTCATCGACATCCAGCGCGAGGAGTTCCGGCGGCTCGGCGTCGGCGGGCTCTGGGATCGGCCCTACACGACGATGGATCTTCCGCTACGAGGCGGAGATCGCCCGGGCCTTCGGCGAGTTCTACGAGAAGAACCTCGTCTACCAGGCGCTTGAAGTCGGTGCGCTGGTGCTTCACCGACCAGACCGCGCTCGCCGAGGCGGAGCTCGAGTACGAGGAGCGCACCGACCCGGCGATCTACGTGGCGTTTCCCGTTCGCGGATCCGCGAAGAGGTCCTCGCGCCGTCTCGGGGAGCCGGTTCTCGCCGGTCGCTACGACGACGGCCGAGTCTTCGCCTCGATCTGGACGACGACGCCCTGGACGATCCCCTCGAACCTCGCGATCGCCGTCCATCCGGACGAGAGCTACGTCCTCGTGCGCCGGCGATCGGCGGACAGCTGTTCGTCGTCGCCGAGACGCTGCTCGAATCGCCGCCGGCGCGGCTGGGAATCCTCGGATCGCCGTCGGCGCGGAGCGCCGGAGCCGGCCCTCGTCGGCCTGCGCTACCGGCATCCGCTCGCCGCCCGAGATGCGCGGGCGAGCTGACGCCCGAGGAGGAAGCGCGTCCTTCCGCGCTCGTCGCGCGGCGACTACGTCACGATGGACACGGGCACGGGCCTCGTCCACACGGCGCCCGGCCACGGCGAGGACGACTTCCGTGACAGGCAAGCGCGAGGACCTGCCGATCCTCTCGCCGGTGGACGACGCCGGGCCGCTTCACCGACCGTCGCGAAGTACCAGCGGCAAGAAGGTGCTCGACGCCAACCCGGAGATCGTCGAAGACCTCGAGGCCGCCGGGGCGCTCCTTCACGTGGACGAAGCACTTCCGCCACGAGTACCCGCACTGCTGGCGCTGCAAGAAGCCGGTCATCTTCCGCGCCACGGTCCAGTGGTTCGTCCGCCTCGACGATCCCGAGGCCGACGTCCGCGCGACGGCGCTCGAGGCGATCCCGCAGCGTGCACTGGGTCCCGGCCTGGGGCGAGCAGCGCATCGCCGGCATGGTCGAGAACCGCCACGAGTGGGTCATCTCGCGCCAGCGGCGCTGGGGCTCTCCGATCACGCTCCTCTACGCGATGAAGGACGGCGAGCGCGCCGAGGTCTATCCCGTGGACCGACGCGCCGGCGGAGCAGACGAAGTTCTTCGAGCACGTCGCCGCGATCTTCCGCGCGCGAAGGCGGCGACGCCTGGTACGCGCGGCCGGCCGAGGACTTCCTGCCGCCGGGCGCCGGACCGACGCGGCTTCGCCGAGCTTCGCAGAAGGAGACCGACATCCTCGACGTCTGGTTCGACTCGGGCGTCTCGCACCTGGCCGTCCTGCGCTCGGGCAGTGGCCGGAGCTGATCCGCGAGGCGGCGCCGCCCGCCGACCTCTACGTCGAGGGGCACGACCAGCACCGCGGCTGGTTCCAGTCGTCGCTCCTGACCTCCGTCGCGCTCTACGGCGACGCGCCGTACCGCGGCGTCATCACGCACGGCTTCGTCGCTCGACGGCGCGGGCGCGAAGATGTCCAAGTCGCTCGGCAACGTCGTCGCGCCGCAGGACCTCATCAAGCAGTACGGCGCCGACATCCTGCGCCTCTGGGTCTCGAGCCTCGACTACCGGGACGACGACCCGATCTCCGACGAGATCCTCGCGCGCTGCGCCGAGGCGCTACCGCAAGATCCGCAACACCGCGCGCTACCTGCTCTCGAACCTCTACGACTTCGACCCGGCGAAGGACGCGGTCGCCGCCGGCGGACCTCCTGCCGCTCGACCGCTGGATCCTCGGCGAGGCGCGGCGAGCTGTCGCGGCCGGCATCCGCGAGGCCTACGAGGCCTACGAGTTCCACGTCGTCTACCACTCGCTCGTCAACTTCTGCGCGACGACGCTCTCGGCCTTCTACCTGGACATCGTCAAGGACCGCCTCTATGCCTCGGCGCCGGCCTCGCGCGAGCGACGCGTCCGCCCAGACCGCCATGCACCGGATCGCCCGCGCCATCGCCGACGCTCGCCGCCCCGGTCCTCCCCTTCACCTCCGAGGAGATCTGGCAGGCCCTGCCCAGCCCGAAGGAAGAATCCGTCCACCTGGCGCGTTTCGAGACGCTGGACGACGCGCCGCGAGAGCACTCCGTCCGCGCGCCGCGTGGGAAAGGCTGACGAAACTGCGAGAAGAAGTGGCGGCGTGCTCGAAGAAGCCCGCCGGGAAAAGGTGATCGGCTCCTCGCTGAGGGGGCCGATCGCGCTGACGCCGCCAACGAGGACCTCGAGCGCGACCGCGCGGCCACCGGAACGGAAGGCCCGGGCCTCGCCGACCTCTTCATCGTCTCGGAACCGTACTCTCCGGAGGCGCGGGCGATGCCGGCGACGGCTGGACGCGACTCCGCGGCCTATCCCGGCCTCTCGCTGCGGCTTCGAGAAGGCCGCCGGGCCGCCGGTGCGACCGCTGCTGGAAGGTGACCCCGGAGGCCGAGGAGACCGGCCTCTGCGACCGGTGCCGGAGCGTCCTGCGGAGCTCCGGGCGTCGAGCCGCCTGGGAGCGTCGCATGAGCGACTTTCCCGGATCAAGGAGAGCGCGCTCTACCGCGGCCGCGTACTTCATCGTCTCGCTCGCTCGGTCCTGCTGCTCGACCAGTGGACCAAGGGGATCATCACGCGCACCTTCGACGTCCACCAGTCGCGCGCCCGTCATCGGCGGCCTCTTCGACCTGACCTACGTGCGCAACAGCGGCGCGGCGTTCGGGCTCTTCGCCTCCGGTCGACTCCTCGATCAAGGCGATCATCCTGAACAGCGTGGCCGTGCTCGTCTTCATCGTCGTTTCGGCGTATGCCCTGCGCTCCTCGCACAAGAGCGTGCGGCTGCAGGTCGGCTTCGCGCTCATCCTGGGCGGCGCCGTCGGGAACCTGCTCGACCGCGTCCGCTTCGGCTACGTCGTGGACTTCCTCGACTTCTCGATCTCGGGCCACCACTGGCCGGCCTTCAACGTCGCCGACTCCGCGATCTGCATCGGGCGTCGGACTGCTCTTCCTCGACATGCTCCGCAGCGAAGAGGAGAGCCGCCGCGCCCGGCGCCGCGCCCCGGCGGCGTCAGCGCGCTAGATGTTTCCGCGCCTCATCCACATCGGGTCGTTCTACCTGCCGACGTACGGCGTCGTCCTGGCGATCGCCTACCTGACGGGGATCTGGCTCCTGCGGCGCAAGGCGATCGCGGCGGGCTGCCGGACCAGAAGATCCTCGATCTCTCGCTCTACATCCTCGCCTCGGCGATCCTCGGCGCGAAGCTGATGCTCGATCCTCGTCGAGTGGCGGCGTTACGCGGCGCACCCCGCGGACCTCATCGAGGTCCTGCGCTCCGGCGGCGTCTTCTACGGCGGGCTGATCTGCGCCACCGTCGTCGGGATCTGGTACCTGCGCAAGCACCGGCTGCCGGCGTGGCAGGTCGCCGACATGGGCGCGCCCTCGATCGCGCTCGGCGAGGCGATCGGGCGCTGGGGCTGCTTCGCCGCCGGCTGCTGCTACGGCAAGCCGTCCGACGGCCCCTTCGCGCGTGACGTTCACAGACCCGTTCGCCCACGACGCCGTCGGCACGCCGCTGAACGTCCCGCTCCACCCGACGCAGATCTACCTCTCCGCTCAACGCCTTCCTGATCTTCCTCATCCTCCAGTGGGCGTACGCGCCGGCGACCTTCGACGGCGAGGTCTTCTGGCTCTACGTCCTCCTCTACTCGATCACCCGCGGCATCATCGAGGTCTGGCGCGGCGACCTCGTGCGCGGCTTCGTCATCCCCGGCGTCCTCTCGACGTCCCAGTTCATCGGCGTGCTGACCGCCGCTCGCCTCCTCGGCGATGCTCTTCTTCCTCTCGCGCCGCAGCCGCGCGGAAGCCTGACGTACCGATTCCGACTGTCATTCTGAGCGCATCGAGGATTCCGAGAGGTCTCGGCTGAGGCAGCTCTTCGTCGCCAGAATCCGGAACTCCTCAGAATCGACAATAGTCAGAAATGATTCGCCGCTTTCAGGTCGGCCAGCCCTCCGCCGGGACGCGCCTCGACCTGTTTCTCGCCTCGGCGTGCTCGGACCTCTCGCGCTCGCGGATCCAGAAGCTCATCGAGGAGGGCGCGGCGCGCGTCGCCGGAGCCGCGCGCCGCGCTCGCATCGCGGTCCGCGCGCGGCGAGGAGGTCGAGATCGAGGTGCCCGGAGCCGCGCGACGATCGCGATCGAGGCCGAGGACGATCCCGCTCTCGATCCTCTACGAGGACGAGCACCTGCTCGCGATCGACAAGCCGCCGGGCCTCGTCGTGCATCCCTCGCCGGGCCACGGCTCCGGGACCCTCGTCAACGCCCTCCTCCACCACGTCCGCGACCTCGCCGGGCGTCGGCGGCGAGCTGCGCCCGGGCATCGTCCACCGCCTCGACCGCGATACCTCGGGCGTGCTCCTCGTCGCCAAGAGCGACCTCGCCCACGCCTCGCTCTCGCGCCAGATGAAGAAGCGCTCGATGCGCAAGGAGTACCTGGCGCTCGCGGCCGGGGTCCCGACGGTCCGCAAGGGCGAGGTCGCCTTCGCGATCGGGCGCGACCCGCGCGACCGCAAGAAGATGAAGGCGTTCCGCCGCGCTCGAGCCTCCGCCGGCCGGCGCGCGCGAGGCGCGCACGCTCTACGAGATCGAGCGGGAGTGGTTCGCCCTCGGGCTCACGCTCGCTGCGCTGCCGGCTCGTGACGGGCCGCACCCACCAGATCCGCGTGCACCTCGCGGCCGAGGGCCTGCCGGTCGTCGGCGATCCGGTGTACGGACGCCCGCGCTTCGACCGCGTACAGGACTCCGTCCTGAAGAAGCGACTCGCGGAGTTTCCCCGCCAGGCTCTCCACGCCGAGCGGATCGCCTTCCGCCATCCCGCCTCGAACGAGCCGATGGAGATCGTGGCGCCGGTGCCGGCAGACATGCGGCGAACTGTTCGCCGCGATCGAAACCGCCGTCCACGACATGTCATCCTGAGCGAAGCGACGAGGATCTGCCCCGCAAGCCGCTTCGGGTATAGTAATCGCCGCTCGGGGATTGTCCGGAGCCCTGACCGGTCAATCCCAGTCTTCGGTCGCGGCGCGAGGAGTCTCCCAGAGGGGAGGAGCCTCGCGCCGCGGAGCGCAGCGTTTGCGCGGTATCAGGCGAGCGGTCGAGCCGCATCCGGCCGAGCCGCTCGCCGCCGTGCGCCGTCAGGCGCAGATCCGGCAAGCGGACGCGACGTTCAGGCGCCGCCCCATCCTTCTTCCGAGGCACGCACGACGACCGGCGGGATCTCGCCGCTTGCGGACCTCGCTGGTTGAAGTCGGCGAGGTCCTTGTCGAGGACCGTCTTGAGCTCCGCCTGCACGGCGGCGAGCTCTGGCCTGGATCTGCTTGCAGGTAGACCGGCCGCGGTGTCGGTCGGCTTCGCGTCGGCGGAGCCGACGACGGTGGCGAGCCCGGCGAACTGGTGGTCGAGCGCCGGCTCGAAGTTCAGGACGTCCTGGTTGCTCTTGATGTCCGGGTTGACGAGCTTCTTCTCGATCGCCGTCAGCTTGTCCGAGAGCGCCTTGCCCTTGTCCTTCGAGCGCCTTCCCTTGCCGAGCTGCTCGGCGCGGTCGCCGATTTCGCCGATCTGGTTCTTGACGTCGCGGATCTGCTGGACGCCCGTCGTGGCAGGCCGAGAGTCCGTTCGCGCGCCTGCGCGCAGCAGGTCGTACTGCTTCTTCAGGTCCTCGGCCGTCGCGCCGGCGTTCCGGATGCGGGCGCACCTCGAAGGACTCCGTGCAGGCGTCTGGCCGCGCGCACTTCACTCGGACCGGTGTAGGTCCCGGGCGCGACCTTGGGGCCCTGGCTGTTGCCCCAGATGATCGCCTTCGGCAGCAGCGAGGGCTTCAGGATCCGCATGTCCCACACGAGGCGGTTCAAGCCCGGCCTTCGGCTCGATCGGCTTGTCGCCCTCGTCGTCCCCGAAGCCGCCGCCGCCCGCGGCCGCCGCCCGGCCTCCTTCTCCCTCCTGCGTCTTCTTCTCGCTCGTGAACGAGCGCAGCACCGTTGTCGCCTTCCAGGAACTCGACGGTCAGGAACGTCCTTCTCGCCCGGCTTCTCCTTCAGGTAGTAGCTGACGAGGACGCCGTTGGGCGGGTTCTTCCCGAGCGCGCCGCCTCCCGCCCTCCTCGTCGCCGTCACCGAACCCGCCGCCCGGAAACCGCACGGCGGGCGCGGCTTGAAGAGACGCGGACCTTCTCCGCCGCGAGCGCATCCTCGTATTCGCGCAGCGGACGTCAGGTCGTCGAGGATCCAGAAGGAGCGCCCCTGCGTCGCGACGACGAGGTCGCCGTTCTTGACCGTCAGGTCGGTGATCGGGACGATCGGGCAGGTTCGAGCTGGAAGGGCTGCCAGCTCGCGCCGTCGTCGAAGGAGACGAAGAGGCCGAGTCTCCGTGCCGGCGTAGAGCAGCCCGTGCCGCTCCGGGTCCTCGCGGATGACGCGCGTGAAGGCGTTCTCCGGGATGCCGCCTGACGATCTTCGTCCAGGTCTTGCCGTAGTCGGTCGTCTTGTAGAGGTAGGGCCGGAAGTCGTCGAACTGGTACATCGTCGCGGCGACGTAGCACGTCGCCCTTGTCGCGCGGCGAAACGTCGAGCGAGTTGATCCGGATCCACTCGGGGATCCCCTTCGGCGTCACGTTCTGCCAGTTCTTCCCGCCGTCGCGCGTCACCTGGACGAGGCCGTCGTCGGTGCCCGACCCAGATGACGTCCTGCCTCGAGCGGCGACTCCGCGACCGTGAAGATCGTGTCGTAGACCTCGATGCCGGTGTCGTCGTGCGTGATCGGGCCGCCGGACTTGCCCTGCTTCGGCCTTGTCGTTGCGCGTCAGGTCGGGGCTGATCTCCTCCCACGACTGCCCCTCGTCGCGGCTGCGCAGGAGCACCTGCGCGGCGTGGTAGAGCGTGTTCGGGTCGTGCGGCGAGAACGACGATCGGCGCGTTCCACTGGAAGCGGTACTTCAGGTCCTTCGCCGCCGCGCCCGATCGCGAGCTGCGGCCAGGCCACGACGTTGCGCGTCTGCCCGGTCCTGTGGTCGTAGCGGGTGATCGTCGCCGCCGTACGAGCCCGCGAAGACGATCTCGGGTTCTTCGGCTTGGGCGCGATCCAGCCGCTCTCGCCGCCGCCGACGGGATACCAGTCGTTCGACGTCGATGCCGCGCCCGCGCCCGCGCGACGGCGATCGCGACCGTGCGTGTTGTCCTGCTGCGCGCCGTAGACCCAGTACGGGAACCGGTCGTCGGTCGCGACGCGGTAGAACTGGGCGGTCGGCTGGTTCATGATCGACGACCAGGTCCTCCCGCCGTTGAACGAGACGTTCGCGCCGCCGTCGTTGGACTCGATCATCCGGTCCGGGTCGTCCGGATCGATCCAGAGGTCGTGGTTGTCGCCGTGCGGCACGCGGATCGGCGTTGTAGGTCCTTCCGCCGTCGTTCGAGCGGAAGAAGCCGCGTGTTCAGGACGTACACGCGTCTCCGGCGTTCTTCGGGTCGGCGTAGATCCGCGTGTAGTACCAGGCGCGCTGGCGCAAGCTTGTTCTCCGAGTTGACGCTGCGTCCACTTCTCGCCGCCGTCGTCGGAGCGGTAGACGCCGCCCTTGTCCTTGGACTCGACGATCGCCCAGACGCGGTCGGGCCGGGCCGGGCGAGACCGCGACGCCGATGTTGCCGACGACGCCCTCCGGAAGGCCTCCGGCGAGCTTCTTCCAGGTGTCGCCGCCGTCGGTCGAGCGCCAGATGCCGCCCTCCGGGCCGCCGGACTCGAGCGTCCATGGCTACGTCAGGCCGAGGAGCTGCAGCCGGTGTAGAGGCTGAGGCTGTGCCACCCCCAACTCCCAACTCCCAACTCCCAATTCCCAATTCCCCTACCCCCAACCCGCGAGGCTGGGAGTTTTCTCGCACTGGTGTGGCAGTTCGCTGGGACTTGGGCGTTGGGAATTGGCCGTGGGGAGCTTGGAAGTTGGGAGTTGGGAGTTGGGAATTGACACGCGAAGCCGCCACGTCACGATCGTCGGTGGCGGCTTACGCCGGATCCGAAGCCGCCTGGCAGGTCCGCGTCGCGCGGCGTCCCCGTCGTCCTCCACGAGATGCGCCCGGTGAAGCCGACGGCGGTCCACAAGACCGACGGCCTGGCCGAGCTCGTCTGCTCGAACTCCTTCCGCGGCGACAAGCTCGACAACGCCGTCGGCCTGCTGAAAGAGGAGATGCGGCGGCTCGGGTCGCTCATCATGCGGTGCGCCGACGAGGCGCGCGTGCCCGCCGGCGCGGCGCTCGCCGTCGATCGCGATCTGTTCTCGTCGCGCGTCACCGAGGCGATCGCGTCGCATCCGCTGATCAGCATCCGCCGCGGCGAGGTGACGTCGCATCCCGTCCGGCGCGGACGGCCCCGTGATCGTCGCGACCGGTCCGCTGACCTCCGACGCGCTGTCGGCAGAGATTGCCGCCGCTCGTCGGCTCCGCGCATCTCTATTTCTACGACGCGATCAGCCCCATCGTCCTGGCGGAGTCGATCGACCGCTCGAAGGTCTTCCGCGCCTCCCGCTGGGGCCGCAGCCTCGGGGCCAGCTCTGGGATCCAGGCCGCAAAACGGGACAGGTCCCGTCGGCGCACAGGTCCGAAGACAGCCTCGGCTGCAACACATGGGACAGCCCCCTTAGAGGCAGGATCGGAGACCTGCCCCCGGATTGCCGGCCTGCGGCGTGTGACGACGGGGAGGGGACTACCTGAACTGCCCGTTCACGAAGGACGAGTACGCAGCGTTCTACGACGCGCTGATGGCGGCGGAGAAGGCCGGCGTGCACGAGTTCGATCAGCCGAAGTTCTTCGAAGGCTGCCTGCCGATCGAAGTGATGGCGGCGCGCGGCGTGGACACGCTGCGGTTCGGACCGATGAAGCCGGTCGGCCTGCCGATCCGCGAACCGGGCGGCGAGCCGTACGCCGTCGTCCAGCTGCGGCAGGACAACATCGCCGGCGATCACTTCAGCCTCGTCGGCTTCCAGACGCAGATGAAGTGGGGCGAGCAGGCGCGCGTGCTGCGGATGATTCCCGGCCTCGAGCACGCCGAGTTCGTGCGCTTCGGGATGATCCACCGCAACACCTACGTCAACGCGCCGACCGTGCTGCGCGAGACGTGGCAGACGCGCATGCGCGCCGATCTGTTCTTCGCCGGGCAGATGTCGGGCGTCGAAGGCTACGTCGAGTCGGCGGCGTCGGGCCTCATCGCCGGCCGCAACGCCGCCGCGCTGGCGCTCGGCGAGAGCCGTCGGCGCCGCCGCGGACGACGGCGCTCGGCGCGCTGGCCTATTACGTCGTCGCACGCCGATCCGAAACACTACGTGCCGTCGAACATCGCGTTCGGCCTCGATCCCGCCGCTCGACCGGCGGGTCAAGAGCAAGAAGGATCGCAATACCGCGATTTCCGAGCGCGCGCTCGCGGATCTGCAGACGTGGTTAGAGAGCACCTCAAGGCCTTTCTCGAACATCTCCGGCTGAACGAGAACGCGTCGGCGCACACCGTGCGCGCCTACGACGAGCGATCTCTCGCAGTACCTCGCCTTTCTCGCGCGCGCATCTCGACCGGCGCGTCGTCGCGAGCTCGGCGCCGGCGGATCTCGATCATCTCAACGCGCGCGCGTTCCTCGCGCGACCTGCACAAGCGCGGACAGTCGAAGGCGTCCGCGGCGCGGAAGCTCTCGGCGATCCGCGCGTTCGGCCGCTACCTGCGCCGCGAGGGCGTGCATCGAGAGCGATCCGGCGGCGCTCGTCGGGCACGCCGAAGCGCGAGCACCGCATCCCGAACGCATCTCGCGGTGGACGAGATGGCGAAGCTGCTCGAGACGCCCGACACCGTCGGGTCCGCTCGGCCGCCGCGACAAGGCGATCCTGAGCTGTTCTACGCGTCCGGCCTGCGCCTGAGCGAGCTGGTCGGGCTCGACGTCGAGGACGTGAATCTCGTCGGCGCGCGTGGTCCGCGTGCTGCGGGAAGGGGCGCAAGGAGCGCATCGTCCCGTTCAATCAGTCAACGCAGCGGCCGCGCTGCGCGCGTAGGCTGGTGGATCGCAAGCGACCTCAGCCGCCCTCGCCCAGCCGCGACGGCCGGTCACGGCGGTCAGAGCACCTCGACGCGCGGGCGCCGATCCGCATGCTACGCGGCGACCGCGCGATCCTGTTCCTCAACTACCGGGGCGGACGCCTGTCGACGCGCGCAGCGTCGACAAGCTCGTGCGGCGCTACGTCGCGCAGTGCAGCACGCGCTACGGCATCAGCCCGCACGCGCTGCGGCATTCGTTCGCGACGCACCTGCTCGAAGCGCGGCGCCGACCTGCGCGCCGATCCAGGAGCTGCTGGGCCACGCGCGCCTGAGCACGACGCAGCGCTACACGCACGTCAACGCCGCGCAGCTGATCGACGACCTACCGGAAAGCGCACCCAAAGCCTGAGGCGGGGGCGCCGAGCCGCGCTCGCCATCGGATCAGGCCGCGTGATCAGCGGCCCGCCAGGGCGGACGCTACCGGTTGAGGCGCCCTCGTACCAGTCGTCGTGACGGGACCACGCATGGCAGCGGAGGCGCACTGTCTGTGGTCCACTGTGCGCGGCTGCAGCTCGACAGCAGCCGCGCGTCTCGAACGTGTTCCACACGTGCACGGCAGCCGGAGCAGCACCAGCGGTCGCTCTTCGCCGGCTCCCCCTGGCACTCGCAGCGAATGCGCCCGCCAGCGTCGCGAACCGTGACGGCCGGGTCCTCTTCGTGACGACGAGAGCGACGATCATCGGCAGGCAGCACTCGAGAGCCTGTCAAAAAGAAAGGCCGCGACGAGTGTGCCGGCCCAAGACAGCTCGCGTCCTCTCCCTGAGCACGCCCGATACGATCGCCGCGAACGCGCTACGCGACGTCGACCATGCGGCGGCCGCGCGGATACTCGATCGCGAGCGTCTTGATCTTGTAGTTCATCACGCGCGGGCTGATGTTGAGCAGCTCCGCGGCGTCCTTCTGCACCCAGTTCGACATCTTCAGCGCCTCGATGAGCGCCTGCCGCTCGATCTCTTCGAGCGGCGATGCCGGTCGGCGGGATCTTGACGACGGGGCTGCCGTCGCCTCGACGGCGCGGTCGTCGACAGCTCGCCGAGCCGCAGATCGCGTGCTGTTGACCATGCGGGCTCTCGGCCAGCAGCACGGCGCGCTCGATCGAGTTCTCGAGCTCGCGGATGTTGCCCGGCCAGTTGTAGCGCATCAGCAGCTTCAGCGCGTCGGGCGACAGGCCGTCGACGCGCTTCTTCAGCTCGCCGGCGAAGCGGCGCAGGAAGAACGTCGCCAGCGCGCGCGATGTCGTCCTTGCGCTCGCGCAGCGGCGGCATGTCGATCGACACGACGTTGAGGCGGTAGTAGAGGTCCTCGCGGAACTGCCCGTTCGCGCACCATCTGCGGCAGGTTGCGGTTGGTCGCCGCGATGACGCGGACGTCGGTGCGCAGCGTGCGCGTGCCGCCGAGGCGCTCGAACTCGTGCTCCTGCAGCACGCGCAGGATCTTCGCCTGCGTGTTCGCGCTCATGTCGCCGACTTCGTCGAGGAACAGCGTGCCGCCGTCGGCCTGCTCGAAGCGGCCGACGCGCTGCTTGTCGGCGCCCGTGAACGCGCCCTTCTCGTGGCCGAACAGCTCCGATTCGAGCAGGTTCTCCTGCAGCGCCGCGCAGTTCACCTTGACGAAGTTGCGCGCCGGCGCGCAGCGAGTTGTGGTGGATCGCGCCGGCGATCAGCTCCTTGCCGGTGCCCGTCTCGCCGCGGATCAGGCACGTCGTGTTGCTCTTGGCGACCTTCTTGACCACCGCCAGCACCGACTGCAGCGCGCCGCTCGCGCCGACGATGCGATCGAAGTCGTAGATGTCCTGCTGCGTGTGGCGCAGGTACTCGATCTCGTGCTTGAGGCGGCGGTGCTCGAGGGCCTTCTCGACCTTGAGCTCCATCTCCTCGATCTCGAACGGCTTCTGCACGTAGTCGAACGCGCCGATCTTCATCGCCTCGACCGCCGTGTGGACCGATCCGAACGCCGTCATCAGGATGACCGCGCTCGTCGGGTGCAGCGCCTTCGCGCGTCCGCAGCACGTCCAGGCCGTCGCTGCCGCCCATCTTGAGGTCGCTCAGGACGACGTCGCACTGCCCTTCGTGCAGCTTCTCGATCGCGACGTTGCCGTTCGGCGCCTCGTCGACCTCGTGCTCGCGCGTCCGACAGCGCGCCGGCACGATGCCCCGCCGCAGCGAATCGTGATCATCGGCAACCAGAATCCGTCCCATATGTCCTCTCCTCAGCCTGAACAGACTGCTGCTGCCGACTTCCTGAACGCGGAGCGTCACCGCGGAACACCGTCCCGCCGCCCGGCACGCTCGCCTACGTCGATCCGCCCGTCGTGCGCGTCGACGATCTTGCGGACGATGGCGAGGCCCGAGGCCCGGAGCCCTGCGGCTTCGTCGTGAAGAACGGGCTGAAGATGCGATCGCATGACCTCCGGCGGAATGCCGGGGCCGTTGTCCGACACCGTGATCTGACGACCGTCGGGCCGTGCCGTGATCCGCGGCCCGCTGTCTTCGTCGCCGTCCTGCGCGACGCGCGGTGATCTCGACCAGCCCGGTGCCGCTCATCGCCTCGAACGCGTTCGTCAGGAAGTTCGTGAAGATCTGCCGCAGCTGCGCGCGGATCGCCCTGGATCGGCCGCAGCGCTTCCGGGACGTCGACGCGGACCTCGACCTCGCCCTTGAGCGAGCTGGCTCTCGGCCATCGTCATCGCGTCGCGGATGACGTCGGCGACGGCTGATGTCCTCGACCTGCAGGCGGATCGGCCGCACGAAGGCGAGCACCTCCTGCACGATCCGGTTCGCCATCTTCGCTTCCTTGATGATGTCGGCGAGGATGGTCTGCGCGTCGGGCGACTCGGTCGAGCTGCCGCTTCGAGCAGCCCCGACATCACCTCGATGCCGGCGAGCGGGTTCTTGACTTCGTGCGCGATCGCGGCCGCCATCTCGCCGAGCGCGGCGAGCCGGTCGCGGAGGCGCTCGCGCTCCTCGAGCTGCTCGACGCGCGTGAGGTCCTTGAAGATAGAGCGTCGCGCCGACGTCGCGGCCGCGCGTGTCCTTCACGAGCGACAGCGTGTAGCCGATCACCTTGCCGGTGTTCTTCAGCCGCAGCTCGGCGCGGTTGGGCAGGTGCGAGACCTCGAACGCCCCGGCGATGATGCGCAGGACGTCGGGGACGTCCTGAGCACCTCGCTGAAATGCCGCCCGATGTCGGTCGGCGCGCGGCTGAAGGCCCAGGACCCGGTAGGCGATGTCGTTCATCACCGCCAGCCGTCCGTCACGGGTGATGGCGACCACCCCGTTCCGGAGGTTCCAGACCATGTCCCTGTAGAAGCCGTCCGGAACCACACCCGGGCCGGGAGGCGCGGCGTGCAACCTTCGGCCTGGACGAGGGCTTCCGGAGGCGCGCCGGGCGCTTCGGAGTGGCTGTCATGTCCGATGACAACATTGTAACGAGGGTGACGGGGCAAACGCGTGTGCCCTCGGAAAACAGGCGGGAATTCTAAGGGTTACGAGAGGTGTGCGGACGAGGCGCACCGCAAAACCGAGTCACAAATTACACTTTTGTCTTCGCCTGCAGCGCCTCCCACTGATTCATCAGAGTCGCCGACCTCCCACATCAGGGCCTGATGGCGGTCGATGACGGGCTTGCGAGGTCTCGTGGTTCTCGTAGAAACCGGGCGCCGACATCCGGGCCTCGAGCTCCTTGATCGCCGGCCTCAGCCTGCCGCGATACGTGCTTCGAGTTCGCTGATGCGGCGTCTGCCGGGCTTCCATCTCGTCTTCGCGCCGTCTGCGCCTCGCGTCGGCGCCGTCTTCTTCTCCTCGTGCGAAGGACGACGGCGCCTGTCCGAGGTGCCGATGTCGATGCCGATGTCCGATGGCCCGATGCGTCGCGGTTCGCTATCGTGCCAGCGCTTGGACAGCGTCGCTCGTTGCGCTTCGGCCGTCGGATCTCGGCTCATCGGCCATCGGCCTTCGGCTATCGGCGCGTCGAACGCTGCGCGCTTCGACTCCACAGGAACTCCTCGTAGTTCCCGGATACACCGACCGCGTCGCCGCGCGCCGATGTCGATCACCTTCGTCGCGAGCTTGTCGACGAAGTAGCGATCGTGCGAGACGAAGATCAGCGTGCCGCCGAAGTCCTCGAGCGCTTCGAGCAGCACGTCCTTCGAGTCGAGATCGAGGTGGTTCGTCGGCTCGTCGAGCAGCAGCGTGTTCGCCGGGCGCAGCAGCATGCGCGCGACGGCGAGGCGCGTGCGCTCGCCGCCCGACAGCACGCGCACCGGCTTGTCGATGTCGTCGCCCGAGAACAGGAACCCGCCGAGGATCGTGCGGATGTGCGGGACCATGTGGATCGGCGAGTCGCCGGCGAGCGTCTGATAGTACCGTCAGCGTCGGATCGAGCTTCGCGTCGCTTCGTCCTGCGCGAAATACTGCATCACCACCTGGTGCCCTTCGGTCCGCGTCGCCGCGCGTCGGGCGCTTCGACGCCCGACAGCATCCGCATCAGCGTGGACTTGCCGGCGCCGTTCGGGCCGACGAGCGCGATGCGATCGCCGCGCTCGAGGTGCAGGTTGACGTCGTCGAACACGCGCGTCGCGCCGTACGCCTTCCGCACGTGCTTCAGCTCGAGCACCATCCGCCCGCTCTTCGCGGCAGTCGGGAAAGTGGAAGCGCACGCGCTTCCGCTCGGGCGGGATCTCGATGCGGGACGATCTTGTCGAGCATCTTGATCCGGCTCTGCACCTGCGACGCCTTCGTCGCCTGGTAGCGGAACCGGTTGATGAACGCCTTCATCCGCTCGATCTCGTCGTCCTGCTCCTGCTTCATGCTGGCGCAGGCGCTCCATCCGCGCGTCGCGCTCGCGTGATGTAGGCGGAGTAGTTGCCGACGTAGTCGGTGAGCGTGCGCATGCCGATCTCGGTGATGCGCGTGACGACCGCGTCGAGGAAGAAGCGATCGTGCGCTGACGAGGATGACGGCGTGCGGATAGTCGGACGAGGTATTCCTCGAGCCAGTTGCGCGCGTCGAGATCGAGATGGTTCGGTCGGCTCGTCGAGCAGCAGCAGGCCGGGACGTCCGAGCAGCAGCCGCGCCAGCGCGATGCGCATCTGCCAGCCGCCCGAGAACGTCTCGGTCGGCTTCTCCGATGTCGTCGTCCGAGAAGCCGAGGCCGCGCAGGACCGTCGTGACCTTCAGCTCGATGCTGTAGCCGTCGCCGCGGCGGAACGCTTCCTGCAGCTCGGCGTAGCGCGACAGCATCGTCTCGTGCTCGTCGTGCGAGACGGCTCGTCGCCGAGCGGTCTTCGATCGCCGCGATCTCGGCCTTCATGTCGAGCAGCGGCTTGAACGCCAGCCCGGCTTCCTCGCGCAGCGTGCGCCCGCTGTAGCGTGAGGCCGTCCTGCGGCAGGTAGCCGATCGTCAGCCCGGCGGGCTTGACGATCCGTCCCGGCGTCGGGCTCGTCGATGCCCGCGAGCATCTTGAGCAGCGTCGTCTTGCCGGCGCCGTTGGGTCCGCTCAGGCCGACGCGCTCGCGGTCGTCGATCTGCCAGGTGACCGCGTCGAGCAGGACGCGTTCGCCGAACGACTTGGATATGGAGGAGAGCTGGATCAATCGGGTAATCGGTAGCAGTCGCGGTCAATCGGGCAATCGATTGACTCCGATTTCCAAATTACCAGATTACCAATCGGATCTATTCGCCCGAGCGCTTTCGACGCGGCGCGCCGAGAACCCGGGGAACGCGGAAGGGCTTGGTGAGATAGCCCGAGACGCCGAGGTTGACGGCTTCGATGGCGCTGGCTTCGTTCGAAGAAGCCGGTGATGATGATGACCGGCAGATCGGCCTTCAGGCGGCGCGCTTCGCGGATGACGGTGAGCCCGTCGACGCCGGGCATCTTCAGATCGGTGATGAGCAGGTCGTAGGGAATGACGCGCAGCCGCTCGAGCGCCGTGCGGCCGTCAGGCGCCAGGTCGACGTCGTATTCGGCCAGCGCGAGCGTTTTCGACAGCAGATCGCGGATCGTCGACTCGTCGTCGACGACCAGCACGCGCGGCCGTCCGCCGGAGCCGCGTCGGCCGCCGCGGCGGCGCCGCCGCTGCGCGCGCGCGAGCCTCCGCGCGGCCGCTGGTTCTCGAGCCACGCGTCGATGTCGCGCTTGCGGAACCGCCACTGCCGCCCGACGCGGACCGCCGGGAATCTTGCCCGCCTTGATCAGGCGGTAGACCGTCCGCAGGTTGACCTGGAGGTAACTCGAGGACCTCTTCGGTCGTCAGGAAGCTTTCGTCGATCATGGAGCGGCGGAGCCTGCGCTCACTTTACCACCAGACGGCGGGCGGGAGCTCGATCTGGAACACCGCGCCGCCGTCCTCGGCGTTGCTGGCGGTGATGGTCGCCGCCGTGCTCATGACACGATTCCGTAAGTGATGGCCAGGCCGAGGCCGGTGCCCTGGCCGACGTCCTTGGTGGTGAAGAACGGGTCGAAGATCTTCGGCAGCACCTCGGCCGCGATCGCCGGACCCGTAGTCGCGGATGGTCACCGTGACACTTCTGGTCGGCTGCGCGGACGCTGACGTGCGTGACGTCGATGCGCCGCGCGCGGCTCGCCTCGGCCATCGCGTGTTCGGCGTTGATCAGGATGTTCAGGAACGCCTGCTGGAGGTGCGCCGGGATCGCACTGACACCGGCGGGAGCTGCTCGCCCCTGCTGTGCGCACGATCTTGATGCCGCGCCTGCGCGAGGCTGCGCCTTGCCGGCTGGCGAGCGCGCGCGTCAGGATCCGATCCACCCGCACCTCTGCCGCGCGATGCGGTGCGAGCCGGTGAAGACGAGCAGGTTGCGGACGATCTTCGCGGCGCGATCCGCCTCCTGGAAGATCTGCTTCAGCTCCTTCTTCACCGGGCGCGCCGCCTCCGGTCATGCTCGATGAGCAGCTCGAGGTGCCCCATCACGCCCTGCAGCGGGTTGTTCATCTCGTGCGCGATCCCGGCGACGAACTGGCCGAGCGACGCCAGCTTTTCCGACTGCGCGAGGCGCTCGCGCAGCGCGGCGCGCTCGGCCTCGAGCCGCGTCTGCCGCGTGATGTCGCGCGCGACGAGCACGCGCCCCAGCGTGTGCCCTCCTCGGCGCTCGTGAGCGGCGTCGCGGTCAGCAGGAACGTCCCGTCAGCTCCGCAGTCGTCCACGCGCGCGCTGCACCGGCGCGGCACGATGCCCTGCCACGTGTCGGCCGGCTTCGCATGTACGCGAACGTCGTCGGCGCCGACGAGCTCGCTCAGCGGACGCGCGCATGATGTCGGCGCGCTTCAGTCCGACGCGCGCGCGAACGCGTCGTTGGTCTGGACGATGCGCAGCTCCTTGTCCATCGACGGCGACGAGATCGACGAGCGAGTTGAAGCGTGTCCTCGAGCAGCGCGGCGCTGGCGCAGGATGTCGTCGAGCAGCTGGACGTTTTCGACGGCGGCCGACAGCTGACGCGCGAGGTCGCGCGAGTACTCGAGGAACTCTGCGCCAGATCGAGCGGCGCGGCGCGCCCGGGCTTTCGCGCGTTGCGCTATCGGCGCGCATCGATGACGAGCGTGCCGAGCGCGCGGCGCCAGCCGCGGAGCGGGCGCGACGAGCCGCTGGCCGCGCGATCTTGGGGCGGTCGAGGCGCATGCCCGACGCCGCGTAGTGGTGGACTGTCGTCGATGGTGACCGGCGTCCGGCAGCGGTCCGCCGTGCCGATCGTCGCGGCCAGGACAGAGCTGCCGGTTGCGGCGATCGTGCAGCCAGATTTCGACCGTCCGGCGCCGCACAGGATGCGCTGGATCTCGGGCGCCAGGGCTTCGAGGGCCGCGCCCGAGGCCTAGAGCGTGCCAGACACGTTGCGCGCGAACAGCAGCAGCAACTCCCGTAGACGCTTTATGGATACGGACCTCCGCGCTCCAGCCGCGCCCGCTCGTCCGCCGGATCTACAATCATCAGCCGGCCCCTCACAGCGCCACAAGCCAAACGCGCGACAAGCGCAAAGTCTAATCTAGCGCGAAGAGAGCTCCTTCACGAATGTCGTCGACGGACGAGGAACTCGTCGCCCGGTCGCAGGGCGGCGACATGGACAGTTTCAACCAGCTCGTGATGAGGTGGGAACGGCCGATCTCACGCCCTGGCGTATCGCACGATCGGGCGCGAGGAAGACGCCCGCGACGTCTGCCAGAAGACTTTCTCCGCGCGTTCCGCGCACTGAAGGGGTTCAAGGGCAGGCGAAGTTCTCGTCGTGGCTGCTACCGCATCGCGCTGAACCTGTGCCGCGACTGGATCCGGCGCGAGCGCCGGCAGCCGGTCGCGCAGGCGCCGGAAGGCGTGGACCTGATCGAGATGGCGTCGAGGCGACGCCGGGCGAGTCGATCGAGGATCTGGTGGCGCGCGGAGAGATCAGCCGGGCGGTGGCGCGCCGATGGCGCTGGCGCGTGCCGAAGATCAGCGCACCGCGATCATCCTGAAGAGAGCATCACGGGCTCACGTTTCGGGAGATCGCGGACATGCTGGATTGTCCGTTGAGCACCGTGAAGACGCGGCTGTACCAGGGCGCTGAGCGTCCTGCGTCTGCACTGATCCGTTGACGTCGCACTGCGCGGATACAAGCATGCGTAACAAGGACGATCTCGTTTCGTATCTCTACGACGACCTCGACGGCCCGCGCGCGCGGCGTTCGAGCAGCCACCTGCGCGCGTGCGCGGATTGCCGCGAGCGAGCTTGACAGGCGATGGCGCGCCGTCCGCGCCGACCTGCTCACGTGGTCGCCGCCCGAGCCCGACTTCGCGTTCCGCACCGTGGCGGAGCCCGTCCCGGCGCAGGCCGCGGTGCTGCGCCCGAACGTGCCTGTCCGCGTGGCGCGCGTGGTTCACGCCGGCGGCCGGTTTCGCCGCGGCGGCGGTGCTCGTGCTCGCCGCGGCCGCGGGCGGGCTTGCGCGCGTGCGAAGTGCATAACGGGCCCGACGGCTGGACGATGCGCAGAACGGGTTCGGCCCCGGCGTCGGCGCTGTCCCTCGCGGATGCCGAGGCCTTCCGCACCAGCCAGCGCGATCCGCGCGCAGACGTGAACCGGCGACGTCGTCGGATGCGGCGGTGTGGGCGTCAGATCGCAACGCCGCATCAGCGCGCTCGAGGTGACGGCGCGCTGGACTATCCCAGCGTCCGCAACGCGCGTTTCGGCCCGTGTCTGACTGATACCGAGATCCTCGTGGCTTGCACCCAGCAGATCTGCTCGCGCAGAGCGAGAGCAGCAGAATGCTGGGAGTTTCGGTGGGTCCGCCTCGCGCAGCTGATGCGCGACGTCGATCCGAGCGCGCGCTAGCCGATCTCAACAACGTGCGCATGCGCGTCGGCATCGGCAGATCGACGCGAAGCGCAACGGAAGAAGCCGCGTCGCACCGCGAGCTGATGAACCACACTGCATTTTGAACTCGAAGCAGCAGGCGGCAGGGACCAACCGCAGAAGCGCACACTCATCTCGCCACATGCCGCGCTCGGCCGGCGCCGCGCTGGCGCTGGGGCGTCTCCGGAGCGCACGCAGCGGTGCTGCTCCCCGGGGACGCCAGGGTGTCCAGGCCAAAGGCCGCCCGTCGCGCCGCCGTCGCAACCCGGAGGCGACGCCGCCCGCCAAGCGACCCAGGCCCCGCAGACCAGCCGCTCAACGAAAGAGAAGCTGGAGCGCATCTACCACGCGTCCGTCAGCTCAGAGGCGATGCCAGACTTCAACGCGGTCAGGGCCGGTGCGCAGCGGCCGCTCGCCGCCCAGCTGCAGGTCGAACCCAACACGCTCTTCGTGACGAACAGCGCGCGCGCGCGGGCTCCACGCGCCTCGAGGACTACGCGGTGGTGTTCTTCTGACGTCGACGTGCCGGACGATCCGCGTGCCTGCCGGTGTGGGCGATGCAGATGCGCAGGCAGCAGATCCAGGTCCCGACATACTGCCGCGACGCCGTCGGCGCGACCCGGAAGAATTTAACGAGGAATCGATCCGCCGCATCGGCAGACGGTAGCCAGCGCAACCTCAGAGCGCCAGGTTTGGCTGCGCCGCCGTCAGGTGGCGACGCCGGGGCGATAGGCGCCTGAGCGCGGCGCGCGGATGGCTGGTGCCGCCGATCGACGATATCGAGGAGATTACCGCCGGACTCCGTACTCGACGTGCCGCCGGCGCCGCTGGTCGCCGCTCGCGACCGAAACATCCGTCCGCACTGACACACCGAGGCGCATCGTAAGACCAAGCTGATGACGGACGACGCGATGCTGAGCCGCAGCCTTCGGCGCCCGCCCTGGACGACACTGAGTGGCCTCACCAGCCGCCGGCGCTGATTCGAGGAGCGCTGGGCCGTGGCTCATCTCTGAGCCGCGGCGTCGCGCTATCCCCGATCCCGCGGATCGCTGGCGCCGACCTGAATGCTCATGGTGGCGGCGAGAAGATCGCAGCGTCGGTGACGTGATCAAGAAGATCGGAATCAAGAGATCGGAAGCTGGACCGCGCCGTCCCAGCGCGTGTTCGCCGTGGGCGGGAAGCGCAGGCTAGAATCCCCGATGCTGCGCTGCCTCCTGGTCGCGCAGCCGGTGATCCTCCCGGCGGTCGGTAAGCGCGTCCGGCTGCCGACGCCGGTCGACCTGGAGGTGCTCCGGCGTCACCGGATCCGGTCCGGCGGCTGGTCACGTATCGCCGGTGGTCTCGCCGACGGCTTGAACAAAAGATCGTGCGCCGAGCGGTCAGCGTTCCGGATCAAGAAGCCGACCGGTTAGCGACAGCTCCGTACCCGGCTGCCGTCGGTGGAACATCGCGGCGCCAAGCAGCGGCCAGCAAATAGCAAGCCGAAGCGCCGCCGTCGCCTGGGGTCGCCAAGCCAGAGGGTGGTTCACACCCCCGACGATATCGACGTGCGTTCGCAGCGCGATGGTGGCCAACGACTGCGAACCAGACTGACCTGGCGCCGACGGCAAAGTGGCGACTGCCACGAGCACAAGATCCGCCGGAGTCGCGCGCTCGACGCGCCCGCCACCCGCGCAGTTCCAGGACATGCGCGCAACGTTCGCCGCCGCACACAGCCTCAGGCGGTTTTCAGTGCAGGTGAGATCGCCTTCAGTCTCTGACCTGCCGCGCCGCAGATCCCTCACGCAGCAGCGCGTGCATCCGAGCGCGGCGCCCAAACCCCGGGGCGCAAGCTCGGTGCGGTTCTGACGCCGCCGCCATTGCCGCGTCATCCAAACGTCATCGGCGGCGGTATCTTCTTCGTCCCGGTGCATCGTCGCGCAGCTCAGAGCCGCTCGCCGGCGCGATGCATCGCGCGTGTGGCTGGCGGGCGGCGCGCGCGGGCTCGCGGGTGCGCGATGCGCCGAGCTGGCCTCGTGAGGCGCCCGCACGCGCTGGCGGCGAATATGTACCTGCGCGACGCGTTGGGCCCGCCGCAAGTGTCCTGACGGGATGGACGTCGTTCATCGCTGGCTTCTCGGGCGCGATCGCGGCGCGAGCACGATCGACCCGTCGCCGACCACGTACGCGCGCCGTGCCGGCGCCGCGCGGGCACAAGCCGGCGATCGCGCTGGCGGCGGCGCTTGCGGCGCTGCTGACGCTCAGTGCACGTGCGCGGCCTCGGTCCGGGCCGTCTCGGTCCAGAACCTGCTCGCGGGCCTGAAGGTCTGGCGCATCGTGACGATCGTCGCGCCTGCCCGCGGTTCGGGCACGGCGAACGCGTCGCGAACTTTCGACGTGCGGCGACACGCGCCGCGCCGGTGCCGTGGCTTGCTCGCGCTGGTCCCCGTGATGTTCAGCTACTCGACGATGGAACGCGCCGCGCGCATGTCGCCGAAGAGCTTACGCGAGCTGGACGCAACGTGCCGCGCGCGCTCGGCCTCGGACGATCGCTGTCGTCGTGCTCTACGCGCTGCTGAACGCGCTCATCTCTACGCGCATGCCGATCGCGGATCTGCGGCACGTGTTCCCGGCGGACGGCTGATGGACACCGCGGCGTGAGAGCGTCTCGTCGCGGACACGCGGCGGGCAATTCGCTGGCGCTCTTCACCATCGTGGGTTTGTACGGCGAGCATCAGCGCGATGGTGCCTCGCCGGACCGCGCGTATTTCGCGGTGGCGCGCGACGGCGATGTCCGTGCGCGCGGCCGGACTGCGTGCACCCGCGGTCCCACACGCCGGCCGCGGCGATCGTCGCGCGCAGAGCGCCTGGAGCCAGCGTGCTCGTAGCTGTCGGGGACGCTGTCGCAGCTCGTGAGCCGGCACCGGGTTCGCCGTCGTGCCGGTTTCGGCGATCGGCGTCGCTCGCGTTGTCTCGTGCTGCGGCGGCGCGACGGCGGCAGCGCGCCGGCGCGCGTTCTCGGCGATCGGCTATCCGTCGGGCGCCCGCGCTCTTCGGTCTTTCGCGAGCGCGGTGATGCTCGCCGAACGAGATGTGGCGCAACCCGGTCCCGACGCCTGGCGGAGCACCGCGCTCATCGTCGCCGGTGTCCCATGATCGCATTACATGATCCGCGCGCGACGCTGAGCCGATGGCTGCCGAGTTCGCTCCTTCGCTTCGTTTCGGGAGCGCGTGAGCTGGGAACCGTACCCCGCGTTGAGCGGCGTTGTGGAACTGACGGGGGCCAGCGGCGGGCCAGCAGCGTCAACGTTGCTAGCGTTCCATCACCAGCGCGAATACCAGAAACGCTGCTGGCGAGTGGCCCCGCACAAAGTAGTCGATATGTAATCACTGCCAAATTCGCGCCTTCAGCAGCGGCTCCATCACCCCATATTACATATACCAGCGATGCGCCGGTGGGATCGCAGTAAAAGCAGTAGCCGATGCCGACGGCGAGCAGGAAGCAGGCACGCCGAGGTCGGAGAAGATCAGGCTGCGCTGGCGCTGGGTAAGCCGAAGAGTGTCATGCGGAACTGACCCGTGCCAGCAAAGAAAGCGCCGTGATTCATGCGTCGTAGATGCTCGAGATCGCGGTGATCGCGGCCTGAGCGGGTGTCCCGTCTTCTTTGGTCTTCGTCTTCTAGCCCTCCCCGTCTTCTTCCTTACTGCGATTTCTTCATGTCGCCGGGCGAACGTGACGGTGCGCTCGGCGTGATGAGCACGTCGAATTTCCGCCGTCTCGTATCCCTCGGCCCGGATCTCGATCTGTGACGGTTGCCACCGAAGCGACAGTCGGAAGGCGCCGTCGAACTCGTTCACGAGGCCGACGTAGTAGCCGTCGACGCTTTACACCTTCGCATCATGGCTTCACTTTCCAGCTTCATGCGCCCTTTGATCGTGCCGCCGTAGACGCTGCTCGAGCAGGCGCTGCATTCGCCGTGAAGGCATGGGCCCGCCAGGAGCATGGGTCGAAGAATCCGGCACGGGATCTCGTAACCGAAGCTGCATGGCGAGGTAGGCGACGGGCGCGCTTGCCAGCCGCAGCCAGTAGCCGTACCTGACGTCGTAGCCGAACCCGCAGTAGTAATACGGGTCGTAAAGTAGAGCCGTCGCCGAAGCCGTGCGATTGGTGGTCGTGCATCACGGGGCGGCTGTGTCGACGCGCTCTACCGCGGTGTCGGTCGCGGGACGATCGCGCCGCGCGCGGGCGACTAAAGTTCGGCAATTTCCGCGCCGTTCGGTGCCGGGTAACGACGCCAGCGCCCTCGTTCGCGCGGCGGCTGCCGCCGTTCCGGCGCGCTGAGGCGTTGTCGGCTATGCCGGCGACGGCGCGGTCGTTGCCGTTGATTCGCCGCGTGACGACGCGCGGTCGCCGCTGCTGGCGTTGCCGCGCGAGGTCCGCTGTTCGACGAGCCGCTGTTCGACGAAGCCGCTGCTCGATGAGCGCCGTTCGACGATCTGCCATTCGACGAACCGCCTGACGCGATTAACGCGTAAATGCCTGGCTGCCGCCAGATCCCGAAGACGCGGTGTGCGAGCGCGAGCCGCTCTGCGGGCCGTAGCTGACCTCGATGCTCGGGCGCGGTCGCGCTGATAGCCGCGGTCGCCCATGCCGATCGACGGCGAGGACATCTCTGATGATCGACGGTGAACTGACATCACCGCCGCCACTGCTGCTTTGTTGAGCGCCGCCACCGCCGCTGGAGATGTTGCGCGCCTGGCGCGCGCGTTCATGCCACTCCTGCGCGCCAGGTCGAGGCCGCCCCCGCGGTCGCCGCCGCCCCGCCGCCGCTGCCAGCTGGCGGCGCGGTCACCACCCGCCTGAGCGAGTGCGGGGCCCCTGCAGCGAGCAGCAGCCCTTGTTACGGTGCCATTGCGGGAGCGTCCGATTGAAACCCTGCTTTCATGCGCCCCAACGCAGGTGGACTGGTGGTCTGCAATGCGCCAACACCTGCAACAATTGCCATCGGCAGCCTAAATACAACGTCTGGCTCCAGCCCGGCTGCCGGCGTCCTGCAAGGGCAGGTGGACCGTCGCCCACAGGCAGGGCAGCCCCTGATACACTCCATTTTGGGCCATGTTTCACGCCACGACCGTCCTGGCGGTCCGTCACCAGGGCAGGTTGTCATGGCCAGGCGACGGCCAGGTCACCTTCGGCGATACCTCGTCGTCAAGCACCGCGCTCGCAAGATTCAGACGGCTCACACGACCGCGTCCTGGCTGGGTTCGTGCGCTCCGCGGCCGACCTGCCTCGCGCTGTTTTCCCGCTTCGAGGCGAAGCTCGAATAGAGTACTGGCGGCAACCCTGAAACGATCTTTGCCGTCGAATCAAGTGAAGGAGTGGCGCACTGATCGCGCGCTGCGCCGTCTGAAAGTGATGTTGGTCGCCGTGACGCGTCGGCGATTTACCTGCTGTCGGGCAATGCGATCTCATTGAGCCTCGACGACGGATCGTGGGCGATCGCGCCTCGCGGGTACGCGCTGGCGGCGGCATGCTGGCGGCGCATATGCCGCCGACGCCCGCGTTGATCGCGAAGCAATACGTAACCGGAACGCCATGCC
>ERZ1370068.4350-contig-3427_pt1 | contig 44578 bp, 58 predicted proteins | sample MGYA00561227_ERZ1370068 | MGnify/ENA primary metagenome ERZ1370068 (study PRJEB38410, sample SAMEA6850437) | metagenome | study: Metagenomic assessment of the ecological functions of the soil: analysis of the soil microbiota associated with the...
GTTGACCGCTTCGTTCAGTTACGTATTGCTCATCGACACCATTCCCCCTTCCGCCTACGAGCCACGAGCCCCGAGCCACGAGCCACGAGCCCCGGGCCGAAGCATTATTGCCGATCGCGATCCCGGTACATCGCCCGGGCCGCCTTGGTGGCGTGCTTCCACCGGCGCTTTCAGGTCGGCTGCGTCCGCCTTGTCGTGCTTGCCGCGCTTCGAACGCCGCTTCCCGAAGGAGGCGCTGATAGTTGGCGAGCCGGTCTTCGTCCAACTGGCCGCTCGCGACGGCCTGGACGACGGCGCAGCCGGGCTCGGACCCGTGTCCGCAGTCGTCGAAGCGGCAGCCGCTGGCGAGGGCCGCGATGTCGTCGAACGCCTGTTCGACGGACGACTCGTCGGACCAGAGCTGCAGCTCGCGCATGCCCGGCGTGTCGATGAGCAGCGCGCCGCCGGGCAGCTCGACGAGTTGCCGCGATGTCGTCGTATGCCGTCCGCGCCCGTCCGACTCGCGAACGTCTCCGACTTTCAGATGATCGCCGCCGAGCAGGCGGTTGACCAGCGTGGATTTTCCGACGCCCGACATGCCGAGCAGCGCGACCGTGCGTGCCGGCTGCAGGTACGGCGACAAGGCGGTCTGGGCTGTCTCAGAGAGAGCGCTCACCGACACCACGTCGACGTGCGGCAGGCGCTGCCGGATAGCCGCCGATTCACGCTCGGGATCGTCGCTCAGGTCGGCCTTGTTGAGGACGACCACCGGCGTGGCTCCCGCATCCCACACCATCGCGAGGTAACGTTCGAGGCGGCGCGGGTTCAGATCCTGCGTGAGCGCGGTCACGAGGAAGATGATGTCCACGTTGGCCGCGATGACCTGTTCGTCAACGGGCCGCCCCGGAGCCGCACGTGAAACCGTGCTTCGCCGCTCGAGGCGGACGTGAATGATTGATGCGCCCTCAGACGGTGCCACGCCGACCCAGTCGCCGACCGCTGGGAAATCGGCGGCCGATGCCGCGTCATGGCGGAAGCGCCCGCTGACTTCCGCCCGGCCGCGGGCGCCGCCCTCGATGCGATACAACCCGCGCTGTTCCTCGACGACGCGCGCCCACGCCAGACGCCGTTCAGTGTCGTGGAGTCGTAGTGGCCAACCTGCCGCTCGAAGAACCGCGCTCCAGCCCCAGTGTTCACGTGAAGACACTTCGGACCTCTCTTTCGTGCTGCGATGAATTGTTGGAAGAGAGAGGGACGGGCCTGCTGACGTTCTAGATCAAATGACCAGATGACGAATGACAGATGACCAGATGACTAGATGAAGAGACAGACCTGTCCCCGCGGATGTTCTTCGGCGGCACGCATCAGGACAGGCCCTCCTTTCGGAGCGCTATTTTACCCTGTCACGCCCTGTTCGCGCATCTGACAATCTTGAAGGCTATTCCTAAAAAGTTACATTTGTAACTGGTTCGGCGTCGCCGGCGCGTTCTGCATTCGAGCTCAACCGAGCGCGCGGCCCTACATTCACGCGCGTCACGTGGAGTGAATTAATACAAAATTGTCCATCGATTTAGAACGCCTAGGACATTTGGTCCGTCACGTGGGCGTCGTCGCCGTCCGTCTTCCGGATCGAACCCCGCAGATTTTCTCAGGAATTTTTCGGAAGCCGACGTACTCCTCGCCGCGGCCTTGGCACCCATCTTGATATTCCATTCCATGAGCAGCATCACGTGTCATCTCGACTGAAAAGCATCTTCGCGATATGGTTTGTCCTGCAGATTGTGCTGCCGTTCACGGCGCCCGTGCACACCTGCGACCTTCGCGATCTGCTCGGCTTCTATCGTGGCGACGCACCGATATCGACCACGATACCCATGACCGCGAACGAGGTCGACGCCGACGCCGACTCCCTTCGTCTCGCCGATTGCATCCTCCACGTTGCGCGTCTTCACGATGGTCGCCTGACGTGTCGCGCGTCGCTCGGGCGGCCTGCTCATGGGGCTGTTCGACGTGCCTTCATCTCCGCAGGTTCTGCAAACCGTCGTTCGCGCTGTAGTTCCTCGCTTCGTCACCCCAAACCCGGCTCGCAGACGCACGTCCGTTCCGCACCCGCACGGTGCCGGCTGTATTGACCGTCTGACGCTTCGCGTCGCGGCCGCGGCAGCCCGATCGCGTGAATCTAGTCGTGACGTTCGGCCGCTGGCCGCGCACAGGAGAACTCAATGGAGAGACCGATGTATATCGATCACGCTCTGGAAACGTTTGAAGACCAACCTCCGCGATCCCGAGATGCGCGCGAACGTGCTCGCGCTCGCCGGCGGGAAGGCCATCGGCCTGATCCTGCTGCTGACGGCGATGCGGATCTTCCTGGCCCCGGCCGTCTCCGCCCAGGCGCCGGCCTGCCGGGCCGTCACCCGAAGTCAACGCCATCAACACGGCGTGGACGCTGATCGCGGCGTTCCTCGTCTTCGGCATGCAGGTCGGATTCGTCATGCTCGAGGCCGGGTTCGCCCGGTCGCGCGAGTCCATCAACATCCTGGTCGAAGGCATCGTCGACACCTGCATCTGCGGCGTGACGTTCTGGGCGTGGGGCTTCGCCTTCATGTTCGAGGCCGGCAACGGCTTCATCGGCACGCACGGCTTCTTTCTGAAGGGCCTGGCCGATACCTACGGATCGACCGGCGTGCCGCTGCTCGCGTTCTGGGTGTTCCAGTTCGCCTTCGCCGACACCTGCTCGACGATCACCTCGGGCGCGATGGTCGGCCGCTGCGGCTTCATCGGCGACATCCTCTACAGCATCGGCGTCACCGGGCTTCATCTACCCGATCATCGGGCACTGGGCGTGGGGACCGGACGGCTGGCTCAACACGCTGAGCGTGCCGTTCCATGACTTCGCGGGCTCGACCGTGGTCCACACGATCGGTGGTGCGATTTCGCTCGCCGGTGCAGTCGCGCTCGGACCGCGGCTCGGCCGCGTTTTCGCGCGCGACGGCGGGGGCCGATGTTGCCGCACAACATCATCCTCGGCGCGGTCGGCGGCCTGATCCTCTGGTTCGGCTGGTACGGCTTCAACCCGGGCAGCACGCTCTCGGCGATGGACGCCCAGGGCATCGGCCGCGTCTCGTTCAACACGACGATGGCCGCGTGCTCGGCCGGCCTGGCCGCGCTGTTCTACGCCTACGCCCGCGTCGGCAAATGGGATCTCGGCCTCACGACCAACGGCTTCCTGGCCGGCCTCGTTGCGATCACGTGCCCGTGCTACTGGGTCAGCCCGACAGGCGCGTTCTTCATCGGCGCTCGTCGCCGGCGTCGTCGTCATCTGGGCGATCGACGCGCTCGAGTACCCTGCGAATCGACGATCCGATCGGCGCCGTGCCCGTGCACATGGTGTGCGGCATCTGGGGCACGCTGTCGCTCGGCCTGTTCGCGACCGGCGCCTACGGCGCGCCCACGCCGACCGGCGCTGACACCAGCGCCGGCCGTCATCGTCAAGGGGCTCTTCTACGGCGGCGGCACCGGCGCAGCTCGTCGCGCAGGCCATCGGCAGCTTCTCCATCACCGCTGCAACGCTCGTCGTCGCCTTCATCCTGATGTATGCGGTCAAGGCCACCGGCACGCTGCGCGTCTCGCGGGCCGGCGAGCTCGAGGGCCTGGACCTGCACGAGCACGGCATGCTTGCGTATCCGGAATACGTGATCCATGGCTACGAGCCGGGTCCCACTTCGGCGAACAGCTCATAGGAGACCTGTCGATCAGGTCACAGCGCCGTGGTGCATTAAACAGGATCGCTCACGGCCGGGCTTCAGCCCTGGCCGTGAGCGGTCACAACCGCTTTTCGAGGAGACGCCATGCAATTGATCAAAGCCATCATTCGCCCCAATAAGGTGGACGAGGTGAAAGAAGCGCTCGGGAAAGTTCAGGTGTCGGGCATGACAGTAACGGAGGTCCGCGGACACGGGCAGCAGAAGGGCCACACCGCGATCTATCGCGGCAAGGAATACAACGTCAGCCTGTTACCCAAGATGTCGATCGAAACCGTTGTCCCGGACAACATGGTCGAGCCGGTGATCCAGGCCATCATCAAGGCGGCGCGAACGGGGGAGATCGGAGACGGGCGTGTATTTGTGACGCCGATCAACCACAGTTTCAAGATCCGCACGGGCGAACAGGAGAAATAGCGAGCCGCGTCGCACGTCGCCGCCGCGATCGAAGGGTCGCGGCGGCATGTTCCTGCCGGGCATGGTACGCTGGCCGGGATGGCAGAGCTCGCACGTCTGTTCGAAAACAACGCCGCCTGGGCGGCGCGCATGCTGGAGAGCGACCCGCGGTTTTTCGCGCGGCTGCAGGAACAGCAGAAGCCCACCTATCTGTGGATCGGCTGCTCGGACAGCCGCGTGCCGGCGAACGAGATCGTCGGGCTGGCGCCCGGCGAGCTGTTCGTTCACCGGAATGTCGCCAACGTCGTGGTCCACACGGATCTCAATTGCCTGTCGGTCCTGCAATTTGCAATCGACGTGCTCGGTGTGCGGCACGTGATCGTGACCGGGCACTACGGATGCGGCGGCGTCCGGGCCAGTGTGGCAGCGGGCCAAGGTGGGGCTGAGCGACAACTGGCTGCGGCATGTCGAGGACGCACGGCAGCGGCATCGAGCGCGAACTGGATGCGCTGCCCGCGGAGGAGGCCATCAACCGACTGTGCGAGCTGAACGTGATTGAGCAGACACGGCATGTCTGCGAAACCACGTCGGTGCAGGGACGCCTGGGCGCGCGGCCAGGCGCTCGAGGTCCACGGATGGATTTACGGGCTGGATAACGGACGTCTGCGGGATCTGGGATTTGGCGCCCGGCACCAGGACGATGTGCGCTCCGGTTATGACCGCGCCGTTGGAAGCCTGTTGAAGTAGCGGGTTATAAGATACGGGGATGGAAGTTCGACTCTTCCCCAACTCGCGGCGTCCCGGCGTAGGTTTGAAGCCGCGCCGCGACGGACAGCGGCCGTTCCTGCCGCAGCATGCCCGCCATTGTCCGGTGCTCGAAGCCGGCAGCTCGCTGGGGTTTCTGGTCTACCCTCCGTTGGCGGCCGAGGAGTCCTACAGCATCGAACACAGCGGTGAAGGGCGCTACCAGTTCGTCTACTACGTGAACCAGCCGGCACGGAGTGGCTGCCGATTTTCTCCGTCACGGTCTCGCTCGCCCGTCGGCGGCATCGGCGCGTTCCGGGAAGAGGTCGCGCTGCTGACGCCTAAGCCGGCCGTGACCCGCGACGAGGCCCTCACCACTATGCGGACGTTCATCGTGCCGGAGGATCTGGGACGCCGCCCGGCGGCCTGACGCTCCGGGGCGCGTGGAATTTCCACACACCACAGGGCTGGGACTCCGTCTACACGCCCGTGTTCAACATGATCGAGCGGCCGATTGCGCCGATGCTGATTGTGCGGGTCGAGACAGACTGGGTACATGCACGAAACCGAATTCCGCTACGTCCTGCAGCCCGGGGAAATGCTGTCCGGAACGCAGAGCCAGCCTATCGGCCAGGTGTTCTTCGTGCCGCGCGAGGAGGTGTCCCTGCGGACCTGTGACGAGGAAGAGCTGGCGGCGGTCCGGCGATCGCAGGAAGAGTTTGCCCGCGAGAAGGCCGCGCACAAGGTGACGACCTCCTACGGGATGTCGTTCAGTCCGCACTACTTGCGATCGAGCCGTTCGGCCAAATCGTGAAGCGTCGGTAAGTGCAGACTAGTCCTTTACTTGTCGCAGGCCTGCAGGCAGAATGAGCCCGAAACGGGGAGGCGCCCCGAGCGACCTGCGGAGGCGATCGACGCGTAGAATCTCCGTGCTCCTCGTGGGCGGCTGGGTCGTCGCCCTGGCGCCGGGCGTCCGGACGGCGCCGTCTCCGGCTCCGAAGGCGCTGATCGATCAGTATTGCGTCTCCTGCCACAACCAGAAGCTGCACACCGCCGGCCTCGACCTCGAGGCCTTGAGCATCCTCGCGCCGGGAGCAAACGCGGAAGCCTGGGAGAAGGTGATCGCGAGGCTTCGTGCGCGGCTCGATGCCGCCGCCCGGGCGGCCGCGCCCGGATGCCGCGACGTATCGCGCGGTGGCTGGCCGCCATCGAGCAGGACATCGATCGCGCGTGGACGGCTGCACCCGAATCCGGGCCGGATCGGCGCCGTCCATCGGCTCAACCGCGCGGAGTACAGCAACGCGGTCCGCGACCTGTTCGGCATCGATCCGCTCAGCCTCGACGTGAAGTCGCTGCTGCCCGGCGATGAAACCGCCGACGGCAGCTTCGACAACTTCGCCGACGCCCTGCTCGATCTCGACGGCCCATCTGGAACGCATACCTGTCGGTCGCCCGTCAGGTGACGCGGCATCGCCACGGGCCTTCCACCGGCGAGTCCCGGGCATCGAGACGCTTCGAGATTCCGCTCTTCGTCAACCAGGACGATCGGCAGAGCGAGGACCTGCCGCTCGGCTCGCGCGGCGGCATCGCGATCAGGCACAACTTCCCGGTCGAACGGCGAATACCTGATCAAAGTCCGGCTGCAGCGGCAGTATCAGGACTACCTCAAAGGCATGGGCTGGCCGCAGCGGCTCGACGTGCGGCTCGACGGCACGCTGCTGAAGCGTTTCACCGTCGGCGGCGGCGCAACCGGCCGGGCCGCGGCGGCCAGCTACGCCGGCGACGGCGAGCCCGGCTTCGCGGGAGACGATTCCTGGGAGAAGCTACATGCAGATTGGCGGAGACGCGGGCCTGGAGGTTCGCGTGCCCGTCGCGGCCGGATCGCACGTCGTCGGCGTGTCGTTCGTGCGAGAGCTGTGGGAGCCGGAAGGCCTGCCGCAGCCGCTGCAGCGTGGCCGCGTGATCGCCAACGACCAGGTCTACATGGATTACGCGAACGTCGGCGTCGGTCCAGATCGGCGGACCGTACGACGCGTGTCCGCGGCGAGGCGCCGCGCCGTCCGGCCGCCGCGATCTATTCGCCTGCGACGCGCCGAGGCGCCGCCGGCCAGCGCGCCTGCGCCAGGCAGGATTCTTTCGGCAACGGCGCGGCTCGCGTATCGCCGGCCCGTGACGAACGCGGACGTTCAGACGCTGCTCGAGTTCTATCGACAGCGGACGAAAGGGCGGCGCCGATTTCCGAGGCAGGCGTTCAATTCGCGCTCGAACGCATGCTGGTGGATCCGGAATTTCTGCTGCGCGTGTATCGAGATCCCAGACAGTCGGCGGGGCGCGTTCGGCAATCCGCAGTCGCTCGTCCGCAGCCGGCAGTCGCGGCGTCATCGGCTGAGCGATCTCGAAGTCGCCTCGCGCCTGTCGTTTTTCCTCTGGAGCAGTATTCCCGACGATCGCCTGCTGACGCTGGCCGAGCGCGGGCAGCTGACGAATCCGCCGGTTCTCGAACAGGAAGTCCGGCGGATGCTGGCCGACCCGCGCGCGATCGACGGCGCTGGTCGGCAACTTCGCCGCGCAGTGGCTGAACCTCCGGCGCGTCGAGGAAGTCGTGGTCGATCCGGAGCGCTATCCGAACTACGACCTGAGCCTGCTCCAGGCCTTTCAGCGCGAGACGGAGCTGTTCGTCGGCAGCACGATTCGCGAAGACCGCAGCGTCGCGGAGCTGCTGAACGCCGACCTACACGTTCGTGAACGAGCGGCTGGCGCGCCACTACGGCATTCCCGGGATCTACGGCAGCCGGTTCCGCCGCGTCGACGCTGCCGAACCCCGACCAGCGCGGCGGGCTGCTGGCCGAAGGCGCGCTGCTGGCGACGACGTCGTATCCGGACCGCACCTCGCCGGTGCTGCGCGGCAAATGGCTGCTGAACAACATCTTCGGCCTGCCGGTGCCGCCGCCTCCGCCCGGCGTGGACACGAACCTCGAGAACAAGCCGGGCGCAGCGCCGGCATCGATGCGCGAGCGGCTGGCGCAGCATCGGCAGAATCCGTCGTGCAGCAGCTGCCACGCCGTCATCGATCCGCTCGGCTTCGCGCTCGAGAACTTCGACGTGATCGGCGGCTGGCGGACCGTCGACGAAGCGGGCAAGGCCGTGGACGCGAGCGGCGCCACGATCGGCGGCGACAAGGTGGAAGGCCTGTCCGGCCTGCGCGCGCTGCTGCTCGCCGATCCGGAGCAGTTTCCGCGCACGGTGACCGAGAAGCTGCTGGCGTATGCGCTCGGCCGCCGGCTCGAGTACTCGCGATCGGCCCGCGGTCCGGAAGATCGTCCGCGACGCGGCGGCGAACGACTACCGCTGGTCGGCGCTCATCCTGGGGATTGTGCAGAGTCCGGCGTTCTTGATGCGATCGATGCCCGGCGAGTGTACACGCCCAGCGACAGTGGCGAGGAGATAGCACGATGCTGGTGCCGAAACACGCGCTGCCGCGGCGAACCATTCTGCGAGGCATGGGCGCGACGATCGGCGCTGCCGTTCCTCGACGCGATGCTTCCGGCGTTCTCGCGCGCGCGGCTGCGCCGCGCAGCCGGTGCACCGGTTCCAGACGTTCTATGTGCCGAACGGGATGGCCATGGAGTACTGGACGCCGAAAGGTGAGGGCGCCGCGTTCGAGCTGTCGCCGATTCTCGAGCCGCTGGCGCCGTACCGGGACCAGATGCTCGTGCTGTCGGGCATCAAGGCGAGCTGGAACTACATCCACGCCGGCGCGTCCGGATCGTTTCTGACCGGCACGCCGCGCGGCGGACAGACCGAGATCGAGATCTTCGCCGACGTCTCGATGGACCAGCTGCTCGCGCGGCATTTCGCCAGCGAGACGCAGGTGGCGTCGCTCGAACTGTCGATGGACGCTCCGGCCAACGCCGGCGCCTGCACGGGCAACCTGAGCTGCGTCTACACGCACACGCTCTCGTGGCGCAGCGCGACGCAGCCGCTGCCGATGGAGTGGAACCCGCGCGCGGTGTTCGAGCGGCTGTTCGGCGACAGCGGCAGCACGGACCGGGCGGCGCGCGAGGCGCGGCTGCGGCAGCACAAGAGCATCCTCGATTCGGTCGACGGACAAGCTGGCGAGCCTCAAGCGCGAGCTCGGACCGCGGCGATCAGGCCAAGGTCGAACGAGTACACCGACGCGATTCGCGACGTCGAGCGGCGCATCGAGCGGGCCGAGGAGCAGCAGCGACCTCGAGCTGCCGACGATCGAGCAGCCGCAGGGCGCGCCGCCGGTGTTCGAAGATCACCTGGCGCTGATGCTCGACCTGCAGCTGCTGGCGTTCCAGTCCGATCTCACGCGCGTCATCTCGTTCATGATCGGCAAGGAACAGAGCGCGCGGCCCTATCCGCAGATCGGCGTGCCCGAAGCGCACCATCCGCTGTCGCATCACAACGACGTGCCCGGAGCTGATCGCGCACATGTCGAAGATCAACCGGTATCACACGCAGCTGTTCTCGCAGTATCTGGCGAAGCTGCGCGCGACGCCGGACGGCGACGGCTCGCTGCTGGATCACATGACGATCCTCTACGGCTCGGGCATTTCCAACAGCACGCGGCACTCGGGCGACAACCTGCCGCTGCTGCTCGTCGGCGGCGGCGCCGGGACGGCTCGAAGGGCGGCCGCCATCTCAGCTATACCGACAAGCCGACGATGGCGAACCTGCTGGTGACGCTGATGGACAAGATGGACGTGCCGGTCGATCACGATCGGCGGCAGCACCGGCAAGCTGCCGATCGACACGCTCTCCGGGGATGTGATTTGAGCATGGCACTCATGAACCACGAAGATCACGAAGGTCACAGCAGTGAGCGACGTTTCTTCGTGCCTTCGTGTCCTTTGTGGTTCGAGCGTCTGTCTTCCGGTCGCGTTCGCTACGGCGCCGACGGCGTCCGCCGCTGGTCGACGCGGCCAGAACCGGCGACCGCGACGGCGCTGCGCGCGCTGCTCCAGCAAGGCGCGAGCGTCAACGCCGCCGAAGCCGACGGCACGACCGGCCCTGCACTGGGCGAGCTATCGGGACGATGTCGAGAGCGCGCGACCTGCTGATTCGCGCCGGGCGCCAGGGTGAACGCGGCGAACGATCTCGGCGCCACGCCGCTCTGGACCGCCAGCCAGAACGGCAGCGAGGCGATGGTCCGGCGGCTGCTCGCGGCCGGCGCCAACCCGAACGCGGCGCTCCTGGCCGGCGAGACGCCCGTGATGGTTGCCGCCCGCTCCGGCAAGCCCGCTGTCGTCGCACAGCTGATTGCAGGCGGCGCGAACGTGAACGCGCTGCGGCGCGCGCGGCCAGACGGCGCTGATGTGGGCCGTGTCGCAGCAGCATGCCGACGTGGTGGCCAGGTGCTGCTCGCGCACGGCGCCGACCTGCATGCTCCGCTCGGACGTGTGGAGCCAGGTGATGGCGCGTGCCGCCGCACGGACATCTGCCGGCACAACAAGACGATTCCGGCCGGCGGCGAGACCGCGTTGCTGTTCGCCGCGCGGGTGGGCGATCTCGCGTCGGCGAAGCTCCTCGTGGCCGCCGGCGCGAACGTGAACGATGCCGATGCCTGGGGCGTCAGCGCCGTCGACGCTGGCCGCGCACTCCGGTTTCACCGAGCTGGTCGAGTACCTGCTCGAGCAGCAGCGCCGATCCGAACGCGGCCGCGACCGGCTTCACTGCGCTGCACGAGGCGATCATGCGTCGCGACGAACGCATGGTCAGCGCGCTCCTCGCGCACGGCGCCGATCCGAACGCGCCGCTTCGAGACGTGGACACCCACACGCCGCTCGTCGGACGACTTCAACTTCGCGCCGGAGCTCGTGGGCGCGACGCCGTTCTGGCTGGCGGCGCGTTTCATGCAGCCCGGCGTCATGCGTCTTGCTGGCCAAACGCGGCGCCGATCCGCTGTTCGTGCACCACGGCGAGCGTGTCGTCGAGGGCCGGGCGTGAGGCGTTCGTGCATCGGAAGGACGTGACGAACGGCCTGATGGCGCGCGACGGGATGGGCGGCGGGCCGCGCATGGGCTACAGCCTGGCCGCGGGCCAGCGCGAAGCGCTGACGCTCGAGACGGTCAAGCTGGCCGTGGAGCTCGGGGTCGACGTCAACGCCGTCAACGCGGATGGCCGCACTGCGCTCGATGCCGCGCGAACCCTCAGCACGATAGCGTTGTCGCGTTCCTCGTCGAGAAGGGCGCAAGGCCAGGCACCGGAGCTGCCGCTTCCCCGACGCGCGGAAAGGATTCCGGCCGATCCGGGCGGAGCCGCCCCGGTAGGCCGGTCAGGACTCAAGGAGGGATCGTTCGTGCGCACAACACTGGTGTTAGGCCTGCTGGCGGTGACCGCGCTGATCTGTCTTCCGGCTGCGCACGCGCAACAGACCGGGGCATCCACGTCCCTGGACTACGACTACTTCAAGGCGAAGGTCCAGCCGATCTTGCTGGCGAAACGCCCCGGCCACGCGCGATGCGTCGCGTGTCACGGCAGCGGGACGCCATTGCGCTTCCAGCCGCTTGCGCCCGGCGCGACCATCTGGAACGAGGAGGAGTCGCGCAAGAACTTCGACGTCATCCGCCGCGTGGCGCAGCCCGGCAACCTGAAAAGCCGGCTGTTGACGCACCCGCTCGAGGAGCAGGCGGGCGGCGATTTCTATCACAACGGCGGCAAGCATTTCGCGTCGCAGAACGATCCGGAGTGGCAGGTGCTGAAGGCATTCGTGATGGGGCAGACGAATCCGATCAGTTCGTCAACCGTGCTTCAGCGAAAGACACGACGATACGCGATAGAAGCTACAAGGAGGAGTAGAACCGATGACGATCACTCGACGGTTCAGGCCGTATCCTGCCGGTGGCAGCCGGCGTGCTGCTTGTGCACGGCGACGATGATGGCTGCGGACCGCAAGGTCCGGATCATCCAGACCAACAGCGCGGGCGACAACGTGCACGTCATCGATCCGGCGACGAACAAGGTCGTCGGCGTGATCAACGGCATCGAGGTCGAGCCACGGCGCCGGCGGTCGCGCCCGACGGCACGCCGCATCTACGTCAGCGACGAGGCGGACAGCACGCTCGACGTCGTCGACGGGAAGATCGCTGAAGGTGGTCAAGAAGGTCCCGCTGAGCGGCCACCCGAACAACATCGCGGTCGGCAAGGACGGCAAGCGCGTCTACGTCGGAATCATCCAGGCGCCGGGCGGCGTCGACGTGATCGACACGGTCGTCGATGCAGCAACGTCAAGACGCATGCCGACGAAGGGCACGATTCACAACGCGTACGTCACGCCCGACGGCAACTATGTCGTCGCGGGCTCCATCGCCGGGCAAGACCGTCAACGTGTTCGACGCGAAGACGCGAGCAGCCCGCGTGGACGCTGGACATGGATCTCGGCATCCGGCCGATGACGTTCGCCGCGAACCCGGATGGCTCGACCAAGTGGATCTTCGTCCAGCTGACCGGATTTCAACGGCTTCGCGGTCGTCGATTTCGCGACGCGCAAGGAGGTCAAGCGCATCAAGAACCCGGACCTGCCGCCCGGAAAGGCGACGGTGCCGGAGGGCTCCGATCCGTCGCACGGCATGGCCGTCACGGCTGACGGCAAGACGCTCGTGGTCTGCAGCCGGCTGAACAACTATCTCTACTCGTACTCGCTCCCGGATCTGAAACCGCTGGGCTCGCGCCGAGCTCGACGGGGAAGGGCGCGGGCTGGGTGACGCTGACGCCGGACGGCAAGACGGCCTACGTGGCCAACCCGGTGACGAACGACGTGTCGGTCGTCGACGTCGACGATCGATGAAGGAGGTCGACGCAGATTCCGGTCGGCTTCGTGCCGAAGCGGAACACGACGGGCTACCTGCAATAGCCGGTTAGAAAGTTCGAAGTGCAAAGTACGAAGTGCGAAGGTGGAAGTGGGAAGTCGGAAGGCTGGACTTTTCACTTCACTTCGCACTTTGCACTTCGTACTTTGAACTTTCCCAGTCGCACTACAAGTTTCATTTCCCCATCCCCGTGAACGCGTACTTGTAATAGCGCTGGCCGTTGTTCACCTCGCCGATGAACAGGTTGCCCTTCGAATCGGCGACGACGCTGTGCGCGTGGAAGAATTCCCGCGCGTTGTGGCCGGCGTGGCCGCCGACGTACGCGACGATCTCGAGCGTCTGCCGGTCCAGCACCCGCACGGCCTTGTTCGATCCGTCCAGCACGTAGAGGAACTTCTGATCCTTGTCCGGCGACAGCGCGAAGCTGTGGACCGTGCCCTTCCGCCTGCAGCGTGGTCCTGGCGATGAACGTTTCCTTGACGAACGTGCCGTCGAGCCGGAACACCTGCAGCCGGTTGTTGGTGCGGTCGGCGACGTAGACGAGCTCGTCGTTCGACACGACCACCGCGTGCACCGGGTTGTTGAACTGCGGCGGCGGCGTCGCCCTGCACCAGCTGCGCGCGCGGCGGGAACTTGTAGCCGTCGTCCGGCCGCTTGCCGTACGCGCCCCAGTGCCGCTTGTAGCGCGCCGGTCGTCCGCGTCGAAGACGATGACGCGGTGATTGAAGTAGCCGTCGGCGACGAACAGCTCGTTGGTCTTCGGATACACGAACAGGCCGGCCGGGCCGCCGAGGTTCTCCAGTGTCGTTGCTGCCGCGGTTCTTGCCGGCGTGGCCGATCTGCATCAGGAACTTGCCGCGTGCTCGTGAACTTGAGGATCTGGTTGTCCTCTTTCGCGCTGCCGCTCAGCCACACGTTGTCCTTCGTGTCGACGAAGATGCCGTGCTGCGGTCGCGAACCATTCGTAGCCCTGTCCCGGGCCGCCCCAGGCCTGCAGGAATCTTCCGTGCGGCGTTGAACTGCAGAACGGCGGGCGCGGGATGCAGCACTCCGCCTGCGGCGGGTTGAGCGACGCGGCCTTCTCGCCGTCGGGAATGCTGCCCTCGCGGTGGAACACCCAGACGTTGTCGTGCGAGTCCACCGCCATGCCGCCGACGGCGCCGGTCACCCACTTGTTGGGCAGCGCCTGCGACCAGAGCGGATCGGGCTGGAACTGAGTGCGCTGCGTGACGGCAGCAGTCCGGCAGTGGCCAGGAGAACGGCGATTACGGCTATCGTCCAGGCGGCCTTGGTCATGGGACTGCTCCTGCTCCGGCGTGGGACGTGGCGGCCGGCTTCAGCCGGCCGGGCTCGTCCGCCTGAAGGCGGACGCTACGAATGCCAGCCGAATGTTAGCCGGATTGGCGCGTCTCAGGAGGAGTAAGATCCGCGGCAACGTCAGGAGCAGGCCTATGAAGATGCGGTCCGCTGTTCCGGTGCTGATCGTCGTGCTGCTGGCGGGCTTCTGGGTTCATGCGCAGGTCAGAGACTATCCGTCCGGTCACCGAGGCCATGCTGCGCAACCCGGCGCGCGGGCGACTGGCTGAACTGGCGGCGGACCGACAACGCCTGGGGCTACAGCCCGCTCGATCAGATCAACCGGCAGAACGTCCGGGCAGCTTCAGCTCGCGTGGTCGTGGGCGATGGACGACACGGGCGCGCAGGAGGCGACGCCGCTCGTTCACGACGGCATCATGTATCTGCCGAACCCGCGCGGCGTCATTCAGGCGCTCGACGCGGCCACCGGCGATTTGATCTGGGAATATCGGCCCGGAAGTCGACAGGTCTCCGGCCCCGCAGCGCGGCGCCGCTGCGTGGCGGCGGCGAACAGACCGACATCCCGCGCCTCTCGCAGCGGCCCGCGGCTGCCGCGGGCGGCGGCGACACGGACGGGGATCCAGAGAAACCTCGCGATCTTCGGCGACCGGATCTTCGGAACGACCAACGACGCGCACGTCATCGCCCTCGACGCGCGAACCGGGAAGCGTGGTCTGGGACACCGACGGTCGCCGATTCGAAGCTGGGCTACGGCTACACGTCCGGCCCGATCGTCGTCCGCGGCAAAGTGATCGCGGGGATCACCGGATGCAGCCGCTACAAGGAGGACGTCTGCTTCATCACCGGGCACGACGCGGCCACCGGAAAGGAGTTGTGGCGCACGTCCACCATTGCCAGGCCAGGCGAGCCCGGCGGCGAGACCTGGGGCGACCTGCCGCTGACGTTCCGGGCCGGCAGCGACGCCTGGATTCCCGGCAGCTACGATGCCGACGCCAACCTCGTCTACTGGGGCACGGCGCAGGCGAAGCCGTGGGCGCGGGCCGTCCGCGGCACCGACGGCGTCCGCGCTCTACACGAACTCGACGCTCGCGCTCGATCCCGACACCGGGAAGATGAAGTGGTACTACCAGCACCTGCCCGGCGAAACGCAGGACATGGACGAAGTGTTCGAGAACATCCTGATCGACATCGGCGGACGCAAGTCGCTGTTCAAGATGGGCAAGCTCGGCATGCTCTGGCAGCTCGATCGCATGACCGGCGCGTTCGTCCACGCGACGGATCTCGGATACCAGAACGATCCTCGATGTGAATCCGGAGACCGGCAAGGTCACCTACCGGCCGGGAAAGATCCCGCAGATCGGCGCGCAGGTCGACATGTGTCCGAGCACGGCCGGCTTCAAGAGCTGGCGGGCCATGGCGTTCAGCCCGCAGACCAACGCGCTGTACATCCCGATGAGCCTGAACTGCGAGAAGGCGATCTTCGGCCGCGGTCCGGAGAAAGAAGTCGGGCGCGGCGGCACCGGTCCCGGTGCAGCGCAAGGACTACAAGCATCCGGCATCCGGCGGCAACCTCGGCGAATTCCAGGCGCTCGACGTGAAGACGGGTAAGACGTTGTGGCGGCATCGCACGGCATCGCCGTCGAACACGGCCGCGCTGGCGACCGCCGGCGGCCTCGTGTTCGGCGGCGACTGGGACCGTCACATGTACGCGTACGACGCGGCGACGGGACGGATCCTCTGGCAGACGCGGCTGCCGACGTCCGCGCAGGGATTTCCGATCACGTATCTGGCGAACGGCAGACGGTACGTCGCCATGCCGGCGGGAATCGGCGGCGGCAGCTGGTCGACGCTGCTCGCGCCGGAACTGGCGCCGGAGATTCGACGGCCGAACAGCGGCAACGTCCTGCTGGTGTTCGCGCTGCCGAAATCGTAGCGAGCTGAGGACGCAGAGACAGATTACTAACGCGGAGATCCAGATCGCGAGATTCTTTCTGTCTCCGCGATCTCGGCGATCTCTGCGTTTGATCGTCTATCCGTTCTCGCACAGGTGATGCGATGAAGCATCTCGAACGATCGAGCCGACGGCAGCTGCTGCGGATGGGCGCGGCGCTCGGCGGAGGGTATTCTCGCCGCAGCGGCAGGACGCTGCTCGCCTGGGACACGCCGGGAAACTGGGCGACTCCGCTCGGACCCCTACGGCGAGCGATCGCCGTTCGAGAAGGCCGTCCGCTGGCGCCGCGACTCGAGGACGCCGGAGACGGGTTCCAGTTTCACGCCGCTGCAGGACGTCCGTCGGCACGCTCACGCCGTCGTCTCTGCACTACGAACGGCATCACGCGGGGATACCCGACGATCGATCCGTCGCAGCATCGGCTGGTGATCCACGGCATGGTCGATCGACCGCTCTCGCTGTCGATGGCGGAGATCCAACGCCTGCCGTCGGTCACGCGGACGCTGGTGCTCGAATGCGGCGGCAACAGCGCGGGCGAATGGGCGGCGACCGACGGGGCCCGACGTCCAGCGCAGCTACGGTCTCGTCAGCTGCAGCGAGTGGACCGGCGTTCCGCTCGTCCTCGCTGCTCGCGCGAAGTCGGCGTCAGTCCCGGCGCGGCGTGGGTGATTGCGGAAGGCGCGGATGCCTGCCGGATGGAGCGCAGCATCCCGCTCGTCGAAGGCGATGGAGAACATCCTGCTCGCGTACGGGCAGAACGGCGAAGCGATTCGTCCCGTCGCAGGGCTATCCGCTGCGGCTCATCAACCCCGGCTGGGAAGGCAACACGAACGTGAAGTGGCTTCACAGCCTGAAGCTCACCAATCAGGCCTACATGGCCAGGGATGAAACCTCGAAGTACTCGGACCTGATGCCCGACGGCAAGGCGCGCATCTTCACGTATCAGATGGAAGCGAAGTCGGTCATCACGTTTCCGTCGGGCGGACAGACGCTGCCGGGGCTCGGGTCTGTACGAATTGACCGGCCTCGCGTGGTCGGGACGACGGAAGGATCGAGCGCGTCGAGATCACGACCGACGGCGGACGGAGCTGGACGGCCGCGCAGCTGCAGGAACCGCGGCTGCCGATCGCGCTGACGCGCTTCCGCCTGCCGTGGCGCTTCGAGGGCCGGGAAGCCGTCGATCGCCTCGCGCGCCATCGACGAGACCGGCTACGTGCAGCCGACGCGCGAAGCGCTCGTCGCCGTGCGCGGCGGTGAACTCCATCTATCACTTCAACGGGACGAAGTTCTGGCGAGTGCAGGCCGACGGGACGGTGACCAATGTGGACGCGTAGCGCTGCTGGCGCTGGCGATCGTGGCTCGCGGGCGCCGTCAACGCTGGCGGCGCAGTCGCCGCGGCTCGGACGTCGGACGGCCGGCCGACGCCAGACGAAGATTCGCGGCCTGGGTGCCGCCATCGCGCCTGACGGCGGCGGCCTGCCCGAAGGATCGGGATCCGTCGCGGCGGGCCGCGACGTGTCTGCGCGCTGCGGTGTTCCAGCTGTCACGGCGAGAAGGCGCAGGGGCGATGTCGGGCCGGCGCTCGTCGGCGGGCAAGGCACGCTCGCGACGCCGCGGCCCGTCGAAGACGGTCGGCAGTTTCTGGCCGCACGCGACGACGGTGTGGGACTACGTCAATCGCGCGATGCCGTTCGATCGAGCCGGGCCTGCTGAAGCCGCCCGAAGTCTACGCCGTCGTCGCGTACATCCTGAACATCAACGGCATCATCGCCGACGACGTCGTGATGGATGCCAGAGCCTGCCGAAGGTGAGGATGCCGAACCGCGACGGCTTCGTCGCCGATCCCCGGCCGGATGTCGGCAAGGCAAAGTGACACGCGAAGTCTACAACCGGCGGATGGCGAGAAGCGTGAGGTCGTCGTTGGCTCCTGGCGCGCCGCGGAACGCGGCCAGGTCGCGCACGCATCGTCTCGATTGTCGCCTGTGGCGGTCGGTTCGCTGATGCCGCCAGCGCCGCCAGCCAGGTCAATGCCGTATTCCACGCCGGCCGCATTCTGGGCCTCGAACAGACCATCGGTATAGAGCAGCAACGTCGAGCCTGGCGCGAGCCGTACGGTTCGAGACGAGGCTCTGGCTGCAAAACATGCCAATCGGCATGCCGGTGCGCGTCGAGCCTCACGATCCCGTCCGCCTGCACGACGAGCGGCGGCGGATGGCCGGCGTTGCAGATTTCTATCTCGCCTGACGAGGACGCGCGGCCACAAATGAGCGTGGCGTAGTGCGTCGGAAGCGTGCTTTCGCAGAAGACTCGGCTCGCCCGTTCCATCAACTGGCTGAGCGGGAGGTCCAGCGTGATCAGCGTTCGCAGCATCGCGCTCAGGTGGGACATCAGCATCGCCGCCGCGACGCCCTTGCCGGAGACGTCGCCGAGCAGGAAATGGAAATGGCCGGGACTGCCGGGAACGAGATCGCAGTAGTCCCCGCTGACGGGCCCGGCGGGCCTGATAGTGGTAGGCCACTTCCCACCCATCGAAGCGGACGTCCGGTCGTGGCAGCAGCTCACGCTGGATGCGCGCAGCGAGGTCGAGATCGATGCTGGAGCGCGCGCTGTTCGACCGGCGTCAGATGATCGATGCAGAACTGTGTGAGTGGGTCTGCCTGCAACCGTTCGGGTTCGATCGGGTCGTGGCAGGTCGCGCAGGAGGCCGAACGTGCCGGCATTCATGCGTCCCAGCGCGGCGTCGACTTCCTGCAGCAGGCGGCTCTACTTCGCCCGGTCGGCCCAGCGTGGCGACCGCCGTCTCCAGCTTCTGGCGGCGGTCGAGCGGTTGGTCGCGATAAAGAGCCGTTGCATCCATGGCGGATGTCTACCTTATGACGTCGCCGAAATACGCAAGGCAAGCCCGGCTTCGTGTCGCGCAGGATTTCGACGATCGCGCGCCGATCCGCCAGCGACAACGCCGACCTGTAGCGCGCCTGTCGCTCGTTTCCGGACAGGATCTCCCACATCCGCCTGTAGATCGGATCCCTGGCGCCGGGCGGCAGCTGGTCAAAGGCGGCTGAGTAGATCAGATAGCTGCAGGGGTATTTCATCAGACGGCGGTTGAGATCGAGCTCGTGCAGCGAACGTCCCTTCCTGTCCCTGGGGCCCGCTGCCGAGAACCGTTCGGCGAAGCCGGACGCGCCCCGGACGCGGTCCGTCAGCTTCGTTTCATCGATGAACAGCATGTAGTCGACGACCTCGTTCGCGACGCCGCTCATGACGGCGGCGACACGGGCGTCCTCGCCGGGCGCGGCCACAAACGGCGGGTGCAGCCTCGGATCGCGCGGCGCGCGCTTCCCATCCCGCGCGCGTGATCAGGTTGGTCATGTAGGTCTGGTGCGAGAACACCATCAGCGCGGCGATGTCGCTCGTCGTGGCGCGGAAGCCGTCCGGCTCGAAGAGTCCGCTCGCCGAGGCGAGCTCGCGACTCGGCTGGCCGTCGAGCGCGGGCACCTTGTTGCCGATGTGCTCGGCCCTGCCGCTGCTTCCCGTGACGAACCAGCCGCCCCAGCGGTCCTTGAGCGGCATCCGGTGATCCATGGCGACCGACCTGGCCGGCCGGGCGTCGGACGCCGGCGTCGTGCTGAACATCAGCAGACCCGGCACGCCCAGCGTGTCGGCATTCAGATGACAGCCGAGGCAGGTGGTGACGCGTTGAAACTGCGGCGCGTCGGTGGCCTTCTGCTCCAGCGTGTAGAAGACGATGCCCTCGGTGGCGTCCTGCGCGGCCACTTCGAGAATTTCACCGTTGCGGACATACCCGAGCACGACGCGGTCGTTGAAGAAGAGCGCCCGTGGGTTGTCCGGATTGATCAGCCGGGCCTGCAGACTGGTCGCCGAGAACACGAGCATCTGCGATTCGACCGGAATGTCGAGTGCCTGGAGCGCCGACTGCAGATATCCGCCGCGGCCGTCGAGCGTGAGACGGATCGTGCCGTCCTTCAGTTTCTGGTTGACGGCAACGACGGGATTGTCGAGCGGCGCCGTTCCGTACTTGATGGCCACGTCCTCGGTCGATCCGAAGAACATCCGCCGCCGCTGGCGAGCAGCGCGCGCTCACAGGCGACGGGACCCGCGCCGCCACGCAGGCCAGACCGAGCGCCAGTGCCGAGTACGACCCTGAAACGCATGGAATGAAGCCCAATGTTGCGTGCGGCGCTGCATCGACGTCAAGCCCGCGACGATGCACTAGAATGGCGGTTCCGCTGCTGGTTCACAATGGGGCGAGACGTTACTCGTCGACGGTTTCTCCAGCTCTCCGCCCTGGCGGCTCCGGCCGCGCCGTCGTTGCTGCAACGACTCGCCCAGCCGGAACCCGCGAACGCCGGAAACCCCTGTCGTCGTCGTCGGCGCGGGCCTCGCCGGCTTGCGCGCGGCTGATCTCCTGCGGCGGGCGGGACGCCAGGTCGTCGTCCTCGAGGCGCGCGAACGTGCCGGTGGCCGGGTGCTGACGGTCCGCTCGCCGTTCGACGACGGTCTGCACGCCGAGGCCGGGCCGATCCGCATCGCCGGCGTCCATCAGGCCGTGCTGCGAGCCGCCCGATCGTTCGGCCTCACGCTGACGCCGTTCGCATCGCAGGTCGCAGTGGTGGCGATCCAGGTCGTGGCGGCGATCGGCGGCGGAGGTGCCTCGCGGCGCGCTGACCGGATCTCAGCGGATGACGTCTGGACCCAGGCGGCGTTGCTCGATCGCTACATCGGCGTCCTGCCGGACGATCTGGCGGAGCCGGCGGCGACCGCCGACTCCATGCGCGCGATGGCGATCGCACGACCGCGTGAGCTGGCCGGAATATCTTCGATCCCGCGGCGCCACGCCCGAGGCGATCACGCTCATGACCGTCGGCGGTGACGCCACCGATCTGTCGGCGCTATACGTCCTCCGGCAATTCGCGATGCTGCGCCGTTCCACGCAGCGCTACAAGATTCAGCGGCGGGATGGACCTGCTGCCGCGCGCCATGGCATCGGCGCTCGGAGACGTCGTTCGCTACAATGCGCCCGTCGTCAGAGTGACTCGCGAGTCCTCGGCCGACAGGGCGTGGGCGTGCCGGGCTGCGTTTCCGCGTCGAGTATCGGGCGGACGCTCGCGTCGAGAGCCTGACGGCCAGCCGCATCATCTTCGCGATTCCGTTCACGACGTTGCGGGACATCGAGATCCGTCCGCGTCTGTCCAGGCCGAAGGCAGCAGGCGATCGCGCAGCTGTCCTACTATGCCGGCACGCGGTTCCTGCTGCAGTCGCGCAGCCGCTTCTGGCGGTCCGCCGACTTGAGCGGGTCGGCCCGGACCGATCGCGCGACGGAAGTGTGGGACTCGACCTTCGATCAGGTGACGAGCCGGCGCGGCATCCTTGGCGCGCTCGGTTGGCGGAGGCGTCGGCCGGACGGTCCTCGACATGACCGCCGCAGGACAGCCTCGCGTTCGGGATCGGCCTGGTCGCCGATGCGTTTCCGGCCATTCGCTCGCAGTTCGAGAAAGGGCTTCGTCCAGCGATGGGCCCTCGACCCCTGGTCGCGCGGCGCATTTCCCGTGTTCAAGCCGGGCGAGATGAGTACACTCATGCCGGCGATCGCCCGCCCCGAAAACGGCATCCACTTCGCGGGCGAGCACACATCGTCGTGGACCGGATGGATGGAGGGCGCCTTGCAGTCCGGCGAACGGGCCGCACGCGAGGTGCTGAATTCATGATTGTCGCGCTGCTCATCGTTCACGGCTTGCTGGCGGTCGCGCTGCTCGGCGCCATCACGCACCAGGCGTTGAGCGTGCGTCCCGAGGCGGGCGGCTGCCGGGCCGCTCTCCTTCGTCGGACCGGTTCCGGAGCGTGGACAGCGGCGCGCATACGCGACGGCCATCGTCGTGCTGTTTGTCGTCACGGCGATCGGCGGCGGCGCTCCTGTATCCGCAATGCCCGGCTCGATGTTCGGACGGCGCTCGAGGACCTGCAGATGCGCGCGGCCAACGGCGTCTTCGAGATCAAGGAACATCTCGTCGCGATCGGGCTCGGGCTGCTGCCGACCTACTGGCTCTTCTGGAAGGCCCCGCCGTGCCGGAGCAGGCCGCTGCGCGCCGGTATCTGACCTGGCTGCTCGCGTTCGTCGTCTGGTGGAGCTTCCTCGTCGGGCATGTGCTGAACAACATCAAAGGACTGCTGCCGTGACCTCTTCACACAGACGCCCGTCGGTCGAGATCTTCTCCATGCTCTTCGGCATCGTGTACTCACGTGCTTCTACATGGACTGGGCGCCGTTCCGCTATTATCCCGACGCGCGCAGGTTTCATCTCACGGATCACGCCCCAGGACGGTCCGGCCATCCTGTGGTACGGGTGGGTGACGGCCGCCGCCGTCGTCAGCGCGGCGATCGCCCGTGTTGGTGCCGCGTCGATTGGCTGAACGGCTGCGGCCGGGCTGGGCCTGGGCCGTTCCGCTGGTCATCGTCGTCCTGCTGCTCATCTACGAGCGACGCTGGTTCGTGTAGGATATGAGGCCGGAGGCCGTCATGAAACGACGACTCGGCATTCCGTCAGGTCGCCATTCTCGGGTTCACGTCCTGGCGCTCGGCCGGGCACGCGCCTGGGCCAACGGCGAAGAGTTCTTCGCGCCCGCGAAGAACGGCAAGATCGATCTGGTGTATTTCGGACGGATCAAGGACAGCCAGACCGGCCGCTCGGTCACCGACTCGGTGTAGCTTCGTGCTCACGGACAAGTCGACCGGCCTCAGTTTCCCTTTCACCAACGACAAGCCCGGTCACTTCAGAAGCCCGGACGTCGGCGACGGCGATCAAGGAGATCGGCGAACAGATCGACGTCAAGGCGTTCGAAGTCACCGTCAACGTCGCCGGCTACAAGAGGGCCACGATCACGCGAATGCCCCGCAAGGCGAAGGGCGCGATCGAGCTCGACGTGCGGCTGGAGCCGGTCGTCTCGGCGGAACGTCAGGCGCCGCCGGGCTGGAAGGCTGCCGATGCGCCTGCCTACACGAGGACCGGGATCATCCTGATCGGCTCCGTCCTGCTGCGTCGGTCATCGTAAGGGCGGCGCGAACATCAGACCGCCGCGCCGACCACAACGCGTTGACGCCTCGCGGCAGCTTGATGGGGCTTCCCGTCCCGACGTTGCGCTCGTAGACCTCTCCGTAGTTGCCGACGGTCTTGATCGACGTTGTAGGCCCAGGCTTCGTCCAGTCCCAGCGCTTTGCCGTTTCCGGGCGTGACGCCGAGCAGCCGCCGCACGTCCGGATTGCCGCTCTTCGCCATCTCGGCCACGTTTGCCGACGTGACGCCCAGCTCTTCCGCGGTGATCATCGCGAAAATCGTCCAGCGCAGCACGTTGAACAAATCGACATCCGTGTCGCGCACGAGCTGCGCGAGCGGCTCTCTCGAGATCTGCTCCGGCAGAATCCGGAAGTCGCCCGGCTTCCGCATCTCGCTCCGCAGCGATCCGAGCTCGGAGACGTCGGCGGTGAAGGCGTCGCAGCGCCCGGCCGAGAGCTCCGCTTCCAGCTTGCGCGTGTTGAATCCAGTCGTCTTCTGCAGCGTGAGCTGCGTGCGACCGGAAGTAGGTCGTCAGGTTGGACTCGTTCAAGCCGCCGGCAGACGACGCAGATGCGGGCATTCGAGAGTTGACGGACCTGCTGCGCGGGAGCACTGGCCGGGACCAGGAAGCCCTGTCCGTCGTAGAAGATCACGGGCCCGAACAGCAGTCCCATGCCTTCGCGCTGAAGCGACCACGTCAGCCGGCGCGACACGAGGTCGACGTCGGGCGTCCGCTGGAACTGCTCGACCGACGACGCCTGCTCGTAGCGGACGTTGTCCGGCGTGCCGAAGATCGCGGCGGCGACCGCGCGGCAGACGTCGACGTCGAGACCGCTGTAGCGGCCCCGCTCGTCCGCACGCGCGAAGCCGGCCACCCCGGGCGCCACGCCGCAGACGAGGGTGCCCCGTTGCCGGATGCGCTGCACCCGCCCCTTGCGCCGCCGCTGGGTGTTCTCCCGCAAGCGACCGCCACGCACCGCAACAACGGCCAAGGACACTGCGCCCGCCGGACCATCGCACCGGCCCACGACTGTTGTTGACAAGTCATTTCGCCGGGGTTACCGTCCTCTCGTCCTGTATCCTGCCGGGATTCGGCGCATCATTATCGCTTCGTCCCGGCTGGTAACCGTTCGCGCCGACGTTTCACTCTCCGAAGGAGATCGCCGCATGAGCAAGAGAGGCTTGTTTTCACGGATCGCGGCCCTCGCGTTCGCCCTGCTCGTCGCGGCTTCGCTGACCGTCCTGCGTGCCGGTCAGGCTCCGGCCGGAACGGTCGCCGTCGACGCGCGACGACATCGGCGGCGTCGTCACGGGCGCGAAAGGGCCCGAGGCGGGCGTCTGGGTGATTGCGGAAACCAGGGATACGCCGACCCGGCTGATCAAGAGCGTCGTCACCGACGACCAGGGCCGGTATCTCGGTGCCGGACCTGCCGAAGGGCAACTACGACGTCTGGGTCCGCGGCTACGGGCTCGTCGACTCGCAGAAAGTGAAGGCGACGCCCGGGCAAGAAGGTGAACCTGAAAGCCGTGCCGGCGCCGAACGCGAAGCGGCGGCGGCCTACTACCCGGCGCAGTATTGGTTCTCGCTGCTCGAGGTTCCGCCCAAGTCCGACTTCCCGGGCACGGGACCGCAGGGCAACGGGATTTCGCCGAGCGTCAAGAGCCAGGGCGAGTGGATCCGCAACGTCATCAACACGGACGGCTGCAGCGGCTGTCATCAGCTGGGCAGCAAGGCCACGCGCGAGCTGCATCCGTGCTATGCGGGCATGAAGACGGCCGAGGCGTGGGATCGAAGCGCATTCAGGCCGGGCAGGCCGGCGGCGGGATGAACAACCGCTTCGCGTCAGGTCGGCCGCTTGCGCGCAATCGGGATGCGCGAACTGGACCGATCGGATGACGGCCGGCGAGCTGCCGACCGACGACGCCGGCGCGCCCGCAGGGACGGGAGCGCAACGTCGTCATCACGATGTGGGACTGGGCCGATCCGAAGACGTATGCCCACGATGAGATCGCGACCGACAAGCGCAATCCGACCGTGAACGCCAACGGACCCATCTACGGCGCGCTCGAAGAGAGCGCCGACTACATGCCGACGATCGATCCGACGCGCAATGCCGCGAGCCAGGTGAAGCTGACGGTTCGCGATCCGAAGACGCCGAGCGCGGCCAACACGCCGCCGCCGCAGCCGTCGCCGTATTGGGGCGAGGAAGCGATCTGGAACAGCCAGACCAGCACGCACAGCTTCGCGATGGACGGCCAGGGCCGGGTCTGGGCGGCGTCGCGCATCCGGCAGAACGCAGACGCTGCCGTGGTGTCAGGCGGGATCGGATCATCCGTCGGCCAAGGCGTTCCCGCTCATGCAGAGCGGCCGGCAGCTCGAGATGTACGATCCGAAGACGAAGCAGACCACGCCGATCGACACCTGCTTCAGCTCGGGTCACGTGAATCTCGACAAGAACGACGTCTTGTGGTCCTCGTTCGGCCCCGCCGGCGTCGAGGGCTGGTTCGACACGAAGATCTGGGACAAGACGCACGACGAGCAGAAGGCGCAGGGCTGGACGGCGTTCATCCTCGACACCAACGGCAACGGGAAGAGGGACGCGTACACGGAGCCCGACCAGCCGATCGATCCGACGAAGGACCACCGGATCAACGGCACGTTCTACGGCGTGGCGCCGGCGCCCGACGGCTCGGTCTGGGGATCGGTGCAGGGCATGCCGGGCGGCCTCATGCGCCTGATGCCCGGAGCGAATCCGCCCGCAACGGCGCTCGTCGGAGTACTACGAAGTGCCGTTCAACAACCCGAAAGCGTCCGGGTCCGGCTTTGCGCCGCGCGGCATGGACGTCGACAGCAAGGGCGTCGTCTGGACGGTGCTGTCGAGCGGTCAGCTCGCGAGCCTCGACCGTCGCCTCTGCAAGGGCCCGCTGAACGGCCCGACGGCGACGGGACAGCACTGCCCGGAAGGCTGGAAGCTGTATCCGCGCGCCGGGACCGAACTTCAAGGGCGCCGTCGATTCAGCGAGCGCCGATTCGCTCTACTACAACTTCGTGGACCAGTTCGACATGCTCGGCGTGGGCAAGGACGTCCCGATTGCCACGGGCAACGAATCGGAAGCGCTGCTGGCGCTGGTCGATGGCAAGTTCCTGACGTTGCGCGTGCCGTATCCGATGGGCTTCTTCGCGAAGGGCATGGACGGGCGGATTGACGATCCGAACGCCGGCTGGAAGGGCAAGGCCATCTACACCACGCTCGCGACTCGCGCACCGTTCCACGGCGAAGGTGGAAAGGGCGAGACCAGCAAGCTCGTGAAGTTCCAGGTCAGGCCGACGCCGATCTCGAAAGTAGAGCTAGAGGCTGGCGGCTCGAGGCTAGGAGGCTGGGGTCAGGCACACGCAGGCTCTTCAAGCCCGGCTAGCCTGCAGTCCCTGACCTCTACTTCTTCGCCAGAGATCCGGATGTAGTTCACGACCTTCCAGATATCCTCGTCCTTCAACTGATCGCCAAACGCGCCCATGTTGAACTCGGGCGCGACGCCGTTCTTGATCGCGTTGAAGATCTCGCCGTCGGTCGATCCGTGCTTCCATGCCTTGTCGGTGAGGTCGGGCGCCTCCGGCGTCAGGTCGTTGCCGGGGCTGCCTTCGGCGTTCAGGCCGTGGCAGTTCGCGCAGTATCGGTTGAACGCCTGCTTTGCCCGCGGCGATCGACTCGGGCGACGACGGCACCGGGTTCTGGATTTTGGCCGCGTCCGGGTTGCCCTGGGCCGCTGCCGTGCGCAGGCCGGCGGGGGCGCCAGCAGCAAGTCCGACGCAGAGTCCTCAGACACCAGTGCGCACGCTGGCCACTGCCGGCGAGTCCAGAGCATCACATCTGGCCGACCATTCTGGCATCCGCGAAAACCGTCCGGCCGCTGCGCGTTCTTTACTCCGGCAACCACGAACGCCAACGAGGTTCGCCTGAATACGCGCCGCCGCTGACGGCGAGCACGATGTACTGCTTGCCGTTGAGCATGTAGGTCATCGGCGCGCCGCCTTCGGGCGCCGGCATGTAGACAGCGCCGACGTCCTTGCCCGTCGCCTTGTCGTACGCGCGCAGCATCGCGCCCCGCCGGCCGGTGGACGTGGTCGTCGGCCGCGGCTCGCCGGAGATCAGCAGCGTCTTCGTGACGAGCGTCGCGGCCATGCCGCCCTGACCGGTGCGCGGAATGTTCGAGGCCCTTGAGCGCGGGATGTTCCTTGACGTTGTCGGGCGTCTCGCCGTGCGCGATCTGCCAGCGGATCTCGCCCTTGTCGAGATCGATCGCGCTGATCCGGCCGTACGGCGGCTTGCCGAGCGGAAGCCCTCTGACGCTCAAGCCGCCGCCGACTCGCCTCCGCGGCGGCGTGCCGGCGCCGCGCCGTCCCGGCGACGGAGCGTCCGCCTGCCTGCTGAGGATCCGCTGCCGCCGGTCAGCCGCGCGCCGGCGATGGCGTTGCCGGAGATGTAGCGCATGTCGGAGAACCCGGCCGGCGGCGGCACGGAGCCCCATCGTGCCGATCGCGCCGGTCGAATAGACGTACGCGATGTGCGTTTCCGGATCGTACGACCCGCCCTTCCAGTTCGTGCCGGCGAGCGCTCGCGTGCAGCAGCGCCGAGCGGGCCTTCGATCTTGCTGACGACAGGCGGCGTGAACATCGGGCCCATCGCGTATTTCTTCGACCAGCTCGACGGCTTCGGCGCGCAGCTCGGGCGTGAAGTCGATCAGATCGTCGATCGACACGCCCGTGCCGCTCGTACGGCGGCGGCTTGCGTGGGGAACGGCTGCGTCGGCGAATACCACTCGCCCGGCACGTCGCCCTTCGCGACCGGCCGCTCCTCGATCGGCCAGATCGGCTGGCCGGTCACGCGATCGAACACGTACAGCACGCCCTGCTTGGTCGGCTGCGCGACGGCCTTGATCGTCCGGCCGTTGACGGTGATGTCGGCGAGAATCGGCGCGCACGGGATGTCCATGTCCCAGATGCCGTGGTGCACGAGCTGGTAGTGCCACTTGCGCTTGCCGGTCTGCAGATCGACGGCGACGAGGCTCTCGCCGAACAGGCCGTTGCCCGGACGATGGCCGCCGTAGTAGTCGCCGGTCGGCATCTCGACCGGCAGATACGCGAGGCCGAGCTCTTCGTCGATCGAGATCTGGCGCCCAGACGCCCGTGTTGCCCGTGTAGACCCACGACTCCTTTTCCCACGTCTCGTTGCCGAACTCGCCCGGCTGCGGGATCGTGTGGAAGATCCAGAGCCGCTTGCCGGTCCGCACGTCGAAGCCGCGGACGAGCCCTTTCACGTTCTGACGGCTCTTCGGGTTCGCGCCGGTCTCGACGCGCGGCGCCGACGATGACGACGTTTTTGGCGACCATCGGCGTGGCGTGCAGGCCGATCTCGCCGTTCATCGGATCGATCACCTGGTCGTCATCGTGCTTCAGATCGACGATGCCGTCGTCGCCGAAGCCGGGACCGGGACGCCGGTCTTCGCGTTCGAGCGCGACGAGGCGGTAGCCGGGCGTCACGTAGAGGATGCGTTCGCTCGCGGCCGTCGGTCCAGTACGCGAGGCCGCGGCCGGACAGCTGCCGCGGCGCCGCCGCGCCGCGCGCGCCTTCCTGCTCGCTGTGCATCCAGAGCTGCTCGCCGGTCGCCGGCATCGAGCGCGACGACGGCGCGCCGGCGTGCCGGCGGTCGAGTAGAGGACGCCGTTGACCATCAGCGGCGTCGCCTTCGTAGTTGATACTCGGGCCGCGGGCCGAGGCTGTCGGTCTTGAACCGCCAGGCGACTTCGAGCTTGTTGAAGTTCGTCGGCGTTGATCTGGTCGAGCGGCGAGTAGCGCGTGCTGCCCAGTGTCGCCGCCGTAGCTGCGCCATTCGCCGTTCTTCGCGCCCGCCTGCGCGGAAAGGCGCGTGGGCTGCGATACCATGCAGGCAGACGACGGGAACCGCGAGCATCATCCGGCGGGAGAGTTCAGCATTCACCTTCTTCACGAAGCCACGGAGGCACGGAGCACAGATGACCTGTCATGAGCTCTCAACGTCCTTGCGTGTGGCGAAAGTGGACCGCGACCTTCTGCGTCGCGCGGCGCCCGGGCGAGCTCGAGGATGTGCAGGCCGGTGTTGGCGCGATCGGCGATGTAGATGTACCCGCGGTCGTCCACGTCGACGTTGTTGGTCTGAATCGCCACCTTGCAGCGCTCGTCCGCGCCCGTGCCGACGCAGCGCTTGTCGGTCTTCGTCGGTGATCGGCCGGGATGTAGTAGCCGATTTCCTTCGGGTTGAACGGATCGCGGACGTCGAGCGCGCGCACGCCGGCGTTGAAGTGCGCGACGAACAGCACGCGGTTGTAGTAGATCGGCGTCATGTTCTCGTTCGACGAGTGCGTGCCGAAGCGCCCGCCGCGGCCGCAGAAGTCGCCGCTCGCCTCGGGCACCGTCCACGTCGAGACGCCGAACGGCTTCGATCTCGATCGTGATGTCCACCATCCGCACCATCTGCCGGTTCTCGAAGCACTCGTTGGCGAGCGACTCGCCGACGACCGCGATGAAGTCGCGCCGCGCCTGCGTCCTGGCTGGCGCGGCGTCGTCGTGGTCGTGCTCGATGCCGGCGGCCGCCGCCGGTGCCGGGCCGCAGCTTCTGATTCGCGAACTCCGGCAGCTGCATGCCGAGCATCGGGAACGCCGTGTGCGCGCCGGCGTCCGGCCGGCAGATCGACTCCGGCGACCTGTGGATAGATCAGGTTGGCGTCGGTCGGCTCCTTCGGTCCGTTCAGCAGCTTGTTCCGATCGACGATCTGCAGCGATGCCGTTGCGCGCCGGTGCCGTAGCCGAAATACACGCGGTTGCCTCTCGGCCCGGTGGAGATCGGTCCGTGCAGGTCGGTCGGCACCGGGTCCGGTCGAGCCCGGCTGCTGGCCCGGCAGGCCGAAGTCGCGGATGAACACCGGCTTCGCCGGATCGCTCAGGTCGTAGATCTGCGTCATGCGCCGCGTGCGCCAGTCGGGCGCGCCGGCAGACGAGTAGCGCGATGCCGGTGTCGCATTCCCACCAGCTCTTGTGCGTGTCGCGCAGTCCGCTGACGACGACGGTCAGGCGGCTGGCTTCGACGGATCGGTGACGTCCCAGATTTCGTGGGCCGATGCTGCCGAAGCTGCGCAGCAGGTAGACCTTGCTCTTGTCCGCGCGCGGCAGCGCGCTGCCGTCGCACACGCGGACCATCTGCGCGCCGCCCTGCTTCGGCCTGGCCGGCTCGCCCGGAATGTGCGCGAGGTATTTCGGCTGCTTCGGGTTGGTGACGTCGACGATCGACGTGCCGTTGTCTTCCGTGCTTGCCGGTGAGCGGGTTGCAGCGTCGGCCGCCGTGGTGGCCGATGTAGGCGATGAAGCGGTCGCCCTGCTTGTGCACGAGCGGCTGATACGCGCTCCGCGCCCTGCAGGTCGCTCCAGCCGACGAGCTCCATGTTCGACTTCTCGGCGGCCGGTGATTTTCTGGGCGGTGGCGCGAGGCGTGAGGGCGACGCCGAGCGCCGCGAGACCGATCGCTGCTGAGTCCCGATCGCGCGTATCGCATGTCGCCCCCACTCAGAAGGTTCAAAGTTGAAGCATGCGAAGTTTAAAGTAGGTGCGAAGCGTCTCACGCCATCGGGGTGTCCCCGCCATCTGCAGGCACAGTAGCGCCGTCCCAGCATCAATGGCAGGCCGCGGCGGGGGGCCTGGGCGGGACCAGCGCGAGCCTGGCGGGGCAGGCTCGCCGCCTGCCCGAGACCGACTGACCGACTGAGTGCGCGCTCTCGCCTTCGCCCTTCTTCTTCAGCGCGCTGAACAGCTTGGCGACGTCCGGCCTTCGGATCGATCGAGCATGGTGACGATCGCGAGCGGCATCTCTTCCGGCTCTGGTCGCCCCATTTGGCACTTCGGCACGCGGGTCCGGATTGAAGCGGTTTAGCCCGGCAGAGTTGTCCCAGACGCCGACGTCACGTCGCTTCGTCCCGCGCGGCGCGAGTGCCGGGCCGTGGAATTGATACAGCTCGCTGCCAGTTGAAGTCGTAGCGCGGGAACGACCGGAACAGCATCTCGCTCTGGCCGCCGGGATACACGGCGCGCGGCGTCCATGGCCTTGCCGCGCAGGTGCATGTGCGGGCCGGCCGACAGCAGGTCGACATCCGAAGGCGAGCGTCACCGAGGCGCTGGCTCTGGTAGGCCGGATCGCCGGGCGGGGATGGCGGATCACGCCGTCGTTGGCGAGCCCGACGAACGCGCGTCTGGCGGGCGGCTCCTTCCGCGGGCGGCATGCCGGTGCGCGTCTGATTCATGCGCCTGCGGTCCCGTTCGCCGTGCAGTGCAGCTGCAGGACCAGAAATCGGAGTTGGCTTTGACGAGGAATGCCGTGTTCGGCGGCAGCGTATGCGGCGGCGCGCCGGGCACGTAGCCGACCGGCCACTCGTCGGGCGAGCGAGCCCTCGGGCGTGCGATCGCCGTCGCTCGACCGCTGCTTCTTCCCGGGCCGCGGCGCCGGGACCGACGGCACGCCGACCAGGTAACCAGCGCAGCCACTTGGAAGTCCGGCGTGCGCCGCAGCAGCTTTTACGGCGTGATGCATCCGGCTGAACGGTTGCCCCGGGCTGGATTTCGACGCGCCTGCACCCAGGTGTCCTCGGTGAAGCGCGTCGGGGAGAATGGTGTTCAGGTACTTCAGATGGTCGCCTGGCGCCGGCACGGCCGCCACGGCGCACTGGGCATCTGGACTCACGCTTGTCGGGCGTGCCGTATGTTCCAGCCGTCCACGAACGTTCGCGCCGCGGAGCGCATCGTTCGGATCGCCTCTCCGGCGCGCCCGCGTCGGCCCCAGGCCGCCAGCGTGCTGATGTCCGCCGCCGGCAGCGGCATGTCGTTGGCGCAGTGCTGCAGGCTCCGAGTCGGCGAACCACGGCGGCATCTTCTTCGACTTTGCGTCGCGGTCTTCGTTCGGCCCCGCGCGGCAGAGGCCGCGCCTTTGGGCGTGGGTCAGGAGCGGCATGGGCCCGATCTCGCCGGGCCGGTGGCAGCCCTGGCAGTTCTTCTGAAGGGATGGGCAGGACGTCCTTCGTGAACGTGGTTGTTGCCTGGGTCGCCTGGGGAGCCGGCGCCTGCGCGCGGGCGGGGGCCGCGGCAACGAGCGCGAGGCGGCCGCCGGCTGCGCAGGCCGGAGACGAGGGCTCGCGTGGTCATGGGAATCTCCTGACTGCGTTCCCTGGTTCGGACGCGGAATCGTAGCACGGGAGTTCGCGGGTCAGACCCGCCTCTGGGCACACTGACCTTGACGACGCGGGGAGACCGCCGCCCGCGCTGGCCGTTGGTCCCCGATGAGAAATGCGCTGACCTCGTACAGGCCGGGCGGCAGGTTCGGGTGCATTCGGAACACCGACAGCGGCGGGGCGTCGCGCCCGTCCAGTTCGATCCGGCTGCTGCGGAAGAAATCGGACGACTGCGCGACGATTCTCGAGTGCCCGGTTGTCTTCGCTGGCTTCGACCACGGCCCGGACTGCTGATGAAGGCCGGCGCCGCCGCCATCAGCGGGGTCACGTGCAGGTCTGAGGGGCTGACGCGCCGTCGAGCGCCCTGGGCGCGCCAGCAGGCCGAAACACGCCGCCGCCGACAGAATCGTCAGGTGCTTCATGTCCATGTTATCGGTGATTGTTGCATAGTGTTTACAGAAACGATGTAACGTTTGTTACCTAAATAGTGTTAGGGCGCAAGTGTTTACACGCAGCCGGCTCGGGCGAGCAGGAATGTCTGGCCCCGCCCCGTGGCGCCGGGTGTAGCATCGCGCGCATGCAGAACCGATGGACGCCGGCGGTCGCTGTGCTAGTGGTCGTCGGGGCCGGAGCGTTACGGGCCCAGAGCCATCCGGAGGTGGCCGACGCAGGCAAGGCGTGGGCGCAGAAAACGCCCTGGGGCGATCCCGACCTCTCAGGGCGCGTGGACGAGCGACGACATGCGCGGCATCCCGCGCGAACGGCCGGCCGAGCCAGGGCACGCGGCGCTATCTGACGCGATGAGGAGTTCGCGCAAGCGCGCAAGCAGCCGACGACCAGCGGCGCAGCGCGCCGGCAACGCCGGTCCGGCGGCGTTCCGCAACGACGACGCGGCACGCGCACGTTCCGGCAGACCTCGCTCGTCATCGATCCGCCAGACGGCCGCATGCCCGCGTTCACGCCCGGACGCGCGAGAAGCGGCGCGCGCCGCGCGATCGCGGCACGCTTCGGCGACGGCCCGTTCGACGCGCACCGAGGACTTCACGCTCTACGACCGCTGCATCACGCGCGGCGTCGTCGGCTCGATCCTGCCGGTCGTCTACGGCAACGGCAACCGCATCGTCGCAGGCGCCGGGCGATGGTGACCATCAGCTACGAGATGATTCACGACACGCGCGTCATCTACACCGACGGCCGGCCGCACGTCGGCCCGAGCATCCGCCAGTATCTCGGCGACTGCGCGCGGCCGCTGGGAAGGCGACACGCTCGTGGTCGAAACGACGAACTTCACCGACCAGACGAGCATCGGCGGCGGCAACGGCAACGGCCTGCGCCACAGCGACGCGATGAAGCATCACCGAGCGCTTCACGCGGATCGACGCGCAGACGCTCGATGCTATCGGTCACGGTGGACGATCCGAAGACCTACGTCAAGCCGTTCACCATGCTGCTCGATCTGACGACGGGAGGCGCGAGAACGCGGTGCTGCCGTACGAGTGCCCGAGGCAGCTATGCTGAAGAACACGCTCAGCGGGGAGCGCGCTGAAGATCGCGCGATTGAAGCCGACACAGGAAGAACGGGATCGCGCTGGGCGCGCCGGCCGGTCCAGGGCAATATCAATGCCCTGCCGGCCGTCGCGCCGGCGGGAAGACGCTGACGCGCCTAGTGGGCGATCGCGCGGACCAGGATCAGGCCGAGCTCGAGGCATCCGGCCAGAATCGCGCCGATGACGATCTGCCTGCGAACAAAGAAGGTTTCCATGGTTGCACTCCTCCCAGGCCTGAGAGGGGCAAGGACCATGCCTCGGCCATATCGGTCGTCAACTGACCTGAGCCGTATCCGTCTACGCGCTCGAGTCATATCGCCGGCCGGGCCTGCGATGACGGAATGGGTAGCCCACGGGTATCAGTTCCGTGAGTGAGGACCAAAGGACGCGCGAGCAACGCCATCAAAAGGACGGGCGGACGACGGACCAAAGGACCCGCGCGGGACGGACCAGGACCAAGGACCAAGGACGGACCAAGAGCCCAAGACCCACGGAACCCGGGACTATCTGGTGTCTCCGCGCGCCCGCTCCCCACTTCCCAGCCATCCGACCGGCGCTCGATTCGCTTGAGGCGGACCCGGTTGTCGTTCGGATCCGCGGTTGGGCGATGCCCAGATGCGGACGTCGTCGCCCACGTGGATCGTCGTCTTGTCGATGCCGTCGCGGTCGAGACGCGACGTGCTGGCCCCACTCGGCCGCGTAGGTCTTCAGCGGCCCGAGTTCTCCTGGCCTGAGACGTAAATCCACGAGTGCGGGTTCTTGAACTCGGAACTATGCGAGACGTTGCCTTCGACTTCGATGGTGTCCGCTTCGAGGTAGGTTGCTGCGAACGAATGGTGAGCCAGCAGCGGGGCCGTAGGTCGCGACGCCGGCAGACGAAGAGCAAGAGGACCGAGTCACCAGCTGCCCGTCGTCCGACGATGCCTGCCTCCCTGTCCACGTCCACTTTAATTGGTTCCCCTGGCCAGCGCCAGCAGATCGGCCCTGGTCATCGGGCGGTCCGGATTGGGCGCGTGCACCATCGACGTGCCGCTCGAAATCGAGCTGGAGGCGCTCGATGTTCTGCGACGAGCGTCGGCAATCGACGGGCTGACGGCCTGCCCCGGCGCCGGGGACGTTGAAGTCCGCCGTGAACAGGATCTTCTCCTTCGGCAGATACGCGATGAGCATCGCCGTCGCTGTGCTCGAGCTTGTCGACGTGATGCGAGCTCGATCGGTGCGCGTGTCGTCGCTTCGAGCACCATCTTGTTCGATGACGCCCTCGACCTTCGGCTTCTTGTGCGACTTCGCCAGCGCGTCGCCGACGAGCGTCCGCGGCGAGCCAGAGCGACGCGCTCGACGAAGAACTGGCTGTTGTCGTCGGTGAGGATCGTGATGCCTCTCGGCCGACGAACGGCGCGAGGCCGCTCGGCGTGATCGAAGTGCGGATGCGTGTTGACGACGTACTTGATCCGCTTGGCTGGGAAACAGCCGCTTCGTTTCGGCGATGATCGCGAGGCCGCGCGCTTCGCTCTGTCCGCCCTCGAGCACGACGACACGAGTCCTTGAACTCGACGGCCATCGCGACGTAGCCGCCCGTGATGCGGTACACGCCGTCGGCGAGCTTTCGGACGCGACTGCCGCGCGGCGCCGGCGCGCTGCGCGGCCGCTGCCGGGCCGCCGCCGCGGCCGCGTCGGGGACGCGTCATCAGCTGCGCGAGGTCCGTCGGGTTCTGCGCGTGCCGCGCGCTGATCGCGGCCACGAACGGTCTCCATGCCGACTCTGCTTCTGCGAGATTCTGCCGGGGACCTTCAGCCCGCCGAAGTCCTGGTAGTTCCTGTAGAACAGCTCGATGGTGCAGGTCGCCGAGCACCGGGTGCTCGACCCAGGTCTCGACGCGATCGACCAGGTTCTCGGCGGCTGATGTAGCCGACGACCTGATACGGCTGCCCCGACGGCGCCTTCTGCGCCGGGCTCCACGTCAGCGACCCTGTACGCGACGCTCGTCGATCTTCTTCGTGCGCAGCGTCGCGTTGGTGCTGGCCGCAGCGCCGCGCAGAAATCCCCACGGCGTGACCCAGATCTGCAGCTGCTGCGCCCACGCGGCGTTCGCCGGCGTGATCATCTGATCGTAGCTGCCCGGCGCGCCGGCTGCGGCGGCGGACCGCCGCGAACGCGCCGGCGGGACGCGGTCGCCCGAGGCGCGGACGCCGGCTGCGTGAAGTCGATCGTGCGCGTGTAATTCCGGATGGTCGTCGAAGCCAGACCGAAGCGAGATCGTCCGGCTCTGGCCGAAGTTGCCGCTGGCGGCCGAGCCCGAGTAGGTGATCGCGTTCAGGCCGGCCGCGCCCATGGCGAGCGAGGCGTTCTCCACCACCGATTGGGCGTCGTCGGCGGCCAGGCCGCCGGCGGTGTGGAGGACCAGGGCCCGTCAGGGCCCCGCAGGGCAAAGACGAGCGCCGGTGCACTGCCGGTGTCTTCCACATGTCGGTCAGATTCTGCGTTGCGCCGCCGAAAGCGGTCAAGGCTTGGGATAGACTCACACGTATGAGTTTCTGCGAGCATTGCGAAGGGCAGCGGTTCGATCGGGCGCAGGTCCTCCGATTCTGAGGGACACGCGCAGGCGCCTGCCGAAGCGCGCGCGGGCGGACGGGCGCTCGCGATGGCGATCAAGGCCGTGCAGGCCATGGACATCCCGCACCTCGGGCGGTTCGACGAGAGTCGGCGAGGACGAGGATCATTCATTAGCGCCATCAGCACCGCGGTCCGCCGCGCTGCTTCACAGGACTGTCACTGCCGGACTGAATCTGAAACCGGCAGGCGCGTGACAACGCATCCTCAGCAGCAGTTCGTGGATCCCGCCTCTTTCAGTTGATCAAAGTCGGCGGTTCTTTTTTCCCACGATCTGGTGTTCGCGCTGGCTATCCTGTGGGATAAGCTGGGGCATATAGCGCGGCCGTCAACCCGTGCTAACATGACCCAACCCGCGCCGAAGACCCAAACGAGTGCCGAGTCGGCCGGGTCCGCTGCCGATCTCGAGATCAAGGACGCACAATTGATCTTCGAATCCGGATGGCAGGATCTCGTCGCCACGTCTGGCCGCGAGAACCTGCGTTTCCCGAAGGAGATCATTCTGCTCGGCGGCGCGCCCGGCGCCGGCAAGGGCACCAACACCGCGTTCATCGCCAAGGCGCGCAGCCTCACCTGCGGCCCGATCGTCATCAGCGCGTTGCTCGACTCGCCGGAGGCGAGAGCGCTCAAGGACGCGGGCCACATGGTCGGCGACCGCGAGGTCGTGGGCCTGCTGCTGCGCGAGCTGCTGCGCCCGGAGTATCACGACGGCGTGATTATCGACGGCTTCCCGCGCACCACCGTGCAGGTCGAGTGCCTGAAGCTGCTGGTCGACCAGATGCACGCACTGCGGCGCGAGTTCTTCAACACGCCGCTCAGCATCCATTTCCGGCATCCGACCATCCACATCATGGTGTTGTTCGTCGAAGAGAAGGAATCGATCGCGCGCCAGCTGAAACGCGGCCAGGAGACGCACGCGCACAACGAGGAAGTGCGGCGCACCGGCGTCGGCCAGTTGCGCGAAGATCGACCCACCGACCACGACGAAGCGCTCGCGCGGCGGCGCTACCAGGCATTCAAGGAGCAGACCTGGGACGCGCTCCGGTCGCTGGAGCAAATCTTCCACTACCATTTCGTCAACGCCCAGGGTCCGTTCGAGACGGTCGAGCAGAACATCCTGCAGGAGCTCCAGTATCAAAGCACGCTCGAGCTCGACCCGCGCACCGTGGAACGGCTGCTGGGCGTTCCCGTGGCGAGCGAGATCATCGTGCACGCGCGCCAGGAATTGGTGAAGCGCCTCGACAGCTACGAACTGGAGTCTCGCGAGCTCTTCGCCAAGGTCATCGCGTTCATCGAACGGAAGATGATCCCGATCGTCCTTCGCCACGCGATCTCCGGCGTGGCGCACATCAACACGGAAGACGCCGTGCTCGACGACCCGTTGGCGCTGGCGATGCTGATCGACGTGTTTTCCGAGCGCGGATACCACGCCGTCGTGGACATCCATCGCATCGATGTGCCCGAGCACTGTCGACGCCGCGACCGGCGCGATCAGGTGCGGCATCAAGAAGGTCTACCGGATCCAGATTCGGTTCCACGGGTCAGAAATCCGTCGGGGCTAGCCGGGGTAATGCCCCAATGGCCTGAGCGGACCATTGGGGCAGAACGAATTACTTGCGGTGCGGCGCGCAGAGCAGGCCGTTGTTGTAGGCGTCCATGCGTGCTGATGCAGCGGCTCGCCGACCGCACCACGCGTGGCTGGACGCCGCGACGTTGCTGCCGACGGGACCGTAGCGCGGCCATCCAGGCGTTGCGCGGCTGCGATCGCCGCTGTTCACGCAGCTGGCGTCGTTGCCGATCAAGACGTTCAGCATCGCGGGACACGAGCGACGCTGAACATCGTCGTCGTCTTGTCCTTGCCGACCTTGCCGAGCCAGGCGATCGCCTGGGCCTTCGTATGACATGACGGCTCCTGAACCAACCGTGATGGCTGCTCGACCGGCCACGCGTCCGGGTGGTTCTTCCAGTAGCCGGGCGTTCCGGTTCCCGGGATTCAGCCGCCGCGGATGGTGACGAATCCGAAGCTCGATGGATAGCCGTTCGGATCACTGCCGTTGCCGCGCGACGCTGTAATCCGGCGCCGTTCAGTGAACAGCCGACGTATCGTCGCCGACCGGGGTGGCGCACTCGTCCCGTCGGTATGAGGACCGCCACCGTGTAAGTCCGTGGCAGACGGCGATCGAAGTAGACGTCTCGTCCAGATCCGGTCTCGAGTCGGACGTAGTCCGTGACCGTTCGCACGCGCTTGGCAGACTAATGACCATCGACGCCTATCTGATGCCGGGTTTCTCCGAGCATCCTGAATGCCGTTGCCGTTCGTGTCGTTGAAGACGATACCGCAGACACTGCCGGCCGACGCGCACACGCGTCTGCGCCGACGCCGGAGTCGCAGCCACCGACGCCAGCGGCAGGAGCGCCGCGGCGCATCGCCGCCGCCCTGATGTGCTTCAGCGGCCCGTCGAGCAGCTGCTGCGTTTGTTGCCTGTAGTTCGGTCTGACCAACTTCCTGAGACATGTTCGATGCTCCTTGAGGGGAGCTCCGTGTTGTTGACGCGTCGGGTTCCGGTTTGTACGCTCAGCTGTGCGCTTCCTGCTCGTGAACAACCACTGCATCAGCGATCCGACCGCCGGCGTGACGCAGAGCCTGCGCACGATCATGGAGTGGCTCGCCGACGCCGGCCACGCGTGCCGCATCCTCACGACGGCGCGCTTCGAGAGCGCGCGTGACGTTCACGATCGAGGAGCATCTGCGAGCGCAGGGCGTCGATGCGCTCGCGCTCGCCGCCGATCGTCCAGACGATCGCGCAAGAAGCGGCGCGTCGACGACCGGCCCGTCGTGCACTACGCCGTCGAGGACGTGCCCGTCACGCTGCTGCTGACGCGCCACAACGACGAGTCGCGGCCCGATCGCGCGGAGGCCAGCGCAGTACCTGGCGCTGCTCGACGAGCTGCTGGACGATTTCGCGCCCGATCAGCTGATCGCCTGCAACGGCCACCCGATGATCCTCGAGGCGATGGCGCGCGCGCGGACGCGAGGCATCACGACGGCGTTTGCCGTCCGCGGCTTCGGCTACTACGACGCGCGGCTACTTCGAGCGACGTCGATCACGCGTTCACGTGCAGCCAGTTCCTGACCGATCACTACCGCGACAAAGTCGGGCCTCGTCAGCACGCCGATCGAGCCGCCGCATCGACTGGTCGTCCGTCGTGGCGCCCGCCGAGTCGCGCGCGTTCGTGACCTTCGTCAACCCGTCGCCGCACAAAGGCCTGCTGCTGTTCGCGCGGCTCGCCGACATGCTCGGATCGCGACGGCCCGACATTCCCGATCCTGGTCGTGCAGTCGGGCCACAGCGGCGGCTCGCTGAACGCGATTCCCGGCATCGACTTCAGCAAGTACCCGCAGATCATGGCCGCGCCGCCCGTGCCCGACGCCGGCGGACTACTTCGCGCTGACGCGCATCCTCGTCGTGCCGTCGGTGTGGGAAGAACCGTTCGGCAGAGTCGCGGCGGAAGCGATGATCAACGCGATTCCACGCGCTCGTCAGCAACCGCGGATCGCTGCCGCACGTCGTCGGCGGCGATTTCAGCGAGGGCGGCGGCGGACGCGTCCTGCCGATCCCCGAGTGGATGACGTTCAAGACGACGAAGCTCCCGAGCGAGGACGAAGATCGAGCCGTGCGTTCGAGGCCGTCTGCAGCGCTCTGGGACGATCCGGCGCTGCTATCGCTCGATCGCGACGCGGCGCGCGGCAGATCGCCGACGAGCGATACAGCGAACGGCGTCTCGCGCAAGAAACATGTCGATTACTTCACCTCGCTGAAGCCGGGCAGGCCGTCCCATCGCAGAACACTCGCAGCGCACACACATCCGAGGCTGACGCGCGGGAGATGCCAAGGCGTGGTTGGGAGATCTCTTTGCGACTTGACGATTTCCACGCGGGGAACAGGAACCGTTCGATCGCAATACCGTCAGCGTTCGTGACGAATCCGTGCGGTGGCGTGTCGGTGAAGAGGCCATATACGGCTCTCCTCACGGCTTTCGCGCGGTGCGGTCGCCGCGCGTCGTGAACATCGCCGACCTGCGCCGGCTGGCGAAGCGCCGGCTGCCGCGGCTCGTGTTCGACTACACATCGACGGCGGCGCCGAAGACGAGATCACGCTGCGCGAGAACTGCCGCGCGTTCGACGACGATCCGTTTCCGGCCGCGCGCAGGTGCGTCGCGGTGCCCGAGCTGCGACCTGCGCACGACGGTCCTCGGCACGACGCTCGATCTGCCGTTCCTGCTCGCGCCGGTCGGCTTCTGCCGCATGTTCTATCCGCGCGGCGAGGCGGTGGCGGCGCGCGCCGCGAGCGCCGCGGGCACCGCATACATCCTGTCGACGTTCTCCGGCACGCGGCTCGAAGAAGTGCGCGAGCAGGCACGGCGGTCCGCTCTGGTATCAGCTCTACGTGCCGCGGCGGCCGCGACGGTCGCCGAGGCGAGCGATCGCGCGCGCACGCGCGGCCGGCTACTCGGCGCTCGTCGTCACGATCGACACGCCGGTGTCCGGCATGCGCGAGCGCGACTTCCGCAACGGCGTCGGCCCGCTGCTCAGCCGGCGACTGGCGCCGCGAGCCTGCCGTACCTCTGGCAGTTCGTCGACGCGCCCGCGATGGGTGCTCGACTACCTCGCCGACGGCGCGCCGCGCGTGTTTCCCGAACGTCGAGCTTCCCGGCGTCGGCGCGATGCCCTGCAGCGACGTCGGCGCGCTGCTCGCCAGCATCGATCGTCACCTGGACGACTCTTCGGTGGATTCGCGACGCGTGGAAGGGCCCGATCGTCGTCAAAGGGCGTGCACACCGGCGACGATGCGCGGCGCGCGATCGACGCCGGGGCCGACGCGATCGTCGTCTCGAACCATGGCGGCCGGCAGCTCGACGGCGTCGCGGCGACGCTGCGCGCGCTGCCGGAAGTGCGTCGCGGCCGTCAACGGACGCGTCGAGGTGCTGCTGGACGGCGGCATCCGCCGCGGCAGCGGACGTCGTCAAGGCGCTGTGCCTCGGCGCGCGCGCGCGTGCTGGTCGGCCGCGCCTACGCGTGCGGCCTGGGCGCCGCCGGCGGACGCCGGCGTCGACGCGCGCGATCGAGATCCTGCCGCGCGGACATCGACCGCACGCATGCACCTGCTCGGCTGTCCGTCGGTCGCTCAACTCGGTCCAGCGCCAGTATCGTTGGAAGCCGGAGACGTCGCGAAGGCGGTAGCTAAGTATGAACCGCCGTAAGCCCTCTGCTCTTGCCCTGCTGTTACTGCCTGTGCGGCGTCACGAGCGCGGCGGCGCAGGACCTCGTCGATCACGCAACGTCGCGGGTCATCGTCGGCAACGGCACCGTGATCGATCAGGGGACTCGATCGTCGTGCGGGGCGGGCGGATCGCGTCGTGTCGCCGCGGCCGGCGACGCGGCCGCGCAGGGCCCGCCAGACGATCGACGCGCAGCGGCATGACGGCGCTGCCGGGATTCATCGACGCGCCATCGCCACGTGAACACGGGCCCCAACGAGAAGGCGCAGATGCAGGCGCTGCTCGACGCCGGCTACACGACCATCCTGTCCGGCGGCGGCCCGGCCGAAGGCAACATCACGCTCCGCGATCACATCGAGACGGGCGTCGATCAACGGGCCGCGGATCATTCCGTCCGGGCGCCTGCGATCTCGCCAACGGAACACCCGACGCGATCCGCGCCGAGGTCCGGACGCTCGCCGCGCTGGGCGTCAAGTTCATCGGCGAGATAGGCGCTGACACCCAAGCCGGGCCCGACCGCGAAGGAGACTGGAGAACCTGCGGGCGCGCCGTCGACGAAGCGAAGAAGGCCGGCGTGTGGGTGCAGATTCACGCCGTGAGCCCGCAGGCGATGATGGCCGCCGTCGACGCCGGCGTGCCGAAGCTCGTGCACACGCCGCACTTCGGCTGGCTCAGCTTCGAGGACGCGAAGCGGCGTCGCGGCGGCGGGCGTGAAGCAGCTGTCGACGATCGGATTCGGCGTGCCGGTGTTCGGCGTGTTCGCCGAACGACAACAAGCCGCGGTTCCGCGACGGCAAGCCGTGGCCGGAGTCGATTCGTCGACGGCGACGGCCGCGGGCGAGGAAGCCGGCTACAAGGCCGTGAACGCGCGCACGTCGTGGGACGCGGGCGTCGATCTACGGCTACGGCACCGACACGAGCTACGACGCCGAAGGCCGGCCTGGCGCACGAGCTGCAAGTCGCTCAACCTGATGTTCTCGATGCAGGACATCATCAAGCTGATGGGGCCGAACACGGCGTCGTACATCGAGATGAGCGATCGAGCTCGGCACGCTCGAAGCCGGGCAAGCTGGCCGACATCGTGCTCGTCGACGGCAACCCGCTCGACGGCTACTGGAACCTGCTGGAACACGAAGCTCGTGATCAAGGGCGGCGTCATCGTCTCCGACCAGCGGTAACCCGGCCTTCGGTCCGGCCGGAGTCCTTCGTGGCCCGCCTGCGATTCCTGCGCGTAACCGGGCATGAAGGAAAGCGTTCGGCCAGGCTGACTGCGAGTCGGAAGTGCGGGTGCTGAAGGCGGAATACAGCAGAGCTATGTATTTCGACGGAGACCCGTTCAACGAGACACCATCAGGTCGAGACCTACTTGATCATCGGGCGGCGCGGGTCCGGGAAGACCGCGCTGTCGCACTATTTCTCGTTCGGCGGGACCTTCGGGATCAGTTTCGATCGACATCGACGAGCCTGCCCTGTATCGGCGGGCACTGTCCGAGCTGGCCAGCCAGGCGGCTATCCCCGCACTGACCTGGCGATCAGCGCCTCAGCCGGATGTGGTTCTACGTGGTTTGGGCGGTGATTACCGAGCAGATGCGCGCGATGTCCCTGACATCGAACGGGCCACCTGTGAGAAGCCGGACACCGGCGCCGCGCTCGGTGTCGAGTTCCTCGGCCGGAGGCTGGAATCGCTGATCGATCTCTTCCACGATTCCGGCGATTTCACGGAAGCCAATCTCGACGGTGCTGACCGACGAGCGCCTCGGGCGAGCCCAGGAGGCCGTCCTCGATATCGCGAGGGACCGGCCCGTGATCATCGCGGTCGATACGCTGGGCGGTACGACGTCCGACGAGCGGCTGATGAACGCTCGCCGCGCTGATCCAGTGCGCGTCACGAGTTCAACAGCCGCTACGCCGCGGCCTTTTGCACCTGAAGGTGTTCATCTCCGGCGAGATATTTCCCTATCTGCGGGAAGTGGTGCTGAGTGAACCCGCTGAAGCACGTGAAGAATCCCGTCCTACCTCCTGTGGCGGCCGGGATCTCGCTCCGGCTGATCTGCTGGCGCTTCTACCAGTTCCTCGAGGTCCAGGGCAAGCTCGATCGGGCCAGCTTGGGGCGCATCGACTGGAAGAGACTCCGACGTGGTGATGCAGAAGATGTGGAAGCTATTTCGGCGAGGAGCTGCTCAACGGCCACGGGTTGAGAGCGGACGTTTTCATGCGTCTTTCACCGTCACGCAGCTCAGGCCACGGCAGCTCATTCTCGTGTGCAACGCGATCGCCCGCTACGCCACCAGGGAAGGGCGGTTCCGTAAGCTCGCGAATGGGATATTCGCGAAGCGGTGGAAAGCGCGCGGGCTCGGCAGCCAGCGAAATCATCAGCTCGTTCCAGAGCATCTACCAGGTGGGCGGACGGTCGTGGACGCTCCTGAACATCCCCATGGTGTTTTCCGGGCGCGAAAAGCTGGACAAGCGCGCGCCCATTTCGAAGGGCGCGTGGCCCGGCGATTCATGCTCGTCGTCGGCGTTCCACCAGCTCGTGACCGAACTCCGGGCTGGTCGGCCGCGTGGCCGTCTGAACGTCGAGCACGGCTTCACATCGACGCGGACTTCGAAATTGCGATGACGGATCGGTTGCGGGTGACGTCAGCGCGGTGATCAGTGCGCGATCCACCCGATGTTCTATTCAGGCTGAACGTCGATCTCAACAAGCGGGCGCGCGTGATGCCGTTTTTGTCCGCTCGCGATCACGAGCTCACCATGAAGGTGTGAACATGCCCGCCATTCACGAGGTTCCGCACCGGCTCGGGGCGCGCTCGCACGCGGCGTTCAAGCAGCAATACGTAA
>ERZ1370068.11048-contig-9697_pt1 | contig 44576 bp, 41 predicted proteins | sample MGYA00561227_ERZ1370068 | MGnify/ENA primary metagenome ERZ1370068 (study PRJEB38410, sample SAMEA6850437) | metagenome | study: Metagenomic assessment of the ecological functions of the soil: analysis of the soil microbiota associated with the...
GGTTACGTATTGCCTGGCCAAGGCGCGCGCCAAGGAGCGGATCGGGTCTCCGGGGCGGCACTGGCCATGCGCCAGGAACGGCCGTGGCATGAGCCGCGTACAACGCCGGCCGCAGTCCGGAATTCACCAGCGACTGTCTCTCCGCTGCCCGACGTCCCGACGACGGCCAGGAAGCGCGTCCGAGCCAGCTTGTCGACCATCGTGTCGACCTCGGCTTTCGCGGCCGTGAAGAACAGATACTCCCTCTCGTCTCCACGGAACGGCCGCAACCCGGGGAATGGATTCGGAAGCGGCGCGGGAGGCCGTGTACGGAGCCTGGCACGTCACGCAACGAAGTGCACGTCTCCGAGTAAGCGGCTGCATCGCCGCTTCGGAAAACCCCCGAGGCCGTTGGATCACATTCGGCTTATCCATGCCGATCTCGTCTTTCTTGTCATTCGTGACCGGCTCTTGCCAGCATCGTCAGGCGGGCCGGCGCAGATTTGCGTCGTAACCGCGGTATCCCTGCATCTTCCGCAGGTCGTTCCCCGACGGTGCGCTTCCAACGACTCGTCCCCGACGCCAGGTAGAACACGATCAGAGCGTCGCAGCGCGTCAGCAGATCCCTGGTTGGTCCCGGACGCACTGGCCGCGGCATCCCCTTCGAACAGGGGAATCTGGACGTCGAGTCCCTTTTGACTCTTGAGAAACTTGCGCAACGGAATGCGGCCTCCAGGATCCCGCTCGTCACAGACGACGTAGACAAGCCGGGAGCCAGGCGTGCCGCTCTCGCGCGGAGACGCTGGCAGTTTCCGGCTCCCGAAGTGCCTCCAGGGCGCCGTGAACGACGCTTTTGAGCGCCTCGATATCGCCAATCATCAGGTCGGCCGCGAATTGGGTACGGCGCCCAGGCAGGGGGCCTGGATGAACCGCTGCTGCTCGATGCTCAGATGCGAAGTTCCTGGAGCCAGATCACCCGACGCAACCCCGCGCTCCTGGCGCGCGCAATCGCCAGCTCGTTTTGAAGCACGACGACCGATTTCTGAGTCGGGCCGTCAGGCACAGCCCCGTAACTCGTGCCTACCATGTGAATCGAGAGCGTCGCTCGCTCGAGAAGACGCCACCTCGGCCACGTAGGCAGCCTCGTCCCTGTAGCCTGCGGTCCGGCAGGATTGATGCCCGTGAGCCGGAGGTCTGCCTCCCGCGCTTCCCGCGCCTGCCGATGCTCCCAACTGCATTCCGCCAGATAGATGATGGACTTGACGACACCGGTGCGGCGTTCGTTTCGTCGCCGGAAGATGAGGCCGACAGCTTCTTGAGCTGCTGCGAGATGTCCCACGCCAGCTTGGCAATCTTCAAGCGTACTTAGGGCCCATCTCCTCGCCGTAGGCGGATCGAGCTCCAGCGGGGTGCCTTGGTCATCGAAGATATAGAAGGGATACCCCAGGACGTCTTCATGATCGGAGGCAGGTTACCTTCGCCGTCCACGGGCGTCTTGATGACTTTGATGATTCTCGACTTCTGCTCCATTACCACAATCACCCGCCTGAACGCTCGGCGGCGTCGCAGAACTCCCGGACTTCGCGCGTGCATTCAGTCGGACTCGATGTAGCGAGGCGTCAACACCGAGATCAGGAGGGCGGTCTTCCGGGAACAGCGCCACGATTTCGTTCGCGAAAAGAGATCGTTTGCCGGATAGCTTGAGGTCCCGCCAAATCTCGGCGTGGCGGCCCAGGCGCATGCTCAACATCGCGTCGAGCGACTTGTGGCGAAAATTGCTGACCCAGCCGAGTTGGTGCGGCGTCAGCGGCTGACCGTCAATGTGAGGCAATAGCTGATGAACAGGTGTTTTTCAAAACTGGCCCGTCCTCCCATCTCTGCCTCCTCGAACGCGAGAGCTCACACTAATGACGCGATTTTGTTCAAGCGGGCGGCCGCTGGACGAGTATCAGGCGGCCATGCCGAGCGTTCAAGCGGAAATACAGCACGCCTGACGATCGTGTCGCCGACCTCGTGGACACATGACTTGCGCGCGTCCCGTTGTCCGTCATGTGCGCTGAATTCCACGCGTGTGCGTCGGCTGGATTTCCCCGCCGTTCGCGCATATAAGACCGAAGAGCAGGTCCAAATGAAACGGGCAGTCGTGCGAATCGGCGGCCTGGTGATGCTCGTCGCTGGTGCTTTCCGCGGCCGCTGCGTCAGCGCAGGACGCGGCGGGAGGAGGCGCCGCAGCTGCCGGTGGAGCATCGAGGGGCGGCAGGCGTGCAGCTCAATACACCGGCACCATCCAGTCCGTCGCCTTCGGATTCGCGCCCACCCGCAGTCTCACGCTTCTCATCGGCGCGGAGCGGTCTCGCACCGAGCGACGAGATCGAGTTCTACCCTGGCGGGTATGCGAGTGAGCGCGGCGGACTGGTCGAGATTCGTCAGCGCAGAGCTGCGCTACGCGTTCTTCGCGAACAAAGCGCGTCTCGCCTTACTCCCACACCTTGACGGCCGCAGCCAACGCTGGCGTCGACGGGGCTGTCCCCGGACCCGCATCCGTGCTCTCTTCGACGATCCGGCCACGCGCAGCGCAAATTTCGTCGCAAATGTCATCGGGAAGGAAGCGCGGGCCTGGACTGACCCGTTCGCAGCGTCGCGTGCGGATCGCCCATGACACCGTCCTGGAGTGGCGCGTGCGACGGGATCGTGTCCCAACAGGCACACCTTCACGTCTGACACTCGGCGAGCCACTGTTTCGTGACCTTCCGACTCGGGTGAGCGTTCTGGACGACTCCAGTCGCTCGGCAGGATACGAAAGCGGCTTCCGGCCTTTGACTCGGTAGACCGAGAAATCCGTACGATCCGTCGTGAACACGGAGCTGCAATCGAGCTCTTCGGCCAGCGCGACAAGCGTAGCATCCGCAAAGTCCATCGGCAGATCGGCATACTTGTCGAGCAGCTTCCGGACGCGCTGCAACGACGTCGTGCTCGGAAGGAACGAGAAGCGCGCCCCCGGAGAGGAAGAAATCGACGCAGGCGGCGCGTCCGCCCTGAACACCGGCCAGGAGGTGAGTGGCTTCGGTCAGCACCGCCTCGGTCGACACCACAGGACCGGTCCAGTCGGCGAAGGCACGACGGCACTTCAGGTGGTGCGTCTGGCTGCGATCGAGGAGCGAGACCAGTGCACCGGTATCGAGCAGCAGCTCACCGGGCATGCTTCAACGACGCGAGAACGTACTCACGATGTCGCTCCGCCAAGTCCGGGACTCCGGACGACAACGAGCCGATGAGGTGCTCCACGCGTTCGGCTGCGTTTACCAGTCGGCCGACGGTGCTCCCTGAAGGAACGCCTCGAGCGCCATGCGGACGACGTCCGACGGCCGGCGCCCCAGGCGGCGGGATGTTCGCCGGGAGCGTGCGACCCAGCGGTGTGGGCAGACGGACCGTGATCTGATCGTCCACGAAAGGGATCCTCCAATGCGTGCACTGCAATTGTAGTGCGACGCACTGCAGCAGGCAAAGGTCCCGGCAGGTCGGTCGCGACCTGACCGTCGACGTGTGCCCACAAGGCACAGATGGCGTCGGCTCCAGGTGCCCGCCAGTGTGCCCAAACGCGAGTCCGAAGAACCATCATTCGGCAGCCAACGCCAACCAACGATCCCATGAAAAACGGGCCTGAAATCGTCAATTTCAGGCCCGTTCTGTGATTCTCCGCTAGCCTTAGCAAACTTCCGCCGCCTTCGCCTCGGCCACCTCTTCACCGCGTGCGGGATCCTAAGTATAAACGACATCGCGACTACGCGAACGCGATTGTCCCCGTGAATGTCCCTGAAATTGCAGTCCCTGCCGGGCGCGGAGACGACGCTTCAGAAACCGCTGGCGACGTCGGCAACGGGATTATCAGCACAATGCAGCGGTCTTTTTCGTCAGCAAGCATCCCCACAATCTGCGATCCAGCAGTCATTTCGATGGCCCCGTCCACATTCGTAAATGGAGCGGCGTCGTTCGAACGTGACACGAGGGAAGATCGCCGGCAGGCGCCGAATCAAGAGGTAGCGTCTGAAAAAACCGTTGCCGGTTCAGGTCGGCGGCGGAAACGGTTCACGCAGTTGCCGCGGCGGAGGTCCGGTCCGGTGCGGAGCGTCACAAAAACGAGAGGAGAGCAGCCGCGCTGGATGAGTTCTGAACGGCGCTGGGTGAAACTAACGAGGAGACCAACCACCACGCCGCGCGCCTCACGCGTTGCGGAAATATCTCGGTCATCCCATGACCGGGGCCAAGCAAGCACTGTTGAATGCTTAATTATGGCGGTTGCTCCCAGCTCCTGAAGAACGGCAACGACGAGTCGTTCGCGCCCCCGACCTAATTGCGTTCGGGCACAGCGGTTGTCGCGGTGGGATTTTTATAGAACACGTAATCGGCTTCGTAAGGCACAAACGCCGTCTTCCCGATGTCGGCCGGCGAGTTGCAACCGATCGACGGTGCCAGCCCGCCCACGGTATTCACTCGTTGAACGAACGTGGCCGCTGCGAGATTGTCGCCGTTTCCTGATCCTTCGAGAACGCCAGCCCGACTTAAAAGGAGCCAGGCGATGGCGTCCGGGGCGACAAAGTCAGGATCCGTGGCAAAAGTTGCGGCATGGACCAGCTTGCCCCAGAAGACGCTCGAGTTCCGTGTGCTCTGCCACGTGGCGCGTATCGTGCCGCCCTCGACGGGGTTCGGACTGAAGAAGTGATTGATGACGCGCCGTGCTGGGTTGTCGAACAACACGGCCTCGGGCGTAGTCAACACAAAGGCGACGCCAGAACCCGATGCCGCGCACACGTAATCCTGGCTGCCGAAGGCGTGGCCGATGAGAAACGCTTCGTTTCCCTCGGGCACGTGAAGTGTGCCGGGCACTGGTGGCGGCGTGACATTCTGCGCGTGACCGACTTGCGGGAGCGCGACCACGAAAGCCGTCGCGAGAGCGCTAATGCAGGCGATGAGCCTGATCCGGCGCGTGATGTGGTGTCCTGTGTTGCGAATGTTCATGCGATTCTCCTCATTTTTCGAATACAGCGACTCTCACTTCCGTGTAGCTGAACGGACGGAGGACGTCGCCGCTGCCTCGACGTCTTACCTGTGTAGGCGCAGCCGTCCGGTTTCTTTCGTCGCTTTTGGAAGTTCGGAGCGTCGGAGTCCCTTGTTATCGCGCGTTCCGTAGGGAACGAGCAGATCTCGGTCGAGATATCGCTCACGCTTCCAGCCGTGAGCGGGATACCCGCGCTCGGCAGAAGGCTGAAAGGAGCTTCTTGAATCCAGCGAGCGAGCCGCGCACTCACGGCTTTGCCGAGCCTGCCGCCAGGCGCCCACGCTTCCCAATAGAGACTCGGCGCGAGGACCACGCAGCTAAAGGGGGCGTCTCCTGAGGCCGGCAGTATGCGGCATGCCGATCTTCTTGAACTGCTCACACAGCTGTTCCGCGAATCGCGGCCAATTCTCCCGGAGCGCAATCGCGTAGGAGACAACTTCCAGACCGGCCGCAGTGGGACTTCGGAGCTGTTGCCCTTTTCAGTTCGACGACGACCGGCGCGCCCGCGTGATCGATGCCAAGCAGATCGATGTGGCCCCAACCCCGCTTCTTTCTGCTGTCAAAGAGCGGCACCTGAATGCCAACGGAGCGTGGCCCACAATCGCGGCTCGTCGTCGCTGCGAGGAGCGTCGAACCGATTGCGGCTCCAGATCCTGGCCTCGAGGAGACGTTCTTCATTCGATGCGTTGATCCGGTCGGCTGCGCGTCTGTTTACGTTGCTGATCCGTCGGGATTGAAGGGCTGTCTCTGGGAACGCACCGGCGAGGCCAGCCTGGTTGCTTCGATCGCGGCATCGAGGTGGGCGAGCAGCTCGGTGCACTGCTCTTCCAAGTAGGTCGCCTGACAGCCCCACTTGTCCTTCAACGTGTGCAGGCTCTCGGTCGCACGGCGACCGTAGAATGGCGGGCTTTTTCGATTGAGCGATCCCTGTGCGCGTCACCCTGACATCCGTTATGCGACTAGCGAGGACGGTCCGTCAGAACCGGCTCGATGCGTTGAGGGAGCCCTACTCGGCGAACCAGGTCGCCGAAGCGGGGATCTCCCACGCAACGGCGTGAGCAACCGGTTGACGTTGAGGTGTGGTACATCCACCGGTGCTCCCTGTAGTCGATCTCGAGCCGCGAGAAGGCCTGATCGAATTCGCCAAGTCCGACATAGGCATACACCAGCGCGAGCTCGGGGATGCTTTTCGCGTTCGCGACGGCGTTCGAGACCCTGAGCAGATTGAACGCCTCCTCGTCTCGCCGCCCGAGCCTGCCATAGACGCCGGGCCAGGGCGCCGACGAAGACGGCGCATCGCTGTTGCCTTTCGCCATACTCCGTCTCCAGGTCGCGCACGACCTCGGAATGCTTTCCTGCGCGATCCACAAGTGCACGACTCCGAGACGCGCGTGCACGAGAGCCAGGTTCAGCTTCAAGCACCTTGCGCCAGCACGCCAGCGCCTTGTCGTCCGCATCGGAGTAGAAGCAGACCCAGCCGGCCCGGGACGCGATGTAGAGCGACGAGGATCCAGCTGCATGGCCAGGGCGGCACGCTCGCGCGCCTCATCGGTCCGCAGCACGGCCGCCAGTACCCGCATACCAGACCTGCGCGAGGGCATCGCGCGGGTTCAACGCCAGGGTCCTGCCTCGAACTCGCGCTCTGCGCTCGTCCAATCCCAGTCCGTCATGTCGGCCCAGGCAAGCGCCGTGTGTGCTTCTGCAAGGGTGTCGTCGATCTCGAGCGCCTGTTTCGCCCACTTGCAGAGCATTGACACGTCCTTCCAACGGGTCGCCCACGAAGCGCGGCTCCGCCTCGCACATAGAGCTCGGCGAGGCTCGGCATACGCTTCCGCGCATATCCCGAGTCCTTTCAATGGCTCGCTGGAAGAGCTCACGGGCCTTGGTGCTCCCACTTGGCGTCCCACGGTGAAACGCCTGTCGGCCCTCGACGAGCGCGTCGAACGCCTCGCGGGGGACGGCAGGACGCGCGCGTGAACCGTGAGGAATCGCCATGCTCCCGACGAGTCCGGTCACCCCTGCGGCGATCCCGCCATCGCGTGAGGTCATCACCGACACAGCCAATAGTCCAGCCGCGACTCGCGCCCGCTCCGAACCACCACATGCGCACGTCGATTCGCCTGTCAGTTGCGGAGGTCTTCGGCACCTCTGTCGTCCGTTGCGTGCACCGGCTGGACAAACCGGCATCCGCGGCGCGGAATCGTTTCGATGAACCGCGGTGGCCGGGGAATCGTCCAATGCGACACGGAGCTTCCTGATCGCAGTGTTCAGGCCGTCCTCGAAGTCCACGAACGTGTCGGCGCGCCACAGCCCGTTGCGGAGCTCTTCACGCGTGACAATTTGACCGGGCCGTTCGAGCAGGGGCTTCGAGCACCTGGAACGATTGCTCCTGCACTCTACGCGGGCGCCGCTTCGGCGCAGGTCTCGGGCGGGGAGGTCAACTTCGAAGTCGGCGAAGCGCACCCTGTGAGGGAGTTGGGCGCCTGGATCCATGCTCACCCTCGGAGAAATGAGTCTATCACCGGGCCTCGCACCGCCGGTCCGGGTAGAATCCGGGCACAAGTCAGATCCGGTCCATGGATTCCGTAGCCGCCGCGCCCGAGACTCATGGAAAGGAGGATGACTATGCACGTGAATACCTTGCGTTGCGTCACGGTCCTCACGGTGTGGACCGGAATCGCCGCTGGCTCCGGTGCTCTTCGACCGTGGACACCGCCTGTCAACCTGGGGACGGCCGTTAACAGCCCTCTTCGCCGAGGTCAACCCTTCGTCTCGAAGGACGGTCTGAGCCTGTATTTCATGTCTGGATTGTCCGGACGGCTTCGGCGGGTTCGATCGCACGTTGTCTCCAGCGGACTTCGCGGACCGACCCCTGGGGACCGGCCCGAAACCTGGGACCCACCCATCAACACGGCATTCACCGAAACGAATCCCGAGCAGTCCCATGACGGCAGGCAGTTGTTTTTCGCTAGCAACCGGCCCGGCGGGTCCGGCCTGGTGGATCTCTTACGTCACACGACGCCACAACAAACGTGACGACTTCTGGCTGGCAGGATGCGGAGAATCTTGGCACCGGGGTGAACTCACCGGCCAACGACAGAAGCGCGGCGGCACTTCGAGGACGAGCGCGATGGCTCGGTCGGGATCTACTTTTCTTCCGACCGGTCCGCATCTCGGCCAACGACATTTACAGGAGGCGTGCTGCAGCCCGATCACTCCTTCGGTCCGGCGGTGATGGTGGCTGAACTCAGCACTCCGTTCGACGACGACCAGGTGACCATCCGGAAGCGACGGGCTCGAGCTGTTCCTGCAGTCGAACCGGCCTGTGTTCCGTGCTCAATCCCAACACCGGGCAGCCTTCAACAGACATCTGCGGTCTCGAGACGGCCACCACGGCGCACCCATGGTCGGAGCCGGTGAACCTGGGGGAGTGAGATCAACGGACCGTTTGCCGACGGCGGTCCGGCGATCTCGTGGGACGGAACGTCCCTGCATTTCGGCGTCCGGGCAGAGGAGGCCGTAGGAACGCTCTCACCGGCCTCCGACATCTGGCTGACGACGCGGTCGAAAGACAGGAAGCGGTCGTCACCCCTAGTCTTGCGCAGCTCCGAGGCCTTCAGCCCGAAATCGCGCCGTTTCACATGGACAGACCACGAACCGTGGTGCGCCAGGTGGCGGAGGCGAACCGGTGGCGCGCTTGAACGCCCGGTTGAACGCGGCCTGACCGCACCCGACACGCGTCGCGACTCCTGGATGCTGTGCGCGCCCTCTCGCAGCAGCTGCCTGGCAATCTGCATCCGCCAGTTGGCGAGGTAGCGCATCGGCGCGTCGCCGACCAGCAGCGTGAACCGCTCGGCCAGAGCGGACCGGGACATCGCCACCTCGCGCGACAGCTCGTCGACCGTCCAGTTCCGCATCGGGCTGGCGTGCAGCAGCCTCAGCGCCTTGCCGACGTGCGGATCGTTGAGCCCGGCCAGCCACCCGCCGTGATCCTCCGGCAGCTGCTGCATGTACTCGCGCAGGATCTCCACGAACATCAGCTCCGTCAGGCGTCCCAGCACGGCGGTGTTCCCGGGGCGCGACGATCGCGCTTCGTTGATGGTGAACTTCATGCGTCGTGCCCAGCCAGGTCCCCGATGCCCTGCGGCACGACAGTGGGCCGGCTGCCGCTTCGCGTCCACCGCTTCGATCGCCCGAATAGTCATCGCGGCTTCGCACCAGCAGCATCGTCGGCAGCGCGCTCGACCAGCGGACTGAACCGCTGGTCGCAGTTCAAATAGCCGCACACGAAACGCGACGTTCTTCCACCCCCGCCGCATGACAGACTGCGGCGGCTCGTCGAACCGGCCCGGCGAAAAGATGGAGGCTGATCGGCGTCGGCTGTCGCGGCATCGTGACTGCGCATGGTGTGCTGGTCACCGCGCGGGAAGACAATCACATCGCCGGTCTCCATCGTCGTCACAGGATGCCACTGACACACGACCTCGCACTCGCCCTCGGTGAGGATGTGAAACAGGACCACGCATTCCGCTTCGGGCATCACGGCCGACGCCGAGCATCGTCGGGAATCGGGGATTCGAGCGCCCACGGCGCGGAGAAGTCGGCGGTGAAGAACACCGCTCCCGACAAGCGCACAACGCGGAGCACGTCGGACAGCACATCCATCGCAGTCGCCATCCAGAGCCTCGGTCAAGAATCCCAGAGCCTCAGTCAAGCCGTCAAGTAGATAGCGGGGCATCGGGCAAGACGCACGGAGCCTCGGTCATAGCTGTCCCGCCTCAGGAACGCGCAGGATCGCCTCGTTGTGTCGAACCGCATGAAAACACACGAGGAGGACCGATGCCGCTGCTGAAACCGGATCCCACGTTCTACCCGTCGCCGAAGCTCGCGACGCAGTCGCCCCCGGAGAAGCTCGCTTACGTCGCGCTCATCAGCCCCGGGACGCATCGACAGAACGACGCGATCGGCGTCGTCGACGTCGACCCGGAGTCGAAGAGCTACGGCCGCCTGGTGGGCCAGACCGACATGCCCTTCGCCGGCGACGAGCTGCACCACTTCGGCTGGAACGCGTGCAGCTCCTGCCTCTGTCCGTACGCGCCGCATCCACACATGGAGCGCCGCTATCTCGTCGTGCCCGGGATCAACTCGTCGCGGATCCACATTCTCGACACGAAACCGGATCCACGCCAGCCGAAGATCGTGAAGGTGATCGAGCCGGAGACGCTCGCGGCAGCGAACGGGCTACGCCGCTCCGCACACGGTCCACTGCGGACCGGACGGCATCTTCATGACCGCGCTCGGCGCGCCCGACGGCAACGGCCCCGGCGGCACGTTCACGCTGGATCCTGAAACGTTCGACGTGCGGGGCCGGTGGGAGCTCGATCGCGGGCCGCAGGAGCTGGCCTATGACATGTGGTGGCACCTGGGACTGGACACCATGGTCACCAGCACCTGGGGCACGCCCAACATGGTGAAAGACGGCGTCAACCCGGAGCTACCTCCTAGCCGAACGATCTCAAGCACTCGTACGCGGAGCCCCGGACGGGTGCAGACGTGAAAAAGAAAAGCAGCAGCATCGGACGACATCCAGCTGCATGTGGGCGGCTCTGGGTGCAACTGCGACGCTCGCGGAAGCGAAGGACGGTGACGGCGGCGCACGGACGCGCCTCGGGCCGATAGACCCCGAGCGCGGCCAGCTCCTGCCTGCACGCGCTCCGGCCAGCTCCGCCCCGCCTGACCTCCGCTGCCGCCTGCCTCGTCGAGTGTGAGCATGCCGACGGAACGCGTCTCCCGGTAGCCGGTGACCGGGTCGAAGCGAGGCGGTGCATCGCGTGCGCGCCGCGGCGAGCACCCCCGAGAATGCCGGGGAGCTCGGCTGCGGGCCGCGAGCCGAGGAACGCAAGCGTGACATGAAGGTTGCCCGGCGGCAACGGACCCGGCCGGCCGGCTTGGCGTCGACCAGCTCGCGGCGCTGCCAGTCCGCGATCGAGGAGACGACGTCGTCGGGGAGCCGCAGGGCGAGGAAGAGGCGAAGCCGTTCATCCCCGTCCACGCTACCCGGCGCGAGGTCACACGGAATCGTCACCGTTCTGTTCCAACATCCGCCGGACGAGATGTAGGGCGGCGACGACCGAGCGACGCCTGATCGAGTCGCGGTCGCCCGGGAAGCTGAAGGACGAGCCATGGCTGCCCTTCGGGGCCTTCCGCGGTAGGTAGACGAGTCCCGACCGGCTTCTCCCCGGTGTCCCCCGCCCGGGCCGGCGATGCCCGTGACCGAGACCGCGACGTCGGCGCCGAGGCGCCTCGCGGGCGCCGCGCGGCCATCGCCTCGGCGACCTCCGCCGAGACGGCGCCGTGGCTCTTCGAGCACTCGGCCGGGACGCCGAGCTCGCGCGATCTTGACCTCGTTCCGCAGTAGCGAGACGACGCCGCCCAGGACGACCTCGGAGGAGCCCGGGATGGCGGTGCAGGCGCGCAGCGATCGAGCCGCCGGTGCAGGACTCCGCCGTGGCGAGCTTCCAGCCCGCGCCTCGCGACAGCGGTCGAGCAGACTCGCGACCGTGCGTGCCGTCGGTCGAGTGAGTGACACCCTGCCGAGTCGGCTCCACGAGGCCGGACTGGAGCTGCGAGCATCCGCGCCCTCGCTGGCCTCGGATCCGCCACGAAGGTCGACGTGGATCTCCCGAAGCTCGCGGGCGCAGATCGTGACCTCCGACCCCGTCCCCGTCGCCGCCCGGCCTCCTGGAAGGCGCCAGCCCGCGACCTGCCGACTCACCGGCCCGAAGAACCATGGTCCGCCGAGCGGCGGCTCGGTGCCCGGGCGCGTCGAGTGAGCCGCGCCTGAACGCCTCGGTCTCGAGCGCGTCCGGCCAGAGCCGCTGCAGCTCCGGGCGGCGGCCCCGGCAGCACGATCGACCGGGCGTTCCGTCCGCCTCGAGCCACGAGCGCCGGGTGCCGTCCTGCCAGCCCGAGCACGTCGGCGCCCTCGGGCACCGGTCGGCCTGCTTTGTCAGCACGCCCGGCGGCGAAGTCCGCGTAACGGCCGCTTCATGCGTTCTGGCAGCCATGCGCGAGACACTTTCGATCTGTGCCTCGAGCTCCGTCGTCCGTCGAAGCGGCCGGCCCGGCCACCCTGGCGACCACCTCCACCGTGCGATCGTCGTGCGTCGGGCCGAGGCCGCCCGGAGCACGCCACGAGCTCGGCGGAGGCGACGGCGTCCCGCACGTGCAGCCTGAGCTCGGCGGGGTGCGTCGCCGACGATCTGATTCGCGCAGGCTCGACGCCCAGTGCCGAGCAGCGAGCGAGCGAGGAACGGCCCGGTTGAGATCGGTCCGTTCGCCGCGCACGAGCTCGCTGCCCGTGACGACGATCACGGCCCGGGGGCGCGCTTGCCCCTGGCTCAATTCGCGTCGGCGGCGCAAGATCTTCTTCGCAGTCACGAAGACGCCCTGCGCCTTGACTGCAGGGGCGAGGCTTCACGCGATTGCCGTTCAGCTTGACCAGGACGCTTCCGCGGGTTCGAGCCGCAGCCAGAGCACGCTTGCCGTCGAACGCGCTGGCGCTGCGCCTCTCTCGGAGCGTTCCCTGATAGAGGACGTTGCCCCGAGCCGCGCTCTTGGCGCGCACCATCATGTACGACTCGCCGCGCGTCGTCGCGCGCAGCTCGGCGGCCTGGCTGACCCGACACCTTCTGCACCTTCGGGCACCGTCGCGTCGTATTCAGGCCATGGATGTCCTCGTTCGGGGCTAGCCGAAGCGCCAGGCGGCGATCACGAGCGCCGCGAGAAGCCCGATCGCGATCAGCCCCAGCAGGACGACGTTCGACTCGCCGCCTATCCGCCCTGCCGGGCGCGGCGGCGGTGGCACCCGTCGAGGCGAGCGCACGGGGCCGTCCTCCTCGCCGACGACGAAGCGGGAGTTGTACCTCGTCGACGTAGAGCTGTCCGTCGAGCGCCCAAGGTACTCCGCGTAGGAGCGGAGAAAGCCCTTGATGTAGGTGTTGCGCGGGCAGGAGCTCGAAGCTGCTCGTCCTCGAGGGCGCCGAAGGTACTTCGCCGCGGATCTTCGTCGCCGTGCTCTGACGTCCGCGAACTCGAGTGCTCTGGCGGAGACGAGCCTCCCGGAGGCTGTTGCCGATCTCGAACATTCGCCGCATGGTAGCGGCCGTTTGCCGCCAGCGCCTAGTCAGCGACGCACGAAAGCTCAGGCATCGCGCCCGACAGCGAAGCCGTGCCGCGGTCAGTGCGAGCACGAAGCCGAAGCAGCCCGCAGGAACGCGCCCGACGCGCGCCGTCCGGCCCCGCGTGCGGCGTCCGAGCGTCGGCTGCGAGCCGCGAACGGCCCGCGCGCGCGAGCGCCCAGCGCGAGGAGCGCCGAGCGCGCCGCCACGCGGAATCGCTGCCGCGGCGCGCAGGAGCTCGTCATTGCCCGACCGGCCCGTCGCCACGGATCGCGACCGGGAGCACGGCGACCGAGAGCAGGCCGACGAAGACGGACAGGCGCGCGTACCGGCGCGGCGGTCCGCCGTTACTGCTTGATGTACGGACGGCCAACGGCTGCGGGCGGGATCGAGCGGCCGATGACTCCGGCGCACCGCGATCAGGGTGAGCACGTACGGGAGAGCCTGGAAGAGGACGGCCGCCGAAGTCCGAGTACGTCGGGCAGCCGCTGGCGCGAGCGCGCTCGAGAAGCCGAAGAGCAGGCACGCGCCGCACGCGCCGAACGGGCGCCAGTTGCCGAAGATGAGCGCGGCGAGGGCGATGAACCCGCGCCCGGCCGTCATGTTCTCGTTGAACGAGTCCACGAAGCCGATCGAGAGGTATGCGCCGCCCGAGCGCGGCGAGGATGCCCGAGATGACCACGCGACGCGTACCGGATCTTGTAGACGGAGATGCCGACGGTGTCCGGCGGCGCGCGGGTGCTCGCCGACCGCGCGGATGCGCAGCCCGATCGGCGTCTTGAACATCACGACCAGGTGACGAGGACGATCAGCAGCAGCGAGCCAGATCATCAGGTTCAGCTGGCCGAAGCACCGGCCCGATGAAGTACCAGCCCGACCAGGAAGCTGAGGTGGACGTCTGGGATGCGCGAGATCGTCTCGGCCGGCGTGCCCTCGTCGCCGTAGATGTCGATGAACAGGTAGCCCGGTGATGCCGAGCGCGAGGAAGTTGATCGCGGTGCCGCCGACGATCTGGTCCGCCGCGCAGGTGGATCGCGAAGAACGCGTGGATCGAGCGCGAACCCTCCTCCCGCGCATGACCGCGACAGCGAGAGCCCGAGCGCCCACGAGCTCAGCTTGTCGGCGCCGAGGATGCCGAAGAACGCGCCCGTCGAGCATCATCCCCTCGAGCGCCGATGTTCACGACGCCCGCTGCGCTCGGCAGAAGAGGCCGCCGATCGCGGCGAACGCGAGCGGCGTCGCGTAGCTGGAGCATCGCCGCCGACGAGCGCCGACCAGACGACGACCTGGTCGAGGTGCGCCGACCGACGAGCGCGTCGCGAGGCAGCCGAGCGCGATCCCGAGCACGCCGACGACGATCGCCCCACGCCGAGCCGCCGCACGCCGCGCTGCGACACGCCCAGATCCCGGCGGCGATCGCGAGCACGCCGATCACGACCGGCAACAGACCGCGGTGCGCGCCGCGAGCGGCGGCAGCGCCACGCCAGAAGGCGAGCAGCGCCGAGACGGATCCCGCGATCCAGGCGACGCGCGGCTGCCGCGCGGCAGCGTCCAGCGGTTCGCGCCGACGCGTGCGGCCATCGCGGTCGCCGCCACAGCGTCTGCCGGCGGCTTGCGACGCAGGCGCAGACGCACCGACAGAATCGAGCACGTCGGCGCCGACGAACAGCAGGACACAGCGCCCTGGATCATGAGCGTCAGGTTCGCCGGCCAGGTCGGGCCGGAAGATCGTCGGGATCGAGGCTGCGCGTCGACGTGCCGTTGATGAGCGCGCGGCGAACAGGAGCGCGGAGAGCCCGACGCCGACCGCCGTGTTCCGTCCGAGGAGCGCGACCGCGATGCCGATGAAGCCCGATCGTGGCACGCGTGGATGTCGTTCGCGCCGATCCGGTACTGCCAGCCGAGTGATGTCGATCGCGCCGCGCGAGCCCCGCGAACGTGCCGGCGATCGCCATCGCCAGGAAGTAGTTGCGCGCGACCGAGATGCCGCCGTAGCGCGCGGCCTCGGGGTTGAAGCCGACCGCGCGCACCTCGTAGCCGAGCGTCGTGCGGTTGAGGATGATCCAGTACGACGACGAGCATGCGGCGAGCGCGATGAAGATGCCGATCGTAGAGCCCCTGCAGGAGCGCGGTCGCCCCAGAAGACCGGCAGCTTCGACGCTCGTCGACGATGTCGTTCGAGATCGGCACGGACTCCTGCGCGTCGTTCTGCAGCGGCCGCCCTGAGCCCGAACAGGATAGGCGCCGACCCAGATCGCGATCCAGTTGAGCATGATCGTCGAGATCACCTCGTGGGCGCCGACGGTCGCCTTGAGGATGCCGGCGATGCCCGCGCCCAGGTCGCGCCGGCGAGCGTCGCCGACCACGATCGCAGAGGATCGACGTGCAGGAACCGGGTCAGACTGGCGCAGCGACGAGCCGACCCAGACGCGCGATGATCGTGCCGATCGATGTACTGGCCCTGGCCGCCGATGTTGAACATGCCGCAGCGGAACGCGAAGGCGACCGCGAGCGCCGGTGAGGATGATCGGCGTCGTCAGCGAGCAGCGTCTGCTGCAGGTTCGCGCGGCGACCGAGGCGGTGTCCCACGGAACCAGATCGTCGCGTCGCTGAACGGCATCGCGATCGAGTAGTCGCCGACGTGGAAGAACCAGTTGAGGCCGGTGCCGTTCGAAGATCGCCTGGTAGACCTTGAACGGGGTTCTTGCCCGGTGCAGCGCGACGACGAGCCCGCCCATCACGAAGCGCGAGTGATCGTCGTCAGGACCGGCCCGATCGCACCGTCAGCCGGCTGGAAGACGCGCAGCGCGCGGTGAGTAGTCCTCGGAGCCGCACGGGTCTCGGCGCCTCCTCGCCGATCATCCGGCCGCGCTCTCGGTGCCGCGGACTCGCTGCGTCGCTCATGCCGCCTGCTCTGCGACGCCCCGGCCGCCGCCGGTCATCAGCGAGCCCGAGCTCCTCCTCGGTCGCCGTCGGCGGGAACTCGCCGACGATCCGGCCCTCGTAGATGACGAGGATCCGGTCGGAGAGCGAGAGGATCTCCTCGAGCTCGAGCGAGACGAGCAGGATCGCGCGACCCTCGTCGCGCTCGCTCGACGAGGCGGCGGTGCACGAACTCGATCGCGCCGACGTCGAGACCGCCGCGTCGGCTGCGCGGCGATCAGCACCTTCGGGTCGCGCGTCGATCTCGCGCGCGAGCACGACCTTCTGCTGGTTGCCGCCCGAGAGCCCGCCGCGCGCGTGTCGCGGGCCGCCGCCGCGGACGTCGAACTCGCGCAGCAGCCGCCGCGCGCGCTCGACCATGCCGGCGCGGGAAGAGCCAGCCGCAGCGTCGAGTCGGGCGGCTGCGCGGTAGTCGTGCAGCGCGAGGTTCTCGGCGAGCGAGAACTCGAGCACGAGCCCGCGCCGCTGTCGGTCCTCCGGGATGTGGCCGATGCCCGCGTCGAGTGCTCGCGCGCGCGTTCGCGTGCGTGACGTCGTCGCCGTCCGACGCGCGACCGGCCCGACTTCGACGCGTCGCAGCCCGGCGATCGCGTCGATCAGCTCCGCTCTGGCCGTTGCCGTCGACGCCGGCGAGCCCGACGATCTCGCCGGCGCGCACCTCGAAGCTGACGTCGCGCACGTCCTCGAGGCCGCGGTCGTCGATCACGGTCAGGCCCTCGACGCTCGAGCAGCGGCTCGCCGGGCTGCGCCGGCGGCTTCGTCGACGCGCAGCAGCACCTCGCGGCCGACCATCATCCGCGCCAGGCTCTCCTCGGTCGCGCCCTCGCGCGGCGATGCGTCTCGACCACCTTGCCGCGGCGCAGCGTCGTGATCCGGTCGGCGATCTCGAGCACCTCGTTCAGCTTGTGGCGTGATGAAGATGATCGACTTCCCTGTCGCCTGCAGGCTCGCGGAGGATCTCGAACAGCTCTGTCGCCTCCTGCGGCGTCAGCACGGCGGTCGGCTCGTCGAGGATCGAGGATCTCGGCGCCGCGGTAGAGCGCCTTCAGGATCTCGACGCGCTGCTGCTGGCCGACCGTGATGATCGCGATCGACGCGCGCGCCGGGTCGACGACGAGCCCGAAGCGCTCGCGAGAGCTCGCGGACGCGCGCTTCGCGCGCCGCGCTAGTCGAGCAGCACGCCGCGCGTGCGTCGGCTCGGTGCGCGAGCACGATGTTCTCGGCGACCGTCATCACCGGGATCAGCATGAAGTGCTGGTGCACCATCCCGATCCCGTGCGTCGATCGCGTCCTTCGGTCGAGCCGAACGTCGATCGGCTTGCCGCTGCAGCAGGATCTCGCCCTCGTCCGGCTGTGTAGAGCCCGTAGAGGATGTTCATCAGCGTCGACTTGCCGGCGCCGTTCTCGCCGAGCAGCGCGTGGACCTCGCCGCTGGCGGAGGTCGAAGCTGACGTCGTCGTTGGCGAGCACGCCCGGGAACCGTTTCGTGATCCCGCGCAGCTCGAGAAGGGGTGCGTCCGCCATGGGTCGGCGCGATCCTACCCGGAGAGCGGACGACCGCTCGCCAGCTGCCTGCGCGAGTGGCCCCCCCACGGCGACGGTCTCCGAGAGCAGCGGGTCGAGGTGCTGCGGACGATCGCGCCGCTGGCGGCCCGAACACGATGTCACTCGCCCCCGTGGTACCGGCGCCGTGGACCGCGTCGCGCACCGGATCTGCGCGGCAGCAACACCAGGGGCTGGAAGTCGGAGAGGCCGAGGCCGGGCTGGATCGTGCTGATGAGCGCCGTCGATCGCTGCAGCCGCGCAGCAGGCCACGCGGCCATGCATCACCGTGGCGCCTCGGCCGACGGCCGCGAGCGCGGCCTCCTTGCACGACGCTGGGCGATCGACCGACCACCTCGCAAGATGGTCGTCCCCGGCTCGACGGCATGAACCCCCTGACGAACGCGTCGACGAGTGCGGGCGTCTGCGCCGACCCCAGCGACCCGGCGGTCGCTCTGCCTCCAGACGGCCAGGCCGGCGATGGCGCCTGAGACGGGCCGCCTGGTCGTCGCGGACAGCACTCCGGCGAGATTCGCCAGGCGATGGGCTGGTCTGCCGACGCACCGATCAGCGCGTAGTGGCCGAAGGATCCGCCGCGCAGCCGCGGGCACGTCGTCTGCGCGCGGCGCCGCCACGACGAGCACGAGCGGACTCTCGGCCGCCGCCCGCAGCGACAGCGCTCGATCACCGCGCCTGCGCGCCCGACACCAACGGCCGATCGACCCACACGCGCAAGCCTTCCAGGCGCACGTTGTCGTCGTCGTGCTCGGCGACGTGTGCTGACCTCGGCTGCACCACCGCAGCCGGCTGCGAGGAGCACGACTGCGACGTTGCGCTGGCGACTGGCGGGCTCACTGCAGATGAGAAACAGACGGGCGAGCCGTGCGGCCCGCCCGCATCCCGACACTCGATCCCGCCTCGTCCTACTTGACGGTCGGTCGGATGCCCGTGATGTCGCCGAGCTCGAGCTTGAGCTGTGTGGCGACCGCGGCCTTGATCGGGGCGGAAACCCTGGGGCTCCACCTGCCGATGCCAACGCCGTTGACCTTCGCGCCGAAGGTGACGTTCTGCCGCCTCACGCAGCAGCTTGCCCTTCTTGGCGTTCTGATCGCGGAGTTCACCGCGACGTCGACGCGCTTGAGGGCGCTCATCACGTGAGCGCCGAGGTACCACTGGTCAGCGTCGACGCCGATGCCGAAGACCTTTTCTGCGTGGCAGCGTCGAGCGACGCCCAGGCCGCACTCGCCGGCAACCTGGAACTCGACCGTCGAACCCTGGGCGATCTGGCTTACGCCTTCTCCTTGCACTTCGCCTGCGCGACGAAGTCCTGGGAGTAGTCGTTCAGCGACCGTGATGCCCGGGAACGCCTTCTATCGCGCCGTACTGGAGCCGGCGATGTAGCGGTCGACCGGCGGGATCTTGAGGCCGCCGACCGGAGCCGACTGCCGAGCCACCGGTGGACTTGACGTACAGGCCCGCGGCGTAGCCGACGAGGTAGCCAGCTTCCTGCTCCTTGAAGAGCAGACCCTGGACGTTCTTCGGCTTGTGCCATCGTCGTCACGTCGACGTCGACGATCGCGAACTTGTTCTTCGGGAATGACGTCGCGACGGCATCCATCGCATCGGTCATCAGGAAACCGACGCCGATCGTGATCCCGGCACCGGACTTGGCGCATGCCTGCAGGTTCGGGATGTACTCCGCGGGCGACTTCGACTGGATGACACGGCCCCAATGCCGCTCTTCTGGCCTTCTGCAGGCCGACATAGGCGAGGTGGTTGAACGACTTGTCGTTCAGGCCGCCGATGTCGGTGACGGAGACAGGCACTAAATGCCTTTGGGGCTGCCGACGCCGATGCTGAGCCGCGCAACGCGGCGAAGAAGGGACGCCAAAGAACACCGCTCACGACCGCAAGGGTCGTGAGCGTGATCACACGCTTCCTCACTTGGATGAATCCTCCTCTTGGTTCATCTCACCGGGGACTGGCAGGCGCCAGCCTAACCGGGATTACAGACGGTGGAAAGGGCTGCGGGTTAGTAGAAGGCGATTAGTCGTGCGTCGGCGCGACTCGCTCCAGCTCGTGCTCGGAGATGAGGACGCGACGGCGGCTGAGCCCTCGTAGCCGGCAGATGATCCCGCGCCGCTCGAGCATGTCGATCAGGCCGGCCTGCCCGCGTGTAGCCGACGCGCAGGCGGCGCTGGAGCAGCGAGACGCGAGGCGGTCTGCGCCGTGCACGACGACCTCGATCGCGCTGGTCGAGCAGCGGATCCTCGTCCGGGTCGAACTCGCCGTCGTCGCCGTCGGCCTCGTCCGGCGAACGACCTCCGGCAGCTCGAGGCAGCGCCTCGTCGAGCTCCTGCTCGCGCTGGGCGCGGCACTGCTCGACGATCAGCGCGATCTCCTCCTCGGTCGACGTACGCGCCCTGGACGCGCTGGAGCCGCGAGGTGCCGAGCGGCTTGAAGAGCATGTCGCCCTGGCCGAGCAGGCTCTCGGCGCCGCCCTGGTCGAGGATCACGCGCGAGTCGGTCTGGCTGACGAGACGGCGAAGGCGATCCGCGACGGCACGTTCGCCTTGATCATGCCGGTGATCACGTCGACCGACGGCCGCTGCGTCGCGAGCACGAGGTGGATGCCGACGGCGCGCGACTTCTGCGCGAGCCGGATGATCGGCGTCCTCGACCGCCTGCGGCGCAGATCATCATCAGGTCGGCGAGCTCGTCGATCACGACGAGCAGGTACGGCAGCGTCGTGCTCGCCGCGCTTGCGGAACGCGCGGTTCGCCTCGGGCAGGTTGCGCGCGCGCACGTGCGCTGAGGCGCTCGTAGCGGCGCTCCATCTCGGCGACGCACGTTGGCGAGGACGGCGCTCGCCTCCTTCGGGCTCGAGACGACCGGCGTCAGCAGGTGCGGGATCGACTCGTAGTAGCTGAGCTCGATCCGCTTCGGGTCGATCGAGGATCATCCGCACCTCGTCCGGGCGTCGCGCGGAGCAGGATCGAGGTGAGGATCGTGTTGATGCAGCCGGACTTGCCCGAGCCGGTCGTGCCCGCGATCAGGATGTGCGGCATCCGCGCGAGGTCGGTCCAGACGGCGGCGCCCGAGATGTCCTTGCCGAGCCAGACGGCGAGCGGGCTCGCGGTCTGCGGCAGGTCGTCGTAGATGTCGCCGAGCGTGACGAGGTTCGGGCGTCAGGTTCGGGACCTCGACGCCGACCGCCTGCTTGCCCGGGATCGGCGCGAGGATGCGGATCTCGGTCGTCGCGAGCGCGTAGGAGAGGTCGTCCTTCAGCGCCGCGACCTTGGACGACCTTCGTGCCCGGCGCGAGCTGGAGCTCGTAGCGCGTGACGCGCGGGCCCGAGATCTGCCCGATCACGGTCGCCTCGACGCCGAAATGAGCCGAGCAGGTGACCAGTGCCTCGGCAACCCGCTGGCCGGCATCCGCGTCGGCCCGCTGCCGGGCTTCGACTTCCGCAGGACGCTACGGTCGGGGAGGACGTAGGCGGCTACCGGTGCCGACGGCAGCTCCGAACAACGTCTCCTGCGATTGTGGGCTCCTCCTCGAACGGGCGCGTCGGGCTCGCGCACGAAGAGCGTGGGCGCCGGGCCGGAGACGGTGTCCGAGGAGATCGGGATAGTCCGTGCTTGACGTCGACCGGGGGCGCCGGGGCGTGCAGACCTTGATCGCTGAACGAGTCGGGCTCGGGCGCGTGTCGCGTCACGCGCAGCGACGTGTGGGCGCGATGCACTGGCAGTGGCCCGACCGCCGCAGGATCGCCCCCAGGCTGGCGCGCCCGTCAGAAAGAGCGTTCCTGCGAGCGTGAGCAGGATGCCGAGGATCGTCCGCACCCGGTCGTGCCGAGGCCGAGGCGCGTCAGCGACTCGAGACCGTTGCCGACTGCGCCGCCGTGGCTCTCGCCGAGCGTCAGCAACAGGCCGGTGAGCGCCACCCGAGACCGAGCCGGAACGGGCGCACGTCCGATCAGCTCGCTCCTAGCCACCATCAGGATGCCGAGCGGGACGAGCACGAGTGGCGCGAGGTAGGCGGCTGCGCCGATCGCGGCCTGGACGAGGTCGCCGACGCGGTCCGCCGCTGAAGCCGAGCCAGAGCACCGCCGCCAGGAAGATGCCGATCGCGCCGAGCGCAAGTCCGATCAGCTGCAGTGATGAGCGTGGGCGCGTGTGCGTGCCCGCGGCGCTTGGTGCCGCCGCTTCTTGACGCGGCTCGGCGTTTTCGGGGACGTCTTGTGAATCCGCCTTCTGCGCGCCATGCGAGGCACTTCGCGCTGGGCGGGGTCAGTCCTTCCGGCCGAACGAGGCCGTCAGCATGCCGAAGTACGTCGGCACCTCGTACGAGAGCAGCTTCGCCTCGAACCGGTCGCCGACTGCGCCGTGCAGCATCAGGAGCTGCCAGAAGCTGCTCGGCCTTGGCCGAGACCGCCCACTCGGGGTCGATCGCCTCGAGCTCGCCGAGCCAGTTTCCCGCGGACGAGCTCCTGGATCCGCTCGTCATACGGCGCCGATTCCGCCGCGAAGCCGCAGGGACCAAGTCGTTCGTGTGCCCGTGGCCGTGGTCCGCGCTCGCGATCAGCGCGACGCGCCGGCAGGCCCGGTGCGCGGGCCAGAGCCGCGCCGGCGCGGACGTGCTCGCCGTTCGGCCTGGCGCGGCAGGGCGTGACGACGACGGCCGGCGCCCGCATGAACCAGAGCGGGATCATCGCGCCCCAGTCGAGGGGCATCGTCGAGGCGCCGGCGGCGATGCGCCGAACGTGATTCCGAGCGCCGGTAAGCCCTCCTTCTGCAACTCGGCGATGCAGTCGGCCGCCAGTTCCGGCTCACCCGGGCCTTCGTAGCGCTTCGCTCGAGTCGCTCCACTGTGCCGCGTCGCCTCTCAACGCCCGGAGCGGGCGAGCGAGCCGACGGCGAAGTGATCGTCGATATATGCAGGCCGGGGTGTGAGCACGATCACCGCGGTCGGCCGCGCCGCCGCTGAAACGCCGCCCGAGCTCCTCCATGCCCCCGCCGGGTCGCACCCTGTGGCTCGTCGAAGATCTGCGCCGCGCCGCCGCGGGGCGATCGCTTCTGCGAAGACGATCACGTCAGCGAGCCCTATCCGGGAGACGACGAACTCGGCGAAGCGGCTCACCGTCGATGTCGAGACATCGACCTTCGCGTTGGGCGGACCGAAGCGCTCGCGTCCGCGCCAGTCGACATTCGTCCGGCCCCAGCTCGGACCGCAAAGTCGAGCAGTCGACGTCGATGCGGACGCGTCACGCACGTCCATCAACGTCGGATCGATACGACGTGCGCGATGCAGAACCGGATCGTGCATCGGCGAGCCGGGGGGAGGTCGGGGATAACGGGCCTTGTGGAAGCGGGCGTAGAAGTCCATCAGCCCGCGCGACCACCTTCCCGACCTTGCCTCTCGCACCGCGCATTCGCTCCGTATGCGCGTTATCGGTGATCAGCGCCCGGTGCGTCACGCCGAGACCGACCATCGTCGTGTCGAAGCGTCTCGACGAACACGCGCTGGGCGACACCTCGGGATCGGCCCAGATGTTGAACTCGGCCGCTGGAGTCGGTTCCCTTCGCCGATCGCACCACCCATCACCACGAGGCCGTTCCGGCCGCGCGTCAGGATGCAGCGAGCACAGCAGCCCGACGTTCGTCAGCGGCCCGGTGGCAACGAGGGTCAGCTCGCGCCCCGCGGCGGCGAAGCTGCTCGGCGATGAAGTCGACAGCGTGTTGCTCACGCGCTTGCGCGCTCGGGGCGGGCAGGTCGGGTCCGTCGAGACCAGATTCGCCGTGCACATGGGCCGCGACGTCGCGTGCGCGAACGAACGGCTTGTCGGCGCCCGCGTAAACGGGGATGTCGGAGCGGGGCCGGCCAGCTCGAGCACCTTCAGTGCGTTGACCGTCGTCTTGTCGAGCGTCTGGTTGCCGGAGACGGTAGTGACCGCGACGAGCCCAGCTCCGGCGAGGCCAGCGCAGAAGCGGGATCGCGATCGTCGTCGTGCCCCGGATCGCAGTCGAGAATGATCGGTGTCGGCGTCATGCCCCGGTATGCCCGCCCTCGGTTAGGTTGCCGCACGTGCATCCCGTCGTGAATCACCTTCACCTTCGCGAGCCTGTAACGGATGACACGCAGCGAGCGGCACGCGAAGGTCTGCAAGCGGTCGTCGACGCGGGAGGCTAAGCGCTCGCCTCGTCGAGGTCGACCCGACGCACCTGATCCTGCTCCTCGAGTTCGCGTCAGCCGAGGACGCAGCCAGGGTCTCCCGGGAGTCGGGAGTCCCTGGATGCGCGCGGGCATCCTGCCGCTCCTCGCTCGCGACACCGAACGAAGCGTCGGCGAAGTGGTCGCCTCGTTCAGTACCCGTAGCCGCCGGAGCTGACGGCCTTCTTCCGAGCTTGCCGGACGAGTCGCTCGCGTACCAGAGCTTCTCGAGCCTTCGCCCTTTGCCTGTCCGGCCTTGCTGTCGCCCGAGTAGCGGTAGAGCGTGAGACCCGCGTAGGTGACCTGAATGCGTCCGTCCGGCCGCTTGATCGTCGAGCTTGCTCTTGACGACGCCAGGCCCGGCTGTCGGCTTTGTCCCCTTCGGGACGAGGAGCGGCGGCAAATGCTGGCGCATGCACCGGAGCAGCTGACGTGTCCGCCCTTGTCGCTGGTGATGTGTGTAGAGCGTCCTGCCGCTCTGGTCGACGAGGATCGTCGTGTTCAGCGCCAGTCGCCGTCCTGACCGTCCCGCCGACATGACCGGCGGCGACCGCCGCGCCTGCAGCGAACAGTGCGACGAGGGCAGCGCACCAGCACGTGGATCTTTGCATGAGTTGTCATTCGACCTCCCAAGTTCTCGACATCGGAAGTACGACCCACCCTCTTCGGCGGTTTGTCCCACTGCGCTGGTTAACGTGCAGCAAGTGATGGGCCGCTAACCAGGTAAGGCGATATCCCGGCTTGACCTTGTGAGGCAGCGACTCGTAGAAGCCAACCGACGCGTCTTGGTGTCACCCTGGGGAAGCTGTCACCGGCCGACGGGTCGCAGTTCGGGCGGGCAAGCCAGCAGCAGCGTTCGACGCGAGCGAACGTCGCTGCCAGATCGAGACGTTCCGAAGCGCCTTCCTGAAACGAGCCGACTCCGCGCGGCAGAGCGTTCGATCAGGCGAGCCGGTCGTCGTTGTAGCCCTTGACGAAATCCTCCCAGTGGCCCGGCGCCCACCCCTCCGAGCACGTCGTCGTTCCGGGCGCGCTCGACGATCAGCGCGAGCACCGACCGGATACGTGCCTCGTCCGACCAGGGAGTCGGCATCCATGACGAGCTGCCGGCCCGCCAGTCCGGGATCGTCGTCGGCGGCACCGTGCACTGATGGCGAAGCTGATAGCGACACCACGCCTCGGCGATCTCTTCGAGTGACGAGCGAGAACACCTCCTCGAGCTCCCGCACAGGATCAGCTCCTCGAGACGCGCGTGATCCGTAGCCATCAGCACGAGTATCGACGACTGCCGCGCGATCACACCCCTCGACCCGTGTAGTTTCGAGCCCGTGGCCGTGACGGTGCGTGACGCACACCTCGACGATCGCGACCGACTCGAGCGGCTTCTGGGCGACTACCTGTACGAGTTCGACGGCAGGAAAGGCCCGTATCCGCATCTCGACGCGTACTGGGTCGAGGCCGAGCGCGCTGCCGCTTCTGATCGAGGTCGATGGCACGATCGTCGGCATGTGTCTTATCCGGCGGCGTGGGGGGCGGCTGGAGCATCGCCGAGTTCTCGATCCTCCCCGACCGGCGCCGTGGTGGCGTTGGCCGGGCGGCGGTCGACGCGCTCGCTGCGCGCGGGGCGGAGGGGCCGCGCACCTCGAAGCGAAGGTTCACCTGAACAATCGGGAGGCGTTGCCGTTCTGGCTCGCCCTCGAGGTTCGCCGAGATTCAGGGACCGGACACCGGCGCGACCGTAACGCGGCGGGCTCTTGTAGAGCAGAGACGACTCTACCCGAGGGCCAGCGTCCGCGAATGACGCCGGCCGGCGCCTGACGAGCTGCGTGTGAGACTCCCGCCGATGGTGACGGTGACTCAGCTCCAGCCGAGCGAGGTCGCTCACGTCGATCGATGCCTGCCACTCAACCGTCTCGACCAGCAGCGTGCCGACGGATCGACGTACCTCGTCGCATGGGACGATGATCAGCCGCATCGGGCACGCCACGTCGTCGCTTGGGACGGCACACATTTGAGCATTCCCGAGATTCAAGACGTCTTCGTCCTGCCCGAGCGACGGCGACGCGGGATTGCAGCTCAACTCACAGGCGCGGCCGAGCAGGAAGCGCGCCTCGGGAGACTGGGACAGCATCAGCCTCAGCGTGAGCCAACACGGCAACGTCGCGCAGCTCGAACGCTGTACGCGAAGCTCAGTTACGCAGACGCCGGGGTCGATCCCGTGCGTGTGTCCGGGACGATCGTGCTGCGCGGGCGTCCTTTCGAGGTGGATGACACCCTCCTGTATCTCGGTGAAGGCTCTCTAGGTCCCGGACGGCTGCCTGCGCCAAAATGTTCCGGAATGACGCCTGAGCGGCGGGCGTCGAGCGAGCATCAGCTCGTTTCAGGCTCTCCCGATTCTTCGCACTCCAGACGAGACCCAGATCACCAGTGCGCCCGGCCCGTGCGCTCAGCGCCGCCGGGACCATTGTCACGCCACCAAGTAGGGCAGATTGGTGGCTGCTCGTCATCCACACCGAAAGTATGGAGCGGCGGAGGATCAGGCGATGAGTTTTTCGCTGGTCTGCCAGTCTCTACCGCGAAGCTTTGGCCAGCGTTCCGGAATGACGCCATACGATTACGCCGTGCCGTTCACGCTCAGCAACATCAAGGAGGATCTGGAGGACATCGGCCCTAGGTTCGACGGCGCGCCGGACGCGGGTTCCGCGCGGCGACCAAGGCGCTCGAGCTCGAGAAATCCGCCCTGAGCTACCAGCGCGTCCCGCCCGGCTATCGCTTTCCGTACGGCCACACGCACACGAAGCAAGAGGAGGTGTACGTGGTCCTGCGCGGGAGCGGGCGGATGAAAGTCGACGACGAGATCGTCGAGCTCAAGGAATGGGACGCGGTGCGGGTCCCGCCCGGCACGTGGCGAGGCTACGAGGCCGGGCCAGAGGGCCTCGAGATCCTCGTCATCGGCGCGCCCAACCTCGGCGAGGATCCGCGCGAAGACGTCGATGGTCAGCGCGACTGGTGGGCTGACTAGCTGAGCTTGCCTCGGAAGCCCCTCGGCTGCGCCAGTCCGGAAGACACTCCGAGCGAGGTGCGGCGCTAACGTGGCGATTGGCCGCGGTAGCCCTGGTTTGAAACCGCGAGTGAAGCCCCCGAGGTGCTCGGTGTGAAGGGCGATCTCGACGCCCTCGCCTGCCTGCTGCTTCAGAGCCGCGAGCATCTCCTCGCTCGGTTGCCCGAAGACTTGGATCCTGACCGTCGCGTCGAGCGTCTCGGCATACGCTGCTCGTGCTCTCTCGGCAACAATCGCGATGTGCGCCTCCATCGAGGCGGCGTCCGGGTGAACCTGGACAACCGAAACCTCATCTCCGGCTTCGTTCACGTACTCGTTGAACGCGATCAAGCGTGGCTCGTTGGCCTCGACGAATTCGACGAGACCCGGCACGCGCGCTCGCTCGCTGTCAAGTCGCCCAGGCTTGAGGCGATTCGTTGCGATGAAGATCAACGGTCCCTGCATTCCGACTCCTTGCCCGTGACTTCGCCCGCAACCATACGCGTCAGCGAAGGGCCCGAAGCCGGCGGGGTCAGGACACACTCACAGTCCTCGCCATTGAACTACCGACCGAGAATCGCTTCCAACTCGTCGGCGTCGGGCAGTGAAGGTTGTGCGCCGTGTCGTGACGCGGCAATCGCCCCGGCGGCGCAGGCCCGGGCGAGCGCTTCCTCGCGAGCGCGGCCTTCGAGTAGCGAGACGACCAGGCACGCGGCGAACGCGTCGCCGGCCGCCGTTCCATCGACGGCATTCACACGCGGCGGTGTTGCCGCGCTACCTCCTTTCCGCCCTCGAACAATGCTGCCCCTGCGGCGCCGTAGCGTCACCGCGACGAGCTTGCCGCGCGAGACCACCTCGTGCTCGAGCTCGTTGACGATCAGCAGCGTCCGGCACGACTTCGATCGGCCGTGCGGGAGCAGCGTTGAGCGCGAAGAAGCTCGCTCGCTCAGCCGCTGCTGCGACGACGTCGTCCGGTACCTCGAGCTGACACAGGACGGCGCCAACTGGCGATTGCGGACGCACGTCGGCGTTCGCGCCGGGCACGACGACGATCTGGTTCTCGCCGTCGTCGGCGACCAGGATCAGCGCGATCCCGGTCGTGCCGGTGCGATCGACCCGAGCTCGACGCCGCGCGGCGCGCAGACCCTACCAGCGCCTCATCGGCCAGTGCGTCGCGGCCAGACCGCCCCGATCATGCGCACGGTCGCGCCCAACCGGGCTGCCGCGACGGCCTGGTTCGCGCCCTTGCCCCGGAAACTGTTCGAAGCTCGTCCCTGGCGATCGTCTCGCCCGGCCGCGGCAGGACGGCGACGCGCGCCACCAGGTCGAGGTTGATCGACCCGACGACGGTCAGCTCGACGGGCACTGTCGGTGTACGCAGCGATCGCGCGGAGATCGTCGAGCGCGCGGCCGAGCAGGTTCTCGCGCAGGTCGAACAGTCCCGCCCAAAGCGAGCCGCGATCGACGGCCGAGTGCCAGCGCGACTCTGCGACGACAAGCCCTTCGAGCGCGCGAACGAGCACGGCGAGCTCGAGGTAGGCGGCGGCGACGCGGTGGGCGGCGACCTTCACGCCGGCGCGGTCGAGAACCGGCTCCCAGTCGACGAGCTCGGCGTGGCTCGGCTCGCCGAACCACGACCGACCCTCGGCCGAGCCGGCTTCCGAGCTCGAGCAGGTAACGGCCGAGCGGCTGTTCGAGGCCCGCGAAGCGCCGTCTCGACACGGTCCGCGGCGTGACGCAGCGCTGCCTGCCGCCGGCCCGGCGTTCCCGGATCGGCGTCGCCGCGCGCCCAGCGCTCCAGCAGACGGCAGAACGCCAGCGATGCGACTTCGACGGCGAGCAGCTGCGCGATCAACCGCCGAGCGGTCAGGCTTTCGACCGCGTGCTCGTCGATCACGGCCGCCCACTCCGGCTGCGGGACGCGAGCGACGTCAAACCTCGACCACCACCGGCAGGATCATCGGGCGGCGGCGCGTGCGGTCGTAGACGAGCTGGCCGATCCCGTCGTGCAGGTGCTCCTGCAGCAGCTTGATCTCGCGGATGTCGTCGTGCGAGCAGGTCGCGGACGATCTCGTGCGCCTCCTGGCGCATCTCGGCGAGCAGCTCGTCCGTCCTCGGCGAACCCGCGGGTGATCAGCTCCGGCTGCAGCGCGGCCGTTGTCGGCGAGCGTCGTGACGACGATCAGCACGCCGTCCTCCGACATGTGGCGGCGGTCGCGCAGGGCGACGTCGGAGATGTCTCCGACCCCGAGCCCGTCGACGAACGTCACGCCCGCCTCGACGCGGCCGGCGATCGCGAACGCCGTGGTGCGAAAGCTCGACGACGTCGCCGTTCTCGGCGATCACGATCGAGCTCGCCGGCACGCCCGCGTCCTGCGCGAGCCGCGCGTGCGCCGCCTGCATGCGGTACTCGCCGTGGATCGGCATCACCGCCTTGGGACGGATCAGCGACGAGCAGCGTCCGCAGCTCCTCGGCGCGGGCGTGACCCGAGACGTGCACAGTCGGCGTTCTCCTCGTGCAGCACCTCGGCCCCGTTGCTTCGTCAGGCGGTTGATCGCGTCGTGGACGCGCAGCTCGTTACCGGGCACCGGTCGCGCGGAGATGATCACGGTGTCGCCGCGCTCGACCTTGATCGCCGGATGGTCGTTGTAGGCGATGCGCGTCAGGGCCGAGAGCGGCTCTCCCTGCGAGCCGGTGCAGAGGATCAGCTGCTCGTCCGGGCGGGATGCTCGTCGAGGTCGGCTGGTTTGACGAGCATGTCGATTCCGGCACCTCGACGTAGCCGAGGTTGCGCGCGATGTTCATGTTGCTTGCGCATCGAGCGGCCGACGACGACGACCTTGCGGCGCGTCGTCGACGGCGACGTCGATCGCCTGCTGCATGCGGTGGATGTTCGAGGCGAACGCTGCGAGACGAGGACGCGGCCGCTGCGCGCCGGGATGATCTGGCGGAACGCCTCGCCGACGACCCGCTCCGAGCGCGTGAAGCCCGGCCGCTCGGCGTTCGTCGAGTCTGCCGAGCAGGAGGTCGACGCCGCGGTTGCCGAGCTCCGCGAGCCGTCCGACGTCGGTGCTTGAGCCCGTCGATCGGGCGTGTGGTCGAGCTTCCAGTCGCCGGTGTGGAAGACGCGCCCGGCGGACGTCTCGATCGCGAGCGCCGACGGCGTCGGGAACCGAGTGCGCCATGCGGATGAACTCGATGCGGAACGGCCCGAGATCGATCGGGCCGGCATCCGGGTCGGCCTCGCGCAGCTCGGCCGCGCGCAGCAGGCCGTGCTCGTCGAGCTTCGACTTGACGAGGCCGAGCGTCAGCCGCGTCGCCCAGATCTCCGGCACCGTCACCTCGCGCAGCAGGTACGGCAGCGCCCCGACGTGATCCTCGTGCGCGTGCGTGAGGACGACCGCGCGGACCTCGCGGTCGCGCAGGTAGCCGAAGTCCGGGCAGGATCAGATCGACGCCGAGGTGCTCGTCGCGCGGGAACGCGAGTGCCGGCGTCGACGACGATGCGCTCGCCGCCGAGCTCGTAGACCGGTCATGTTCTTGCCGACCTCGCCGAGGCCACCGAGCGGGATCACACGCAGCACGTCTGCCATAGGGGCCAGAGTGTAGGCGGTGGAGACCGCGTAGGACGGCCTCCCTAGGCAGTGACGAGCAGGCCGAGCCGCTCGAGGCAGCCGCGAACCTGCGCGACCTCGTCGCCGGTCGGCGTCGACCAGCGGCAGCCGGTGGCCGCCGACCGTCGTGGCCGAGCAGCCGTGAGCGCGGCCTTGATCGCGATCGGGTTCGTCTGCACCTTCAACAGGTCGTAGGCCGGCGCGAGCGCAGCGGTCGAGCTCGCGCGCCCGTTCGAGATCGCCTGCGAGCGCCGCCTGAACCTGCTCGGCGACCTGCGGTCCGACGACGTGCGTGTGCACGCAGATGCCGCCGACGCCGCCGAGCTCGAGGAACGGTTGGATCAGGTTGTCGTCGCCCGCGTACAGGTCGAGGCCGGTGCTCGACGATGTGCCGTGCCTGGTCGAGGTCGTCGTGCGCCTGCTTGACCGCCCGCACGGTCTCGGATCTCGGCGAGTCGGCTGATCGTCTCCGGCTCGATGTTCACGACGACGCGCGACGGGATGTTGTAGACGACGATCGGCCGGTCGCTGGCGGCCGCGACCGCTTCGAAGTGGGCGACGATACCGCGCTGCGGCGGCTTGTTGTAGTACGGCGTGACGACGAGGAACCCGTCGGCGCCGAGCTCGTGCGCCTGCTCGGTGCAGGTGGACGGAGTGGGCGCGTCGAGTACGTGCCCGGTGCCGGCGACGACCGGACGCCTCGCTCGCCAACCGCCTCGAGCGCCGCGCGGAAGAGATCGATGCGCTCGCCGTCCGCGAGCGTCGGGCTCTCGCCGGTCGTGCCGGCGACGACGACACCGTCGGAGCCGTTGGTCGACGAGGTGGCGCGCGAGGCGCTGGAACGCGTCGAAGTCGATCGACCCGTCCTCGCGGAACGGCGTCACGATCGCGGTCAGGACGTTGCCCAGCATCGGCACGGATTCTACGTGCTCACCGGACGGGGAACGCCCAGGCCAGGCCGGCATCGAGCTGGTCGCGCCATTCGCCGCGAGGCGTCAGGGAACAGCCGCAGCTCGACCGGCAAAGTCGAGGTCGTGCAACTCATGCGCAGAATGAGTCGGTCGCCGACTCGCTGGAACCAGTGGCTGTGCGACGGGCCGCTCGGAGACGAAGAATCGCATCCCGCGCTGTTCCAGCCTCGCACGCTCCTGCCCGGCGAGCTGCGACGGATCGTGCGCCGCCAGCACCGAGCGGGATGCGCCCTTGAACGGCCCGTCGTGCAGCGGCGGAAGTACCCGCTCCACGACTCGGCGGCGCCAGGACAGATCCAGGTGCCGCAGGGCGATGTCGATCGCGCCGAACCCGCCCGCCGAGAGCCCGCGATCACCCGGCCGCCGGCGGTCGGAATCGTCGGCGCAGGTTCGCGTCGACCCACGGCACGGTGCGAGCGACGAGGCCGTCCTCACGGTCCGGCCGATTCGCCGTTGTAGCCGCGCTTCGGGCCGCGCGGCCGGCATCACGGCGATGAACGGCCTCAAGCGGTGGAGCCCGCGATCTCCTCGTCGGCGCGTTCGGCGAGCTCGGTGCCGTCCAGGTATTCGGACGGAGAGCCGGGCATGCCGTGCAGCAGGTAGAGCGCGAGGATAGCGCTGGGAACGAGCGGAAGTTCGGGGGCAGATAAGAGGTAGCCGGGCCGAGACGGTTGCCCGGGAACGTTCCCGTCAGCACGCGACCGCCTGCAGAGCCCGCTCGCCGCGGGCGTGAAGCCGGCCAGCAGGATCGCCGAGAGCGCGGTTAGCACGCCGAGCACGGTCGCGACCTTGGTACGCCCGGCGCAGGTGAAGATTTCGTTTGAGGGGACCGGCGTAGGTGGCATGGTGAGCCCACATGAGGCGCGCGTCCTGGTACGCCGCGGCCGCGGTCGTCGTCCTCGCCGCGAAGACCGCCGGTACCAGAGCGCGGCCTTTCTTCACGGCCGCGACCTCGACCAGGGAATCACCTCCGTCGCGCTCGGCGGGGCGCGTGCACGCCGGGTGATGCTCCCCGCCGGCTACGACGATCTCCGCACCGCCGCTACCCGGTCGTCTACTTCCTGCATGGACTGCCGGGTCGAAGCTCGTCGTACCAGGGAAACGACTGGCTCCTCGATGCGCTTGCGCGGGCCGGGCCGGCGATCCTCGTCATCCCCAGGGTGCGCGCGACGACGACACGATCAGAGTACCTCGACTGGGGGCGTCGGGCGAAACTGGTCGACCTACGTCGCGACCGAGGCTCCCGCGTTACATCGACTCGCATTTTCGGACGATCCGAAGCGGTCCGGGCCGCGCGATCGCAGGCGTCTCGGCGGGCGGCTACGGCGCGGCGGTCACGGGCCTCAACCACCTGAACCGCTTCTCGGTGATCGAGTCGTGGTCGGTACTTCCACCCGACCGACCCCACCGGCACTGGGCGCTTGGCGCACGGACGCCGTTGCGATCGTGCATCGGCTGATCGGCGGCCTGCAGACGCGATCTGCAGACCGCCGACATCGACGTTCCTCGCGTTCTACGTCGGCCGTGGAGATGGCTGCGCTTCCGCGCCTGAGAACGTCCGACCTCGACCGCAGGGCTTCGACGCAGGCTCAGAGTGCCGCACGTCTTCGCCCGCGTACCGGGGAGCGCACCAGACGAGCGCTGTGGCAGGCGTCCGCCGCGGTCCCTGTGGCTGCAGACTGGCGCTCGCGCAATCTGGCCGCGACCGTCGTGAACGCTGACGCTTAACCGCGTCGTTCGGGCGAACTCGTCAAGCGTGCAGTGGCCTACGAAACGGCGCGATGAGTTGGTGCGCGCTCCCGTGCGGCGCGGGCGCGAGTGCTCGGCGCGGCGGGTCGCCTCCTCGGCTTCGTCGAGTCGGGCTGACTCGGCACGCACCGCCCCGTCGACAACTACTGGCGCTACCGCGGCTTCGCGCCGCCGCGCGAGGCCGTCCGTCACGATGCGGGCGCGGGAGGGCACGACCGCAGCGGGTTCTACGCCGCGGCAGCGCCGCGCTCGGCGGCGACGCCAGCCGGCTCGACATCTGTCCGCCTCCGGGCTACCGAACGCACCCGGCAGCGGCGCTACCCGGTGCATGTACCCGTTCTGCACGGCGGCGCGCGTCGGCCGCCCGCGCCTTCCTCGCGACCGTTCGCGCGGGCTGTGCAGTCGGGCGGCTCGTCGCGCGGCGTGCCGCGCGGCCGGTGATCCCTGGCGATGCCGTTCGGCTCGACCGGCGTGCGCTTCACCGACGAGGAGTGGGCGAACGGCGTCCAGCCGAACAGCGCTGGGAGACGTTCGTCGCCCGCGACGTCGTGCAGTGCAGTCGACGCGCCGCTATCGCGATCGCGCTCCGGCACGCGCGCGCGCCTCGCGGCGGACTGTCCGAGGGCGGCTACGGCGCGCTCAACATCGGCCTCCACCACCCGCGGCGAGTTCCGGGTGCTCGAGAGCTGGTCGGGCTACGAGCGCGCCGACGACATCGGCTCAATGTTCGGGCACCGAGGCGCGCGCTGCTTGCGCGCGAACAGCTCCGGCGTCACTGGCCCAAGGCGGCACCCGGCGCTGCGGCGGCACACACGTTCCTGTGGTTCTGCTCAGCGGCACCGGACGACCAGTTCCTGCACGCAGAACGCGGCGTTCGTCCAGCGCGCTGGGCCGCGCGCCATCCCGCACCGGTTCTTCCTCGTCCGCGGCGGCCACAACTGGGCGCTCTGGCGTGGCAACGCGGCGCGCGCGCTCCTCGCGGCGTCACGGAGCACAGTGCGCGCGTAGAGCTCGGTCGCGGTGCCGGCTGCCTGCTCATCGCGGTCGCGCTCCGACGCGGCGGCTGGTACCTCGCTGCGACCCCGTGCCGCGCGGCCCGCAGCGCTCGGCGAGTGCTGCCGCTCGACGAGCTGTCGCGCGCGCCGCCGTGCCGCTGCTCCTGGTTCGTCGGCCGGTCTGGCGTGCGGCCGGCGCTGTTGCTCGGCCTGTATCGCGCGCTGGGCGCGGATCGAGCCGGGCCGACGGCCGCTGCTGCTCGGTCTCGGCGTGGGCGTGCGTCGCGTACCTCCAGACCGGGCATCTCGATCGCCGATCGTCCGTCAGATCGCCCTGCGACGACGCACTCCGACGCGGCGGCCGGCAGACAAGCCGTCTACACGCCGCCACGTCGTCGCCGTCGCGGCGGCGCTCGCACCGACGGCGCCGCGTGCGGCACGCGGGCGCCGCTCGTCGTCGCGACGCGATCGTCGCGACAGGCGCGTCGCTCGACATGCTGCACGCGGTCTGCCCCAGGCGCGGACAGCGGCCTCCTCGCACTCGCTGCACCCGAGCGCGTTGTCAGGCCTCGCTCGGGCGGCAGGCGCCTCGTCGCGCCGCTCGGTCGCCGCCGCGGTCCGAGGCTCGCGGACGCGCGCCGCGCCTGGCAGGTCGGCCCACGCGCTCTTCGCGCTGCTCGCCGCTCTCTCCACGCGTCCTGCACGGCTTCAACGACGGCGCGCTTGCCGCGGCCGCGGCTCGCCTCCTGCTCGCCCGCCGTCACGCGACTTCGACGGCCCGGCGACACTGCGACCGCGGCGGCTGCTCGCCGGCGTCCGATGCTTCGCCGTCGCCGGCGCGATCGGCGTCTACGCCGTACGGTCGGCGCTCTGGCTCAACCGGATGGCGGCCGACCAGCCGTTCACGCTTGCGCTTCGCCGCCGCGAGACGATGCGGGCGGCTCGCCGCGCGACGCTCGGCGGGCTCGCCGCCACCTCGTCAGGCGCCTTCGGCAGCTGGTTCCCGCTCTCGCTCTTCATCGCTCGGCGTCGTCGCGACCGCCTGGATGCGTCGCCGCCTGGCTCGCGCCGTGGCGGCACCGCGTCGTCAGGCAGGCCGAGCGCGAACGCGGAGGCTCGCGCGCGCGCTCGTGCCGCCTGGGGCGCGGACACGCCTGCCGCCGTTCGTGCTGCGGGCCGACAAGTCGTACTTCTTCACCGACGACGAGCGCGCGTTCCTCGCGTACCGCGTCGTCGGCGGCGTCGCGATCGTCTCGGGCGATCCTGATCGGCCCGCGCGACCGACGCACGGACGCGCTCGTCGGCGCGCTTCGTCGAGCTCGCGCACGCGCGGCGACTGGCGACGTCGCGATCCTCGGCGCGTCCGGAGCGCTGCGCTGTCGCGCTCTACGCGCCGAGCACAGCGCCTCGCATGCGCTCTACCACGGCGACGAGGCGGTGCGTCGACACGGCGTCGTTCTCGCTCGACGGCCGGCCGATCCGCAAGGTGCGCCAGTCGGTCCACCGGCTCGAACGCGCCGGCTACACGCCAGCGCGCTGTCACCCGACGCGAGATCGGGCCGGAGCTGCGCGACGAGCTCGAGGCGATCGCCGCGCGCGTGGCGCGGCGCCGAGCCCGAGCGCGGGTTCGTCATGGCGCTCGACGCGCTCGTTCCGGCTCGAGCGACGAGGACGCGCTGTTCGTGGTCGGCCGCGATCCCGACGGCGCGCCTGAGCGGCTTCCTGCACTTCGCCGTCTCGCCGAGCCGGCGTCCGCGTCGCTCGCTCGTCGATGCCGCGGCTGCGGACGACGCCGAACGGGTTCAACGAGTGGCTCGATCTGCGCCGACGTTGACGTGGGCGCGCGACGCCGGCGCTCCGAGCGCGTCGTCGCTGAACTTCGCGCCGTTCGCTGCGCTGCTCGCGCCCGGAGGCCGAGCTGAACGGCGCTGCAGCAGCTGCAGCGACGCGCGCTGCCTGCGCCTCAGGGGCACTTCCAGCTCGACAACCTGCTCGCTGTTCAACCGGAAGTTCTTCCCGCGCTGGGAGCGGCGCTTCGTCGTCTACGAGCGCCGACGCGACCTGCCGCGTGTCGGCATCGCCGCGCCTCGCGGCCGAGGCGTACCTGCCGTTCCAGAGCGCGCGCGTGACGAACTCTGGCAGCCGGTCTCGTACTGCGCTCGCGTCGGCGTTCGCACTCAACTGGGGTTGGCTGGCCCAGCACGGGGCGGCGAGCGGCGTTGCCGCCGCTCGTCGCTGCGTGCGCCCGCTCAGTTCGCTGCCGCGCTGCTCGGAGGCAGCCGGTCGCGGTGGGCTCGCGGGCTTCTGGCCGGGGTCGGCGGTTAGGTGCTCTACGTCGCTGGCGCTCGCGCTCAGCCGCTCTCGCTCGTCCAGGCGACCTCGGCCGGGGCATCGGCATGCTCGCGCTGCTCGTCGCACCGCGCGTGGCGACCGATTGGGAGCGCGGTCACTGGCTCGCGGTCGCCCTCGCGGTGGCCGGACTCGTCTTGCTCGGCGTCTCGCTCGCCGGCGGCATCGCACGGCGGTCACGCGCCGACGCCGGCCGCGCTTGCCGCCTGGCTGGGGTCTCGGCGCTGCTCGCGCTCGTCGCCGCGGTGGCTCCGGTCCCGATCGCAGCCGGCGCAGGGTTGGCATCGCAGGCCGGCCTGCTCTACGCCGCGGGCGACGTCGCGACGAAGCCGGTCGCCTACGGAGGCGCGTGGCTCCTGCTCGTGCCGGTGCTGGTTGATCGGCGCACGGCGCCGCGTTCGTCGCGATCCAACTCGGCTTCCAGCGCGTCCGCGCGCTCGCGACCGGCGGGCATGGCGAGCCTGCTGACGAACGCGGTGCCGATCGCGGCCGGGGTCGTCTTGTTCCACGAGCGTGCTGCCTGCCGCGGCGGAATCGGTGCGTTGCGGTGGTCCTACGTGGTCGTCGCCTGCGTGCGTGGTCGCCGCCAGCTGCTCGCGCGCCCCGAGCAAGGCGCGAGGACGCCCTGCCGGTGCCGATCAGCGACGCGCCGACACCAGCCTGACGACGCGAGGAGCGATCTCTTCCACCAGGGCGCGCGCCGCAAAAACTCCTGCTCATGGGGCCTCACCGCCAGGCCGACGAGCGCGCGCGGCGCGAGCTCGCGGAGCCGCGCGAGCACCGGCTCCACGTTCCGGCGCTCGTAGAGCACGTCGGCGGCGACGGCGAGATCGAAGCCGCTCGCTCCCACGGCTCGCGCCAGTCGCGCACCTCGCGCGCGCGAGTCCGAGACCGTTGCGCGTCGGCGTTCGCGCCGCAGCAGCTCGATCGCGTCCTCGGCCCAGTCGGTCGCGACCACCGTCCGCCCCGCGCGGCTCGCGACGAGCGACGGCACGCCGAGCCTGCAGCCGAGCTCGACGACGCGCGGCCGGCCACGTCGACGGCAGCGCCTCGCGCGAGCGCGGCGCCGGCCGGCCACAGCTCCGCCCAGTACGGCAGGAACTCGTCGTCGGCGAACGCGTCCTCGTCGATCAGTGCCTCCGGCGTCTCGGGGACGAAGCAGCGCGAGCTCCACCTCCCCGACGCGCACCCGATGCTCGCGGAGCGGCGGTCAGAGCAGGCGCGTCGAGGCCGACGGTCAGTCCGGGCGGCAGCGAGCGGCAGCGTCTCGAGCGCGAGCAGCACGCCGGGGACGAACGCCTCGCGCGAGGTCGGTGTCGTGGCGGATCGTCAGCAGCCTCGCCTGGCTCCGCCGAAGCAGCACCTCCTGGTGCGCGACGAGGCCCGGCAGCCGCACCGAGTGGATCGGCACATCGCGTCGCCATGCGCGCGCTGCCGTCGCCTGCGCGGTGCCGGACGGGCTGTCGAGCTTGGTCGCGTGGTGCAGCTCCACGATCTCGCGCCTGCGCGAGGTAGCGCGACGCCTCGGCGGCGAAGCGCATCATCAGCACGGCGCCGATCGCGAAGTTCGGCGCGTAGAAGACGGGCGACGGCTGCGCGTCGCGCCGTCGACGTCGCGTGTCCCACCCGGTCGTGCCGACGACGCACGGCGACGCCGGCGTCGATGCCGCGCTCGACGTTCGCGAGCGCCGCGTCAGGACGCGTGAAGTCGACCATCGCCGTCCGCGTCCGCCGACCGAGTCGACGAGCGCGGTGGCCGCCGTCGCTCGAGCGCCGGCGCGAGCGACCGACCCGACCTTGCCGCGAGCGGCCGCCCAGCAGGACGATCCTCACGCCGCCGCGGCCGAGGCTGGGCGTGACGCGCTCGAGCGCCTCGACGAACCGCTCCTCGCTCGGGCCGATGCAGGCGGCCGACAGGCGTTCCGGAGCGAGAAGGCTCGCGGCCGAGCTCGGCAGACGGACGCTCGCCTCGACGGCGTCGATCTCGGCGACGATCCGCTCGAGCGACATGCAGCTCGGAGTCGGTCATCGAGCGACTTGCCGAGCCGGTTCATCCGCGTCGACGTCGACTCCATCGAGAGCAGGATCCGGCCCTTCGAGGTTCTCCTTCGCGCGCTCGAGCTCGCTCGCCGGCAAGTTGCCGGCCGCGATGTCGGCGATCTGCTCGCGCGGCGATCGCAAGCGCGTCGCCGAGGTTGTCCTCGCGCGTGCCGACGTAGACGCCGATCTGGCCCGGTGTCGGTGTACTGCGAGACGAACGAGTAGACCGCGTACGCCATGCCGCGCTTCTCGCGGATCTCCTGGAAGAGCCGCGACGACGCGGAGCCGCCGAGGATCGCGTCGAGGATCGACGCGGCGAAGCGGCGACGGTCGGAGCGCGAGATGCCCGGGCGCGCGCGAGGCAGACGTGGTACTGCTCGGTGTCCTTGCGCTGGAAGCGCAGGCGCGGGCGGCGGCGCCTCGATCGAGCGGCGCGCGCGCAGGTTCGCGCTGCCGTCGCTGGCCGCGCCGCGCCGCTCGAGCGTCGCTGGACGAGCTCGACGAGCTCGTCGTGGTCGACGTTGCCCGCGCCGCGGCGACGACGTGTTGCCGGCGCACGTACATCTGCCGGTGGTAGCGCGGCGATCGCGCTCGCGTGGATCGACGAGATCACCTCGGCGGTGCCGATCACCGGGCGGCCGAGCGGGTGGTCGCCGAAGACGGCCTCCGCGATCAGGTCGTGCACGAGCTCCTGCGGCGTGTCCTCGTACATCGCGATCTCCTCGAGCACGACGTCGCGCTCGGCGTCGAGCTCGGCGAACGCGCGGCGTGAACACCATGTCGCCCATCACGTCGAGCGCCGTCTCGAGCGTGGTGCGTCGGGCACGCGCGCGTAGACAAGCGTGTGCTCGCGCGAGGTGGCGCGCGTTCAGCTCGCCGCCGAGGCCGTCGAAGATCTCCGCGATCTGCGAGCGCGCTGTAGCGCGTCGCGTGCCCTTGAAGAGCAGGTGCTCGATGAAGTGCGAGACGCCCGGCCTCGGTCGTCGGTCTCGTCGCGCGAGCCGGCGCCGATCCAGAAGCCGATCGGCGACCGAGCGCACGTGCTCGAGCGCGCTCGGAGATCACGCGTTCGCCCGAGTCGAGCTTCGGTCAGCCTCCAGTCCTGCACGCGCGTAGCGTAGTGCGCCGGTTGGAGCCCGGTGATCGCGCGAGTCTGGGGTCGACGTAGAGCACGGATCGAGCGCGCGAGAGAGACCGCCAGCCCGAGGCCGCAGCAGACGCCGCCGAGCAGCGCCGCCAGGATCGGTCGCGCACGAGACGACCGACCGCCGCGAGCACCGGTGACGCCGATCGTGCTCGGCGTATCGCGTGCGAGCGCCTGCCGCCAGCGCGGGCGACGAGCGCGCATCCGGCCGAGGAGCGCCAGCGGCTACCGACGTCGCCGCGCGCAGGAAGCGGCGCCGGCGGGTCGTTGAAGATCAGTGAACGTGATGCCGAGCAGCCCGAGCACGAACGCGAGCAGCGCGGACGCGCGGAGCCGCGCCGGCGAGCACCGCTGCGAGCACCGTCACGAGTCCGAGCGCGAAGCTGATCGGGATCACGAGCAGCGATCGCTCGCGGAACGAGTGGACGATCACCGCGGGTCGTCCGGCAAGCAGCGACCAGACGATCGCGTCCTCGCGCTTCCCGTGCAGCCAGATCGACCTGCGCTCGCGTCCCTCGCGCCGGAAGCCGCAGCGCATGGCCAGGCGCTGCGACGGCTCGTTGTCGGGATGCGTGCGCAGCTCGAGCCGCCCCACTCCCGCCTCGAACAGCGCTGTCGCAGAGCAGCCGCACGGCGCGTGCTCATGAGACCGCGCCGCGCGGCCTAGCGCACCGGCGAGGTACGCGATCTCGAAGTTGTCGCGGTGGCGGCGCGAGGCGATCACCGCACCGAGCCAGGTCGGACTCGTCCGCCTCGGCAGACGGCGTAGTCGAAGCGCCCGCCTGAGCTCCAACCGGTCTGCGCGACACGCAGCGAGCGAGTCGAAGTCGGCGTTGCTCGGGCAGCGCGGCATGTTCAGCCAGCGCGCGACCAGCGGATCGCTCATCGCGAAAGAACGACGGCCCGGTCGTCCTCACGCACTGGGCGGAGGACGACCGGTGCCGTCGGTGATCGTCGTCGGCAGGTTCACCCTGCCGAACGTACTACGCGCTACTCGTGCGCGCGACCCTTCGCGCTCGCGGCGCGGGCCGCCACGGCCACCGCCGCGCGAGCCGTCACGGCGCGGACCGCGATCCTCGCGGGGCTCGCGCGGCGGGGCGTCCTTCGCCCGCTCGATCGAGCTCCTCCGGCGAGACGAGGCTCGCCGTCCTCGTGCTTCGCGACGAGCTTGAGGCCGATGCGGCCGCGCGCCTTGTCCACTTCCTGCACGACGACGTCGAGCGATGTCGCCGCGCGCGATCACGTCCTCGATGTGGCCGACGCGGCCGGGCCCGACGTTCGAGACGTGGAGCAGGCCGTCGGTGCCCTTCTTCAGCTCGACGAACGCGCCGAAGTCGGTCGTCTTCACGACCTTGCCGGTGTAGGTGTCGCCGACCTCGGGCTCCTTGGTCAGCGCCGCGATCGCCGCGATCGCGGCGTCGCCCTTGGTGCCCTCGGTCGCGTAGACGAGGATCGTGCCGTCCTCCTCGATGTCGATCTGCACCTCGTACTCGGCCTCGAGCGAGCGGATCGTCTCGCCGCCCTTGCCGATCACCATGCCGATGAACTCGGGGTTGATCTGGATCGACGAGATCCGCGGCGCGTGCTCGGCGAGCTCCGCGCGCGGCTGCCGGAGATCGCCTCGAGCATCCGTGTCGAGGATCGCGACTCGCGGGCCTGCTTCGCCTGCTCGAGCGCCTGCTGCATGATCTCGCTGCGTGACGCCGGTGATCTTGATGTCCATCTGGAGCGCGGTGATGCCCGTCGCGCGTGCCGGCGACCTTGAAGTCCATGTCACCGAGGTGGTCCTCGGCGCCCTGGATGTCGGTCAGGATCACGTAGTCGTCGCCTTCCTTGACGAGGCCCATCGCGATGCCGGAGACCGGCGCCGTGATCGGCACGCCGGCGTCCATCAGCGCGAGCGTCGAGCCGCAGACCGAGCCCATCGACGACGAGCCGTTCGACTCGAGCGTCTCCGAGACGATGCGGATCGTGTACGGGAAGTCCTCCGTCGGCGGGATCATCGCCTCGAGCGCCCGCTGCGCGAGCGCACCGTGGCCGATGTCGCGCCGCTTCGGGCGCGCGCATGCAGCCCCGTCTCCCCGACCGAGTAGGGCGGGAAGTTGTAGTGGTGCATGAACCGGCGGTCGCGTCTCGAGCGAGAGGTCGTCGATCCGCTGGCCCCTCCTTCGCGGTGCCGAGCGTGCAGCAGCGACATGATCTGCGTCTGGCCGCGCGTGAAGAGGCCGGAGCCGTGCGTGCGCGGGCATGACGCCGACCTCGACCTCGATCGGCGCGGATCTCCGTCGCGCGTGCGACCGTCGGGGCGGCGCTTCTCGACCGCGATCTTCTGGCGGACGAGGCTCTTGTAGATCGCCTCGCAGGCCTTCTTGACGTAGCTGCTTGGTCAGCGAGTCCTTGACGACGGGCCTCGCCGTCGACGGTCGCCGGGCCGACCGGGAACGGCAGCTCGACGGTCTCGATGATCCGCTCGAAGAGCAGGCTGCCGCTTCGCGGACTTGAGCTCCTTCGAGTCCTGCTCGGCGTCGGTCAGGCCCTTCAGGTCGCTCTCGAACTGCTCGCGGACGGCGGCCTCGACGGCCACGCGGCGCGCTGCTTCTCGAGGATCGCGGCGAGCGACATGCGCACCTGCAGCTCGCTTCGGAGACGTTCTCCTGCGGTCGACGGTCCATCGAGAGCCGGGCCGACTTCCTTCGCACGAGGATCTCCTCGACGACGCGCAGCCGCCTCGCGGAGGCCCTGCTGCTGCGATGCGCAGTCCAGACGTCGTGGCCGTACGTGCGACTCGAGCCGCTCGGTCGTCGCCGGGTCGAGCCACTTCGGCTTGCCGGTCTTCGACGCGCGAGCTCGTTCTGCGCCTCGCAGAGCTTGATGATCTCGCGGTGCGCGAGCTCGAGCGCCTCGAGGAGCTTGTCCTCCGGCACCTGGTCTCGCGCCCGCCTCGACCATCGTCAGGCCGTCCTTCGTGCCGACGACGATCAGGTCGAGGTCGGCTTCCTCGGCCTCCTGCAGCGTCGGGTTGATGACGAGCTCGCCCTCGACGAGCGCCATCCGCACGGCGCCGATCGGGCCGAGGAAGGGCAGCGGCGAGATGGTCAGCGCCGCGCGAGACGCGCGTTGATGCACGAGGATGTCGTGCGCGGTCACCATGTCGGCCGAGAAGACCGTGGCGACGCACTGCACCTCGTTGCGGTAGCCCTTCGGCCAGAGCGGCCGGATCGGGCCGGTCGGTCATGCGCGCGGTCAGGATCGCGCGCTCGGTCGGGCGACCCTCGCGCTTGAAGAAGCCGCCGGGGATCTTGCCCGGCGGCGTACATGCGCTCTTCGACGTCGACGGTCAGCGGGAAGAAGTCCGCGCCTTCGCGCGCCTCCGTCCGGCCCTGGGCCGTGCCGAGGACGACGGTGTCGCCGGAGCGGACGACGACCGCGCCGTCGGCCTGCTTGGCCAGCTTGCCCGTCTCGAACGTGATCTCCTTGCCGCCGATCTCGACGGACACGGAAACCGGCACCCCAGCGGGGTGCTCAGCCTCGACAATGCTCATATCTTCTATTCCTCCACTGTGCTTGTGAAGGGTGGAAGTTTGAGTCAGCCCGCCGGCGGGCGCTCGCTCAAACGTCCACCCCTCTGGATGATCGACGTGAGCCTAGCGGCGCAGGCCGAGCTCCTTGATGAGGGCGCGGTAGCCCTCGAGATCCTTCCGCTGCAGGTAGTTCAGGAAGCGGCGGCGCCGGCCGACGAGCTTGAGCAGGCCGCGACGCGAGTAGTGATCGTGCTTGTGCGTCCGCAGGTGCTCGGTGAGCTCGTTGATGCGCTGGGTCAGCATCGCGATCTGGACCTCGGGCGAGCCGGTGTCCGTCTCGTGCTTGCCGAACTTCCTGACGTGCTGCAGCTTCTCTTCCTTGGTGAGGGCAATCTACCTCCTCTGGTCGATGTGTCACCCAGGGTCCCAGCACGCCGCGAAGGAAGAACGCGCACGGCCGGGACCGGGTCGGCCGGTAGGGTAGCGGATCGTGCGCGGATTCGAGGCTTTTGCAGGCGTCTCGAGGCCGCAGCGGTGAGCGCTGGCAGGTGCCTGCGCTCGCGGTCGGCGACCTCCGTCGGCGGCGAAGTCGTGACGGATCCAGCTCGGCTGCGAGCCGAAGGCGCGCGCTTCCGGATCGCGTCGATCACGAAGCCGTTCACCGCCACGCTCGCGCTGCGACCTGCTCGACCTCGACGAGCCCGACCGGCGTCTGGCCCGCCCGACGTGCGCGATCCGCCACCTGCTCGTCGCACGTACGCGGGTTACGACGCGCGAGATCGGCGACCTGAGCCGGTTCGGCGACGGCGACGACGCGCCTCGGCGGGCGTCGTCGCCGAGTTGCCGTCGGTCGAGCGCTTCCGGTCGCCGTCGAGCAGGCGTGGTCGTACGCGAACACCGGCTACTGGCTCGCGGCGCACATCTGCGCGCAACAGGCGCGCTCGAGCTTCGAAGACGCCCTCAGGGCGCGGATCCTCGCGCCGATCGGCCTCGAGGCCACCGACTTCGGCGAGCCGGACGTCGCGAGGGCAGCGGCCCCGGCGTCGTCGAGGGCCGTACCCCCGCGCGCGCGCCGCGCCTCGGGCGGACTCGTCTCGAACGTCGAGGGGCCCGCTCCGCTTCGGGCAGGCACACCCGGCCGCGCCGGCCTCGGCCCGCCTCCGGATCGTCCACGGCAAGCCCGTCGGCGGCGTCACAAGGCTCTCGCGGCCTGTTCGGCGAGCGCGAGCAATACGTAA